>Ga0208185_1000040_pt1 | contig 78043 bp, 77 predicted proteins | sample EasRivMeERMLT700_FD_187532 | JGI IMG/M metagenome (GOLD analysis project Ga0208185, IMG submission 187532) | Soil microbial communities from meander-bound floodplain in the East River, Colorado, USA - East River MetaG ERMLT700 (SPAdes) (version 2) | ecosystem: Environmental > Terrestrial > Soil... | reverse complement strand
CGCCCGGCGCGAATCCGACGAGAATGCGCACCGGCTTTGCCGGATACGCCTGCCCGTACGCCGTGACACACCAGCCGAGCAGCGCGAAAAGGACGACGGGAATCTGCATGGATCGCACGGCGGCGGCTCCCCCTGAGCGGGGACGGATCGGATCGTCCGTCCCGATTGGCTGATGCTAGATTGCCACAAACCCATGACCGCTGGCCAGCCACGAAATCCGCTACAATCGCGCTCCCATGTCCGCACCCCGCATAGCGCTGGTCCACGCGATGCCGGTCGCAATCGAGCCGGTCGCCTACGTTTTTCGCGAGCTGTGGCCGCAGGCGCGCGTGACGCACCTGCTCGATGACTCGCTGCCCGCGGACCTGACGGCCGCCGGCAGCATCACGCCCGCGATCGTCGAACGCTTCATCGCGATGGCGCGCTATTGCGAGAGCTGCGGCGCGGACGCCGTTCTCTTCACCTGCTCGGCGTTCGGCACGGCGATCGACGCCGCGAGCCGCGGGATCCAGCTCAGGCTGAAGACCCGCACCATTCCCGCTGCCATCGCCGCGCTCCAGAAAGGGCGCGCAGCCGAGCACGACCAGTTGATCGCCGCGGCAGCGGCCGAGATCGGCCCCTGCGATGCGCTGGTGCTCGGGCAGTTCTCGATGGCGCGCGCCGCGACCGGCATACCGGCTACTGCCGGGCGCAAGGTGCTGACCAGCCCGCACTCCGTTGTGGCGCGCCTCAAGCGCATCTTCGCCGCAAGGTGAGCCTGGATTCCCGCCTCCGCGGGAATGACGAAGGGCGCAGGCTTACTTGGCCGGCGGGCGTGGGGTGACGTGCCCGCACTTCGCGCACGCGCGGCTCTTCTGCGAGCCGTAGAATTCCTCGTAGGCGCGCGACACCGGGTCCGTGTTGTAATCGGACACGTGCCTGATGGTTTCGTAGAGCACGGCCCCGCAGCCCGCGCAGAACCAGGTGAAACGGTCGTGCTCGCCGGCGCGGCGCTTGCGCTCGAGAACGAGCACGAACGCGTCGGGCGCGAATCGCGGGGAGTGCGGGACCCCCGCCGGGCAATAGATGATCTCGCCCTCGCGGATCACCGCGACCTTCTCCTCCCCGTCCGGCGTGCGGTAGTGCAGGTTCATGTCCCCCTTGATCATGTACATCACTTCATCGGAAGGGTCGGCGTGGAACTCGCTGCGGTGCTCGCGGCCGCGCGCGACAAAGGCAAGCGTGTCGTCCGCCTGCCACAGGATCTGCACCGGCCGGGTGGCGTTCCGAATGCCTTCGGTGATGCTGTCGAGATTGACCGCCTTGAGCTCAGCCATGGAGTGTCCTTCGTGTGATCGCTCCGCACCGCGTCACTACGTCACTTCGTCACTTCTCGCCCAGCAGCGACTTCGCCGTCCTTGAGCAGATCCATTCGCGCTCGGCGGGCGTCAACCCGGGAATTGCGTCGACCTGTCCCACCTGCCGCGCGTCGCCCTTGGGCGCCATGTCGAACGGGTTGTCGGTGCCGATGACGATGTGGTTCGCCCCCGCCATATTGATCAGGTAGCGCGTGGAACGCGGCTCGTGCGTGAGGCAATCGAAGTAGAGGCGCTTGAAGAGGTCGCGCGGCGAGCTCGCGTTGTTTACCTTCGGCTCGGGGCGCACGTCGTGCCCGTGCACGAGACGGCCGATCTGGTACGGGATGAAGCCTCCGCCGTGCGCGAGCAGGAAGCGCAGCTTCTTGAGTTCATCGAGCGCGCCGCTGAACATGAGGTGGGCCACCATCATCGTGGTATCGAGCGGGAACCCGATGAAGTTGCCCAGGTAGTAGCTGTCCATCCCCCCCTGCGCCAGGCACCGGTAGGGGTGCGTAAAGATGAACAGACCGAGCTGCTCGATCGCCTTCAGCACCTTGCGGAATTTCTTGTCGGCGAGGGGCAGCCCCTCGATCGAGGTCGCGATCTCGACTCCCTTGAACCGGTAGTCCCGCACCACCCGCTCCAGCTCCGCGAGCGCGGCGTCCGGGTCCTGCATGGGAAGGTGCGCCATGCCGCGCAGCCGGTCCGGGAATTTCGCCACCATCTGCGCGATGCCGTCGTTCGCGAGCCGGACGATCTCCGCCGCGGCGTCGGGCTTGAGCCAGTAGAAATAGATCGGGGGTGCAGCCGAGATCACCGCGACGTCCATCCCAATGCGATCCATCCAGGCGACCTTCGCTTCAGCGTCGTAGAACTCGGGCAGCAGCGGCGCCTGGCGTCCGTGGGCGTCGAAATAGCGCTTGCCGTCCCGCACCTCGATTCGCGTCCCGTAGCGCTCGGGGTTGCGCTCGATCGCCTGTACGACGTTCTCTGGAATGACGTGGTTGTGCAAGTCGTATGTCGGGACTTTCCGGGTGCGCGAGGCCTTCCGGGTGCCGCGACTCTTCGCGCTTTTCATGCCTGTCCTTTCCTGGTTTGAGTGACTTACTTTATCGCCAACGGATTCGCCGGCGAGCCCACCGCCCCGGTGATCGGCAGCGCCGGCGCGACGAACAGGAACTCGTAGCGCTTGTCCTCCGCGCAATCCCTGGCGAGATCACCCAGGTGGAAGATCTCGCCCACGGTGAGGCCCATGATCGGGATCGTGATCCAGTGCCAGGGCTGGTTGGTGTCCTCGGTCTCGTTCGGCCGCACCTCCACGCCCCAGGTGTCGGTGGCGATGCCCGCGATCTCGCGCTTGTGGATCCAGTCCACAGTCTCGAACGCGAGTCCCGGCGCATCACCCCCCGAGTACCCATCCCAGCTCTTTGCCGCCAGGCAGCGCTCGACATGACCGGTGCGCACCAGGAGGTAGTCGCCGCGCCGCGTCCGCACGCCCTGCTTCTTCTCGGTGAAATCGAGGATCTCGCCGGTGATGGCAAAACCGTCGGGCAGCCACTTCCTGCCCATGGCCCGCGACACATCGAGCAGCACGCCGCGCCCGACCATCTTCTCCCGGGTCTTCTCGATGCCGCCCTTCTGCGCGCCGCTGGTGGTGACGTTGCGGCAGTCGTAGCCGTTCCACATGTGGTCGTAATACAGGATGTGGCCGAGCCCGTCCCACTGCGTGCCGCACTGGAGCGGCATGATGATGATGTCGTCGGTGCCGCGGATCTTGCGGTGATCGAGTACGCCGGAATAGGCGTCGGTGCCGGTGCGCAGCATGAGGTGCAAGGGGTTGAAGCGGCCGAGCGCGGGATACTTCGTCTTGCCGCCCTGGGGTCCGTGCTGGTCGTAATTCAACGCGAGCGAGATGACCTTGCCCTTGCGCACGAGGCGCGCCGCCGAGACAATATCCGCGGCAGTGGTGAAATTGAGCGTGCCGATCTCGTCGTCCTTGCCCCAACGGCCCCAGTTCTTGTAGCGCCTTGCCGCCTTGTGCACGTCGCTGCGCGTCAATTTGCGATGCTTCTTGTCGCGGGTGTCCTTGAGCTTGAGCTTGACCGCCATGTGGAATGTCCTGGTTGCGGAATCGAAAAAGTGCAGGCAGTCTAGCGACCGCCGCCGTGCGGCGTCAACGCATGGGAAAAATGGGGACGCACACAATTTTCACATAGCTGAAAATTGTGTGCGTCCCCATTTTTCACGTGATACTCTCCACCCTTCTCGATTTGAGGGCAATGCATGAGCGCAGGCACCACTGACGTCACTCCAGCCGCACGCGCCGCGATCGCACCGACGGGCATGCTGCGGGTCGGCATCAATCTCGGAAACTTTCTGCTCACTTCGAAGGACCCCAACACGGGAGAGGCCCGGGGCATCGCAGTCGATCTGGGACGCGAGCTGGGGCGCCGGCTGGGTGTTCCGGTCGAGATCATCGGTTATCCGACCCCCGGCGAGCTGGCCGACGCCGCGACGTTCGGCGCGTGGGACGTGGGGTTTCTCGGCGCCGAGCCGCAGCGCGCAAAGGAAATCGATTTCACCCCGGCCTACGTGGAGATCGAGGCGACCTACCTGGTGCCGCCCGGCTCGCAACTGCGCGAAATTCCGGATGTCGACCGCGAAGGGGTGCGCATCGCGGTCCCGGAGAAGAGCGCCTACGAGCTCTACCTGACCCGCACACTCAAGAACGCCAAGCTGATGCGCACCAAGGGCGGCGACGCGGCATTCAAGCTCTTCGTCGGGGAGAAGCTCGAGGCTCTCGCCGGTCTGCGGCCCCGGCTCGTCAAGGACCACGACCAGCTTCCCGGCTCGCGCATCATCTACGGCCGATTCACCGCGGTCCAGCAGGCGATCGGGATCCCCAAAGGCCGCCTGATCGGCGCGAAATACCTGCGCGAATTCGTCGAGGACATCAAGGCATCCGGTCTGGTCGCGCGGACGATCGAGAAGAACAACGTCCGCGGCCTCACCGTCGCCGCCAAAGCAGAATAAGGCTGGTTATTCGTCCTGGCCGTAGTGGATGCGGCGATACGGCAGCGTGATGACGCTGCGCGCGATCCGCGCATCAATGATCATCGGGCCCGGCTTGGCGACCCACTCGGCCGCGGCGCTCTTCACGTCCTCGGCGCTGCGCGCGAGCTTTCCTTTTCCGCCAAAAGCCTTGGCCACCGCGCCCAGGTCCGGCGTGGAGATCGTCGCAAGCTCGGATTTCATCTTGTGCGCGTCGAGCTTGTAGTACTCCGAGCCCAGCGCCTCGTTGTTCATCACGACGATCAGGAGCGGCATGTTGTAGCGGACCATGGTCTCGAACTCCGCCAGGTGCATCATGACGCTCGCGTCGCCGTCGACCAGCATCGCAGGCTTGTTGCCGGTGGCGACCACCGCACCCATCGCGGCGGGCATCATCTGCCCGATGCATCCGAAGAAGTGGCTCGGCAGCACGAGTGGGCGCTGGCGGCTGAACATGATGTTCGAGAAGCCCGCGGTCGCGCCGCTGCCCGTGAAGAGGCTGATGCTCGTGGGCACGGTGTCCTCCAGGGTACGGATCACGTCCCGTGGATCGACGGTGCCCGGGTCGATCGGATACTCCTTGCGGTCCTCGTACTGGCCGGCGAGCTGCTTGCGGACGTCGGGGGTGCGGAAGCCGACGTTCTTGAACGACCGCTCTTCCAGCAGCTTGTCGAGCCCTTCTACGCCGGCTTTCGCGTCCGCCTGGATGTAGCAGTCGGCTGAGCGGCCGCCGGCCATGACGACGTGCGGCTTGGAATCGATCTGCACGTAGCGCGCCTTGGGGTACAGGTAGCCGTGCTCGATGGTGTAGCGGTTCATGCTGGCGCCGATGGCGACGACGCAATCGGCCTCCTCGAACAGCTTCATCGCCATGCGCGTGCCGTAGGTCCCCGAAATGCCCGCGTGATACTCGTCCTCTGAGAGCCAGGTCTTCGCCATGAGGGTGGTGGCGACGAGCGCGCCGGTGCGCTTCGCGAGCCTCAACACCGCCTCGCCTGCGCCGGACCAGCGCGCGCCGCGGCCCACGAGTATGACGGGATGCTTGCTCCCGGCGACAATATCCGCTGCTTGCCTGAGCGCCTCGAGATCCGGGCGCACCACCCGCGACGGAATCAGGGTGGAGGACGGCTTGTAGGGCTCGTCGTCGTTCTCGAAGGTCTTCTGCTGGATGTCCATCGGGGCGCTCAACATGACGGGACGCGACTCCATCTTCGCCATGTAGAAGGCCTTGCGCACGGCGTCGTCCGCGTCATCCGGCGTGTTCAGCCGGACGTAACCGGCCTCGCACCCGGCGGCGAAGCGCGCGTTATCAAGGTGCTGGTTATAGTCCTGGTCGTTCGTCGGATGCTCGCCGCAGAACGCAACGATCGGCGATTCCGCGCGCGAGGCCGTGAGGAACGCGGTCGCCAGCTGCGACACGCCCGGGCCGCAGGTCGTGGTGGCGACGCCCACAGTGCGCGTTGCGCGCGCCCAGCCGTCGGCCATCCCCATCCCGGCGCCCTCGTGGCGGACTTCCAGCATCTTCACGCCGCCCAGCTTGTCGAGCTCGTGCATCCAGTACATGTTCGCGTCGCCCATGATGCCGAACATGTGCGTGACACCTTCCGCCTTGAAATTATTCGCCAGCCTCTGGTAGACCTTCATGATCACCTCTCGAGTGGAAACGGGAAGTTACTAGATTCCCGCCTTCGCGGGAATGACGGCTCCGCGGGCGGGGCGCAAGTTCAATAGGTAGACTATGCCGCGGCGGTGCAGCGCTCGGCCAGCCGCCCGCTGAAATCGCCCACCATGCGCTTCACCACCAGCTTCGCGCCGGTCTCGATGAGCGAGGCAAGGCGGCCGGAGATCTCGACCTCGGAGGTGATCGGGATCACCGAGCCCGGCGGATCGGCCTGTTCCACGACGCTGAAGTTCATCCTTGCCTGCACCCGGGTTCCCCCGATGCTGTCCTTGCCTCTGGAAACGACGACTCCCGACATCGTTGCGGGATCGAGCTCAAGCGTGAAACGCGCTTCAAACTTGACCTTGGTGGGCCCGAACTTGACGATCAGGGTCGCGTCGTACGACCCGTCTTCCTGCCGTTCTCCCAACGTTGCCCCGGACACGCATTCGACCACGGTGCGCGGATCCGACAACACGCCCCACACCGCACGCGGCGCCGCGGACACCACGATCCGCTCGCTGAGTTCAATCATGATGCCCGGATTGTAGCAGCGGGCACCCCTTTACCCACCGCCGCCGGTGTGTATCATAGTCACGCCCGCGACATCTTTCGGGCAATGCTCCTGTTCCAACCCTATTAGGAGGAGAAAAACAATGCGCACACTGCTTTCACGCTTCTTGCGCACCCCGATCGTCAAGACGCTCGCGTTCGGCGCGCTCGCGTTGACTGCGGGTTACGTGCTCGCACAACAGATGGTCGGCCCCCAGACCAAGCCGCCCAGCGACAAGGAGGTCAAGGCGCGGACAGCGAAGGGCGGCTACCACCCCGAACGAATGAAGAACCCGAACCTGTCGGGGCACGCAGGGAGGAACACGGTGACGCTGCCCTCCGAGATCCCGCTCGACAAGATCAGGGTGCCGGCAGGCTTCCAGGTCGAGCTGTGGGCGCACGGCATGCCGGGCGTGCGCATGATGGCGCGCGGCTCCAAGGGCACGATCTGGGCCGGCACGCGCATCATCGGGCGCGTCTACGAGATCAATGACAAGGGTGGCGTGCGCACGCACCGCATCCTCGCCGAGAAGCTGGTGCAGCCCAACGGCGTCGCGTTCCAGGGCGGCAACCTCTACGTCATGGCGATCAACCGGGTCTTCCGCTACGACGGCATCGAGGACAACCCTACCGTCAAGCCGGTCGAGCTGACGGCCCAGTTCAAGCTGCCGCCGGAAGTGCACCACAACTGGAAGTTCATCGCTTTCGGCCCCGACAGCCGGCTCTACGTGCAGGTGGGCTCCCCCTGCAACATCTGCGAGCCGAGTCCTGAGCATGGGCAGATCCGCCGCTACGTCGCGGACGGCTCGAACATGGAGGTGGTCGCGCGCGGGGTGAGGAACACGGTCGGCTTCGACTTCCATCCGCAGACCGGCGAGCTGTGGTTCACGGACAACGGGCGCGACTGGATGGGCGACGGCGGGCCGCAGGACGAACTCAATCGTATTTCCAAGCCTGGCCAGTTCTTCGGCTTCCCGTATTGCCACGCCGAGGGCATTCCCGACCGCGACATCCCGAAGAAGGACCCCTGCAAGGGCGTGACGCTGCCGGTTGCGCTGATGGGGCCGCACGCCGGGGCGCTCGGCATGCGTTTCTACACCGGAGCGATGTTCCCGAAGGAATACGTGAATTCGATCTTCGTGGCGCGCCGGGGCTCGTGGAACCGCGCCAAGCTGTTCGCTTTTGACGTGGCGAACGTCCGGGCGACGGCCGATGGCAAGAATGCGAAGGTGACGCCCTTCATGACGGGCTTCATGGACCCGAAGGAGAACAAGTTCTGGGGCCGGCCGGTGGACGTGCTGCAGCTGCCCGACGGCTCGCTGCTCGTGTCCGATGAGCAGAACGGGGCGATCTACCGCGTCACCTATTCAGGCAAACCCGGGAAGCGCTGAACGAACGTGCGAAGGTCGCTTCTCGCCGCAGGGTGGCCGCTTCTCCATGTAATCGCCGTCGGTGCCGCCTGCGGCACGGCGGCGGCCGCGAGTCCGACCGTGACCGAGCCGCTGCGCGAGCGGTTGCGGCTCTGTGCGGGTTGTCACGGGGAAGACGGTAATTCTCGCACTGCAGGCGTTCCATCCATTGCCGGCCAGCCCAGGACCTTTATCGAAAACCAGCTCGTCCTGTTCCGGGAGGGGGTGCGCGCGGCGACGCTCCAGAAGCAGCCAGCGGTCTCCGGCCTGACCGACCGCGAAATCTCGACCATTGCGGGCGTGTTCGGCGCGAGCCCGATGCAAGCCGGGCCGGGCAGCCCGGACCCCGCGCGCGCAAATCGGGGCCGCGCGCTCGCGCGGGAGCTGGGTTGCGGGTCGTGCCACCTGCCGAATTACCAGGGCCGCGAGCAGATCCCGCGGCTCGCCGGCCAGCGGGAGGAATACCTGGTCGAGGCGATGACCGGATTCCGCTACAAACGCAGGCCCGCTGCCGACACCGCCATGATCCTGGTTCTGGACGGTGTATCCGACGCCGACATCGAGGCGATGGCGCACTACTTGTCGCGCTACCCGCAGCAGGATTGAGCGGCAGCCACCGACTCAAGACTTGGATTGCAGGTCGACTGCCCGGGCCTTCAGCGTCTTGTCGGACTTGAGCGCGTGCTTGGCGACCTTGTGCGTCGGCGTGTGCGGCAGCGCGTCGGCGAACAGCACGAAGCGCGGCACCTTCATCGCGGCGAGGCGCTCGGCGCACCATTGCGCGATTTCCTGCGGCGTCAGGGTCACGCCCGGCTTGGGCACGATTGCGACCAGGATCTCGTCCTCGCCGAGCTCGGAGGGCACCGGCACTGCGGCCACCTCGAACACGCCCGGGTGCAACTGGATCACGCGGTCGATCTCGGCCCCCGCGATGTTCTCGCCGCGACGGCGGATGATGTCTTTCTTGCGCGACACAAAAGTGTAGTAGCCGTCGGGGCCGCGCGTCACCAGGTCGCCGGTCATGAACCATCCGTCGCGGAATGCCGCTCTGGTCTGCTCGGGATCCCGAAAGTATCCCTGCATCACGATCGGGTGCTTCACCCAGAACTCGCCGACCTCGCCGGGCCCAACCTCGTTGCCTTCCTCGTCCACGACCTTGCCCTCGGCCCACTTGCGTCCGGGATCGGGATGGCGCCCGACCGGCCCCATGCTGCCCGGCTTGTCCGGCCCCTCGAATGGGACGCAACAGACGCCCGGGATCTCGGTCATGCCGAAGCCGCCCAGCAGGTGCGGAATGCGGAACTCATCGCGGAACGGGGCGATGATGTCGGCGCGCATGCCGTAGACCTTGGTGATTCGGTGCTCGGGGCGGAATTCCGAGCGCGGCCGGCGCACGAGGATGCGGCCGATGGCCTCGATGATATTGACCTGGGTGGCGCAGTGCTCGACCGCGGCGTTCCAGAACTCGGATGCGGAAAAGCGCGGCATCAGCACCAGCGTGCAGCCCGCAGCGAGCGTGCCGGCGGTCGAATAGAACAGCGCGTTGACGTGAAACAACGGCAGCACCACCATCACGCGTTCGTCGGGCTGCAGCCAGAGCCGCGAGATATTCGATTCACCCGCGGCGACGAAATTGCGCTGGCTGTGCATCGCGCCCTTGGGAAATCCGGTCGTCCCCGAGGTGTAGATGATGAGAACGGTATCGTCGGCCTGGCCGGCGGGCGGCAGCGGGAGATCCGGAACCCGCGCGATCTCCTCGAAGAAATTCGCCGCTTCCGGCGCCCGGCCGTCGAACAGGAGGAACCAGGGCTCGGGCTGGATGCCCGCGCACGCCTGGCGCACGACCGGCAGCACGTCGTCGTTGCAGACCACAGCCGAGACGCCCGCGTGCTTCAGCACGTAGCCCGCTTCCTGCACGCCAAACTCGGGATTGCCCGGCACCATGATCGCGCCGATGCGCGCGCAGGCGAAGAGCAGCAGCACGTGGCCGATGTCGTTGCGTGCCAGCACGCCAACGCGGTCGCCCTTGCGCACGCCGCGGGCAACGAGCAGGCGCGCCGTCCGTTCCGCCGTCGCGCCGAACTCAGCCCAGCTCCAGGTCCTGCCGGCGGACAGGATGAACGGCCGGCCGGGATCGCGCTGCGCCCGGCTTTCGAACTCGCCGTTCAGCGTGCAGTCGTGCGCCGGGTGGAGCTCCAGGACTTCCAGCGGCTTCAGCATCGGGATTGAGAATGAGCGATGGGCGTTCGCTACCTGAGATAGTCCTTCTGCCGCTTCCTGTAGGCATCCATGCCGATCAGCGCGTCCATCTCCTTTGCCGAGGCGACGCGGTCCTTCAGATCGGCTGGCGCGCCGCCGTTGAAGAGATGGGCGTAGACGTCCTTCAATGCCTTGACCGCGGCCGGCAACGGCTGGTGGCCCTGCAGCAGCACGCGCGCGCCCGCAGCCGCGAATTCTTCGCGCTTGATCGATGAGGGCGCCGATCCGACCATGACGGGCAGCCGCGCCGCATCGCGGACCCGCTTCACCTGATCCGCTGCTTCGACCCCGACCAGGAAGATCGCATCCACGCCGCACGCCGCGAACGCTTGCGCGCGCTTCACGGCCCCCTCGGTTCCCTCCACCTTCAAGGCAGCCGTGCGCCCGAGTATCACGAGCGCGGGGTCGTGGCGCGCCGCCACCGCGGCCTTGAGCTTGCCCACCATCTCCTCAAGCGAGATCAGCTCGTCGGCGCCCTCGGCCTGCCCGAAGCGTGTCGGCAACGCCGTGTCCTCGATGCTCATGCCGGATACGCCGGCATGCTCGAGCTCTTCCACCGTGCGCATGACGTTCAGCGCGTTGCCGTAGCCGTGGTCGGCATCCACGATGAGGGAAAGCCGGCTTGCGCGCATGATGCGCCGGACCTGGTCGGCGAATTCCGTCAGGGTCAGCACGATGAGATCGGGGGCGGCTAGCGTCGTGCTCGACGCGACGGACCCCGCCAGCATCCCGATCTCGTAGCCGACGGACTCGGCGACGCGCGCCGAGAGCGGATCGTACACGCTTGCCGGTGAGATGCACTGTGCGCCCGCGAATACCGCGCGCAGGCGCTTGCGTTGCTCAGTGTGATTCATGCCCATTCCTCATAGCGCCAGCAGGTCCATGAACTCGTTCACCGCCATCGATTCCAGCCGCTTCTGATCGAGGCAGGCGTGAAGAATCGCATCGCGCTGCTTGGGCGCGAAGATGCGCGCGACGTTTCTTTCGAACTTGTCCATCAGGACTGGGATACCTTCCTTGCGCCGGCGGCGGTGGCCGAGCGGGTACAGCACCTCGGACAGCGGCGTCTTCGTGCCGTCCTTGAAGAACACCTGGATCGAGTTGGCGTTGGTGCGCTTCGCGGGGTCGTGGTAGTCGCGCTCGTACTGCGCGGATTCCCTGAGCCGGATCTTCGCGCGCAGCGCGTCGATGCGCGGGTCGGCGGCGACGTGGTCCTCGTAGTGCTCCGCAGTCATGGTCCCATAGATGAGGCCGACCGCCATCATGTACTGCATGCAGTGGTCGCGGTCAGCCGGGTTGTGGAGCGGCCCGGACTTGTCGAGGATCACCATGGTCGAGTTGTGGCACCTCGCTTCGACCCGTGTCACCTCGTCGAGCCGGTCCTTGACCAGAGGGTGCAGCTTGATCGCGGCCTCCACCCCGCTCTGCCCGTGGAACGCCGTGGGGTACGGAATCTTGAACAGCACATTCTCCATGACATAGGTGCCGAACGGGCGCTGGAACCGGAACGGCTTGTCCTTGAACAGCACGTGGTAGAAGCCCCAGGTTTTCGCGGTGAGGGCCGAAGGGCAGCCGATCTCGCCTTTCACCGTCATCAGCGCGATGCGCACGCCGCGGCTCGCCGCGTCCCCCGCCGCCCATGACTTGCGCGGGCCGGTGTTGGGCTTTCTGCGAAAGGTCGCGAGCGCATGCCCGTCCACCCATGCCTGCGACAGGGCATCCACGATCTCGTCGTGCGTTGCGCCGAGGAGCTTCGCTACGACCGGCGTGGTGGCGATCTTCACCAGGATAGTGTGATCAAGCCCGGCCGCGGTGAAGCCGTTCTCGAGCGCAAGCCCGCCCATGATCTCGTAGGTCTTGACCGCCGACTCGAGCATGTCGCGCATGATGAGCGGCTTCCCACCCTGCGCCGCGCGCGTGCGCGACATCCAGTCGGCGACGGCCAGAATTCCGGAAATGGTGTCGGAAGGATGAATGACGGTCGCGCCGTAGAACGCGTCGTTGAAATCGAGCCAGCGCACGAGCGTTCCAATATTGAAGGTCGCGCGCTCCGGGTCAAGAACGTAGGGCGTTCCCGGCACGCGCGCGCCGTTCGGCACGACCGTGCCGGGCACCAGTGGCCCGAGCAGCTTGGTGCACGCGGGATACGACAGCGCCTCGAAGCCGCAACCCAGGCTGTCGATGAGCGCGAGCCGTGCGGTCTCGAGCGCGAGACCACTCTTCACCGGGTAGCGATCTACGTAATCCGCAATCTGGACGAGGACTTTGTCGGGCGCAGGACGAATGTTGGAAGGCGCGATCTTCATGTGGGTGAGCCGCATCAAAGCGGTGGAGTATATGGGAAAATCATCCGATGAACGACGTCATCATCATCGGCGCCGGCATCGGCGGCCTCACGCTCGCACTCACCCTGCACCGCTCCGGAATTCCGTGCCGCGTCTACGAGACCGCGCAGGAGATCAAGGGCCTCGGCCTGGGAATCAACATACTGCCGCACGCAACGAGGGAACTCGCTGAGCTGGGACTGGAGGGGGCCCTCGCAACCGTCGCCGTTACCACGCGTGAAGCTGTTTTCTACAACCGCTTCGGCCAGCTGGTCCACAGCGAACCTCTCGGCCGCCACGCCGGCTACGACTGGCCGCAATTCTCGATCCATCGCGGTGACCTGCAATCCGTGCTGCTCGCGGCCTGCAACCGCCGCATCGGTGCCGACCGGATCTTTACAGGGTGGCGGTGCACGCGCGTCGAGCCGGGCGCGGAGGGGGTGACCGTACGATTCGAGCATCCCGCGACCGGAGAGGCGCTGCCCCCGCAGCGCGGCGCCATCGCCGTCGGCTGCGACGGCATCCACTCGGTGATCCGCAAGCAGCTCTACCCGGACGAGGGCGACCCGATCTATTCCGGCGTTAATATGTGGCGCGGCGCGACCTGGTGGCGCCCGTTCCTTACCAGCGCAAGCTTCGTGCGCGCCGGCTGGCTCCAGTCCGGCAAGATGATCATCTATCCCATCCGCAACGAGCGCGACGCGCGCGGCTACCAGTTGATCAGCTGGGTCGGCGAGTTCTACACGCCGAAGTACAAGCTGCGGGACTGGAACCGCGCGGGCAACCTCGAAGACTTCATTCACGTCTTCGAGGACTGGAAATTCGACTGGCTCGACGTGCCGGGCATGATACGCGCCGCGGAGACGATCCTCGAGTACCCGATGGTGGACCAGGAGCCGCTGCCGCGCTGGAGCTTCGGGCGCCTGACGCTGCTGGGCGACGCGGCGCACCCGATGGTGCCGCGCGGCTCGAACGGTGCCGGGCAGGCGATACTCGATGCGCGGGCTTTGGCGGATTGCCTCTCGCGGCGCGCGGACCCGGTCGAGGCACTGACGGAGTACGAAGCGAAGCGGCTCGATGCCACAGCCCGCATTGTCAGGATGAATCGCACGAACCCGCCGGACGCCATCCTGCGCGAGGTCTACGTCAGGACGGGCGACCGGCCGTTCCGGAGCATCGACGAGGTGATCAGCCGAGAGGAGATCGCTGCGCTGACGAGCGGCTATGCGCGAGTGGCCGGATACGACCAGGAAACGCTCCGCTCGAAGCGCGGGGCATGAGGCGTTAGAATAGGGCAAACCTGACGCTGCTCAACACCCGTTCGAGACGCCCGTGTCCGCGATACCCCAACCCAATCCCAAACGGCGGGAATTCTACGACCGCATCTCCCGTCATGATCTCGCACCGCTGTGGGAGGTGCTCGGCGCGCTGGTCCCGCCGACGCCCGCCACGCCGTGCGTTCCCGCGTTGTGGAAGTACCGCGACATCCGCTCCTACATCATGGAAGCGGGCGAGCTGATCTCGGCGGCGGAGGCCGAGCGGCGCGTTCTCGTTCTCGAGAATCCCGGGCTGCGCGGCGCCTCCTCCATCACGCACACGCTCTACGCCGGAATGCAGCTGATCCTGCCCGGCGAGATCGCGCCGAGCCACCGGCACACCCAGTCCGCGCTGCGCTTCATCGTCGAGGGCACGGGCGCCTACACCGCGGTGGATGGCGAGCGCGTCACGATGCACCCGGGCGATTTCATCATCACGCCCTCGTGGACCTGGCACGACCACGGCAACCCGGGTGGCGAGCCGGTCGTGTGGCTGGACGGGCTCGACGTTCCGATGGTGGCGTACTTCGACGCCGGCTTCATGGAGCGCTATCCGGAAGCAACGCAGCCGGTCTTGCGCAAGGAAGGCGACGCGCAGGCGCGCTACGGGTCCAATCTCCTGCCGGTCGGATACGCGCCGCAATCGCTCACGACGCCGGTGTTCTGCTATCCGTACGACCGCACGCGCGAAGCGCTGGAGCAACTGCGCCGCGGCGGCGACTGGCATCCGTGCCACGGCCTCAAGCTCCAGTACTCGAATCCCGCGACCGGCGGCTACCCGATGCCCACGATCGGCGCGTTCGTGCAGCTCCTGCCGAAGGGATTCCGCGGCAAGCCCTACCGCACGACCGACGGCACCGTGTATTGCGCCGTCGAGGGCTGCGGCCGCACCCGGATCGACGGCAAGACGTTCGAGTGGGACGCCCAGGACGTGTTCGTCGCGCCCTCGTGGAGCAAGGTGCAGCACGAAGCGGAGGACGATGCCGTGCTGTTCAGCTTTTCCGACCGGCCGGCGCAGAAAGCCCTCGGCCTGTGGCGCGAGCACTCGCCTTGCGAGTAAGTGACCGGTCACCGGTCACCGTTGCATGAAGCTCTACAGCTTCTTCCGCAGTTCTGCCGCCTACCGCGTCCGCATCGCACTCAATCTCAAGGGTCTCCCCTACGAGATCCTGCCGGTGCATCTCACGCGCGGGGGCGGCGAGCAGCTCGCACCCGGCTATCGCAAATTGAACCCCCAGGCGCTGGTACCGGTGCTTGAGGACGCGGGGCGCATGTTCACGCAGTCCCTTGCCATCATCGAGTACCTCGAGGGAGGTCTATCCCCAGGTCCGCTCCTGCCGAAAGACACGGCGGCTCGTGCGCGCGTGCGCGCGCTGGCGCTGGCGATCGCCTGCGATCTCCACCCGCTGAACAACCTGAGGGTCTTGAACTACCTCACCGGCCCGATGGGCCTCACCGACGACGCGAAACAGGCCTGGTACCGCCATTGGATCGCGGAGGGATTGAGCGCGCTCGAAGCGAGTCTTTCCGGCGATCGCGACACGGGCAGGTTCTGCCACGGTGACGCGCCCGGCCTCGCGGATTGCTGCCTCGTTCCGCAGCTCGCGAATGCGCATCGCTTCAAGTGCGACGTCTCGGCGTACCCGACGCTCCTGAGGATCGAAAAGAACTGCCAGGCGCTCGACGCGTTCCAGCGCGCCGCGCCCGGCAGGCAACCCGACGCCGAGTAGTCCCGTCTTACTGCAGCTTGATGTTGCCCTTCCTGATCACCTCGGCGTACTTTGCGATTTCGCGCTTGATCTGCGCGCCGAGCTCTTCGGGCGTGCTGCCGACCGGATCCAGCCCCTCGTTCACCATGAACTGGCGGACTTTCCCGTTCTGCATAGCCTTGACGATGAGCGCGTTCATCTTCGTCACGATGTCGCCCGGCGTGCCGGCCGGAAACCACATGGCGTACCAATTGTCGGACTCGAAGCCCTCATAGAACGTGTTCATCGTCGGCAGGTCCGGGAACGCGGAGGCCTTCTTCGCGGTGGTAACAGCCAGCGCCCTGATTCGTCCCGATTTGAGATTGGCCGCCGCCACGGGTCCGGTGCAGAAGAGATAGTCGATCTCGCCGCTCATCAGGGCCACGATCGCCGGTCCGCCGCCCTTGTACGGGACGATGATCGCCTCGATCCCGGCGCGCTGCTTCAGCATCTCCGCGGAAAGATGGCTGGTGCTGCCGGGAACGTTGATGCCGGAGTTGAGGAACGCGGGCCTGCGTTTCGCGAGCGCGACCAGTTCCTTCACTGAACTTGCCGGAACGCTCGGGTGCACGACCAATACCAGCGGCGTCGAGGTGAGCCAGCTGATCGGCGCGAGATCCTTCACCGGGTCCGTCCGCATCCGGCTGCCGTAAAGCGTCGTGTTGATCGTGAGCGTCGCCGTGCTGAACAGGATGGTATAGCCGTCCGGCGGGGCGTTGGCCGCGATCTCCGCACCGATCAATCCGCTCGCTCCGGTGCGATTCTCGATGATGAACGACTGCCCGGTATGCTCGTGGAACACGGTCGTCAGCACCCGCGCCTGGATGTCGGTGCCGCCGCCGGGGCCGAACGGCACGATGATGCGCACCGGCTTGACCGGCCACGCCTGCGCCAGCGCGCAAGCCGGTACCAGGAAGGCCGTTGCGGCCACCGCCGCACGCACCACGCGCTGCAGGACTTGCTTCTTCATGGGAACCCTCCTCGCTTTTTAGAATGATGATGTTGCAAGGTCATGGTTCCACCTATTGGACTCGATTGCAACCTATAGAGACCCGCTCCTGGAAATTCATTAAAAATCAGTGTAATGATCTGAGTAACGACGCTAGCGCACAAATGAAAACGGGGCCTGCCGGCCCCGTTCTCAAGCACGCAACGGTTGGCTTCTAATCGAGCTTGATATTGCCGGCCCGGATGATCTTGGCGTAGCGCTCGATCTCGCGCCGGAACATGGTCCCAAGTTCCTCCGGAGTGCTGGCGACCGGATCCAGCGCCTCGCGCGGCATGAACTCCCGGATATCGGCCGCTTTGAGCGCTTTTCCGATTTCCGCGTTCAGCTTGTCCACGATCGGCCTTGGCGTGCCCGCTGGGAAGAACATGGCGTACCAGTTATCGGATTCGAAACCGGGATAGACCGCGTTCATGGTCGGCAGCGCGGGGAAGGCGGATGATCGCTTCGCCGTGGTGACGGCGAGCCCCTTCGCCTTGCCCGCCTTGATCTGCGGCGCAGCCACCGGGCCAGTTGCAAACAGAAAGTCCGTCTCGCCGCTCACCAGCGAAATCATCGACGGCCCGCCGCCCTTGAAGGGAATATGCGTCGCCCTGAGCCCCGCCGTCTGCTTCAGCATCTCGATCGACAGGTGGCTCGTCGTCCCCGCTCCGTTGGACGCGGCATTCAGCGCGCCGGACCGGTTCGCAAGCGCGACCAGCTCCTTCACCGATTTCACCGGGACGCTCGGATGCGTCACCAAAACCAGCGGCGTCGACGTGATCCAGCTGACCGGAGCCAGGTCCTTGAGCGGATCGAACTTGATCCGGCTGCCGTACAACGTGACGTTTACGGCGAGCGAAGCCGTGGTGAACAGGATCGTGTAGCCGTCCGCGGGCGCGCGAGCGCCGAGCTCCGCGCCGATGACACCGGAGGCGCCTGCCCGATTTTCCACAACGAACGTCTGACCCATGCTTTCGAAAAAGTTCTTTCCAAGCAGGCGCGCCTGGATATCCGTTCCACCGCCCGGCGCGAACGGCACAATAATGCGCACGGGTTTCACCGGCCAGGTCTGGGCGTGCGCCGCGGCGCCGAGCGCCAGACCCAGCACGACGGCACCGGACTGCAGCAATTGCCTTTCGATCATCGTTTCCTCCTCGTCAGTTGTTTGTGAAGCGCTTGAGAACCCTGTCGTCCTCAGCCGCGATAGATCGGCTCGGGCTGAGTGAAGAACGAATGCAGGATGTGGTAGACCATCAGGTAGTTGATCTGGTGGAAGCTCGCGTGCGAGATGCCTGACATCACCGCGAACTGCTTGTCCGGATTGGGCAGCCGCTTGAAGAACGCCGTGAGATCATCGAATCCCGCGATACCGTCGAACTGTCCGCGCATGATGAGCGTCGGCACTGGAATCTTCGCCGGATCCACCACAGGGAGCTTCGAGCACATGTCCACGTAGGTGCCGGTCGGCACCGAATCGTCGAGCTGGAGGATGTGGTCGGCGAATGCCTCGATGACCTTCTCCTCGGCACAGCCCGGGTGATCGCGGTTGAAGATGCTGCGCACGAAGGCGCGGTCGATCGGACGGCGGTTCTTCGCGCTGAACTCGGGAAGCCTCTTGCGCCGCTCGGCGAGCGTCGGGCTGCCCTCGCCGGTCCACACGAAAGCGTCCAGCGCGAGACGCTTGACGCGCTCGGGGTGGCGCTGGGCAAACAGCGCGGCGCGCAGCGCGCCCGACGAGATGCCGTAGGTCAAAAACGACGGGGTCCCGCGCGTCTTGATGATGTAGTCGGTCGCCACCGAAAGGTCGTCGGCGCCGTTGGCGATGTCGCAATTGATGTCGCGTTTCTTGTCCGAGCGGCCATAGCCCTCCATGTCCATGCACCAGGTGTCGAAGCCGCGCTCGGCAAAAAACTCCATGGCCGATGAATGCGGGCGCCCCGGAACCTGGAGATCGAACGTGGGCTGGGAGGCCATGGAGGAGCCATGTACGAACAGGACCGTTCCCCGCGCGGGTTGTGTGCCGGCGACGCGCTTCTCCCACAGGAAGAGGCGCACGTCGCCTTTTCTTGTCCAGTGTTCCTGACCGGTGATTTTCGCGGCGGGTTTCGGCTGATCCATGAGCGCCTCGTCGGGGAAATACGTCGTGGGGAAAGTGGAGTCTAGGATAGCAGCCGGACACCGTCAATTTCGTGGATGGAGCTTGCGGCGCGCCGAGCATGCACACTATATACTCACTCATCACCCTTCACCCATCAGGCAGAAGCTCGACGAGCAGATGGACCTCGCCACGGGTGTCGCGGGCATGGACGCGTTCCAGATGACAAGAATCTACGAGAAGGCGCGCATCGGCGACGTCGACATCCACTACCACCTCGCCGACTTCACCGATCCGTGGCGGCAGCCGCCCGCGGATACGTTTCTCCTCTACTCCGGTTACTGCCGCAGCCTCGAGTTCTGGCACGCGTGGGTGCCGCTCCTCGGGCGCGATTTCCGCGTGCTGCGCATGGACCCGCGCGGCTACGGCGCGAGCGGCAAGCCCGCGCCCGGGTACCGGTTCGAGATCGAGCAGCTCGCGCGCGATGCGTTCGGGCTGATGGACCATCTCGGAATCGGGCGTGTGCACTGGGTGGGGGATTCAACTGGGGGCGCAGTCGGAATGGCCGCGGCACTCCTCGCGCCGCGGCGCATATCATCCATCACCGCCTGCAACACCACCGCGAAGATGGCGCAGCAGACCGTGGATACCTATGCGATCGGCGAAAAGGACCAGGCCGCCGCGATCGAGAAATTCGGGGTGTATGAATGGTGCCGGCGCACCCTTCAGTACCGGGTCGATGTCTCGAAGATTCCGCCCGAGCTCGGAGAGTGGTGGGCGCGCGACATGGACCGCACGCCGCGCCACGTCGCGGCGGCGGTGTTCAGGCTCTTTTCGACCGTCGACCTGTGGCCGCGGCTCAAGGAAATCCGGTCACCGACGCTGTTGATCGTCGGCGACAATTGCCCGCCGATCCGCAAGCAGCAGTTGGCCGATATGGCGAAGGCACTGCCACGCGGTAGGCTGGTGAGCCTCGAGGGCTATGACTACGGGATTCACTTCCTCGCGCCGGAGCGGTGCGTGAAAGCGGTGCGGGAATTCCTGGATGAGCAGAAACAGTGATGCGAAACGAGCCGCGCTTGATTTAGTACGTGGGCTTGGGCCGCAGGTACTGCTCGCGGTCCACCGACTTGACGGTCACGTTCTCGACGCGTCCGCCACGCAGCACGTCGAGTGGAATGTCCACCCCCGCCTCCCCATGTGACCAGAGCCGGCCATAGAAATCGGCCTGCCCCTTGATCGCCTGGCCATTGAGGCCGACGATGATGTCGCCGGTTTTCAGGCTCGCCAGCTCGGCCGGGCTCTCGGGCGAGACGCGTGTCACGATCACGTTGCCCTGCACTTCCTGGGAATTGATGCCGAGCCAGGGGCGTCGCTTGCCGGACGGACGGCCCGTCGCGATGAGGTCGCCGAGCACCGGCTTCAGGAGATCGATCGGCACGAACATGTTGCCCGGAACTTGCGTCCGCGATCCCATCGCGTCGCCCACCACCAGCGAGCCGATCCCGAGCAGCCTGCCCTCGCGACTGAGCAGCGCCGCGCCACTCCAGTTGACAGTCGCCGGAGCGGTATAGATCGCGTCGTCGAGCAGGTATTCCCAATAGCCGACGAAGGATCGGCGCGAGACGACGTAGGCAGGCGCTACGCCATCAAACCCCACGATCAGCACCATCTCGCGCTCCGCGATTTTCGCGGATTGCCCGAACTGAACCGGCTTGACCGGCAGCGGGCGCAAAGCCTTGAGCAATCCCAGGCCGCTGGTGTTGTCGTGCCCGATCACGGTGGCCGGGAAGGCGCGCCCGTCGGCGGTCGAGAGCTCGACCGTCTCGGCCTCGATGATCAGATAACCAATGGTGAGAACGAGACCTTCCGAATCGATCACAACGCCTGTGCCTTCGCGTTGTGGGCCGAGACTGCGGGACGTGCGCGCGTTGGCGACCGCCTTGCTGCGCACCTTGACGACCGAGAGCGCATCAACGGTAAATTCCTGAGGCGTACGAGCGGCAGGCGGGGAAGGATCCGGCGCGCTTTCTGCGGCGATCGCAACGGGAACCGAAAGGCACGCGAGCGACAAGGCCGCACCGACGACGCACCTCAACGCAGAAAGTCCGCCGGCAGAACGCGCCGTCGCGCTTACTTGGCTCATTCGGGCGTTCACTTGAGGCCGCTCGTGCAGTTCCAGGTACGTATCCTACGCCTATCCAGGTGACAGTAACAAGAAAACGTCATGGCATCAGGGTCCAACATGGCCGTGAAATATGACAGGTAGCGGAGCAATGACATGATGGTGACGCGCATTGAACGTGCGGGCTTGCCCTACAATCCGATCTTTGCTCACCAAGGAGTGCCTCGTGGAGCTGGGACTGAAAGGCAAGGTCGCCGTCGTAACAGGAGGCACTGAAGGCATCGGGCGCGCCACCGCGCTGCGGCTCGCGCAAGAGGGGGCGCATGTGGCGATCTGCGCCCGGCGGCAGGAGCCGCTCGACAAGGCGGCGGCAGAACTCAGGAAACACGACCCGGAGGCGCTCGCCATCGCTGCCGACATGAGCAAAGCCGCCGATATCGAGCGCTTCATGAACGCGGTCGTCGGCCGTTTCGGCCGCATCGACATCCTGATCAACAACGCCGGGACTTCGGCTCGCGGCAAGTTCGCCGAGCTGGACGATGCGACGTGGAGCGCGGATCTCGAACTGAAGGTTTTCGGCGCGATCCGCTGCACGCGCCTCGCCGTGCCGCACATGAAGAAACAGGGCGGCGGTCGCATCGTCAACATCACGATCTCAAGCGCCAAGCAGCCGGGGGCAGGATCGATGCCGACCTCGGTCTCGCGCGCCGCGGGGCTTGCCATCACCAAGGCGCTGTCCAAGGAGTATGCGGCCGACAACATCCTCGTGAACACGGTCTGCATCGGCAAGATCAAATCGGGCCAGCACGAGCGGCGCTTCAGCCGCCAGGGCGTCAGTGCCGATGAGTATTATCGGCAGGCGGCCCAGGACATCCCGCTGGGACGGGTCGGAGAGGCGGAGGAAGTCGCCAGCGTGATCGCTTTTCTGGTTTCGGACGCGGCGAGTTACGTGACCGGAACGAGCGTCCATCTCGACGGCGGCATATCGGGGACGCTTTGAGTCTCAGACCACGCCACCGGCGGGCGGCCGGATCATGGTGCTGGCGAGTGGACTCGAACCACCGACCTACTGATTACGAATCAGTTGCTCTACCAGCTGAGCTACGCCAGCGTCAGCGCGCGCATTCTACCGCAAGGCATCAGGACGCGCGCGAACGCACGCGCACGATGATGTCGATGCCGTCGGTAACCATTCCCTCCGGCGGCTGAGGCAGGCCCGCAATCTCGATCTGGCTGGCGTCGATGTCGGTCAGCTCGCCGGTGTCGAGATTGTAGATGTGGTGGTGCGCGTTGGTATTGGGATCGTAGAACACCTTGTGCGGATCCACGATCACCTCCCGGATCAGCTTCCTCTCGAGAAATAGATTGAGGGTGTTGTAGACCGTCGCCTTCGAAGTCTCCGAATGGCGATTGTTGACGGTGGCGAGGATCTGGTCGGCCGAGAGGTGCTCGCCGCGCGCGAACAGGGCGTAAGCAATCTCGATGCGCTGGTGCGTCGGGCTGATCCCGTGCCGGCGCAGCATCTCGACGAGGGTATCGCGCGTGTAAGGCATTGGCTTCATTTGGTTAAACAGTCTATACCTTTTTTTGGACTTAGTCTAATTTGACCCCTGACCGTGGGTTCAGGTCCACGTTCCAGCCCAGCTTCCGTGCCCCTCATCCGACGGGGACCACCGTATTGCCGATGGACGCGCGCCGGGCCGGATCGAGCGCAGCGTATGGTCCCGGTATCGTGATCGGCGTTCATTACCGGCCCGCGCGCGTGTCCCGTGTTTCCTGAAACGGATTCCGGTACTGCGCGCACAAACACCTCGGTTCGCGTGCACCTCCAGTGCGCACGGATTCGCATCATTTCGCAACGACTTCGTAGCGCACCGAGCGTCGCATTCCACAGGATTTTATCGCGCCGAAGGGCCGTGACTTTATTCGCACGCCGCACGGGGCTCCGTGCGAAAGTTCCGCAAGCCAAAACCGTTTGTGTCCTGCCGGTGTCCTCCCATCGGTTGACTCTGGCGAACGATGTCTCGACGCACTATCTTCTCCCACGCTGAAAGGAGCAGCCAATGAAGCAACAACGCGGTTTCACCATCATCGAACTGATGATTGCGGTCGCCATCATCGCGATCCTGGCGGCCATCGCGCTGCCGGCATACGAGGACTACGTCCGGCGCGCGAGGCTCACCGAGGCCTTCACCGCGATGTCAGATTTCCGCGTGCGCATGGAGCAGTTCTACCAGGACAACCGCCGCTATGACGGCCCCGGGCTCGACGGCTGCGGCGCAGCGGCCCCGAACTCGAAGTCCTTCACCTTCGGCTGCGCGCCGGGCCTGGCCCCGTCGCAGATCTACACGATCACCGCCACCGGCATCGCGAACCAGGGCCTGACGGGTTTCGTCTACACACTGAATGAGAAGAACGTCCGCGCGACGACGACGCTCGGCGCCGGATGGACGGGTGCTCCCAATGCCGCCTGCTGGGTGCGGCGCAAGGACGGGACGTGCTAGTCGCCATGAAAAGCGCCGGCTTCACACTCATCGAGCTCATGATCACGATCGTGATCCTGGCGATCCTGCTGTACGTCGCGCTGCCGAATTTCGCCGTGTGGATGCAGAACACCCAGATCCGCACCGCCGGCGAAGCGATCCTCAACGGCATGCAGCTCGCGCGCACCGAGGCGATTCGCCGCAACGTCAACGTCGAATTGCGGATGGATGTCTCCTCGGGCTGGACCGCGCGCGTGGCCGGCACCGGTGAAGTGATCCAGTCCAGGCTCGCCGGTGAAGGGTCGGCCGCCGCCATGGTCACGACCACGCCAGCGGGTGCGCAAACGGTGACGTTCAACAGTTTCGGGAGCGTCGGGACGAACGCCGACGGCACGGCAGCGATCACCGAGATCAAGATCGATTCGCCCGCGATCTCCGCGGCGGACAGCCGCGAGCTGTGCATCCTGGTGCGGGCGGGCGGCAACGTCCGCATGTGCGACCCGCAGGTCGCAGTAACGGACACCCGCACGTGCGGAGCCGCCGTGCCCGCGGGCTGCCTGTAGCAGGGGGAGAACATGAAAGCCCATTTTTCTTTCCCAGCCTACGCAGCCACCCGGCAACGGGGCGCCACGCTGCTCGAGGCACTGATCGGGATTCTCATCTTCTCGGTCGGAATACTGGCGCTCGTCGGCATGCAGTCGCTTGCGATCAAGCACATGTCGGACGCGAAGTACCGCAGCGACGCGGCATTCTTCGCGAACGAGATCATCGGCCAGATGTGGGGCAACCGGGCCAATCTCGGAACCTATGCCTACCCCGGCACCGGCGCGCCGCCCGCGCCGATCAATCCCTGGGTGACGAGCATTCAGAACGCGCTTCCCGGCGTCACCGCTGCGGCGAACCTTCCGATCATCACGGTGGCGGGCACGACGGTGACGGTCACTGTGCGCTGGCAGCTGCCCGGGGGGTCGGACGTGCACCGCCATATCACGATGGCCTACATCAACGGTTGAACCATGCGCGCGATTCCTCACATGACTGTTCTACAGCGCAGCCGGTCCCGCGGCATGAGCCTGGTCGAACTCCTGGTGGCGGCCGCCATCGGCATCATTGCGAGCCTGGTGATTTTCCAGGTGTTCGCGGTGTTCGAGGGACAGAAGCGCACGACGACTTCCGGCGGGGAGGCGCAGACCAGCGGCACCCTCGCTCTGTTCACGATTGAACGCGACATGAGGCAGGCGGGCTACGGCTTCAACACGCCCGACCTCGTGGGCTGCACCCTGCAGGGGTGGGACCAGCAGGCCGGCGCCGCTCTGACTCCGGCCCCGCTGGTGCCTGTCACGATCACGCAGGGCGCGGGTAGCACGCCGGGCGTCGCCGGCGCGCCCGATACAGTCAGGGTTGCGTATGGCAACGGTGACGCGCTACCCGCCCCGGTGAACGTGCTCGTGGGCAGCCTCGGTGTGGCCGACGACTTCATCAGGACTGTCAACGCGCTGTACGGATTCCAGCCCGGCGATCACGTGGTCATTGCGGAACCGGGCAGGCCGTGCACTCTGGCGCAGGTCAACCAGATACCGCCGGCGACGGGCGACAACACGCGGCTGAATCTTCAGGCCGGCACGTACATAAGCCCCTCTTCGGGCGCGACGCTCCCCACCCGCTACAACAACCCGGCGGGTCTGGGAACCGCGTACACCACCAACGGCAAGGTGTACAACATCGGGCCCGCGCCGATCGTGAAGGACTTCACCGTCCAAAGCGGTCAATTGCTGTCGCAGGCATTCGGCACGGCGGCAGCCGTTCCCAATTTCGACAACATCGTCCAGCTCCAGGCGCAGTACGGGAAGGACACCAACAACGATGGCGTCGTGGACCTCTTCGAAGAGATCACGCCCGCCACTACCACGGATTGGGCGGCAGTGCTAGCCATACGAGTCGCCGTCGTCGCGCGTTCCGGCCTGTACGAAAAGGACGAAGTGAGCCCCGCCACCATCCGGCTGTGGGAGGACTCCGCGACCCCGCCGACGACTACCGGGCCGGTCTGGACATTGACCCCGGATGAGCGTCACTACCGCTACAAGGTCTTCCAGACCGTGATCCCGCTGCGCAACATGATCTGGAGGCCCTACTAAATGTCACGCGCAATCGCACTTGGGACACGTGCTTCCCTGCCCTCGCGGGCACGCGGCGCGGTGCTTTTCATCGCGCTGATCGTGCTGGTCGCGATGACGCTCGCCGGCATCGCGATCATGCGCTCGGTGGACACGGCCACGCTCATCGCGGGCAACCTTGCTTTCAAGCAGGGGACCGTGCAGTCGTCGGACAACGGCGTCGAGCAGGCCTTCCAATGGCTGCTCGCCAACCGGCCGGCGCTATCGGTAAACAACCTTCCCCAGGGATACACCTCCGGTTACGCCAATCCCGTCTGGTCCACGTCCGCCACCTGGACCAACTCGGTGATTGTGGGAACCGACGCTGCCGGAAACACCATTTCCTACCAGATCCACCGCATGTGCAACTGCGCCGACACCACCTACAACGGAGTCTGCACGGCGACCGGGCAATCCAACCAGTGCGCGCTGGACAACCCATCGGGCACCGGCGCGCCTCCGCCGCCGACGGAAGGCGAGAGCTTCTCGGTCGGCGCCCCCGGCTACCTGCAGGATCCCCGGGTCTATTACCGCATCACCGTGCGCACGCAGGGCCCCCGCAATACCGTGAGCTACATTCAAGCCATGGTCGCGGTCGCTCTGTGAGGCACGCTGAACTTTGATGGAGAGCATGGTTATGAAACCCTACTTCTCTGCACGTTCCCTGTTTGCGACGCTCGCAACGGCCGTGGCGCTCGGCGCCCCACCCGCGGGCGCGGCTACGACCGACCTCTCGCCGGTTCCGTTGGGTACGGCCTCCAGCACCTCGGTGCTGCCGAACCTCATGTTTGTACTCGACGATTCGGGCAGTATGGCCCGTTACTGGATGCCCGATAACATCGACGCGTCAAATACCTGCAAACAGTACAGGCTCCATAGCGGGGGCACCAACAGCACCAATTGCATCGTGGATTTCAATAACACGAATACCGTCCCGCAGGCCGTCGATAGTTCTTACACGGACGACGTCCGCTTTGTCCCCGTGCCGCCTCAGACCCGGGGGATGGAATGGCCGGGCGGCCCCCCGGTGTATGCCGCGGAGTTCAACACCGTGTACTACAACCCGCAGATCACCTACCTTCCGGGCAAGGATGGCGCCGGCGCGGATCTACCCAGCTTCGGTTCACCGTGGACCGCGGTGAAGGTCAATCCTTATGTCAGCAACAACACGGTTGACCTGACGACCCTGTACCCCGAGCCGGTATTCTGCACAAGCAACACCTCCACCCCGACCGACAACGCCGCGTGCCGGAGAAACGGCTACGACACCGCCGGCACGACGTTGCTCACGTCGTTCCGCTACAGCAACGCGTCCGCCCCCACCGATGGCAGCTTCGGGTGGCCGATCGGTAATGCAAGCGGAGACTTTCGCTTTATCCGCATCCGCTTTGGCGCCCCGCATTACTTCACGATCCTGCCGCGTGAACACTGCAGTGATATCGACCTGACAACCTGCACCCTTTCTTCCACGCCGACCGGCAGTTTCACCATTCCCGCACCGGTGCGTTACTGCACGACAGGCACCGCAGCGAACCAGACCGCAGTCGTCACGGGCGGAACCCCGCCGACCTGCCAGGCGAAAATCGACGGTTCACACCAGAACGTGAGATACGGCACGTTCGTGCGCACGGACATCGTGCCCACGGTCACGACCTACGGCGGCCGGCCCAACCGCAGCGAATGCGCGGCGCAACCTGTTTGCAGCTACGCAGAAGAAATGACCAATTTCGCAAACTGGCTCGCTTACTACCATACGCGCATGCAGACCATGAAGACCTCCGCGGGCCGCGTGTTCTCGAGCATGGACGATCGCTACCGCATCGGCTTCGTCACCATCAACGCCTCCGACGCGACGCGCTACCTCAAGATCGACAAGTTCGACGTCACCCACAAGGCCAACTGGTACACGACGTTCTACAACATGACGCCGAGCGGCAACACGCCGCTGCGCCGCGCGCTCTCGCGCGTCGGGCGCCATTACGGCGGCCAGACCGACGGCATCAACAGCTTCATGCCGGATGACCCGATCCAGTACAGCTGCCAGCAAAACTTCGCCTTGCTCACGACCGACGGCTACTGGAACAGCTCGGGCGGCCTCAAGCTCAACGGCACGACCAACATGGACAACCAGGACAACCTGGTTGAGACGTTCGTTAACCGCCCCACGGGCACTCTCGATGGGGCCGGAACGTCGGTCACGGACAGCTCCACGACGCGCACACTGGAGCAGGTCGTGTGCACGGCCAACACGACGGCCAATTTCTCCGGAAGCCCGGATACCGCCTGCGGCTGCCCGGCCAACCTGAAGCGGGTCAAGCAGCGCCAGCTTGACGACATCACGAGCACCACGTGCGTTGACGGAGTGTGCGGACCGCCCACCACCAACACCGTTTCAAGCTTCCTGGACATTACCGCCTGCGACGCGACGCAGGTGAACCAGGCGACGCCGGTCACGGTGGTCGAACGCAGGGCATTCCAGGGAAACCAGACACAGACCTTCACCTACGGCGGAAGTCAGACCAGCAACTGCTCGGGCAGCAGAAGGGTGTACATCCGGCAGACGAAAACCGGCGCCACGCGGAACGTGACCACTTACGACGGTGGCGCGCCCGTGACGACCATTACCGGTGGTACCAATACCTACCACTGGAGCGTCAACGGCACGACCTGGAGCACGACGCCCATCACCGGCGGCAGCTGCACCACCAGCTCGCTGACGTCGACGGCCCCGGTGATAACGCCGACGGGCGGCACGACGACGACGACGACCGGCTCGACGATCACGTCGGCGAATTTCACCGTCAGCCCGAACCCCACAGTGCTGAATCTCGGAGGGTCCTCCAGCACGGTGGCAGGCGGATTCGCCAACACGCTCGCCGACACGGCGATGTACTACTACAAGACGGACTTGCGGCCCTGCCCCGGGGGAACGCCGCCGACCGGCAAGTGCCTGACGGACCCGAAGGCGACAGACAACGTGTTTACTACGGTGGGCGTGGACGAAGCGCCGCACCAACATATGGTGACCTTCACGCTGGGCCTCGGGCTGGACGGCCTCATGAATTACCAGTCCGATTACAAGACCGCCAGCACCGGGGATTTCAAGAAGATCAAGGACGGCGTCACGGGCTGCTCGTTCGCGCCGGGCGGCACCGCCTCCATCTGCAACTGGCCGGAGCCGGTCGCAGACTCGCCCACGGCCCTCGACGACCTGTGGCACGCGGCGGTGAACGGGCGCGGCACCTACTTCAGCGCCAAGAACCCGAACACGCTGCAGAGCGGGCTCACCTCCGCGCTCCAGGCGATCAAGACCACGACCGGCGCCGCGGCGTCCTCGGCCACCAGCACCCCGAACGTGACGCCGACCGATAACTTCATCTACAGCTCGACTTACCGCACTGTGAAGTGGGACGGGGAAGTCGTTGCGGAGAAGATCGACGTCGTCACCGGTAGCGTGATTCCCGGCGTCGAGTGGACCGTCGGGTCGAAACTCGATCCGCGAACCCTGGCGGCCTCGGATGACCGGACGATATTTACACTCGACCTGTCCAATATGCAGCTCAAGCCGTTCACCTACGGCAGCCTGACGGGCACGGAGCAGGGGTTCTTCGACAACCACTGCACACTCAACCCGACGGTGTGGCCGCAGTGCGGCCCGATGTCCCCGGGGGACATCGCGATCGCCAACAGCGGTACCAACCTGGTCAACTTCCTGCGCGGCCAGGACCAGCATGAGGTCAACTACTACCGCATCCGCGAGCACTCGCTGGGCGACACCGTCAACGCCAAGCCGGCGTTCCTTGGAAAGCCCAACCTGCTCTACGGCGACGCCGTGGTCCCCGACTACAATTCCTTCAAGTCGGGCCCGGCCGCCAGCCGCACGCCCACGCTCTTCATCGCCGCGAACGACGGCATGCTGCACGCCATCCACGGCGGCGACAATGCGGTCGGCGGCGGTACCGAGCTGTGGGCCTACGTGCCGCGCATGCTGCTGCCCGAGCTCTACAAGCTCGCGGCGAGCAACTTCGACGTCAACCACCGCTTCTACGTGGACGGCTCGCCCGTCACCATGGACGTCTTCATCGGCGGCGCCTGGAAGACGATCCTGGTCGGGGGCCTGAACGCGGGCGGACGCGGTTACTACGCGCTCGATGTCACCGACACCAGCAATCCGAAGGGGATGTGGGAAGTCTGCGCGGACCCGACCGGGACGCTCGGGTGCGCTTTCAAGGACGATAACTTCGGTTACAGCTACGGTCAGCCGATCATCACCAAACGGCCAACCGACGGCAAGTGGGTGGTGCTCGTCACCTCGGGCTACAACAACGTCAGCCCCGGCGACGGCAGAGGCTATCTCTTCGTGCTGGACGCCGCAACCGGGGCGATCCTCGACAAGGTTGACACCGGCGTGGGCGACACCGTCACTCCGAGCGGGCTGGCCAAGATTTCCGGATTTGCCACCAATTTCGCGGTGAACAACACGACTACGATCGTGTATGGCGGCGATCTTCTGGGCAATGTGTGGCGCTTCGATATGTCCACCACGCCAGCCGCGCCGCAGATCATCGGCCAGACGCTGGACGCCGCTGGCAAACCCCAGTCCATAACGACCCGGCCCGAGATCACGCGCTTCGACGCGGGCTTCAACGTGATCTACGTCGCGACCGGCCGGTTCCTCGGCTCGAGCGACATACAGGACCCGGCGACGCTCGTTCCACCCGAGAACCGCGCCTACCAGCAGTCGATCTACGGGTTCAAGGACACCGGCACCAACCTGGGGAGCCTGCGCGATCCAGTGGCGGGACTGGTGCAGCAGGTCATGAGCCTGATTGACGCCAACACCCGCACGATCAGCAACAACACGGTCTCGTGGTCGACGCAGAACGGCTGGTGGGTCGATCTCAACCCCTCGAATGCCTCGCCCGGCGAGCGCGTGAACATCGATCCGCAATTGGTGCGCGGAGTGCTGCTGGTGGCCGCGAACGAGCCCAACGACGAGGCCTGCTCGAGCGGTGGTAACAGCTTCTTCTACCAGTTCGACTACCGCTCCGGCTCCTACCTCGCCTCCTCGCCCGGGGCGGTGGTCGGGATCAAGCTCGGGTCAGCGCTCGCCGCGGGCTTCGTGGTCTACCGGCTGCCGAGCGGCCAGCTCAAGTACACCGGCATCGACATCACGGGCCAGAAGCAGACCGGCGGCGTGCTGCCGGGTGCAGCTGGGTCGCTGGGCAGGCGCGCGACTTGGCGCGAGCTCTTTCAGTAACACGTTTCGCGGGATGGCGGCGGCCGGCCACCGGGGGGCCGGCCGCCGCTCCGCTCTTACAATCGGATGCAACACGCATGAATTACGGACGCTTCGTATCGCTCGGCGCTCTCGGGCTCGCCACGGTGGTGGCAGGGACCTTGTGTGCGCAATCCCAGAGTCTCGCGGACGCGCAGCAGGCAACGCGTATTGCACAGGCCTCACCCGCTTCGAAAGAGCCTTCAAGCCGGCTGGCGCGACCGCAGGAAGTACGGGTCCGCGTGCTGCTGCTTTCGAGCAAGCCGCGCAAGGACGATCCCGATGAGTACGTCGAAGTCGATGGCGTGCGCTACATTCACTTCCGATCGCCGAACCTGAAGTCGCCCGCACGCCCGCTCGGCGAGCCGAGACTCCTCTATCCGGCGGGCGAGTTCGTACATAAGAACGGCGCCGTCATCGTGCAGCTCCTGATCGACGAGGACGGCGCGCTGATGCGAAGTGACATTGTGTGCGCCGCGCCGCCGTTCGAGAAGAGCGCCCTGGAAAGCGTGCGGGGGTTGAAGTTCCAGCCTGCCGTCGCCCGCGAGGGCCCGGTGAAAAGCTACATGCTGGTGGAATTCGGCTACGGGAAGGGATACCCCTGCGGCCGGATTCCCGACTGACGAAACGCCGTCAGGCGAGGCCCTTCGGCAGGGGAAAGACTACCTTTTCCGCGATGCCCTTCGATTCGGCGGCCGGCCCGCCGCCGAGTTGCCGCAGCCGGTCCACTACCTGCTTCACCAGTATTTCGGGCGCGGAGGCGCCGGCGGTCACGCCCACGACGCGCTTGCCCGCCACCCATCTCGACTTGAGCTCCGACGCGTTGTCGACCATGTAGGCCGCGACACCCTGCTGCTCGGCGACCTCGCGGAGGCGGTTGGAGTTCGAGCTGTTGGGGGAGCCCACCACGATCACCACTTCGCACTGCCGCGCGAGCGTCTTGACCGCGTCCTGGCGGTTCTGCGTCGCGTAGCAGATGTCGTCCTTTTTCGGCCCGACGATTCCGGGAAAGCGCGCCTTCAGCGCAGCAATCGTCTGCTGCGCGTCGTCAACTGACAGCGTGGTCTGGGTCACGAAGGCGAGATTCTTCTCGTCGTTCACCTGGAGCTGCGCCACGTCCTCCGGCTTCTCGACCAGGTACATCCCGCCCGCGCTCTGGCCCATGGTGCCCTCTACTTCGGGATGGCCGCGGTGGCCGATCATGACGATCTCGCGCCCGTGCTCGCGCATCTTCGCCACCTCGACGTGCACTTTCGTCACGAGGGGACAGGTCGCATCGAACACCTTGACCTTGCGCGCCTGCGCATCCCGCCGCACCGCCCGGGACACGCCGTGCGCGCTGAAGATCACCGTCGCGCCTTCCGGCACCTCCGAGAGGTCCTCGACGAACACCGCGCCCTTCTCCCGCAGGTCCTCGACCACGAACCTGTTGTGCACCACCTCGTGTCGCACATAGATCGGCGCACCGTGCAGGCGCAGCGCACGCTCCACGATCTCGATGGCGCGGTCGACGCCAGCGCAAAAGCCGCGGGGATTGGCGAGCAGGACCTGCATCACCAGATTATAGCGAACCGCCGGGGCGCCTCGGCCTGAGGGCATCCCAGATCAGAAGCGCTGCGCCGCACGTGATGGCGGAGTCCGCCACGTTGAAAGCCGGCCAGTGGTAGCCGAGCGCGTGAAAATCGAGGAAGTCGATGACCGCTCCGATCAGGATCCGGTCGATGACGTTGCCGACCGCGCCGGCAAGCACCAGCGCGAGGGCCAGGGCGAACCAGTACTGCTGCGGGTATTTGCGCAGCAAGTACACGATCCAGGCCGAAGCGATGAGGGCGATCGCAACGAATAGCCCCCGCTGCCAGCCTGCCGCGTCCGACAGGATGCTGAAGGCGGCACCACTGTTGTAGACCAGCACGAGGTTGAAGAACGGCGTCACGGTGACGACCTTCCCCGCTGCCAGGAACTGGACAGCGATGTACTTGGTAAGCTGGTCGGCCGCCACAATCACCGCCGATAGCAGGAGCCACTTACGCATGGCTGCGGGGCTCACCCGGGCCGGTCAGGTTGGCGACACAGCGTCCGCAAATCCGCGGGTGCGCGGAATCGGCGCCGACGTCGGCCCGGTAATGCCAGCAGCGCTCGCATTTGGGATGCGGGCTCGGGGCCACCTTGAGACTCACACCGGACAGCGCGGTGGCGACGGCGGCGGGATCCGTACCCTCCCGGACCCGCGCCTGCGACGTAATAAAGACAAAACGCAGGTCATCCGCGAAAGACCGCAGGAACCCCCCGCTTTCCCCGTTTGCGTAGAGCTCCACCTCGCCCTGGAGCGAGGAACCGACCTTGCCCTCCGCGCGCAGCGCCTCGAGTTGTCTCAGCACATCCGACCGCAGCCCGCGCAGCCGGCTCCAGCGGCTGCGCAACGCATCGGCATCGCGTGGCAGCGGGTGTTGGTACCACACCTGCTCGAACACGCTCGCCTCACCCCTCGCGAGCGCCTCCCAGGTCTCCTGCGCGGTGAACGAGAGGATCGGCGCGAGCAGCCGCGTAAGAGCGTGCGCGATATGGTGCAGCGCGTTTTGCGCGGAGCGCCGGGCGCGGGAGTCCGCGGGCGTGGTGTAGAGGCGATCCTTGAGGATGTCGAGGTAAAAGCCGCCGAGGTCCTCCGAGCAGAAGCCCTGCAGTTTCTGCACGACAACGTGGAACTCGTAGGCGCCATAGTGGCCGGGCGCCGCCGGACTCGCGGCGGCGGCCCCCGCAGGCACGAGCGACCGCTGCAGGTCATGGGTCATCACCCACGCATAGCGGTCGATCTCGAGCCAGTTGTCCACCGGCAGCGTGTCGCGCGCCGGATCGAAATCGGCCAGGTTCGCCAGGAGAAAGCGCAGCGTATTGCGGATGCGGCGGTACGATTCGACCACCCGCTTGAGGATCTCGTTCGACAGATTCAACTCGCCCGAGTAATCGGTGCTCGCGACCCACAGCCGGAGAATATCCGCGCCCAGCGTGCCGATGATCTCCTGCGGCGACATGCCGGTGCCGCGCGACTTGGACATCTTGCGGCCTTCCATGTCGATCACGAAGCCATGGGTCAGCAGCGCGCGGTAGGGCGGCACCCCGTCCATCATGGAAGCCACGAGGAGCGACGAATGGAACCAGCCGCGATGCTGGTCCGAGCCCTCGAGGTAGAGGTCGGCGGGAAACGCCGTCTCGGCGCGATGCGAGCCGCGCATCACGGTGTAATGCGTCGAGCCGGAATCGAACCACACATCCAGTGTGTCCTTCACTTTTTCGTAGTGCGTCGCGTCCTCGCCGATCAGCGCCTTCGGCTCGACCGACTGCCAGGCCTCGATGCCGCCGCGCTCCACGCGCAGCGCGACCTGCTCGAGGATCTCCAGCGCCCGCGGATGCAACGCGCCGGTCTCCTTGTGGATGAAGAACGGCATGGGCACGCCCCACTGGCGCTGGCGCGACAGCGTCCAGTCGGGACGGTTGGCGATCATCCCCTGAAGCCGCGCTTGACCCCATGCCGGATAGAACGCCGTGGCCTCGACGCCGCGCAACGCGGTCGCGCGCAGCGTCTCCTTCGGCTTCACCCCGCTAAAGCCCGGCACATCGTCCATGCCGGCGAACCATTGCACAGTCGCGCGCAGTATGACCGGCGTCTTGTGGCGCCAGCAATGCATGTAGCTGTGCACGTGCTTGTCGTCCCGCGCGAACAACACGCCGCGCTCCTCGAGGGTGAGGACGATCTGCGGATTGGCCTTCCAGATCATCATCCCGCCGAAGAGCGGGAGACTCGGCATGAACTTGCCGTCGCCCATCACCGGCGTCAGCATTTCCTCGTCCTTCATGCCGTAACGGCGGCAGGCATCGAAGTCCTCCACGCCGTACGCCGGCGCCGAGTGCACGATGCCGGTCCCGGTGTCGAGCGTCACGTATTCGCCGAGGTAGACGGGGACGCGGCGCTCGTAGAAGGGGTGCCTGAACTCGATGCGCTCAAGTGCCGCCCCCTTGCATGTGCCGAGGACCGCGCGCTGCTTCAGCCCGTAGCGGTCGAGGCACGCCTCGCGCAGATCGGCGGCGAGGATCAGCAGCCCACGCTCGGTCTGCACCAGGTTGTAGAGATGCCCGGGATGGGCGTTCAAGGCCTGGTTGCCGGGCAGCGTCCAGGGCGTGGTGGTCCAGATCACGGCGTATCCGGGCTGCTCCGGCAGCCGCGCAAGACCAAACGCTTTTGCGACCTTTTCCGGCTCGGCGAATGGAAATCCCACGTCGATCGCGATGTCGGTGCGGTCTTCGTACTCGACTTCGGCTTCGGCGAGCGCCGAGCCGCAGTCGAAGCACCAGTTCACGGGCTTGAGTCCCCGGTACAGGTAGCCCTTCTTCAAGATTACGCCGAGCCCCCGGATCTCGTCGGCCTCGTTCCGGTAGTCCATGGTGAGGTACGGCCGGTCCCAGTCGCCCAGCACGCCGAGTCGCTGGAAATCGCGCTTCTGCCGCTCGATCTGCTCGGCTGCGTAGGCGCGGCACAGGCGCTGGGTCTCCGCGATGGGCAGGTTCTTGCCGTGGCTCTTCTCGATCTGCGCTTCGATCGGCATGCCATGGCAATCCCAGCCCGGCACGTACGGCGCGTCGAAGCCCGAAAGGGTCTGCAGCTTGACGATGATGTCCTTCAGGATCTTGTTGACGGCGTGTCCGATGTGGATGTCGCCATTCGCATAGGGCGGCCCGTCGTGCAGGACGAAGCGCGGCGCCCCCCGGCGCGCCGCACGGATTCGCTGGTAGAACCCGCGTTCCTGCCAGCGCTTCAGCATCAGCGGCTCGCGCTTCGCAAGATCGCCGCGCATCGGAAACGGGGTGTCGGGAAGATTCAGCGTCTTCTTGTAGTCAGCCATTCGGAGCAACTTCCTGAGCCACGGAGGGCACCGAGGATACCCTCAGTGTCCTGTGTGGTTTGAGATTCTTTTGTCCTGGGCGCCTTGCGCGCCAAAGAAAGCCCTGACGTTCTCGACATCGAGCGCGATCCTGCGCGTCAGCGTGGCGAGATCGGCGTATTTCTCCTCGTCCCGGAACTTGCGCAGGAACTCCACGCGCACGTGACGGCGGTAGAGATCGCCCTCGTAGTCGAGCGCGTGCACCTCGAGCACCGGTGCCCCTTGCTGCTTCACCGTTGGGCGCACGCCGAGGCTCGCGACACCCCGCAGCGGCTTGGCCGCGGCGCCGTGCAGCCGCACTGCGAAGATGCCGGTGAGCGGCGGGCGATTGTGCTTCATCTGCACGTTGGCGGTCGGAAAGCCCAGCTTGCGCCCGAGCCCATCGCCTCGCACCACGCGCCCGCTGATCGAGTAGGGCCGGCCCAGCAGCCGCTCCGCACGCGTGAGCTCGCCGGCCGCAAGCGCCTTGCGCACCGTGGTGCTCGATACCCGTTCCCCATCCTGCATGAAGCTCGCCAGGGCGGAAACCTCCATGCCGAGGCGCGGGCCGCTGCGCTTCAGCATCGTGAGGTCGCCGGCGCGGCGTGCCCCGAATCGAAAATCGTCGCCCGCCAGCAGCCACCGTGCCCCGAGCCCGCGCACGATGATGCGCTCGATGAAGTCTTCTGCGGTGATCTGCGCGAAGCGGTAGTCGAAGCGGCAGAGGTGGGCGCGCTCGACGCCGCTGCCGGCCAGCAACTCGAGCTTTTCACGCAAGGAGGTCAGCCGCGTGGGCGCCTTGTCGGGAGCGAAGAACTCGCGGGGATGTGGCTCGAACGTGAGTACGCAGGACGGCATCCCGAGGCGCCCGGCCGCACGCTTCAGCTCGGCCAGCATCGCCTGGTGGCCGAGATGCACGCCGTCAAAATTGCCTATGGTGAGCGCGGTCGGGCCCGCGGCCGCGGCGGGGATCCCGCGCGTGAGTCGCATACAACCAAGCCGGAAGTGTCTCTAAAAGCTTGAATTGTAGCGTGTTTTGGAAGAAGCGGTCCAGCGCGCGGCGTTCGCCTCCTTACGCCTTCGCGTATTTCTGCAGGGCCTCCTGCTCGGCTGCGGCGAGCGCGGCCGCGAACGCATGGCCCACCATGATTAGAGTCGGCCCGGTGATGCCGTACCAAGCGATCTGCGGCAGCTCTTCCAGCGTGAGCGCGATGCGGCGCGCCTGCGGCAAGCTGGCGTTCTCGGAGACGAGCACCGGGGTATCGCGCGCCGTACCGGCGGCGATCAATGCAGCCGCAACTTCCTTCGCCTGACCGGCGCCCATGTAGATGACGGCCGTATCCGCTGACGCTGCGCTGCTTGCCCAGTTGCTGGGCACCTCGCCCTCGCCCACCCGCGGTGTCGCGAATACAACGGTGCGCGCAACGCCGCGTTGCGTGAGTGAAGCGCCTGCCTCAGCGGCGGCCGCGAGCGCAGAGGTCACGCCGGGCACCACCTCATAGGGAACCGCGGCTGCGTCGAGCGCGGCGATCTCCTCCTGCGCGCGCCCGAACAGCATCGGGTCCCCGCCCTTCAGGCGAACGACCACCTGGTACTTGCGCGCCGCGTCCACCAGGCGCTTGTTGATGAATTGCTGGGCGGTGGTGAACTTGCCGCAGCGCTTGCCCACCGCGATCTTCTCGGCGCGGGCAGCCAGGGCGAGAACATCGGGATGGACCAGCGCGTCGTGGAACACGATGTCCGCGCGTCCGAGAATATCCGCTCCCCGCAGCGTGATCAGGTCCGGCGCACCGGGCCCGGCGCCTACGAGATAGACCTTGCCGGTCGGCTGCTTCATGGCGTCAGGCCCCTTCCATCCCCTCATCCCTTCCCCTTCGCCCGAGTGGAGAAGGGGAAGTTCGAGCCCCCCTCTCCGCTCGGGAGAGGGGCGGGGGTGAGGGTCGGCGCCGGCGGAACAGCGGCAGCGGGCGCGCGACCGAGCTGGCATAGGCCTCGCTGAAATCACCGAATGCGGCCAGCGCTTCCTGCGGGTCCTCGCCCTCGCGCAGGACGAAGGAATTGAAGCCGCAGCTGGAGAGATAGAACAACTGGTCGCGAAAGATATCCCCGACCGCGCGCAGCTCGCCCTTCCAGCCGTAGCGCTCGCGCAGCAGCCGCGCGATGGAATAGCCGCGGCCATCGCCAAACGTCGGAAAATTGACGGCCACCACGCCGAACAGCCGGAGATCGTTGGCGATCGCCTCCGGGTCCTCGTGGCTGTTCAACCACACGCCGATACGCCCAGGCCGGACCAGCAGCGCCTTGCGCCGGCTCTGCCACAACGCGAGCGGCATGATGATATCGCCCGCGGGCGGCACCGGCGGCAGGCTGCCGTCGGCGCTCAGCTCAAGCCGCAGCCAGGGATCGGCTACGACGTTCCTGTCTTTGATTAGCGTCGCCATACACGTGTTCCTTGAAGGGTTCGATGCCGATGCGCCATACCACGTCGATGAAGCGCTCTTCCTCGCTCTCGCGCTTCTGCAGGTAGATCCCGATCAGCTTCTCGATCACGTCGGGGATCTGCTCTTGCGCAAACGACGGGCCGATGACCTTGCCGACCGCCGCTGGCGCGCCGGGCCGTGTCAGCCCTTGGTTGCCGCCGATCGAGATCTGGTACCACTCCTCGCCGTTCTTGTCGACGCCGAGGATGCCGATGTGCCCGACATGGTGGTGGCCGCAGGAGTTCATGCAGCCGGAAATGTTGAGGTCGAGCTCGCCGATGTCATGAACGTAGTCCAGGTCGTCGAACCGCTCCTGGATCGCCTGCGCGACCGGGATCGACTTGGCGTTGGCGAGCGAGCAGAAGTCGCCGCCCGGGCAGGCGATGATGTTGGTGATCAGCCCGATGTTGGGGGTCGCCAGTCCCAGCGCCTTGGCCTCGGCCCAGAGCGCATGCAATCCGGATTGGCGCACATCGGCGAGGATCAGGTTCTGCTCGTGGGAAACCCGCAGCTCCGCCTGGCTGTAACGGTCCGCGAGATCCGCGACCGCGTCCATCTGCTCGGCGGTCGCATCGCCGGGTGGCACGCCGGTCTTCTTCAACGACAGGGTCACCGCGGCGTAGCCCGGCACCTTGTGCGGATGGACGTTGCGCTTCGCCCAGGCCGCGAATCCGGGGTCCGATGCAAGCCGCGCGGTGTAATCGGCATCGTCACCCGCAAGCTGCACGTAGGCTGGCCGCGTGAAGTGTCCTTCCACCCGCCGCACTTCTTCCGCGGTCAGAGTGGAAGGCCCGCCCTTGAGATGCGCCCATTCGGCTTCGACGTCTTCGCGGAACTGCTCCGGCGTGAGCGCCTTCACCAGGATCTTGATGCGCGCCTTGTGGATGTTGTCGCGCCGGCCATAGCGGTTGTAGACGCGCATGACCGCTTCGATGTAGGTGAGAAGATGCGGCCACGGCAGGAACTCCGTCATCACATGGCCGATGATGGGGGTTCGCCCCATGCCGCCGCCGACGATGACGCGGAATCCCACTTCGCCCCCCGGCGAGGCGCCGTCCGAGCCGGTTCCTCCCTTATTGCGCACGGCGTGCAGCCCGATGTCGTGCAGGTAGGTGGCGGCGCGATCGGCCGCGGTGCCGTTTACCGCAATCTTGAACTTGCGCGGCAGGTAGGAGAATTCGGGGTGCAGCGTGGACCATTGACGCAGCAGCTCGCACCAGACGAAGGAATCCACGATCTCGTCGCGCGCGACCCCGGCGAAATGATCGGTGGTGATGTTGCGCACCGAATTTCCGCTGGTCTGGATCGCGTGCATCTGCACGCGCGCGAGCTCGGCCAGGATGTCGGGCGTGTCCTCGAGCTTCGGCCAGTTGAACTGGATGTTCTGGCGCGTGCTGAAGTGGCCGTACCCGCGATCCCACTTGCGGGAAATATGGGCGAGGGTGCGCAGCTGTCGCGACGAGAGCAGGCCATAGGGAATGGCCACCCGCAACATGGGGGCGTAGCGCTGGATGTAGAGACCGTTGCGCAGCCGCAGCGGCCTGAAATCATCCTCGGAGAGCTTGCCGGCCAGGTAGCGCCGGGTCTGGTCCCGGAACTGGGCGACGCGCTCTTCCACCAGCCGCTGGTCGATTTCGTCGTAGCGGTACACCTCATTTCCCCTGTGAAATCCGCGAGGTCTGCATGGTAGCAACGACATGTTATATTCCAAAAGAATATTGTGTTAGACTGTAATAACCACTGAATATTTAGTGTAACGCTATGAAATTACAGCAATTACGCTTCCTGCAGGAGGTCGCGCGTTGCGGTCTTAACCTGTCGGAAGCGGCCGAATCGCTCCATACCTCGCAGCCGGGGATCAGCAAGCAGATCCGCCAGCTGGAGGACGAGCTGGGCGTGGAAATCCTGGTGCGTAACGGCAAGCGGGTCGTGGACATGACCGAGCCCGGCCGCGTCATACTCGGCATCGCCGAGCGTATCCTGCAGGACGCCGAAAACCTCAAACAGGTCGGGCGCGAGTTCCGGGACCAGGCCGCGGGCACGCTCACGATCGCCACCACGCATACTCAGGCACGCTACTCGCTGCCCAGGGTGGTCAGCGCGTTCAAGCAGCGCTATCCGAAAGTGCGCCTGACACTCAAGCAGGGCAGCCCGCCGCAGCTCGCGGAGATGGTGATTGCGGGGGAGGCCGATATCGCAATTGCCACCGAGGCGCTCGACCAGTATTCGAAGCTACTCGCGATGGCCGGCTATCAATGGCGGCATTGCGTGGTCGTGCCGGAGCAGCATCCTCTCCTGAAGGAAAAACGCATTACGCTCGAGATGCTCACGCAGTACCCGATCATCACCTACGATCCCGCTTTTGCCGGGCGTACCCGTATCGACGATGCCTTCCGTGCGCAGGAGCTTGTGCCCAATATCGTGCTCTCCGCAGTCGATTCCGACGTGATCAAGACCTACGTGGAACTCGGCCTCGGGATCGGCATCATCGCCATGGTCGCTTTCGATGAAAAGCGCGACCGGCACTTGCGCGCGGTCGAGATCGGGCACCTGTTCGGGACCATGACTACACGCATCGCCGTGCGGCGCGGTAGCGCCCTGCGCGGATTCGCCTACATCTTCATCGAGCTCTTCGCACCGCACTTGAAGCGCGCGGTCGTGGACGCCACCCTCAAGGGCGAAGGCAGCAGCTACGAGCTATAAGCCCGGTGGCAGGAGCTCGGTGATGCGGCTGACCACGCGTTCGTGGCTCCAGTCGAGCTCCCCGACTACGCTATAGCGGACCCGGCCGTCGGGCCCGACCACGAAGCTCGCCGGCAAGATGCGCGCATTCCACGACTTACCTGCCGTTCTCCCGGGATCGAGCAGGATCGTGAAATCCACCTTCACCTGGGACAGGAACGCCCTGATGCGCGCTTCGGGCTCGTCCAGATTGACCGCAAGCACGGCAAACGGCCGGCCCGCGAGCCTATCCTTCAGCCGCTGCATCGAAGGCATCTCGTCGCGGCACGGCTCGCACCAGGTCGCCCAGAAGTTCACAAGCACCACCCTGCCGCGGTATTCGGTGAGACGGTGCGCGGGACCGTTCAGCGCCCTCAGCTCGAGATCCGGCGCGGGGCCACCGCGCCACGGCTGGAGCTCGGCCGCGCCACAGGGGACCGCGCCGACCAGCGCCAGGATCGCGATCCGCGCAATCGACCGAATCACGCGATCTTGAGCTCGCGCGCGGTGAGGGTGTACTTGAAGTTGTCGGGGTCGAGCGAATCGAGCCGGCCTTGTGCCGTCTCCCCGTTCGGATACATGAAGTACGGGATCCTGGGCCCGGTGGACCCCGGCAGCGCCACGTCGTGCGCGTAGCTGTAGGCGAGCCAGTTCATCTCCCAGCTCCCGAACAGCCGCTTGCGCGCGGCCACGACCTTGGCGTCGGTCAACGCGAGCTTGCCGGGCGGCTCCTCAAGCACCACCTTGCGCACGTCGGCGGGATCCACGGGGACCCAGCCGCGGCCCTGCGCGTAGAACTCCGCGCGGCAATGTTGCGCGCGGGTGATGTTCTCCGTACCGACGCCCAGGCTCGCGTAGCCGTATTGCGACCGGGCCACGCGCACCCCGTAGACGTCGCGCGCGGGCACCCCGACCGAGCGCGCGAGACCCACGAAGAGCGCGTTCAGGTCACCGCACTTGCCGCCGAAGTTGCGCGTCTCGAGCATGGTCTTGATATCGCCCCATCCACAGCCGCGAACCTTCGGATCGCGGAAGGTGTTGTCCACGACCCACTCGTAGATGGCGCGGGCCTTGTCGACATCGGTCCGCGCCCCCTTCGTGATCTCGCGCGCCGTATCGCGCACGATGCCATCGGTCGGGATCAGCTCGGTCGACTCGAGGTTGAGCCTGAGCACCGCGGGATCCTCCCTGGCGCCGTCACGCGTTACCGACGGATCCAGGGCATGATCCCGGGTTGCGAAGCGGCTGACCAGAACGAGCTTCGCATCGCGCGCCGACCCGGGAAACTCGGCATGCACGATGCCGATGCTGTACTTGCCATCCTGCGAGTAGCTGACGTTGCCGCCCTCCGCGCTCCAGGTATTGCCGAGGCTCTTCTGGTAGGGCGTATCCGCCGTGAGCGGCACAGGCAGCCACACGCGCGTGACGCCGGCAGGTATGAGAACTTCGGCCGTCGTCGTCACCTCGAATACCCGCCATTGGCCTCGGGTGGACGCGGCGCCTAACCGCGGCAGGGCTGAAATCGTGGTGGCAGCGGGTAACGCAATGGAGGATTTGATGAACGCGCGTCTATCCATGGGGGCTCTCCTTGTGTGACTACAGCGGAAACAGCCCGACCCGGGTCGTGGGGTCGAGGTACTCGGACTGGACTTCGATTGCTGTGAACTGCGAGGACAGCGATGCGGGGGAACGAACGGTGAGGGAATGACGAAAATCCCTGCTCAGCGGGTCATCATCCGGGCTGCGCGATCGCGTTGCCGCTCGCCCTCCTCCCCCGGCGCGTGCGTAGCCGATGCTGACCGACAGCGCGACAGAACTGCGTGATATGAGGCGCTCAGCAATGATCATGGGTTCAATCTACCGCGTGCCCAGTCACAGCACAAGCCGCCCCGTTTGTAATAACAGCGAAATAATCAGGGTCATTTCGCCGCGCTCTTGGAAAAGTCCGCGATCCGGAAACCGAACAGCCAGAGCGCCGCAAAGTAGGTCGCCGCGCCAAGCAGCACGATCCAGCCCAGATTCAGGGCGCGTGTGGCGGCGCCCATTGCAAGCCAGGCGGCGTCCTCGGGCATCGCGACCCACAACACGACCGACATGGCGTAGAGCGCGCCCGCGAGCTTGAGCAGAAACTCCGGCCAGCCCGGCCGCGGCGTGTAGATGTCGCGGCGGCGCAGCCCCCGCAACAGCAGCGACGCATTGATGCACGCACCCAGGCCGATCGCCAGCGCCAGCCCGGCGTGCCGCAATGGCACGATGAACGCGAGATTCATGAGTTGGGTCAATCCTAGAGTCAGGAGCGCGATCTTGACCGGAGTCTTGATGTCCTGCTTGGCGTAGAAACCGGGCGCAAGTACTTTTACCATCACGAGCCCGATCAGCCCCACGCTGTAAGCGACCACTGCACGCCGCGTCGCGTAAACGTCTTCCGTGCCGAACGCTCCGTAGTGAAACAGCGTGGTCACAAGCGGGACGGCGAGCAGCGCGAGCGCGATCGCGGCCGGCGCTGCGAGCAGGAACGTGAGCCGCAGGCCCCAGTCGAGCAGTTCGGAATAGGCCTGCGCCGAACGCTCGGCGTGGTGCCTGGACAGGCTCGGCAGCAGGATCGTACCCAGCGCAGCGCCGAGGAGCCCCATCGGGAACTCCATCAGGCGGTCGGCGTAGTAGAGCCAGGACACGCTGCCCGTGACCAGGAAGGACGCGAAGATCACGTTGATGACCAGGCTCACCTGGCTGATCGAAACCCCGAACACCGCCGGCCCCATCTGCCGCAGGATGCGCCATACGCCTTCGTCTCTCAGATTGAGCTTGAAACGTGGCAGCAGCCCGATGCGGGCAAGGAACGGGATCTGCAGGGCAAGCTGCGCCACGCCACCGGCAAACACGGCCCACGCGAGCGCGGTGACCGGCGGATCGAAATAGGGGGCGCCAAACAGCGCGAAGCCGATGAACGACAGGTTGAGCAGCGTCGGCGTGACCGCCGGCACCGCGAAACGGCTGTAGGTATTGAGGATGCCGCCGGCGAGCGCGGTGAGCGAGATGAAGAAGATGTAGGGAAACGTGATCCGCAACAGGTCCACGGTGAGGTCGAACTTGCCCGGGGTCCCGGTGAAGCCCGGCGCCGTAGCAAGAATGATTACCGGGGCGGCCACGACACCGATAAGCGTCACGATGAACAGCGCGGCAGCGAGCGTCCCCGAGACGTGGTCCACCAGCAGGCGGGTCGCCTCCGCGCCGCGCCGGTTCCGGTACTCGGCGAGAATGGGAACAAAGGCCTGCGAGAACGCGCCCTCGGCGAACAGGCGGCGCAGCAGGTTGGGCAGCTTGAAGGCGACAAAGAAAGCGTCGGTCGCGAGACCGGCGCCGAATACCCGCGCGATGACGAGATCGCGGATGAACCCGAGGACACGCGACAGGAGCGTCATTGCGCTCACTGTCGCAAGCGCCTTCAACAAGCTCATCGGGGCATCCGCATGTTGCCAATTCCTTTCATTATCCGTATCATAGCGCCCCTTTACCGGGTCAGGTCACCATGGCCAACATCGCATCAGCCAGAAAACGCGCGCGGCAAAGCGAAAAGCGCCGCCAGCATAACGCAGCCCTGCGCTCCGAGTTGCGCAGCGCCATCCGCAACGTCCGCAAGGCAATCGCCGCGGGCGACAAGAAGGGCGCCGGGTCAGTGTTCCAGCGCGAGGCGGCGGTGATCGACGCCATCGCCGACAAGAACATCATTCACAAGAACGCCGCGGCCCGACAGAAGAGCCGACTCGCGGCGCGCATCAAGGCGATGGCCTAGGATCGTCCCGGAAACGAACCGGACAGGAATCTTGCAACCGATGGGTTGATGGGGTCACAATATGAGCGCTCCGCACGGCGGCTCCGGCCGCCGTGCGCGCTTTTGGGGATCGGCAATGTCACACGTGATGAACACTTACGCCCGGCTGCCTGTCGCCTTCGAGCGCGGCGCGGGCTCATGGCTGTGGGATGCCAGCGGCAAGCGTTACCTCGACGCGGTAGCCGGCGTCGCGGTGTGTGGCCTCGGCCACAGTCACCCGAAATTCGTCGCCGCCCTGCGCGAGCAGGTGGGCACGCTCGTGCACACCTCCAATCTCTACCAGATCACGCTCCAGGAAAAGCTCGCCGACCGGCTGGCCGCGCTGTCGGGCATGGACAATGTGTTCTTCTGCAATTCCGGTTGCGAGGCCAACGAGGCGGCGATCAAGCTCGCGCGGCTCTACGGCCACAAGAAGAACGTCGAGGCACCGGCCATCGTGGTGCTGGAGCAGGCATTCCACGGGCGCACGATCGCCACGCTCTCCGCCACCGGCAGCCGCAAGGTGCAGGCGGGATTCGAGCCGCTCCTCGCCGGTTTCGTGCGCGTGCCCTTCGACGATCTCGAGGCGATGCGGCGCGTCGCCGAGGCGAATCGCAGCGTCGTCGCGGTGCTGGTGGAGCTCTTGCAGGGCGAGGGCGGCGTCAACGTCTGCCACGATGACTACCTCGGCGGCCTGCGCGAAATTTGCGACGCGCATGGATGGCTGCTCATGCTCGACGAGGTGCAAAGCGGCATGGGGCGCACCGGAAAATGGTTCGCGTTCCAGCATTCGGGCGTGATGCCGGACGTGATGCCGCTCGCCAAGGGGCTCGGCAACGGCGTGCCGATCGGCGCCTGCCTTGCGGCCGGCCCCGCCGCGGAGCTATTCAAGCCCGGGAACCATGGTTCGACCTTCGGCGGCAACCCGCTCGCCTGCGCCGCGGCGCTCGCCACCCTCGACATCATCGAGGAAGAACACTTGATGGGGAACGCGGTCATGGTGGGCGACTTCATTCGCGCCGAGCTCGCGAAGAAGATCGGCGGGTTGAAGGGCGTCAGGGAGATCCGCGGCAAGGGGCTGATGATCGGCATCGAGCTCGAGCATGCCTGCGGCGAGCTGGTGCAGCAGGCGCTCGAGCGCGGCCTCCTCATCAACGTCACGGTGGACAACGTGATCCGGCTGCTGCCCCCTCTCGTCTTCAAGCGCGAGGAGGCCGAGCTGCTGCTGGCCACCCTCGTGCCCCTCGTCACCGCGTTCCTCGACCGGCAAAGCGCGCCGCAGCCCGCCGCACAGCCGGCCTGAGCGCCCCGCGTACCCCGGGAGAGCGGCCGTGGCCGTCAGGCATTTCCTTCAATTCAGGGACTTGAGCCGCGAGGAGCTCGAATACCTGTTCGAGCGCACACGCTGGATCAAGGACAATTTTAAGCGCTACGTGCCCTACCAGCCGCTGCGCGACCGCACGCTCGCCATGGTGTTCGAGAAGCAGTCGACGCGCACCCGGGTGTCGTTCGAGGCCGGCATGCACCAGCTCGGCGGCTCGGTGATCACTCTCATTACGCGCGACACGCAGATGGATCGCGGCGAGCCGCTGGAGGACGTCGCGCGCGTCATCACGCGCATGGTCGACATCGTCATGATCCGCACCTTCGAGCAGGCGTTGATCGAGCGCTTTGCCGAGCATTCCCGGGTGCCGGTAGTGAACGGCCTGACCAACGAGCATCACCCGTGCCAGATCCTGGGCGATCTTTACACCTACCTCGAGCATCGCGGCTCGATCCGCGGCAAGACCGTCGCCTGGATCGGGGATCCGAACAACGTCTGCAACAGCTGGCTGCAGGCGGCGGAGGTGTTCGACTTCAAAGTGCACGTCTCCACGCCGCCCGGCTACAAGGTCGAGCCCGGACGCGCAGGTTTGCGCGGCACCGGCCACTACGAGGAATTCGAGGATCCGATGCAGGCGGCGAAGGGCGCGGACCTCATCACCACCGACGTTTGGACCAGCATGGGGAGCGAAGCGGAGGGCGCGAAACGCAAGCGCGACTTCGCCGCGTGGCGGGTGGACCGGGAGATGATGAAGGCGGCAAACAAGGACGCGCTCTTCATGCACTGCCTGCCGGCGCACCGTGGCGAGGAAGTGGCCGCCGCCGTGATTGACGGGCCGCAGAGCGTGGTGTGGGACGAGGCGGAGAACCGCCTGCACACGCAGAAGGCGCTCATGGAGTACCTGCTCCTCGGGCGGGTCAAGACCCAGGGAGATCTATGGTCGACGTAAAGAAAGTGGTGCTCGCCTATTCCGGCGGGCTCGACACCTCGGTCATCCTGAAATGGCTGCAGGACACCTACGAGTGCGAGGTGGTGACCTTCACCGCCGACATCGGCCAGGGCGAGGAGCTCGAGCTGGCGCGGCGCAAGGCCCGGCAGTTTGGTGTCAGGCGGATCTTCGTCGACGACCTGCGCGAGGAGTTCGTGCGCGATTTCGTATTCCCCATGTTCCGGGCCAACGCCCAGTACGAGGGCGAGTACCTGCTCGGCACCTCGATTGCGCGGCCGCTGATCGCCAAGCGCCAGATCGAGATTGCGCACCGCGTCGGCGCGGACGCCGTCGCGCACGGCGCCACCGGCAAGGGCAACGACCAGGTGCGCTTCGAGCTCGGCTACTACGCGCTGGACCCGGGTATCCGCGTGATCGCGCCGTGGCGGGAGTGGGACCTCACCTCGCGGGAGAAGCTCCTTCAGTACGCCCGGACGCATGGCATTCCCGTCGAGGGCAAAACGAAGAAGGGCGCGGCCCCGTACTCGATGGACGCCAACCTGCTGCACGTCTCCTACGAGGGCGGCATCCTCGAGGACCCGGGCTACGAGCCGGAGGAATCGATGTGGCGTATCACCGTTTCCCCCGAGAAGGCACCGCGCAGGCCGCAGCCTGTGGAACTCACCTACCGGCGCGGAGACATCGTGGCCGTGAACGGCCGCAAGCTCTCGCCCGCGAACGTCCTCGCGACCCTGAACCGTCTCGGCGGCAAGCACGGCGTCGGCCGGCTCGACATCGTGGAGAACCGCTATGTCGGCATGAAATCCCGCGGCTGCTACGAGACACCGGGCGGCACCATCATGCTGAAGGCGCACCGCGCGATTGAATCCATCACCCTCGACCGCGAGGTGCTGGCGCTGAAGGACGACCTCATGCCGCGCTATGCCCGCCTCATCTACAACGGCTACTGGTTCAGCCCGGAACGGCGCGCGCTGCAGGCGCTGATCGATCACACCCAGGCGCACGTCAACGGCACGGTTCAGGTAAAGCTCTACAAAGGCACGGTGATGGTGACGGGCCGGGCGTCACCGCGCGATTCGCTGTTCGACCAGGCCATCTCCACGTTCGAGGATGACCGCGGCGCCTACAACCAGGCCGACGCCGAGGGCTTCATACGGCTCAACGCGCTGCGGATGCGCATCGCCGCCAAGTTGAAGCGCAAGACGTGACCACCATCGCGGTCGTCAGGAAGAACGGCCACGCGGCCATCGCTGCCGATACCCTCACCAAGTGGGGCACCGGCAAGGAATCGGCCGCCTACGTCGCTAACAACACCAAGATCGTGCGGGTGGGCGACACGTACATTGCGGGCTCCGGCACCTCCACGTTCAAGCTGATCCTGCGCGACTATTTCGCCCAGCGCGGGGTGCCGGCGCGCTTTGACAGCTCAATCGAACTCTTCAAGACCTGGCAGGCATTCCACGCCGCACTGAAGGAGCGCTACTTTCTTGTGAGCGTGGGCGACAAGGACGACACGATCGAATCGAGCAAGTTCGACGTGCTGATCGCCAATCCGCACGGCATCTTCGGCGTGGGCGCGCACCGCACGGTGCAGGAGTACCGCAAGTTCTACGCCATCGGCACCGGCACCGACCTCGCGCTCGGCGCGATGTATGCCGCCTACGACCGGCCCGGCCTTTCAGCCGAGCAGGTCGCGCGCCTCGCGGTCGAGGCAGCGGCCGAGTTCGACGATGCCACCGGCCTGCCCGTCATCTCGCATGCGGTAAAATTGCGGCGGCGCTGACAGGGGAGAGAGTCATGCCGTCATTCGACATCGTGTCCGAGGTGAACCACGTCGAGATCCGCAACGCGGTCGAGCAATGCAACAAGGAGATCACCAACCGCTTCGACTTCAAGGGGTCGGACGCGCGCGTCGAGATCAACGAAAAGGAGAAGACCCTCACCGCGTTCGCCGACGATGAATTCAAGCTGCGTCAGCTGCGCGACGTCCTGACCCAGCGGCTCGCCAAGCGCGGCGTGGACATCCGCGCGCTCGAGCCCGGCACGGTCGAGCCGGTGAGCGGGAACAAGATCAAGGAGACCATCAAGGTCCGTGAGGGCATCGAGCAGGAGCGCGGGAAGAACCTGGTCAAGCTCATCAAGGACTCGAAGCTCAAGGTCCAGGCCAGCATCCAGGGCGACGCCGTGCGCGTCACGGGGGCGAAGAAGGACGCGCTGCAGGAGGTCATCACCTTGATGCGCAAGTCGGTGACCGACGTCCCGCTGCAGTTCAAGAACTTCCGCGACTAGGCAAGGCCGACTGTCCAGCGGTCGTAGAGCCGGTCCGCGATCGCGTTAAGGGTGCGGGACTTCTCCTCGAGCGCTGCAGTCATCTGCGCCGGCGTCTGCACCGAGGCCGTGCGCCGCGCGAGCGCCGTCACCTCCTTTTCCCAGTCCTGGCACCACGCCCTGATCAGCTCGGGCGTCATCTCGACGTGGCACTGCATGCCGAGATGCGGGCCGAACACGAAGGCCTGGTTCTCGCACCAGGGACTGGACGCGATCCGCGTCGCGCGCGGCGGAATCGAGAACGTCTCGCCGTGCCAGTGAAACGATTCGAATGACATCAGCTGCGCGCCGAACCACTCCGCCGCGAGGCCGCTCGGAAGCACGTCCACCCTGCCCCAGCCGATCTCCTTCACAGGATTGCGCGTCACCACGCCGCCTAGGGCCTTCGCGATGAGTTGTCCGCCGAGGCAGTGCCCGAGCGTCGGCACGCCGGAATCGCGCGCGTCCCGGATCAGCCTCAATACCTGCGCGATCCACGGCAGATCGTCGTTGACGCTCATCGGCCCGCCCATGAAGACGAGCCCGCCGAAGCGCGCGGCGCGCTCCGGCACCGGTTCGCCTTCGTCAATGCGGATCAGCTGCCACGGCACGCCGTGCCGCTCGAGGTATGTGGCAAAATAGCCTGGACCTTCGGTGGCGGCGTGACGGAAAATGGCGACGGGTTTCACTGTATTTCGCGGCATTGAACGAGATCGAGCGTGCACCATCTTAGGACAATTTTCCTGCTGCTCCTACTCGGGCCAGGCGCTGCGTCCGCGGTGGACATCAACGTCGTCGGCCTGACCGCGGGCAAGGCGGTCGTGTCGATCGATGGCGGCAAGCCGCGCACTTTGACGGTCGGACAGGTCACCCCGGAGGGCGTGAAGCTCATCGCCGCGTCGAGCGAGACCGCGGTTTTCGAAGTGGCCGGCGAACGCCGCACATTGGCCGTCGGCGAGGGCGCCGCGGTGGCGAGTGCGGCGCCGGCGCGCGGTGGAGATACCGTCACTCTCATCTCCGATGCCCGCGGTCATTTCACGACGGTCGGCGTTGTGAACGGGGTGAGCCTCCGGTTCCTGGTGGACACTGGCGCGACATCGGTCGTGCTCTCCAGCGCCGACGCGCGCCGTGCCGGCGTCAATTACCTGGGCGGCACCCGGGTCCTCACCCAGACGGCCAACGGCATCGTCCCGGTGTATTCTGTCAAGCTCGACAGCCTGCGCATCGGCGACATCATGGTGAATAACGTGGACGCTTCCGTGATCGAGGGCGACAAGCTTCCCATCGCGCTGCTCGGCATGAGCTTTCTCAACCGGATGGAGATGAGGCGCGACGGCACCACGCTGACGCTGATCCGCCGCTTCTGAAGCAGAACCCCGGCCTACTTGCGCCGTTTCCCTGATTCCCGAACACCGGCTCCCGGATCGTTCTTGTCGGCGACGAGCGAGAGCATGTGGCCGAACTTCGCGCGCTTGGTCCGCAGGTAATCGCGGTTCGACCGGCGCGGCGGCACCTCGACCGGCACGCGCTCCGCGACCGCGACGCCGTAGGCCTCGAGCTGGCGCACCTTGTCCGGGTTGTTGGTCATCAAGCGCACCTTGCGCACGCCGAGATCGAACAGGACGTGCGCGCCCGCCTTGTAGTCACGCATGTCCGCCGCGAACCCGAGCGCGTGGTTCGCTTCCACCGTGTCGCGGCCCTGGTCCTGCAGCGCGTAGGCGCGGATCTTGTTGAGGAGCCCGATGCCGCGGCCCTCGTCAAACATGTAGACAAGCACCCCGGCGCCGGCCTTTTCGATCATCGCGAGCGCCGCATCGAGCTGCTCGCCGCAATCGCAGCGCTCGGAGCCGAATACGTCCCCGGTCAGGCACTGGGAATGCAGGCGCACCAGCACCGGGCGGTCGGGCCGCACCTCCCCCTTGACGAGCGCCACGAACGCCTGCGTTTCCAGGCTGTCGCTGTAGGCGATGAGGCGGAATTTGCCGGCGCCCCGCGTGGGCAGGCGGGTTTCCGCGCGGCGGCGGATCTCGCGCTCGTTCTGGCGATAGGCAATAAGGTCAGCAATCGCCAGGATCCGGATGTCGTGCGCGCGCGCAAAGCGCTCGAGGTCCGGCATGCGCGCCATGGTGCCGTCCTCCTTCATGATCTCGCAGATCACGCCGGCGGGCTTGAGTCCGGCGAGCCGCGCCAGATCCACGGCGGCTTCCGTATGGCCGCGGCGCGCGAGCACGCCATCGTCCACCGCGCGGAGCGTCTGCAGCCGGCCCGGGCGGATCAGGTCGGACGGCTTCGCGCCCTCCGCGATCGCCACCTCGATGGTGCGCGCGCGGTCATGCGCCGACATGCCCGAACTCACGCCCTCGCGCGCGTCGATCGGCGTCGCGAATGCAGTGCCGAAACGGGTCTGGTTGCCGGTGTCGTCGGTGATGAGCGCGAGCCCGAGGCTCCGCATGCGCTCTTCCGTCAGCGCGAGCGACACGAGCCCCCGCCCGTGGTTCGCCATGAAGTTGATCGCCTGCGGGGTCGCCTTCTCCGCCGCGACGAACAGGTCGCCCTCGTTCTCGCGGTCCGCGTCGTCGACGATGATCACCATCCGGCCCTTGCGCACGTCGGGCAGGATGCTCTCGACGATGTATTCGCTCGTCTTGCTCGTCACAGATCACCGGTCACAGGTCACCGGTTTTCAGCCGAGGGGATTCGGGCGCCCGATCAACCGCATGAACTCGGCGCGCGTCTTATCGGTATTGAACTCGCCCGTGAAAGCGGAAGTGGTCGCGATCGAATGCTGCTTCTGGATGCCGCGCATCACCATGCACAGGTGCTGAGCCTCGATCACCACGGCGACGCCGACGGGCTTCAATGTCTCCTCGATGCAGTTGCGGATCTCGACCGTCAGGCGCTCCTGCACCTGCAACCGCCGCGCGAAGGCGTCCACCACGCGCGGGATCTTGGAGAGCCCCACGATGTGGCCGTTCGGGATGTAGGCGACGTGACACTTGCCGAAGAACGGCAGGACGTGGTGCTCGCACAGCGAGTAGAGCTCGATGTCCTTCACGATCACCATCTGCTGGTACTCCTCGCGGAACATCGCCGAGCGCAGGATCTCCGCGGGGTCGAGCTCGTAGCCGTGGGTGAGAAACTGCAGCGCCTTCGCCACGCGCTCGGGCGTATTCTTCAGCCCCTCGCGCTCGGGGTTCTCGCCGATTTCCTTGAGGATCACGCGGTAGTGCTCCGCGATACGCCGGATGATGGTGGGGTTGTACTGATCGTTTCGTGCGTACCCCGCGTAGCCGTTCATATCGTTGTCTTCGAGCATCTGCTTGTTGAGCGCCATAACGTGACCTTACCCGTCAGCTCCCATGTTACCCCTCGAGCCGGCTGCGGATCGATTTCAGGATGCCTTCCTTGTTGAGCCCGACGTGCGCAAGCTGGACTCCGGGGTCGCCCTGGTCGATGAAGCGGTCGGGCAGCCCCAGCTGCAGCACGGGCACGTTCTTTCCAGCCCGTTGCAGGGCTTCCAGCACGGCGCTGCCGGCACCGCCCATGACGACGTTCTCCTCGACCGTCACCAGCATGCCGTGGGAGCCCGCGAGCTCCAGCACCAGCGCTTCATCGAGCGGCTTCACGAAGCGCATGTTGGCGACGGTCGCATCGATCTCCGCGGCGGCCTCGAGCGCCGGTTTGAGCACTGAGCCGAAAGCGAGAATGGCGATGGCGTTTCCACGGCGGCGGATCTCACCCTTGCCGACCGGTAGCGCGGTCATGTCCTTTCGTGCCTCGACTCCCGGACCGGTTCCGCGCGGATAGCGCACGGCGGCCGGCGTCGCCATCTGGAAGCCGGTGTAGAGCATCTGGCGGCACTCGTTCTCGTCCGCGGGCGTCATCACCGTCATATTCGGGAGGCAGCGCAGATAGGTGAGATCGAAGCTGCCGTTGTGGGTCGCGCCGTCGCCGCCTACGAGCCCCGCACGGTCGATCGCGAACAGGATCGGGAGGTTTTGAATCTGAACGTCGTGAATCAACTGATCGTAGGCGCGCTGCAGGAATGTCGAGTAGATCGCCACCACCGGCTTGTAGCCTTCGCAGGCAAGACCGGCCGCGAAGGTCAGCGAGTGCTGCTCCGCGATGCCGGTGTCGAAGTAGCGGTCGGGATAGAGCTCCGCAAACTTCACCAGCCCGGAGCCTTCGCGCATCGCGGGCGTGATGCCGATCAGCCGCGGGTCCTTCGCCGCCATGTCGCACAGCCATTCGCCAAAGACCTGCGTGTAGGTCTGCTTGCCGCCAGACTTGCCGCCGACGATGCCGTTCGCGGTGTCGAACTTGGACACCCCGTGGTAGAGCACCGGGTCGGCTTCCGCCAGCTTGTAGCCCTGCCCTTTTTTGGTAACGACGTGCAGGAACTGCGGGCCCTTCAGCTCCTTCATGTTGCGCAGCGTGGGAATCAGCGCGTCGAGGTCGTGGCCGTCAATCGGGCCGATGTAGTTGAATCCCATCTCCTCGAACAGCGTGCCCGGCGTAACCATGCCCTTCACGTGCTCCTCCGCGCGCTTGGCGAGCTCGCCCAGCACCTTCTCGCCGAGGCCCCGTGCGGCGGTGTAGAAGCGCCCCGACATCAGCTTGGCGAAGTACTTGTTGAGCGCGCCCACCGGCGGCGAGATCGACATCTCGTTATCGTTGAGGATGACCAGGAGGTCCGCGTCGGTGGCGCCCGCGTTGTTGAGCGCCTCGAACGCCATGCCGGCGGTCATCGCGCCGTCCCCGATCACCGCAACCACGTGACGCTTGACGCCTGCCAGCCGGGAGGCGATCACCATGCCGAACGCGGCGCTGATCGAGGTGCTGGAATGCGCGGTGCCGAAGGTGTCGTACTCGCTCTCCTCGCGCCGGGGGAAGCCGGAGAGCCCGCCCCACATGCGCATGCGGTCCATGCCCGCGCGCCGCCCGGTCAATACCTTGTGGCCGTAGGTCTGGTGCCCGACGTCCCACACGACGCGGTCGTGCGGCGTGTCAAAGACGTAATGCAGAGCAATGGTGAGCTCGACCGTGCCGAGATTGGAGGACAGGTGCCCGCCGGTCTGGCTCACCGATTCGAGCAGGAAGGCGCGCAGCTCGTCCGCGAGCTGCCTCAGCTGCCTGCCGTCGAGGCGGCGCAGCTCGTGGGGATAGTTCACGTTCTTCAGCAGCTCGTACTTCGGCGTGCCCGCCGCCGTCTGTTGAGCGCCCAACCCTGACTTGATCACGTTCTCGGACATCTCCCTACCTGCCGCCACATTGGATAGTCATACCCGATTTGACACCGGCCGCGCGGTCAAAATCTCCGCAGAACAATAAAATCCGCCAGCTGCCGCAGCCGCAATGCCCGCTGGCCGAAAACCGCGAGGGCAGAGAGGGCATTCTGCCGCAGTTCCTGGGCGAGCTCCCGCGCCCGGACGATCCCGATTGCACTGACATAGGTCGGCTTGTTGTCCTTGGCATCCTTGCCCGCTGTCTTGCCCAGGGTCGCAGTCGAGGAATCGGCATCCAGGGTGTCATCCACCACCTGAAAGGCAAGGCCGATCAGCTTGGCGAACAGGTCGAGCTGGGCGAACTCCTTTTCTCCGAGCCCGTTTCCGCAATGCGCGCCCAGCAGGGCCGACGCGCGGATCAGCGCTCCGGTCTTGTGGATATGCATGTATTCGAGCTCGGGCACGGTCAGGCTCTTACCGATGGATTCCAGGTCGATCGCCTGCCCGCCGGCCATTCCGCGCGAGCCCGAGGCCCGGGCAAGCAGCTTCACCATTTCGAGCTGCGTCTTCACGTTGTCGGCGAGCGGATACTCGGCGAGCAGCTGGAACGCGAGGCTTTGCAGTGAGTCGCCCACCAGAAGCGCCGTCGCTTCGTCGTACTCGACGTGACAGGTGGGCTTGCCCCGCCGCAGGACATCGTCGTCCATGCAGGGCAGGTCGTCATGCACCAGGGAATAGGCATGGATCAGCTCGACCGCCGCCGCCGCAATCCGGACACGCTCGGCATCGGCGCCGGCGAGCTCGCCGGCCGCAAAGGCAAGCAGAGGACGCACGCGCTTGCCGCCGCCGAGCACCGCGTAGCGCATCGCCTGGTGCAGGCGCTTCGGTGCGATCTCGGGCGCCGGGAGCACGCGCTGCAACGTCGCCTCGACGCGATCCAGGTGGTCCTGCGACCACACCGAGAAATCAACGGTCGTCGTCGTTGCCGTCACTCTTGAAGTCCCGCAGGACGCCTTCTTCCAGCACCTTCACCTGCTGCTGCGCATCCTGCAGGGCGGCTTGGCAGTATTTCAGCAACTCCGCGCCGCGCTTGTAGGCCGCGAGCGAGCGCTCGAGCGGCAGCTCGCCCTCTTCCATGCTCGAGACGATCTTCTCGAGCTCCGCCAGGGCGGCTTCGAGCGACTGCGGTGACTGGGATCTTGCGGCTTTGGACATGGGCGGGTCGCCCCGCGCGGAGCGAGGCGAAAGAGTAGCCCAATCAGGCGGTTGCGGTCAACGCGCCGGGATTGGCGCGACTCAGGTCCGACGCGCTCCCGACCGCGCTGCCAACGATTCGTCAGTCACGTGGCGCGGGATCAGGCCAAGCGTGCCGAGCGGCTTGAGCGAATCATCCATGCTGTGCTGGCAGATTTCCCGGATTGCGAGGAACACCCCCGCCGCAGCGGTCTCGCGCCAGAACCAGTTGTCGATGGCGCGAGGCGAGAGATTTCCCGGCTGCGCCGCCGCGGCTTCATAGTAGTACGCCTTCAAGTCATCGCAGGCGCGCTTGAGTGCGACGCCGGCCGGTATTCCGGGCACCGCGTCTGGCCGCGCCGCGCCATCGAGAAAGGCCGCGGCATGGTTAGCGGCGTCCTCCAAGGACAGCCCCGAGATGCCCACGGTCGTGCGCCCGCGGCGCCGCACGGCGAGGTCATACCACGGCGCCAGTTGGGCGATTTCGTCGCGCATCGACTCGGCCAGATCGCCATCTTTCGCCCCCGCCGCGGCGAAGCTGACCGGGCAAGCGAACGCTTCGGTCGGCGCGTCCGTCGCCGGCGCGTCTTCGGGGAAGTCCTCTAGCACCGGCCCCGGCGAGCGCTCGAACAGGGAGAGCAAGGCGCGCAGGACCCTGCGCTGAAAATCCGGCTCGTTGGGCGCCCCGAAGGGCCGCCCGAGCATGAACGGCGCCCACAGCGCCCGCGGCGGCCGGATCGCGGCGGTCTGCTCGCGGATCAGGCTGATCTGCGCGGTTGGAACCCCTTCGCGCTCGATGAAATGCCCCAGTGCGCCGACGGCGCACGTGCAATTCGGTCAGACCGGCGTCAGCAGCACCGCATCGACGCGGTCCCGCTTGAGCAACCCGGAGAGTTCGCGGGCCTTGGGCTCGAGCGATCGAATCGGAGCAGCGCCCATGAACGAATAGTGAAAGTCCGAAATCGAACCGATGCCGCCCTGCGCCGCAACCTCGCGCAACCGGTCGAGCGGGAACACGACGTTCACGTCCTCCTGGAATCCGCTGCGGTCGAAGTTGACCGATGTGTGGCTCATCCTGAGCCTGTCCGCGGGGGTGCCGCCCGGGATGACACGGTAGTCCGGCGAACCCATCTGAAACGGCCGGTCGCCGTGAACATGCAGCCCGGAGGTCGTGACGATGGCCACGCGGCGCTGGCGCAGCGGCGGTCCCGCCACGAACGGGGTCGTTCCGAAATCCGGCAGGTCACGGATCTTCTGCAGATGGTGTTCCCGCTCGGAATCGGAAAAATCGGTCAATCGAGCCATGCGCTTCGTTCCTCTCTGGATTCGCGGCGGCGCCCCTGCAGTCAGCGTCGATGCTTGCCGACGTCCCACCCATGGGACGCGAGAAATTTTTCACCCACCTCGATCGGCTCCTCCTCGAGGGGGGTCGCCATCGTGTCGTTCCAGCGATTGAGAAAGCCGAACAGCGCGACGACACCGACGATTTCAACGATCTGGCTCTCCGTCCAGTGCCGCTTCAGCTTCGCGAAGGAATCGTCGGTGACGGCATTGGGCTGCGCAGCCGCCTCGATCGCAAAGTCGAGCGCGACGCGCTCCGCCTCGGTATAGAGCGGGCTCGTGCGGTACTCCCAGACCGCGGAAAGCTTTTTCTCGTCAATCCCGAACCGGAGCGACCCCCCGGCGGTGTGCGCCATTCAGTAATGGCAGCCGTGCGTGCGGCTTGCAACATGCGCGATCAGGCGCTTTAGGCCGCGGTCCACCTCTCCCTGCGGGTCCCAGACCGCGGCGGTGAGCGCCGTGAATGCCCGCGCGAGCTTCGGCTTGCGCTGCATGATGAGGACACTGTTCGGCACGAAGCCGAGCGATCTGCCGAAAAGCTCGGCGAGATCATTCAACTCCGGGGAAAGCGCGCGCGGCGCCAACCGTGGATCGGGCTTGACGGCTCGAGACATGAGATGCGTCCTCCGGTGATGGGTTGGTCGGATTCCGGCCGGCGGCAAGTCAGTGCTCGAGGCACCGCAGCATGACCGAAGCGATACTTTCCAGTGCGGCGCGATTGGGGTTTGCCTTACCCACCAGGCGCAGGCCCTGGATGCCGGCGACGATAAAACGCGCCAGCGACTCGACGTCGGCTTGGGGGGAGATCTCGCCGCGCGCCCGGGCGCGGGCAAGCGCTTCCGCAAATACCGATTCGATACGTTCGAGGCTGCGTCGCACCCGCGCCGCGGTCGCCGGGTCCCGGCGCGCGAGCTCGGCGGCGCAATTGCCGATAAAGCAACCGCGGCGCCCGGGTCCCGCGACGACCTGCTCGATCAGATCGCCGATGAAGCCGGCAATCGCATCGCGCACCGGCAACGGACGGGCAAGCGCCGCAGTGATGCGTGCGATGCCTTGTTCCTCATAGCGGTGGAGGGACTGATGCAACAGAGCGCGCTTGCCGCCGAACGCGGCATACAGGCTGGAGCGGCTCAACCCCGTCGCCACGCACAGGTCGTCGAGCGAGGTCGCCCTGAAGCCCTTCGCCCAGAACGCCTGCATCGCGCGCTCGAGCGCGGAATCGGCATCGAACTCGCGGGGGCGTGCCATTACTTGACCGCTTCCTGGGCGAGCCCGGCAAGCGCCTTGGTCAGGTTCTGGACGACCGGCGCGCATTCGCCGGCCCCATGCCGGTTTGCAAGATACCGCGGGTCGTTGTAGCCGAGCCACACCTGCCCGGCCGCGTCCTGCCAAGCGAGCGCCTTGAGCGGCAGATCGATACCGGCCGACTGCGCGCATTCCATGAGCGGTGTGCCGCCTTGGGGATTTCCGAACACCAGCAATTCGGTGGCCCGCAGTGCCTTGCCGATCTTCTTCGCCCCGGCCGCATGATCAACGCGCAGGAACACGTTGAGCCCGCGTGCCTTGGCGGCGGCCTCGAAACGGTCGGCGGTCACCTTGACGCTGTGTGGGCTCTTCAACGAGACCAGCCCGTCAGCGGCACCCGCAGCGCCCGCCATCAGAATCAAGGCGAGCAATCCCGTGAAATGAAACCTCAGCATGTTCCTGCACTCCTTCACCAGACAGGTCAGTCGAAGCTTGACCGAAGAATTATAGATTGATCGTTCCAGAATACAAGAGCCGTGGGATATTTCCGGGCTGGATTCATCCAGTGCGCACCCGGAGCGGCCCGACATCCGCAGCGGCGCCAGCCTCGTATAACCAGGGACCGCACGACACGGGCCAGCTGCGGCCCGGTGCGCGGTCAATCCCATCAATCCACAGGAGCCTGACACATGAAATCCCGCAATCTCGCCATCACCGCCGTCACCCTCGCCGCCCTCGCCTCGGGCGCCGCCCTCGCGCAGGACAAGGGCGCATCCATCAAGGGCGAAAAGGAAAGGTGCTACGGCATATCCATGGCCGGCAAGAACGACTGCGCCGCCGGCCCCGGTACCACCTGCGCCGGCACCTCCAAGATGGATTACCAGGGCAATGCCTGGAAGTACGTCGCCAAGGGGACCTGCACCACGATGAAGACGCCCAAAGGCATGGGTTCGCTCAAGGAAGTCAAGAGCTAAGAGCGTCCGACTCGCAACGCACCTTGCAGTCATGACCACGGTCCTCACCGCCGGACTCGGCCTGAAGCCGCAGCACTATGACGCGGCGCTCGCCTGCCCGGCGGAGGGACTGTGGTTCGAGGTGCATCCCGAGAACTACATGGTCGCGGGCGGGCCGCGCCTCGCGTGGCTCGAGGCGATTCGTGCGCGCCACCCGATCTCGCTGCACGGCGTCGCCGTGTCGCTCGCGGCCGACGGCGAACCCGACCCGGGACATCTTGCCCGGCTCGGCGGGCTCGCGCGCCGCATCGAACCCGCGCTGATATCCGAGCACCTGGCCTGGTCCACTTGGCGTGGCAGCTACCATCCAGACCTGCTACCGTTTCCCCGCACCGGCGAGGCGCTCACCCGCATCTCCGACAACATCTCGCGCTCGCAAGATGCCCTTGGCCGACGCATCGCGATCGAGAATCCATCGCACTACCTGATGATCGACGGCCACGCATGGGACGAGATCGATTTTCTCGCCGAGCTCGCGCGCCGTACCGGCTGCGGCCTGCTGCTCGACGTCAACAACGTCTACGTCGGTGCCCGCAACCTGGGCTACTCAGCGGAGGACTACCTGGATCACTTTCCCGGCCCCCTGGTGACGGAGATCCATCTCGCCGGTCACTCCCGCGATCCCAAGCTCGGCGATTCGCTGCTCGTCGATTCGCACGACGCGCCGGTCGCACCTGAGGTCTGGGCGTTGTATGAACGGCTGATCCGCCGCATCGGGCCGCGGCCGACGCTTATCGAGCGCGACGACAAGCTTCCCGATTTCGCAACCTTGCTGTCGGAGCGCGAGCGTGCCGACACGCTGCTGCGGACCCCGCTCGCGAAGGCCGCATGATGGATTTGCTGCCGCCCGGCGCGCTCGCCCAGTTCCAGGACGCTTTCGCGCACGCGCTGCTCGCGCCGGGAGCGAAGCCCGCCTCGCCCGTCGCGGCACTCGCTGCGCAGCCCGCTTTCGCCGTGTATCGCAATACCGTCATGAAGGGCTGTATCGACGCCCTTCAGGCCAACTACCCGGCGGTGGCGCGGCTCGTCGGCGAGGAGTGGTTCCGCGCCGCGGCGGCGGTCTACGTCCGCGAGGCCCTGCCCGCGGATGCGACGTTGCTGCGCTACGGAGCGTCCTTCGCGGACTTTCTCGCGCGCTTCGAGCCGGCGGCGGAGCTTCCCTACCTGCCGGATGTCGCACGGCTCGACCGCCTGTGGACTGAGGCGCACGCCGCACCCGACGAGGAGCCGCTCGATCCTGCGGCCATCGCTCGCTTGACGCCCGATACGCTGGCGCGCGCCACACTGCACCCGCATGCCGCGGCCCGCTGGGCCTGGTTCGAGGACGCACCGGTCTACACGATCTGGGCGTGCAATCGCGCGGAAAGCGTGCCGGGCGGCGACCTCGATTGGCGTCCCGAGGGCGCGCTGCTGGTGCGGCCGCGCGATGCAGTCGAATGGACCCCGCTCGACGCCGCGGGCGTTGCGTTTCTCGATGCCTGCGCGGCGGGCGCGCCGCTTCCACGTGCTGCACGGGCCGCTCTTGGGGCACGGGACGAAGCCGATCTCACGCAGTTGATGGCGACGCTGCTCGCGGCCGGTGCCTTCGGCCGCATGAGCTTTACCAGCGAATCTCTATCCGTGGAGGAAAATCGATGATCCAGGCCGGGAACAGCACCGGTGCCATGTATCGCGGCGGATTGCGAGGAACATGGAACCGCATTGCCGATGCGCTATCGACTCTCGTCAGCCATGCATTGCTCGCGCTTGCAGCGCGCGTGGCCGTCGCAGCCATCTTTTTTCTTTCCGGCCGCACCAAGGTCGAAGGGCTGCTGACGGTTACGGACAGCGCTTACACGCTCTTCCGCGAGGACTACAGGGTGCCGCTGCTATCCCCGGAGCTCGCCGCGCACCTGGCGGCCTATGCCGAGCACCTGTTTCCAGCCCTGCTGATCGTGGGGCTATTCACACGCTTGTCGGCGCTGGCGCTGCTCGGCATGACGGCCGTGATCCAGATATTCGTCTATCCGGACGCATGGCCCACTCACCTTGCATGGGCAACGCTCATGCTCTACCTCATTGGCCGCGGGGCGGGACCGCTTTCGCTTGACCACGCGGCGGGCCTGAAATAGTGCGCGCCCGGCGCTAGAATTGAGTCAAGTCTTATTCAGGGAGCTCCTGGATGCACGCCACTTTGCCCCGGCTCGAGAGCACCGGTTTTCCGCCGATCCGGCGCCGCCAGCTCGAATCGCTGCAGGTCAACCTCGGATACAAGTGCAACCAGACCTGCGTACATTGCCACGTGAACGCCGGGCCGACCCGCACCGAGATGATGGACCGCGAGACACTTTCCGAGGTTATCGCGTACATCAAGGCATCCGGCGTCCGGACGGTCGACATCACCGGGGGCGCGCCGGAGCTGAACCCCCACTTTCGCGCGCTAGTGCTAGCCGCGCGCAATCTGGGCGCTCACGTAATCGATCGCTGCAACCTGACCGTGCTGGAGCAGCCCGGCCAGGACGATACGGCGGATTTTCTGGCCGCGAACGGCGTCGAGATCATCGCCTCCCTTCCCTGTTACCTCGAGGAAAACGTGGACGCCCAGCGCGGCAAGGGCGTGTTCGAGAGGAGTATCCGCGCGCTCCGGACGCTGAACGCGCTGGGATACGGCCGGCCGGATTCCGGGCTCGCGCTGAATCTCGTCTACAACCCCCAAGGGCCGAGCCTGCCGCCGCCGCAAGAGAAGCTCGAGGCCGACTATCACCGCCACCTGGAGGAGCGCTACGGACTGCTGTTCAACCATCTCTATGTGCTCACCAACATGCCGATACAGCGCTTCGGCAGCACGTTGATCTCGCAGGGCCGGTTCGAAGAATACCTGGCGCTGCTGAAGAGTGCCTACCAGCGGCAGAACCTCGATTCCGTCATGTGCCGCTCGCTCCTCTCCGTAGACTGGCGCGGCTACGTCTACGACTGCGATTTCAACCAGATGCTGGGTTTGCCGCTCGCCTGGCACGGCAAGCCGCGCGCGCATTTGCGCGAGCTCATCGGAGCGGACCTCACCGGCAACCCGATCCTCGTGAAAGACCACTGCTATGGCTGCACCGCCGGACAGGGGTCGAGCTGCGGTGGCGCCCTTGTCTGACCCGCGTCGCCCTTAGGCAACTACGGGTCCTGGCCCGGCACACGCCGGGCTGCCGCCGGAAACCCCCCGGTCTCGAGGCGCCCGTCACGGCGTAATATCCGTCCAACGCACGTGCTGGACAACAGGTCATGAACAAGGGCCGGCTACTCGTATTGCTGGTGATTGCCGCGCTGATCGCGGCGTTCTTCGCGTTCGATGTTCACCGCTACCTCACGCTCGACACCTTCCGGTCGCAGCAGGCGGCGATCGACACCTATGTCCGGGCGCATCCCCTGACGTCGGCGGCGGTCTATTTCGCGATCTACGTCCTGGTGACGGGGCTCTCGCTCCCCGGCGCGGCGGTACTGACGCTTGCCGGCGGCGCGATTTTCGGACTCCTGTGGGGAACGGTGATCGTCTCGTTTGCGTCATCGATCGGCGCGACCATCGCTTTTCTTGCCTCGCGCTTCCTGCTGCGCGACTGGGTGCAGGGGCGGTTTAGCGACAGGCTGAAGCCCATCAACCGCGGCATCGAGAAGGAAGGCGCGTTCTACCTGTTTGCGCTGCGGCTGGTGCCGGCGTTCCCGTTCTTCCTCATCAACCTCGCAATGGGACTGACGCCGATCCGGACCTGGACTTTCTACTGGGTGAGCCAGGTCGGGATGCTGGCCGGAACCATTGTCTACGTCTACGCGGGAACGACGTTGAGCGAGTTCCGGATCTCGATTGAGTTGATCCTCGCGTTCGCGCTGCTCGGCCTCTTTCCGCTCCTCGCAAAGAAGGCGCTCGACGCCATCAAGGCGCGCAAGGTATACGCCCGCTGGCCGCGTCCCGCGCGCTTCGAGCGCAACCTCGTCGTGATCGGCGCGGGCTCCGCTGGCCTTGTGTCGGCCTACATCGCGGCCGCAGTGAAGGCCAAGGTCACGCTGATCGAGAAGCACCGGATGGGCGGCGATTGCCTCAACACCGGCTGCGTGCCGTCCAAAGCCCTCATCAAGTCGGCCCGGCTGCTGGCGCAGATTCGGCGTGCGAAGGAGTTTGGAATTCGCTCAGCGAGCGCGGATTTCGACTTCGCAGACGTAATGGAGCGCGTGCAGCGTGTGGTGCAGGCAGTCGAGCCTCACGATTCGATGGAGCGCTACCGCTCGCTCGGCGTCGAGTGCATCGAAGGGGAGGCAAAGATCACCTCGCCCTGGACTGTGGAAGTGAGGAGCGCGGGCGGCGTGCGCGTCCTCACCACGCGCGCCATCGTGATCGCGGCGGGGGCGCGTCCTTTCGTGCCGCCGATCGCAGGCATCGAGGAAGTGGGCTACGTCACCTCCGACACTGTGTGGAATCTGCGTCAGTTACCGAAACGGCTGGTGGTGCTGGGGGGCGGCCCGATCGGCAGCGAGCTCACCCAGTGCTTCGCGCGCTTCGGCTCGCAGGTGACGCAGGTCGAGATGCTCCCCCGCATCCTGATCCGCGAGGACCCGGAGATCTCGGATCTCGTGATGCGCCAGTTTCAAAAGGAAGGCGTGGACGTCCGCGTCAACCACAAGGCCAAGGCGTTCCGGATCGAGAACGGCGAGAAGGTCCTCATCGCCGAATCCGACGGCAGGGAAGTGCGGATACCCTTCGACCAGCTGCTGTGCGCAGTGGGCCGGATCGCGAATACAGGGGGCTACGGGCTGGAGGAACTGGGCATCCCCCTGAGCAAATCCCGCACCGTGGAGAGCAACGAGTACCTGCAGACGATCTATCCCAACATCTACGCCTGCGGCGACGTCGCGGGCCCCTACCAGTTCACGCACACCGCCTCGCATCAGGCCTGGTACGCCGCGGTGAACGCGCTGTTCGGCCGCGTCCGCAAGTTCAAGGCCGATTACTCGGTGATCCCGTGGGCGACCTTCACCGACCCGGAAGTCGCGCGCGTGGGTCTGAACGAGACCGAGGCCAGGGAGAAGAAGATCCCGTATGAAGTCACAACCTACGGCATCGACGACCTCGATCGGGCGATCGCCGACGGGGAGGCGCACGGCCTGGTCAAGGTGCTGACCGCGCCCGGCAAGGACCGGATCCTCGGCGCGACCATCGCCGGCGAGCACGCCGGCGACCTGATCATCGAATTCATTGCCGCCATGAGGCACGGCATCGGGTTGAATAGAATCCTGCGGACGATCCACATCTACCCCACGCTCGCCGAGGCCAACAAGTACGCCGCGGGCGCGTGGAAGCGCGCCCACGCGCCCGCGGGTCTTCTCAAGTGGGTGGAGCGCTATCACGCGTGGATGCGCGGCTAGGAATCACGCTGCTTGCCCTGCTGGCGCTGCCGGCAGGCGGTGCGCAGGCGCAATTCGATCACGCGCACAAGGCCTGGGACGCGCTGCTGAAAAAGCACGTGGTGCTGCTCGACGGCGGCAAGGCCTCGCAAGTACGTTATAGCGGGTTCCAGCAGGACCGCGCGGCGCTCAAGGGCTATCTGCAGTCGCTCTCGAGCGTGACGCAGCTGGATTTCGACGCCTGGACCAAGGCGCAGCGCATGGCGTTCCTGATCAACGCCTACAATGCCTTCACCGTCGAAAAGACCCTCACCCGCTATCCCGACATCCGGTCCATCTGGGATTTCGGCAAGGTCTTCGGCAACCCCTTCCGGGACCGCTTCTTCACGCTGCTGGGGCGGAGGGCGACGCTCGACCAGATCGAGCACGAGACCCTGAGGAAGCCCGGCGCCTACAACGAGCCACGCGTTCACTTCGCCGTCAATTGCGCGTCGATCGGCTGCCCGATGCTGCGCGAGGAGGCCTATGTCGCGGAGCGCCTTGACGCCCAGCTCGAGGAGCAAGCCGTGCGATTTCTTTCCGACCGCTCGCGCAACCGCTACGATGCAGCGAGCGGCACGCTCGAGGTGTCGAGGATATTCGACTGGTTCAAGGAGGACTGGCCATCGCGCGAGCAGTACTTCGCGCGCTACGCCGCGCTCCTTGCGGACGACCCGGGACACCGGAAGATGATCGCCAGCGCGAAGGCCCGGATCCGCTTTCTGGAATATGATTGGGCGCTCAATGCTTTCGATCATCGTTCCGTGCCTCAATGAGGCGGAAGGCATCTGCGACATGCTCGCCGCGCTCGCGCCGCTACGCGCACGCGGGGCCGAGGTGATCGTGGTGGACGGCGGCAGCACGGACGGCACCGCGGAGTGCGCAGCGCCGCACGCGGATTGCGTGATCGGCGCCCCGCGGGGGCGCGCCGCGCAGATGAACGCCGGCGCGGCGCGTGCCCGCAACGAAATCCTGCTGTTCCTCCACGCCGACACGCTGCTTCCGGAATCCGCCGACGCGCTGATCGTCGAGGGACTGAAGCGCTCGCGCCGCGGCTGGGGACGCTTCGACGTTGCCATTTCCGGCAGCCACCCGCTGCTGCGCGTCGTGGCGTGGCTGATGAACGTCCGCTCGCGGCTCACGGGAATCGCCACCGGCGACCAGGCCATCTTCACCACCCGCTCGCTTTTCACGGCGGCCGGTGGCTATCCGGCCATCGCGCTGATGGAGGACATCGCGCTCAGCAAGCAGTTGAAGCGCTTCGGCCCGCCGCTGTGCTTGCGGCACCGGCTGACCGCGTCGGGACGCCGCTGGGAGAAGCACGGGGTCGTGCGCACGATCCTCCTCATGTGGCGCCTGCGGCTCGCCTACTGGCTCGGCGCCGACCCGGGCAAGCTCGCCGTGCGGTATGAGCGCGGCTGACGCCGGCACCGCTGCCATCGTGTTCGCCCGGGCCCCCTCCCCCGGCGCGGTCAAGACACGCCTCATTCCCCTGCTCGGCGCGGAGGGCGCCGCCGCGCTGCACGCGCAGCTCGCCAAGCGCACGCTGGAAACGGCGCGCGCCGCCTCGTTTGCACGGATCGAGCTCCACGGCACGCCCGACGTCGATGATCCATTCTTTCGCTCCTGCGCGGGCCGGTTCGCCGCAGCGCTTGCAGCCCAAGTTGGCGCTGATCTGGGCGTGCGCATGCACTCGGCTTTGGACTCCGCGCTGGCCCGCCACCCGCGCGCGCTCCTTGTGGGCACGGATTGCCCCGCACTCACCGCGCGCCACCTGCAGCAGGCGGATCAGGCTCTGCGTGATGGAACCGATGCCGTGTTCGTTCCGTGCGAGGACGGCGGCTACGCGCTGATCGGGCTGCGTCGCAGCGACGCGCGCCTTTTCGAAAGCATTGCATGGGGGAGCGGAACCGTCATGGCGGATACCCGCGCGCAACTCGCGGCGCTCGGCTGGCGCTGGCGCGAGCTCGAAACGCTGTGGGACGTGGACCGCCCGGAGGACTACATGCGCCTCGTCGCCTCCGGCTTGCTCGATAGGCGCGAAGCCGCGGCCTAATCACCCCCTTGCCGTCACGATCTCGTCGATACTGGCGCGGGCGAGCTTGGCATCGGACACGACTCGCAGGTCGTCGCCTACGACGCAAGCGGCGGCTACTACGCCGCGCGGCTGTGTGCTGGGAATAGGTGCGCAATTTCTGGTTCCGCGCCGCGCACCTCGCCGAGATCATGTTTGTCGCATGCGAGGCGCTCGCCGGCGTATGGTGCCCGCTCACATTCTGGGAAGACGCCCTGCGCGGCGTGCAAGGCGAGAAGAACTCGAACGCGGCTGTGTCGGCCCCTTCAGCCTCGAGTTCGGGCGGGGCGCGCGCGCGCGGGGCGAGGATGAGCTCGGTCTGGCCGGTGGGCAGGGGCTTGATCAGGGTGTAGCGCACCGGCTGATCGGGACTGTCCCAGGCGAGCCGTTCACTGGCGAAGGCGGGTCGGGCGCAGTAGCGCCGCCGTGGTCCCAGCGGGCGAGGTCGGCGGCGACGTCCGGGGTGAGGGCGCCATGGCGGACGGCGGCGCGCAGAACCCGGCTGCGGATGTTCTCTTGAGATCGCCGCGGAGTCAGCCCCGAAGGAGATCCCGATAAGCCTCGAGGTGCTTCTCCATGACGTTGCCGAGCTCGAACCGATCTCTCACGTATTCGTAACCGGCCTCGCCTTTGTCCTTCCAGGTGTCCCCTTCCAGCAGGTGAACAAGGCCGGCGGCGAAATCGTCATCCTCGACATGGTAGCCGAATCGCGTCGCCACGTTATCGGGGTCAACCCGACTCAACAGTGCGCAACGATATGCCATCGCCTCGAGGAATGACGTCGGTAGGCCTTCGCGGATCGAAGTGTTGACCAGTATCCAGCTCTGATCCAGAAGGCCGGGTAGCGTCTGTGTATCGAACTGGTTGATGAAACCCACCAGCTCCAGATTCGGCAGCCGGCCATAGCGCAGGCGCAACGACGCATCCCATCTGCTGTCTTGTCCGCTGCCAATGGCGATGAACCTCACGCCGGGGAAATCCTTTGCGAGCGACAGAAATCGCTCGGGACGCTTGCGCCTATCCCAGCGTGCGAGGAAGCAGACCGTCGGATCGCTGCTCTTGTTCGGCCGCTGCTGCGGAACTATCACGGGAGTCGGCAGCAAGAGCGGTTCCCGCTGAAGGTGATAGTGACGCATCAACCTATCGGCCAGGTGCGGCGCGCTGACTGCCAGCCTGTCTGCTCGTCTTATGGCGCGCCGCACCAAGTGATTGCGCTCGTAAATCCACGCCAGTAGCGTATGCAGGCGACCGCGGGAAGGATATCTCAGCTCGACTAGCCAGTCCCCCAGCAACTTGTGGTCACGGAAGGTTATCAAGTGCTTCTTGTCGGGAATGGCGTGCATAGCCAGGTAGGAGCCCAGCGACGCCTCTTGGGAGTGATAGATATCCGCATTGCATTTTCGATACAGCCGCAGTGATTCCCAGGGTCGGAACTGTGGAAACCCGAGGACGGTGATACCGTCCAAGTCTTCCTCGGGCCCCTGTCCGGATCTTAACGGCACTACCGCGAAGACCTCGATGCCGTGTTTGACCAGTTCCCGTCCGAGCATCCGGGTTGCCCGGCCGAACCCCCCATATTTGCCCCACGCAAATAGCTCCACACAAACGAGACACACTCTCATTGATGGGTATTCGCCGATTGAGTGAGTAGACGAGGATCGATCATTCCGGCGCCTTTCGCGGTGTCTTGTACATCCCTGGAGCGAGTAGCGCGCCGAGGCCTGCCACCAGCAGCAGACCAAGTGTCAGCAGAAACGAAAAGGCAACGGCCTGAGCCGACGATATGCCGAGCGGTGCCAACAACAAGATCAATGCACTTTCACGCACGCCAATGCCGCTGACCGTCAACGGCAACAGGAACAACAGGTGGAGAACCGCACGCAGCCAGCCGCAGGCTGCGTAACTGAGCCCCAGGTCGAGAGCATTGGCAAGAAGAAAATATACCAAAGTCCCTAGCGCATGAGTCAGCAGCGACAATCCGAGTAGTTGCAGTCGGACTCTCATGGAAAACTGACGGAAGCGATGCATTGAATCGATCAGACGCGTGATCAGGTCGTGTAGCCACGCCCACCGGTGCAGACCGACGCCTTCCGCAAGCCGCATTGTCAGGCGAGTTGTCCACTCGTTCCGCAACATCGCGTATACGACGAGCAGCGATGCCAATGTTCCGGTCAGAATCCAAAGCACGCCCGGAGGCACGGACGCTGCCGATCCGACCAGCATGCCTACACAGCCGAAAGACATTAGGACGATCGTGTCATTCACGCGATCGAATGCCATGGAAGCCAGCGCTTCCACTCCTCTATTGTTCTTGGATAACATGTGCCAACGAATTGCGCCGCCCGCTATGTACCCCGGGAGAAACAGGCCGAAGAAACTCGTAACGAGACTGATCTTGAAGATTTCGAAAGTGGACAGCGACATCCCCTGTAGTTGCGTGATCAGGCGCATGCGGTATGCCGATGGAACATGCATCGCAGGGAAGAGAGCGAACGCGCTGATTATCCATCCGGGCCGTGCCCGCGCCAGGTTATTGCCGATCTCGTCAAGCGGGACACGCCAGAGCACCAGCGCCAACAAGGATGCGCTGAGAAGCCACTTGAGAGAAGTTTGTAAGCGGCGTCGGGCCACCGCTTTATCTGTCATTGTCGGCGGCCAAGTACTTGCTCAAACAGCGCGCAATAACTGTCGGCGATCGCTCCCCAAGTGAAATGCGATTCGAGCCGTCGGCGGGCCTGTCTACCCAACTCGTCACAGCGCACCGGGTCTTGCGTCAGCTGCTTCAGCGTGTCGAAGAGTTGAGCCGGCTGATTATACGGTACGATGAGTGCAGCGTCGCCCACTACCTCTCTGGATCCGGGATCTTCAGAAATAACGATTGCCATCCCGGCGGTCATCGCCTCCAAGAGGTTTACGGGAAAATTCTCTTGCTGCGAAGTGAACACGAAAATCCTCGACGTTTCGTAGAGTTCTCTTAACTCCTCCGATTTGTTATCGAGCCAGCCCCAAAACCGAACATTGACCGGAGTGTCCCTGGCCATCCGTTTGAGTGTATCCAGATAAGGTCCGTCTCCTACGATGTTGATCTCGCAGGCCAGCATTCGGCCTCGCAGTGCTTCCATCAGGTATTGAACGCCCTTTCTTTCGAACATACGCGAGACGACTAAGACGCGCATCTGTTTATCACGATCAGGACTGAATCGGTCCGCGGACATGCCGTTTGGAATGACCGTTGATCGGACCGTGTTGTCGGTTTTCTCTATGAGGCTCTGCAAATGAGCGCTCGGGCAAATTACGCACTCTGAACGCCTCACGATATGGCGCCACAAGGGCGATAGCAGGGTGTGATGCGCTCGGAATCGATCAGGGTTGTAACCCGGGACGTCAGACCCATGGGCAGTTATCACGTACGGTAGTCCGGTGAGTCGATTCAGCATCCACGCCAGAACGCCATCCGGAAAAATGAAGTGCGTATGAATGATGTCGTACTTGCGCTCCGCGACCATTCGTTTGAGGCGCGGCAGCGCGGACAGCAAATATGGCACCATCTCATGCATGTGGCAGATGTCCGTGCGTTTTCTAATCGATGCATGCCTGTAGACATTGACACCATTCGCCGTTTCGAACTTCGGAAGGCCTCGAAAGCCCATGGTGGATATGTCTATTTCGTGCCCGAGCTTGGCCAGTTGCCTCGCGAGGCCGTCGACAACCTTGGCGCCACCTCCCCCGAGCGGCGGGTACTCAAAGCTTAGTGTGAGAATTCGCATGCTTCCGGCGGGCTGGATCATTCGAGCGCAGATATTCGTGACCGCTCTTCATCGGTTAGCAGCGGCAACGAATAGGCGGCGACGATCTCGTGCAGATGATCGACGCTGCTGTATCCCACTACGCTCGTTGCAACTTCTTCCAACCCCCGGACGAACAGCAGCGCTGCTTGCGCTAGTGTCCGAGTGTCCGTCTCGAGAAAACGAAGCTGTTCCGTTTGTTTCTTTAGCTTGCCCAGGTGTGCTTTGTCGAATGTCCACCAGTCTGCCTTCGTTTGTGTCTTCGTTCCGGTCAACACACCCTGCTCGAGGACCTTTCTGGAAACGACCCCCACATTCTTTTTTCGGGCATGAGCCAGAAACGCCTCAAGTGGTTTTCGAGACAACATGCTGATGGAAAGCTGCACGACCTCGATATTGGGAATTTCCAGGCTCATCGTCGCCTGCTCGAGCGTATCCGCGGAGACGCCCCAGTGACGAATCTTGCCGGCCTTCTTGAGATCGATAAATGTGTCTCTGAAAGCCGGGAGTCCGAGCGCATCTACGGTCGGGTGGTGTAAGAGAAGAATGTCCAGGTAATCGGTCTTCAGTCTTGCGAGGCTCCTGTCCAAGCTGGCAACAATGAAATCACTGGAGAAGTCGAGGCGTTTCTGCGACTGGTAAAGCCGTGTTAATGCGGTTCCGCGTGGATTGAACAACGATCTCAGGGGCCGCAAAAGATGCTTATAACGTTTCGCGAAGCGACCGATCAGCGTGTTGCTGACACCGACCTTGGATGTAATGATGATCTGATCACGCTTTCGCCTGAAAGCTTCGCCGATCAGGCGCTCGCTTTCTCCCTCGCTATAGCCGGGTGCGGTTTCGAAAAAGTTCACCCCTCGTTCGAGAGATTCCCTCAGTGTGTCGACGGCGCCGGCGTCATCTCTACGATGCATGGTTCTGCCAATTCCGGAGCAGCCCATCCCCAGCTCGGAAACGCGCAGACCGGTTTTGCCCAGGATTCGGTAGTTCACGTTCCGCTTTCCGGCTGAATCCGCTTAGTGAGGTTCATCGCGTCATGCCGTCCCTTCCGACTGCAGGGCGGCGATGCGCGCCAACTCGGCCTCAGTGAGCGGCGGAGCAGTCAGCGATCCCAGGTTTTCGTCGAGCTCTTCGTGATTGACGGCGCGAGGAATCACCGTCGCAATGCCAGGGATTCCGAGGACGTATTGAATGGCCGCCTGGGCAAGCGTCCTATCTTGCCTGATCAGGAAGCGAAAAGCCTGCGCTTGCTTTTCCCGATCTTCATGCTGCTGATCGTAATACGACGTATCGCCCATGATGTCGCTCGCGGCGTTGGTCAGCAGTCCGATGGCCCTTGGGTGCCGAGCGATGACTGCGATTCGTCTTTCCAGCGCACGAGGGATCAATGCGTCGAGGGCTTCCGGTTCGATCAGATTGACGGCCACTTGAACCGTGGAAATCCCGGATAGCGTGAGGCAATGAACGGCTTCTTCCACCCACTGGCAGGCAATGCCGTAGTGCCGAAGCTTTCCCTGCCGCTTGAGATCCTCGAGCGTCTCCAGCGTGTCGAGGAACTCGGCGCTCTTCATGATGGCGACACTCGGCTTATATAGCTGATAAAGGTCGATGTAGTCCGTTTGCAGGCGCCGCAGGCTTCTTTCCACGGCCTGCCTGATATAGTCGCCGGCGAAGTTGTAACGTCCCTGCGAGCTGCGCATCATGTGGAGCGATCGCTTGAATGGACGCAAGAGCGAGCTCAACGGCCGGACCAGATGCCTGATCTTGAGGCTCAGCGTTCCCAGGGGAGTGTAGTAATAGCCCGCTTTCGTCGTGATGATTGCCTCACGCCTGCGTCTTTGGAACGCTTTACCTAGAATCTGTTCTGCGGCGCCTTGCGTATGATGATCCGAGACATCAAAGAAGTTCACGCCCCGATCAATTGCCCGATGCAATGTACGGACTGCCTCTCGATCGTTGCGGTAATACAAACCGCCGCCGAGAGACTGACAACCCAGCCCCAACTCTGAGACCTCGAGTCCCGTCGTTCCCAGCGTTCTGAACCGCATTGCTTACGGCGCTCCGAGATCGTCTTCGTGACGTGCAGCCAGTATCTTGTCGACCTCTTCCGAGGTCAGTGGTTGAGCCGTAAGCGCGCCGAGATTCTCCAATAATTGCGAGACATTGATTGCGCGCGGGATCGCCGTTGTAACGCCCGGCAGGCCGAGCACAAATTGCAGCGCGGCTTGCGCCAGTGTGCGGCTCTCATTTGCGAGAAAGGACAGCCGCATAGCGCGCCGTCTTTTTCGCTCGACTTCTGCGTTATTTCTTGCATACGTCTCGGCCATGATGTCGCCGTAGTCCGCCGTTAGATAGCCCTGAGCGCGCGGGTTGCGCGCGATGACGCTGACGGACAGCTCTCGCGCCCGTTCGAGGAGCCGCGGAAACGCTTCCAAGTCCAGCAGGCTGATGCCGATCTGAATCGATGCGAGCCCGCGCCGGTCGAGACAGAGCAGCGCATTCTCAACGTTGCTGCAGGAGATCCCATAGCTGCGTATTTTTCCCTGTTCCTTGAGCTTGTCTACGGCTTCCTGCCAATTGCCCGCGACCAGCTCGCTTGCCATGGGCTTATGCAGCTGGAACAGGTCCAGGTAGTCGGTATCCAGTCGTTTCAGGCTCGCTTCCACGGCATGCTGAACGTAGGCGGGAGAAAAATCCTGCCGTTTCTGCGTGGCGCGCATTCGGTGAAAGGCCAGCTTTAGGGGGCGCAGCAGTGGACTTACGGTCCTCAACAGTGGACGGGCTCGACCGGCCATATCGCCCAGCGAGGTGTAACGCGTCCCGGCCTTTGTTGCCAGAACCACTTGGTGCCGTCGCCCCTTGAGCGCTTCGCCAAGCCATTGCTCGCTCAGTCCCTGACTGTAGTGATCCGACGTGTCAAAGAAGGTGATGCCTTCATCGAGGGCCTTGTGGACTACCGCTATCGATGCGTTCTTGGAGCAATGGTAGAGGCCTCCACCCAACGATTGACACCCCAGTCCAATTTCCGAAACTCGTATGTCTGTTTGCCCCAGACTCCTGTATTTCATTCGGTCGGCTCAAATATCTCTTGAATGACCCTGCCCTCGAGAGATGCCGGTATGGGTTGTCTGAACGCGCGAAGCATGGTTGGGGTGAGATCCAGGATGCTTGCGCCTTCGATCCTTCGCCCATGGCGAATACCCGGTCCCTTGGCAAACAGTATTCCATGAGGATTGTGTCCACCCGTGGTCGGCCAGTTCATGTATTCGCGCCATCGCTTGACGAAGATTGAAGTATCCTCACGCCGCCCTTCATGCGGGCTGTACAAACCGTCTCTCCAGAAAACGGTCACATCCGGGGCGATGCGCTGTAAGGGTCCTCGATACAGCTCATCTGAAAGGTAGACCCGTTCGACAGCCGGCTTTCCGGTCGCGGGATCTACTAGCGCGTACAACTTCTCCGCGATGTTCCTGCACAGCTCGTCGTAGTTTTGCTGCTCGACGATACCGTGCGGGTCACGTCCCCTCATGTTGACGAAGATGTTACCTTCCTTGCCACGGGAGAAAGCTCGTGTTCTCTTCCAATCGATGTCTGAATTCACTATGTATGACTGCATCAATGCCTTCGCATTCCGGAGATACCGATTGGCCAGGTAGTATAGTGACCGTGGTAATCGCTGTAGAAGACCCTGCGCGTGCGTCCGCGCGCCAGCCACCATGGTACGCATTCTGTTGTCCGTCGCTGATCCGTTGCCGGATCGTCCTTTCGAGCGGTAGACGAGAAACCCTTCCTGTGCAAGCCAGGCATTGAGATTTACGCCCGATTGCAGCGGCCCGGCTCCGCATTCGGACATGACAAATACCTGTGCATCGGGACCGGCCGCCTTCATCAGTCGATCGATGGATGTGTCCAGCGTACGGTAGGCCTTTTCGACCACTTGACGATACGGATTGTCTGCATCGCTTGATTCCATATCCGACCAAAAATAGTGCTGGCAGATCGCCGTCGCACTGTAGAACGTGAAGAACAAATCGGTCGGATGGTTTCTTATCAGGTACTCCAAGACGTCGGTCTGTTTCGTTACATCCTCTTCGACCAGCGTGAGATAATCCGATTTCTTTCTGCCCCCTGGAAAGATATCCTTCAGGCGATACCGTCCAAGCGTTGCGGTCAATTCGTCATAGAGGCCGGGCGGATTCGCAATCGACCGATGCGCACCGGGCGCGTCTTCACCCGAGATCACGTAGCCATTGATAGCTGGGGGAGGGTAGGTAAATGGAAGGTTGACGACGCCGCTGCTATAGCCGGCGGCACCCAACATCTCCCATACGGGTTTTGTCCTCAGATGAGATCCGTTTATTTCCCGGAACTTTCCGTCTTCGCCACGTTGCCAAAAATCGAGGGCGCCATGCTGGCCGGCGGAAGTGCCCGTATAAATCGTTCCCCACATCTGCGGGGTAATGAACGGAACCCTGGATCTCAAAGGTCCGTACATACCTTCTTCCATCAGGCGCTTAAAGGTCGGCAGCAATCCGGCTTCGACCCACGGGAGGATCAGATCGAGCGTGGCCTCGGCGAGGCCGATGACGAGTACGCGCGGTCTTGAAGCAGCAGTGCTCATGGATGTTGGAAATGAGGTTGCCGTCGGATCGAAAGGCAACCCGGACATACTGCCCGCTTCCCGGCCCATCCGCCAGACCCGTGACCGTGCGGGCGCTGCGGCGGGCGGCTCGAGGTGATCGCGAGCATCGAGGAGCCCGAGCTGATCGAGCGGATTCTCGTGCACGTGCATCAGGCCTCTGCCGCCGGCGAGGCGCCGTTCGTGCCGCGCGCGACATGGGCCGCACCGCCGGCGCGGCGGGCACGGCCACCGGGGCGCGCGAATAGCGTTTCAAAGCAGTCGCTGAACTCGGCATCGCCCAGCACCTCGTAGGCCTTGTTCACTTCTTTCATACGCTCGGTGGCATTCGTCTCCAACGATAGGAAAATCAATCCAGCCGCGATCCCGCCGTGCCGAGCCGAAGCGCGGGGAGCGGGGGCGGAAGAGCTGCCGCAATACGCATAACGGGTCCTATGTTCATGCTGGCTTCTCCCTCCCCGGCAGACGACCGCGAGTCCCGCGTGGGTCATGAGCGGGATCAGCGGTGAATTACCGAGCAAACTATTCTAGCAGCCGGAGCGCGGCAAGCGCTGTCCCGCGCGCCTCGGGTGAACACGCTCCAGCCGCACTCATCGCTGGACTACCAGCCACCGGCCTCAGCGACTCACGGCGACAAACACCTTCCACTAAAGCATTCCCAGCTAATGCAATAAAATATCAATGCGCCCGGTACAAAAAATCGGTCGGCTCAATGGGACTTGGGATACGACGTTCTACAACTGGAAGGCGAAGTATGCGGGGATGACGGCAATTTGAAAACTTTCGAATCAATTACCAATTGGTTTGACCCGGGGCGGCAACTGGTGATATTCACTTTGGTTGGCGCGTTTGGCACATTGGCACATTACGTGCTACTCGTTATCCTGGTTGAATTGCTTGGAATCGATGCTGTAATAGCTTCAACGGCCGGCGCCCTCTTGGGAGCCGTAATCAACTATGTTCTCAATTACCGGTTCACTTTCAATAGCACGGCAAGTCATCGCGTTGCTGTCCCTAAATTTCTGGCAGTCGCCACGGTTGGTTTCTTGATCAATTCGTCGCTTATGTGGGTCGCTGTCAATTTAATCAACCTGCACTATCTTATTGGTCAGGTAACTACAACGTTGCTTGTCCTGCTTTGGAATTTCATCGGAAATCGCTATTGGACTTTCGGGGAAAAGCGGAATGACGCAACAAGATAGTGCATCTGAGAGGCGCGCATTGGAGACACGCATCGTATCGATTGTCGTTCCAGTCTACAACGAGCAGGAGGTATTACCAGAATTTCATAAGCGCCTAAGGGCTGTTTTCGAAAAGCTGAGCCATGACTTGGAAATCGTCTATGTGAACGATGGCAGCAACGACGGCACACTGGAAGTCATCAACAGGCTTAGGGCAAGCGATCCACGCATTGCTATTGTCGATTTGAGCCGCAATTTCGGGAAGGAAATTGCAATGGCCGCCGGTTTTGACAATGCCTGTGGTGATGCGATTGTCGTTATTGATGCCGATCTGCAAGACCCCCCTGAGTTAATTCCGGAAATGATCCGCCATTGGCAGGCGGGATATGACGTAGTCTACGCACGACGAACAGCCAGACATGGCGAGACATGGTTTAAGAAGGCGAGCGCGGCGGCGTTCTACCGCGTAATCCGACGAGTAAGTCGGGTCCAGATTCCTCCGGACACCGGTGACTTTCGCCTTATGAGCAGACGTGCCGTGGATGCTTTGAATCGATTGCGCGAGCAGCATCGTTTCATGAAGGGCTTATATGCCTGGATTGGCTTTTCGCAGAAGGCAATACCCTATAAGCGGGATCCGCGTTTTGCGGGTGTGACCAAGTGGAACTACTGGAAGTTGTGGAATTTTGCGCTAGAGGGGATCACCTCCTTTAGCATTGCCCCCCTCAAGATCGCTACCTACCTAGGATTGCTCGTGTCAATATGTGCCTTCGTGTATGCAGCGGTAATTATTGCCAAGACTCTGCTGTACGGTGACCCCGTTCGTGGTTATCCCACGCTAATTGTGGTTGTCCTGTTCCTAGGCGGAGCGCAATTGGCGGCTCTCGGTATCATCGGAGAGTACTTGGGGCGAATGTTTGACGAGACCAAACAGCGGCCTCTTTACCTTCTGAAGGGCCTTGAGCCATCGTTAGCCGCCGAGGGCATCAAGCGTGAAGAACATCGGATCGCTTTCATGGACAGAGATCGCGTCGCTTCTTGAGTATCGGTACGACTCGTGGCTCCCAACGTGCCGAGTTTCAAGTGCGAGTTGTTGCTGACCTGCCTGGTTTTTTTGAGCCAGGTTAATTGAAATACTTTATTGCACCTGGCCCACCTGTTCCAATACGGTCGCATTGGGTTTGACTACGGCGGGGGCCGGCAGCCCAGCGCATTATGTGGGGGTGTTGTAATGCCGTCGCCAGCCTTCGGTCACCACCCGCCCCTTGTGGAGGCTGTGGAAGATCTCTCCATGCAAAGCGAGCAAACTGATTAGTGAATACCTGCCAAAGCTAGCGATTTTGCCGAGACATCTTCGGCCATACGGCGGCCTTATTTAACCATTCAAAACAGACAAGAACACCTACACTCGCCAAGACGATCACTTATGGCATGATCGGCAGGACGTATCGATATAAGGGGAGGGAGATCGCATGTAATGCGGCGAAGTAGGCAAAACGATAGGAAAATCAATCCAGCCGCGATCCCGCCGTGCCGAGCCGAAGCGCGGGGAGCGGGGGCGGAAGAGCTGCCGCAATACGCATAACGGGTCCTATGTTCATGCTGGCTTCTCCCTCCCCGG
>Ga0208185_1000039_pt1 | contig 78547 bp, 81 predicted proteins | sample EasRivMeERMLT700_FD_187532 | JGI IMG/M metagenome (GOLD analysis project Ga0208185, IMG submission 187532) | Soil microbial communities from meander-bound floodplain in the East River, Colorado, USA - East River MetaG ERMLT700 (SPAdes) (version 2) | ecosystem: Environmental > Terrestrial > Soil... | reverse complement strand
GCGGACCGCGCAGGGACGTTCCCCTTCTATTGCAACCTCACGGGCGAAGCCGGCCACCAGACGATGCATGGCGAGCTCGTCGTTCGCGGCAAGTAACGTCACCCCAGCCATACGCCCTTCGGCCGCCCATCTCGGCCTGGGTAACCGCGTGGGACTAAGGGATCGGGCGCTTCCCATCGCGCGACCGCGGCGCGGCCGGGCGTTTTCCGACCTCGTGATTTCCGGCCAATAAACGCGGGGGCGCACCGTCGAGGCAGTGCATCGGGAATTGCAGGCATCTGGACCATGACCGAGTCCAGGGTCGCTGCAATCATATTGTTGACGCTCTTTACCGTTGCGTGCGGAGGCTTCACCACCGTCGCGCCAACGGCACCCTCCTCCATACCGGCGTCCTCAGTGTCGTCCGTATCTCCGGCGCTTACACCTGCTCCGGCACATTCAATCGGCCCCGACGTACCGGCGGGGCTGATCTCGAATCAGCAGGTCATCAGCGGTTCGGTTGGTCCGCTGGTCCCCAACGCAGCACCGTGCTATCTCGAGCGTTACTCGTGCGAGAGGTACCGCTTCACCATGGATCGGAATGGCGCTGTGGAAGTGACGTTGAGGTGGGAAGGCAGTGAACGGGCGATGCTGATCCAGCTTTATCGCGCCGGCGCGGGTCTGGTGCACGAGGATCTGGCACCGCGCGGCGGGCCTCCGACGATTGCCTTCCGGCGGACCGATATCACCGCAATGGACTACGAGCTTCGCGTCGTGAACATGGAACCCGCTACGACGCACGCCTTCAATCTGACACTGACGACCTGGGAATAGCGCGGGGCCGCCTACAGGACGATGACCCTGGAGCTCTTGCTCGACATGCACTGCCAGCGCGCGTCCGGCAACACGAAGACAACGACGAGGCGGTAGGTCAGCTCGAGCGTCTGCGCTTTGCTCGAGCCAACCTCACGAGCGCGTCACATCGACGGTATCTAGCACGGCTCGGCCAGCGCCACCATTCGCTCGAGCGGAATGATCTGGCCGGTCTTCTTCGCGCTCGCCTTGACGGCGTTGTATTCGATCGTCGCCTCGCGAACCAAGTTCGCGTTGTAGTCGGGCGTCAGGGTGCCGTTCCACTCCTGGTACCAGCGGACGGTATCCATGATGAGACGCTCCGGGCCGATCCAGTTGTCGAACCGCCCGAGGCGGATTTCAGCGGCGGCCGCCCCCGGTGTCATCTTGGCGTCGTAGCGCTTTCGCGCCTCGACACCGAGCACCCGGAAGTAGCCGGCCATCTCGGCAAGCTCCTTCTTGCCACCGATCGGGCCGTGACCGGGCACGATGACATCGACATCCCAGCCCGCAATCTTGTCGCACGTCTCGAGCCACTTGGTGATGTAGCTGTTGTTGGCGTACGGCGCCACCCAGAAGAACGCCACGTCTCCGGCAAACAGGATCTTCTCTTTCGGGAGGTACGCCATGACGTCCCCCCACGTGTGGGCCGGTCCCACGAATCGGAATTGCACTTCAGTCCCGCCGATGTAGTACGTCACGTCATCCTTGAACGTGACGGTTGGCGGAACGAGCGTGCGCGGCTCGGCGCCTTCCGCCACGCCCGGCGTCGGGGCCCACGTCTTTGGCGTGTTCGCGACCGCCTTCAGCACTTCCTCGCGGCAGTAAGGGTGACTGCTGATCTCCGCGTGCGTGAAGAACTGGTTGCCGTTGACGTGATCGCCATGATGATGCGTGATCATCAGCCGGCCGATGTCCTTGCCGGTCGCCTGCTTCGATGCGGCAATGAACGCCTTGGCCGGTATCGGCCCCTGCAGGGCGTCGATCGCCAGCGCGTAGTCGGCGCCGACAATGAGGCCGGCATTCGAGACTCCTGGACCGCTCATGTCGGGGCCGCCGCCCTGCGAGTAGGCGTATACGTTGGGCGCGAGCCGGCGCAGTTCGCGGTTCCAAGAAGGAGGCAAGGGGTAGCGAGGATCCCTTGCAGGCGGCGGTGTGGGCATGACTGCGCCGCCCTGCGCGTAGAGGCGGGGTCCAGCCAGCGCTGCGGCAGCGCCGACGACGGCGCCAGCCCCTGCTTGAATCGCTTCACGACGGCTAAGTCTCTGTTTACTCACAACGTCCTCCTCGAATCAACAGTCGCGTGGCGGGCCCAACCGCTTAGCACACGATCAGCGATTCAGAGCGGTGGGGCGCGTCCGCTCCGGGTGTACAAGCAGCTTCTGCACGCGCCAGTTGTTTCTCGTCGGCGATATATAGCACGTTCTCCGACGGACAGGCGATCCCGAGGTGGGACTGAAATGTGGCCCGTGATGCGCTATCCTACGCCCCTACGCCCGGTTCTCAGTCGAGAGGAGACAACATGCGGTTGCGGGTCTCCGCTGCGCTAATCGCGGCGGCATTCTGGTTGTTCACACAGGCGGCCGCCGCGGGCCAGGCCCCGGCAGCCCCTCTTCCACGTGGCGCGGACGGCAAACCGGATCTATCCGGGATCTGGCAGGCGATGAACAGTGCTGCCTGGAACGTCGAAGACCACGTCGCGTCCCCCGGCGTGCCGGCGGGACAGGGCATCGTCGAAGGAGGCTCGATCCCTTATCAGCCTGCGGCGCTCGCCAGGCGGAACGAGAACTTCAAGAACCGGGCAACGGCCGATCCGGAAACGAAGTGCTACCTCCCCGGCGTCCCGCGGATCATGTACACGGGCTTTCCGTTCCAAATCATCCAGAAGCCGGAACAGGTGACGATGCTGTTCGAGTTCGCGCATGCGACGCGCTACATCCACACGAACGGCACCCCACATCCACCTGGACACATCGACTGGTGGATGGGCGATTCGCGCGGGCGATGGGACGGCGACACGCTCGTCGTCGACGTCGTCGATTTCGGGCCCGAGACGTGGTTCGATCGCGCGGGCAATTTTCACAGTGACGCGCTGCACGTGATCGAGCGTTACAGCCTGCTCGACGCAGATCACATCAACTACGAGGTGACGGTCGAGGATCCCAAGGTGTTTACGCGTCCATGGAAGATGAACATGGTCCTGTACCGCCATCGCGAGAGGAATTTTCAGCTCCTCGAATACGAGTGCTACTCGTTCGATGTCGAGAAGATCTACCCGTATCCGGAACTGAACAAATAAACCACGAAGGTCACGACGATCTCGAAGGTCACGTCCGTCTTCGTGGCCTTCGTGGCTATCGTTGATCGGCCGCCCACGCCTGCGCGGCGTCGATGCGGGCGCTGATCGGCGGGTGCGTATAGAACAGGATCTGAACCAGGCGTGAGGGACGCTCCTCCGCCAGGTTCTGCACACCGAGCCGCTTCATCGCGCTGACAAACGCGGACGCGTTCCGCGTCATCTCCAGCGCATATCGATCGGCACTGCGTTCGTGCGCCCGCGAGAGCGCGTTGGCCACCGGCATCAGTGCCAGCGAGACCGCGCCGGCCGCGAGCAACAGCAAGGGCAGCGCCGCCACGTCGCTCTTCCCCATCAACCCGAATGAACCCGCAAACCGCGTGAGCACGCGATCCGCGAGGTAGAACCCAAGCGCGATCAGGGCCGTCTCGAGCGCAATGCCTTTCCAAATATCGCGATGCACGTGATGAGCGAGCTCATGGGCGAGGATGACCTCGATCTCGTCGTCCGAGTGCTCGGCCAGGAGCGTGTCCGAGATGATGATGCGCCGCGTCTGGCCGATGCCGGCGAGCGCGGCGTTCGCCTTCTTCGTCTTGTGGCTCAAGCGCCACTCGAACACACCCATCACCCGCGCACCTGCTCGATCGGCGAGGCCGACCAGCCGCGTCACCAGCGCGTCACGATCGAGCGGCTTGAACTCGTAGAACAGCGGCAGCAGAACGACGGGCGCAAGCTGCACCAGAACAACCAGGATTACCGTGAACGCGGCGGCGGCAAGGATCCACCAGCGATCGGGATCCCACCGGATTAACGAGCAAACGAGCACCGCCGCGATCAGGGCAAACACCAGCGCCAGCAGGCCCGCCTTCAGGTGATCGAGCCACCAGCGCGCCGTTGTCTGTGTGGAGAGTCCATAGCGGCGCTCGAGCGTCACACCCTGATAGAACGCCAACGGGAGGCCGATCGCTTCATTGATCAGCGCGAGGATAACCACGTAGCTGCAGAGCGTGAAGAGAAAGGAGCCGCCCGTCAGCGACGTGGCGACGTCGCGAAGCGCCGCCGATGCGCCGGTCCCGACGAGCGCCACCAGGAACACCACACCAACAATCGTGCTCGTCACCGACGCACGACGCCGCAGGCGATGATAGCGGGAGGATTTATCTTCGTTCATACGGCGATCCTACGTTCGAGCCGTTCGAGCCGTTCGAACGTTCTCTCATCGTTCGATGACGTTCGGGACCGTACTGACAAGGTCGAAACACCCGGGGAATGTTCGAGTCATTGCTCGACGTCGGTTCGCACAAGTGTAACGATTCGAACGAAGGGAACGATCCGAACAGATCGAACGACACGAACGAGTCGAACGCCCGAACGATCCGAACGGTTCAATGCAGCTGAACTGAGATTAGCTTCGACACGCCCGGCTCCTCCATCGTCACACCGTACAGCCGGTTGGCGATTTCCATCGTCCGGCGGTTGTGCGTGATGAGGATGAACTGCGTGCGATCGAGCATGCCGCGCAGCATCTCGACGAACCGGCCGACGTTGGCATCGTCCAGTGGCGCGTCAATCTCGTCGAGCAGGCAAAAGGGGCTCGGTTTGTAACGGAAGATCGCGAACATCAGGGCGATCGCGGTGAGCGCCTTCTCGCCGCCGGAGAGCAGCTGCACGCTCTGCAGGCGCTTTCCGGGAGGTGACGCGACGATATCTATGCCGCTTTCGAGAGGATCGTTTTCGTCGAGCAGCGTCAGGCCTGCGCGTCCGCCGCCGAAGAGCGTGCTGAACGTCACCTGGAAATTCTGCTGGATCGCGACAAACGCCTCGGCAAAACGGGCTTTGCTCGTCTCGTCGATGCGCTTGATCGCCTCGGACGTCTGCGCGATCGAGTCGATCAGATCCTGCCGCTGTGTCGTGAGGAAGACGTGCCGGGTCTCGAGCTCGTCGAACTGCTCGATGGCCATCATGTTCACGGGGCCGAGTCGATCAATCTTTGCCTTGAGCTCGATGATGGCCTCCTCGGCGGTCATTGAGCCGGGATTCGGGATTCGGGATTCGGGATTCGCGAGGACAGCTTCACCATCGAATCCCGAATCCCGAATCCCGAATTCCGATTCTTCCTCCGCCTCGGGGTCAGCGTCCTCCGCGGTGATCGCCGCTGCATCCGGCGTCGCTTCGCCGGCGCGCTCCATCTGCTCCACGTCTCCGAGCACGTCATCGAGCGACATCTGCACGGTGTCGGCGCACGTCTGCGCCAGGTGACTCAGGTCGCCTTCGGCCTTTACGCGCGCGACTTCCAGTTCACCGGCGGCGCCCCGGATCACTTCGAGCACGTGGCGAGCATCGCGGATCACCGCATCCTGCGCGTCGACGTTCAGGCGCAAGGCGGTCGCCATCTCGTCCGCCGCGCGCAGCGCTTCGCGCATGGCATCGAGCGCGCGAATATCGTCAAACAACGTGCGTTCGCCCGCGGCAATCGCCTGCAGCAGCTCTTCGCGGCGCGCCTGCGTCTGTTCGCGCTCCTGCGTCCGCGCGTCGATCCGCTCTTCCAGTTCGCGCGCAGCCTCCTGCAACCGCAGCACGTCGGCGGTAAGTGCGGCTGCGCGTTCAAGCAGTCCCGCGTGCGCGGCGCCTGCTTCAGCAGCCTTGTAGTTGAGCTCCGCAGCCGTGTCCCTGGCGTCGAGAAGCCGCCGCTGTGCATCGGACAACCGCTCGTCGGCGATGCGCTGGTCTTCCTGGAGGCGTTCGATCGACTGCTGGGCCTCCTGTGTGCGAGCGTCGAGCGCGGCGCGCTCTTCCTCGGCCTGGCGCCGTTCGAGTGCGATGACGTCCGCCTTGCGTGTCAGCCGTGCCGTGTCTTCGCCCACGCGCCCCAGCTGGGCGTCGTAGCCGACGATGTCCTTTTCCAGACGGTGCTGGTCCGCGTTCAGTGCGGTAATCGCGCTCACCGCCTGCGCAATCGCGACGTCCAGGGCCCCTACCTCTTCGGCCAGGCGCGCCAGGTCCGAGCGGTCGCCGGCCACGCGCTCGCGCAGCTCCTTGATCTCGCGCTTGGTGGCAAGAATGCCGCGCGACTCGACCTTCGCGCCGCCCGAGACGAGGTGCGGACCGCGGAAGACGTCGCCATCAATCGTGGCAACGGGCGCGGATGTTTCCCGCGACATCGCCATCGCCTGATCGAACGTCTCCGCGACGTACGCTTCGGGGATGACCTTCTGAATCGTTGCCGAGTGGGGTCCGCTGATCCGCAGCACGTCGCCGACCGGAACGACGCCGGACATGCGCAGCGTCTCGCGCGGGTGATAGCCGTTCGATCCCGGGTCGACGACAACAAAGCCGCAGCGGCCCGCGTCGTGCTCACGAACCAGCGACAGTCCGGCGGCCGCCTGGTCATGGCGTTCGACGATTACGTGCTGCAGCAGTTCGCCGAGGCACGCCTCGACCGCGCGCTCGTACCGCCTGTCGACGTCGAGATAGTCGGCGACCGCGCCCTGCTGGCCGACGTGGCCATTGGCCTGGACCAGCACCATGCGCGCAGCGTCTCCGAACTCGCCGCGCGTGGAGACGAGCTCCTCGAGCGAGGCCAGCCGTGCTTCGAGCCCTGCCAGATCCTGCTCGCCGGAGCGCACACGGCGAGCGCGAGACTCATGCTCGCTTCGGGCCGTAGCCAGCTCCGACTCGTGAGTCGCCCGCTGAAGCCTGACGTCGTCGAGCGCCCGATGGGCGCGGTCCAGTGCCTCGCCGGCGGCAACGCGCTCCGCGTCCACCTTTTGCACGTCCAGACGAAGATCGGCCTCCTCGATTGCCAGTTTCCCAAGCGTCTCGCCCACGCGCTCGCGCTGCGCTGCCGCATGTTCCATCGCGTGGCGCAGCGCCGTCGCGGAATTCAGCGCGGAAAACACCTCGCCACGCGCCGCTTCGACGTCGCTTTCGAGTCCTTCGATCTGCTGGTGGGCACGCGTGTGTGAGTCACTCGCCTCCACGAGCAGTGTTGCCGCCTCGTCGCGCGCGCGCTCGGCATCGGCACACGCCTGGCAGCGTGCCTCGACCGCGATTCGCGCCGGTTCGCGCCGGGCCTCGAGGTCGCGGACTTCTTCCGCGATCTCCGTCGTTCGCACGGCCAGCGTTGCCGCCTGCTGACGATCGAACTCGAGCTGCTGCTGCCGGCGGTTGATCTCGAGCTCACGGCCGTGCGCCTGCTCGCGAATGCCCGATGCGCGACGGTCCGCCTCTGCCTGCTCGATGCGCAGTCGGCTCAAATCCGCTTCGACTTCCGCAACCCGCGCGGCCGCCGCAGTCTCCCGCTCGCGCGCATCGGCGAGCCGCGTCCGCGCCAACTCGATACTCTCCCCCAACTCGCGATAGCGACGCGCGAACAGCACTTTCTCCCAGCGGCGCAGCTCCTCGCGCAGCTTCCTGTAGCGCCGCGCCTTGGCGGCCTGGCGCTTGAGCGCGCCGCGCTGCTTGTCGACCTCGAAGACGATGTCGTCGACGCGCGTCAGGTTCTGCTGCGCCGCTTCAAGCTTCAGCTCCGCGGAACGCCTGCGCGATTTGTACTTGGTGATCCCCGCGGCCTCTTCGATGAGCTGCCTCCGGTCGGCGGGACGAGAGCTGAGGATCAACCCGATCTTCCCCTGCTCGATGATCGCGTAGGCCTTGGCGCCAAGGCCGGTATCCATGAGCAGCTCGTGCACGTCGCGAAGCCGGCAGACCTCACCGTCGATCAGGTATTCGCTCTCGCCCGATCGATAGAGCCGCCGCGTGACCTCGACGTCGCGCGTGAACGCCTCGACCATCTCGGAAAGCCCGACATAAGCGTGGCCGTTTCCATGACCGTTGCCGTTGCCATGGCCGTTGTGTCCGGTCACATGGCCCTTGGCGTGTCCCTGGTTCTCTTCGGGAGACGACTCGGTTGGCGCCTGAAATTCGCGCAGCGCCGTCACCGCAACGTCCGCAACACGGGTGTCCGCGGTCGCCTGGGGAGGCAAGGGCAAACCGGTCAGCCGCAAGCGCACTTCAGCGGCCGCGCCCGGCTTGCGGGCGTCACTACCGCTGAAGATCACGTCCTCCATCTTTTCGCCACGCAGGCTCTTCGCGCTCTGCTCGCCAAGCACCCACGTAATGGCGTCCGCGACGTTGCTCTTGCCGCAGCCATTCGGCCCGACGATGGCGGTTACGCCCTCGTCGAAGGCAAGCTCAGAGCGGTCGGAGAAGGACTTGAAACCGGCAATCTCGAGGCGTTCGAGGCGCATTCCTTGGTCACCTGAAGTGTATTCGCGCGAAGGTAAGAACGGAGGCTGGTCGGTTACGCGCGGCAGTCTAACAAGGCCTAGCCCTAGTGGCAAGACCAAACTGACACCACTACATTTTGGGTTGGGGACCCAAATGGCGGGATGGTGTCTCGAACTAAAAATCCCAAAACCCAATTCCCAAATCCCAACTTCCAAGGCGCCTTGGGAGGTGGGAGTTGGAGGTCGGGAGTTGACGTTCTATCGAGCGACGCGAGTCGCAGCCGGTTGACGGGGCGTGTCGAGCAAACGCTGCGCGTCGGGGAAGAGTCCGAGAGCGAACTGCAGCTGCGGATCGGTCTTCACCAGGTCCTTGCGCGCGGCTTCGACGCCGAAGAGGTCCAGATCGATCTCATAGCGGATCATCGCACGGATAAACTGCTGATCCTTCTGCCAGCCGTCCGCGTCGATCTTCACTTTCGACGTCTCGACGTAGTCGCGGAACTCCGCGACCATCGCGTCGGTCACCTCGAAGCCCGGCGACAACTCGCGCACGGGCGTCGTCGGCGTCATCGTGATGCGCGTGTCGCCCCTCCGCGCGAAGCGCTGCGCGTAGGTGTCGAATAACTGCCGCGCGTAGAGCGTGCGGCCGAACCGCGTCGGGTTGAACCCTTCGATTGGTCCGTCGAAGCGGCGATCGGGTTCGATGCCGCCGCCGCTGTAGACCTTGCGGCCCGCATCGGTGAGCTTCAGATCCTCGGCGCTGTGCGCCTTGTTGGGATCCTGCTCGCGCAGCGTGTACGTCAGGTACTCGTCGAAGCTGTCGTCCCACGGACGCTGAATCAGGCGGCCACTTGGCGTGTAGTAGTGCGCGGTCGTCACGGCGACACCTGCGCCTTCGCTGACACGATAGACCGATTGCACGAGCGCCTTGCCGAACGTCGTTTCGCCGACGATCAGCGAGCGATCGTGATCCTGCAGCGCACCTGAGACGATCTCGGACGCGCTGGCGCTGCTGCGGTTGGTGAGCGTCACCATCGGAATGTTCAGATAATCGCTTGATTCGGTGGCGCGATAATCCTGGTCTGAGTTCGGTACGCGGCCGCGCGTGTACACGACCATGTCACCGCGCGGCAGGAAGCGGTTCGCCACCTTGATGGCTTGGTCGAGCGCGCCACCAGGGTTGTTGCGAAGGTCGAACATGAGCCGCTTCATCCCCTGCCGCTGCAGGTTCCTCAACGCCTGGCCCAGCTCCTGGTCGGTGTTCTCGCCGAACTCGGACACCCGGATGTACCCGGTCTGCGCGTCGAGCATGAACGCGGACGGCACCGTTGGAATGTGGATCTCGTCGCGAACGACCGCCAGATCGATCAATTGATCGAAGCCGCTCCGCTTGAGCGAGATGCGCACCGGCGTGCCCTTGGGCCCGCGCAGCTTCTTCACCGCATCGTCACTGGTCCAGCCCTTCGTCTCCCCGCCTTCGATCCTGGCGATGATATCGCCGCGCCGCAGCCCCTTCTGGTAGGCGGGCGAGCCTTCGAAGAGGGAGACGACCGTAATTTCGCCGTCGACGACCGCGATCGTGATGCCGAGGCCGTAATATCGGCCTTCCTGCCGCTCGCGCATCTGCGCATACGTGCGGGGATCCATGAAGCTGGAATGCGGATCCAGCGTCTGGAGCATGCCGGCGATGGCGCCGTAGACGAGCCGATCGGACTCGACCGTTCCGATGTAGCTGGCGTCAATGGCGCTCAAAGCGGCCGTAAAGACCTTGTATTGGTCCGGAACCTGGTCTTCAATCGCGAGCGCGCTCCGGCCGTACAGGCCTCCGACAAGGGCGCAGAAGACGATGGCAAAGACCGCAGCAGAGGCTGACCGGTAGCGTCGCATTATAGTATTGAATCTTAAACCCTGTCCTTGACCCCGTCCAGATCGGATTTCTATAATCCGATCAACTACTTGCGGAGAAATACCGTCTAAGATGATTAGGCTGGCCTTTCAGCCGGCTGGAGCAATTCCTATGTTTGGTCCCATCGGCATGCCCGAGCTCATCATCATCCTGGTGATCGCGTTGATCATCTTCGGGCCCCGGAAGCTTCCGGAACTGGGCAAATCGCTCGGCAGAAGCATCAACGAGTTCAAAAAGGCCTCCAACGAGCTCCGGAGCACGCTGGAGGACGAAATCCGGGTCGAAGAGCAGCGCGACCGCGCTTCGGCGGTGACCCCCGCGCCGCCGCCCGCCGCCACTCCGCCGCCGGCCGATGCCCCGACGGTGAGCCGTGCGACCGGCGTCGAGCCGGGCACCGGCACGCACTCGGCGTAAGGCATCAATGGCCCTCGTGCCGTTTCCGGGTCAGGGGGAACGCGGACCTGAAAGGTCCGCGCCGCATGATCTCGACCCGGATCCTGATTTTACGACTGCCGGGAACCGTCTCCTCCTGCGCCGCGAGCGGATTCCCGATCCCGATACCGATCCAGACGACGAAGACGCCGGCGAGGCGAAGATGTCGTTCCTGGAGCATCTCGACGAGCTCCGGAAACGCATCATCTACGTGGTGATCTCGATCGGCGTTGGCTTTCTCCTCGCGTTCCTCTTCATCAATCAAATATTCGATTTCATCATGAAGCCGCTTCAGGCAGGCCTGCCGGCCGGCGGCACCCTGGTATACACGGATCCTACCGAAGCGTTCGTGCTGTACATCCAGATGGCCCTCATCGCGGGCACGATCATCGCGATGCCGCTCGTGATGACGCAGGTATGGCTGTTCATTGCACCCGGGCTGTACTCGCACGAGAAGAAGCTCGCCATTCCCTTCATCCTGATGTCGAGTATCTGCTTTGCCTCGGGCGCGGCGTTTTCACACTACGTCGTGTTCCCGTTGACGTGGAAGTTCTTCGTGAGCTTTACGACTGACTACCTGACGTTCATGCCCCGGATCGAGCCGGCGTTCTCGCTCTACATCAAGCTGGTGGTGGCGTTCGGAGTCGTCTTCCAGATGCCGGTCGTCGTGACGTTCCTGGCGCGGATGGGGGTGGTGACGGCCGGCTTTCTCTGGCGCCATACGAAATACGCCATGCTCATCATCGTCATCGTTTCGGCGATTGTGACCCCGGACGGCGGCGGCGTATCGCTGGTCGCGATGTCCGTCCCGCTGTTCCTGCTCTACGTGTTGAGCATCGGGCTCGCGTGGCTCTTCGGGAAAAAGAAGAAGACGAACGCGGACATTCCGTACGACCTCTAGTCGTTCACGCTTCAGCGTTCTCGCTTCTCAGTTCGTGTTCAAGTTCGGTTCCGCATTCGCTTCGCGAACGCGGAACTCCCGAACCTCGAACCTCGAACGAACCTGAACACGAACCGAGAACAGAGAACCCCGAAGCGCGAACGACAGGTTCCTAGTACGATTTCGCAAACCAGGCGTACGTCGTCGCCGGGGCGTCGCACTTCAGGCACTTCTTGCCGGCGGCGGACTTACTGGCGAACGGGATGTTGCGGATGGTGGCCTGCGTCTCGCCCTTGATCTCGGCCTCGCACTTCTCGGAACCGCACCACGGTGAGATTACGAAGCCGGGTCGGCCGTCCATGATCTCCTTGAACTCGGCGTAGGTATCGGCCTCGGTCGTGTGCTCGGTCCGATACTGGATCGCGCGGTCGTAGAGCGCCTTCTGGATTGCGACGAGCATCTCTTCGACTTTCCCCGCCAGCCCCTCCACCGGGACGAACAACTTCTCGCGCGTGTCGCGGCGCGCGAGGACGACCTGCGATTTCTCGATGTCCTTCGGGCCGATCTCGAGCCGTAGCGGTACGCCGCGCAGCTCCCACTCGTTGTACTTCCAGCCGGGCGTCTGCGTATCGCGATCGTCGAGCATCACGCGCACGCCGGCCGCGACGAGGGCATCCCGGATCGTCTGTGCTTTCGGCAGGACCGTTTCTTTCCAGTTCCCGCGTGGAATAGGAATGATCACGACCTGGTACGGCGCGATTCGCGGCGGCAGGATCAGGCCGCCCTCGTCGCCGTGCGTCATGATGACGCCCCCGATCATGCGCGTGGAGACGCCCCACGAGGTCCCATAGACGTACTGCACTGACTTGTCGCGCGCCTGGAACTTGATGTCGAAGACCTTTGCAAAGTTCTGCCCGAGATTGTGCGACGTGCCCGCCTGCAGCGCGCGGCCATCGCGCATGAGACCCTCGATGGAATAGGTGCTCACCGCGCCGGCGAACTTCTCGCTCTCGGTCTTCTGGCCGTCGATGACGGGCATCGCCAGCTCGGTCTCGGCAAAGTCCTTGTACACCCCGAGCATCTTCAGCGTCTCTTCCTGCGCTTCCTCGGCGGTCTCGTGGGCTGTGTGACCCTCCTGCCAGAGGAACTCGGTCGTTCGGAGGAAGAGCCGAGTGACCTTCTCCCACCGGACGACGTTCGCCCACTGGTTGATCAGGATCGGCAGATCGCGCCACGAGTGCACCCACTTCGCGTACATCGTGCCGATGATCGTTTCCGAGGTCGGACGCACGACGAGCCGCTCTTCCAGCACCTCGGTCCCGCCCTGCGTGACCCACGCGACCTGCGGCGCGAACCCTTCGACATGCTCGCTCTCCTTCATCAGGAGACTCTCGGGGATGAAGAGCGGGAAGTAGGCGTTGACGTGTCCGGTCGCCTTGAAGCGCCGATCGAGCGCCTGCTGCATCAGCTCCCAGATCGCATAGCCGTACGGGCGGATGACCATGCAGCCCTTGACCGGCGAATAGTCGGCCAGCTCGGCGCGGCGGACCACGTCGATGTACCAGCGCCCGAAGTCCTGTGATTGCGGGGTGATCTCTGTTGGCAGATCTGGAATGTCGGTCTCGGCCATGAAAACTCCCAACGCCCAATTCCCAACTCCCAACTCCCAAGGAAATCGCGCCCCGAAGCGTCCCTTGGGAGTTGGAGGTTGGGAATTGGGAGTTGTAGAAGCGCGTCAGGTGCGCGTGAACACGTCGGCGACGTGTTTTTTCCAGTTTATATCGTCGCGACTGGGAAAGTCCGAGCGAAAGTGGCCCCCGCGACTCTCTTCACGCCGAAGCGCGGCGCGCGCGATCAGCAGTCCCACCATCGCGATACTGCTCACGCGCCGGAATTCGTGGTCGGCGGCGCGTGCAGCTCGTGCCGTGCGCAGAAGCGGGTACCACTGCTCGAGGCGGAGGATGGCCTGCTCGATCCCGCGCCCGTCACGCAATAGACCACAATTGCGCCACATCACGTCGCGTACATCGTCGGCCGACGGAACGTCAATCGCCGGAGGCCGCCGCGCATCTGGTGCCCATGTCGCCACATCGGCGTGACGCAATTGCGCCGCGCGCGCGGGCGTCGTCATGGCGTCGGCTGCGCGCGCCCCGAACACCAGACCTTCGAGCAGCGAATTGCTCGCCAGGCGGTTGGCGCCATGCACGCCGGTGCATGCAACCTCGCCGGCGGCGAACAGCGCGCCCAGCGACGTGCGTCCATCGAGGTCCGTCTCGACACCGCCCATGATGTAGTGCGCGGCGGGGCTGACGGGAATGCGGTCGGTGGCCAGCTCGAGGCCCGCCTGCACGCATGCCTTGGCAATCGTCGGAAAGCGTTCGCGCACGAAGTCATGATTGAGATGCGCCATCGACAGATACACCGGAGCGGCCGTGCGTGCCATCTCGTGCACGATTGCGCGCGACACGAGATCACGCGAGGCGAGCTCGCCAGCGTACTCGTAGCGCGTCATGAACCGCTCGCCGGCTTCGTTCACCAGATGGGCACCTTCGCCGCGAAGCGCTTCGGACAGGAGGAAGCGCTGGGCGCCCTTGACGTTCATCACGGTCGGATGAAACTGCACGAATTCGAGGTCGGCCACGCGCGCGCCGGCCTCCGCGGCCATCGCAATGCCGTCACCTGTCGCCACGGGCGGGTTGGTCGTTTCGCGAAAAACCTGTCCTGCGCCGCCGGTGGCGAGCAGCGTACGCGCGGCGATGATCGAGCCGGCTCCCGTGCGGCCGCCGACGTACCGCGCGCCGGTGCACGCGCCATCGGCGGTGACGAGCTCCGTCGCGTGCGTATCCTGAAGGACGCGAATGCGAGGATGTACGCTGACACGCGACCACAGGAGTCGTCCGATTTCACGGCCCGTCGCGTCGTGCGCGTGCAGGACACGCCTGACGCTGTGCGCGGCTTCACGCGCGAGTGCTGGAGTGCCGTCCGTTTCGCGATCGAACGCCGCGCCCCATGCCAGCAGCTCGCCGACGTACTTCGGTCCCTCGTGCACGAGCACGTCGACGGCCTCGGCGTCGCAGAGCCCGTCGCCGGCCGCCAGCGTGTCGCGTGCGTGCAGCTCCGGCGAATCATCGGGACCGACCGCGGCCGCGATGCCCCCCTGAGCGTAGCCGGTGTTGCTCTCGGTGGGGTCGGCTTTGGTGAGCACGACGACGTCGCCGGACTCCGCGAGCGTCAGCGCGGCGCGCAGCCCGGCGATGCCACTGCCGATGACGAGAAAATCGCCACGCACATCCACTTTGGTATCCTACCAATGCACAATGCTCAAGGCTCAATGCTCAATGCCACCGAGCCTTCTGAGCGTTGAGGATTGGGCCTTCTGCATTGAGCATTGATACGCGAGAAGCCGTCCGCATCGACGTCGACACCGGGTCGCGCGAGTCGGCGATCTGGATCGGCGATGGGATCACCGAACGACTGCCGGCGCTGCTGGACGCGCATGGCGTCGGGCGACGCCGCTTCGTCGTCTCGAGCCCGATCATCTGGCGCTTACACGGCGCTCAGCTCATGAGCGTTCTCGGCGGCGCCGAGCCGATTCTCATCTCCGACGGCGAGCGCTACAAGAACCTGCAATCGGTCGCGCGAATCTACGAGGCGCTGATTCGCGCCGGGGCCGATCGCGGCAGCGCAATCGTTGCCGTCGGGGGCGGCGTGATTGGTGACACGGCGGGGTTCGCCGCTGCGACATTCCTGCGCGGCATTACGCTGGCGCACGTGCCGACAACGCTGCTCGCGCAGGTCGACAGCTCGGTTGGCGGCAAGGTCGGCGTCAACCATGCGCTTGGCAAGAACCTGATTGGCGCCTTCCATCAGCCGGCGGTGGTGGTGATCGATCCGCTCCTGCTGGGCACGTTGCCGCGCCGCGAGTTCCGCTCGGGCCTGTACGAGGTCGTGAAATACGGCGTGATCGCGAGCCGCGCGCTGTTCGATCGCATCGCGCACAATACGACGGCCATCTTCGCGCGCGATCCGGACGTGCTGATTCCCGCGATCGTCGAGTCGTGCCGCATCAAGGCGGACGTCGTGTCGGCGGACGAACGCGAAGGTGGTCTGCGCCGCATCCTCAATTTCGGCCATACCGTAGGGCATGCGCTGGAAGCCGTGACGAAATACCGGCGCTTCCGCCACGGCGAAGCCATCGCGCTAGGCATGCTGGCCGCCGCCGATCTCGGCGTCGCGCGTGGGGCGCTCGCCGAGCGCGAGCGACAGGCGCTGGCACAGCTGATCGCGCAGCTTGGTCCGCTCCCCTCGCTCGCCGATCTGACCATCGCCGAAGTCCTCGAGGCCGTCCGACGCGACAAGAAGGTCGTCAACGGGCGCCTGCACTTCGTCCTTGCGATCGCGATCGGGGCGACGGCGACGGTCGACGACGTCACCGAGGACGAACTGCGCGGCGTCCTCAAGAGGCTGGGGATGAAGCCTTGAACGCTGCCAGGAGGAACCACGATGGGTGCGCCGTCCCTGTCCCGGATTCACCAGATCTCGATTCGCGCGCACGATACCGAGCGCGCGGTGATGTTCTATCGCGACACGCTCGGACTGCGGCTGCTCTTCCAGGCTCCAGGCGGGCTGGCATTCTTCGACTGCGGAGGTGTGCGGCTCATGCTCTCGCCGCCAGAACCGGCGTTCGATCACCAGGGATCGGTCGTGTATTTCGCGGTCGACGACATCAAGGCGACGCACGCGGCGCTGGTCGCGGGAGGCGTCGCGTTCCGCACGGCGCCCCACCTGATCGCCAGGCTGCCGGATCGCGAAGTATGGCTGGCCGACTTCGAGGATTCCGAGGGGAATGTCCTCGCGCTGATGTCCGAACCGCGACTCTGATGGCTGGCTCGGTGACCGGAGCTGCGTCGCCCCTCCGTCAGGCGGGCACGTCAGGGATTGCGAACTCTCTGAGCTTGCTGACCAGGGTCTTGTAACTGATCTGCAGCAGTTCGGCCGCGCGCTGCTTGTTTCCCGCCGCCGCGCGCAGCGCCAGCTCGACCTTCCGCCGCTCGACCTCCGACGTCACGCGCCGCGTTGCTTCGAGCAGCGTTCCCGACAGATCGATCTGATCCCACGGGCTCACGGGCGCGGCGATCGAGCCTGGCCGGACCGAGAGGTTGATCAGTCGCGAGTGGATCGTGTCCCCATCGCACAGGATCACCGCCCGCTCGATGCAGTTCTGGAGCTCGCGCACGTTGCCCGGCCACGGATACGTTTGCATGTCGTCGAGCGCCGCCGGCGAGAAGATCAGCGTCGTCTTGTTCAGATCGCGGCAGAACTTCTCGACGAAGTGGCGCGCCAGGGTCGCGATGTCGCCGGGCCGCTCGCGCAACGGCGGGATGCTGATCGGAAAGACTGACAGGCGAAAGTAGAGATCCTCGCGGAACTGCCGCGCGGCGACCGCGGCCTTCAGGAGACGATTGGTCGCGGCGACAACTCGGACGTCGACGTGCAGCGATACGGTACCGCCGACGCGCTCGAACTGCTTCTCCTCGAGCGCACGCAGAATTTTTGCCTGCAGCCCCAGCGGCAGTTCGCCGATCTCATCGAGGAAGAGCGTGCCGCGGTGGGCCAGCTCGAAACGACCCGGCTTACGCGCCGAGGCTCCGGTGAAAGCCCCCTTTTCGTGGCCGAAGAGCTCTGTCTCGAGCAATGTATCTGGAATCGCGGCGCAGTTGATTGCGACGAATGGACCGTCCGCTCGAGGACTGAGCGCGTGAAGCGCGCGTGCGAACAGCTCCTTGCCCGTGCCGCTCTCGCCTTCGAGCAGCACAGTCGTGTCGGTGCCCGCCGCCCGATGCAGCTGCTGCGACACCTGCCGCAGCTTCGGGTCGTCACCGATGATGCGTGGCGCGCCGCGCCGCTCTGCAAGCTCCTGCTTCAGGAGGAAGTAGTCGGTGAGCATGCGCCGCTGCGCGATGGCGCGCTCCACCATCAGCAGCAGGTGATCCGGATCGACCGGCTTGGCGAGGAAATCCATCGCGCCTTCCTTCATCGCCGTCACCGCGTCCTGGATGCTGCCATACGCGGTCATCACGATGACGGGCAGCTCTGGGTCGAGCTCCTTGGCAGCTCGCAGTACGCCGAAGCCGTCACCGTTGGGCAGCTTGAGATCGGTCAGGACGACGGCTGGCCGCTCCTGCCGCATCTGCTGCACCGCTTCAGGCTCGTCGCACGCCTCGATGACGAGATGCCCGTGCGCTTCGAGCGCGTGCCGCAGCATCGCCCGCAGAGAGTCCTTGTCTTCGACGAGGAGGACTGGAAAGGACGGTGTGGTCAGCGGACCCAGCCGGCAGGCACGCCCGCCTTGCGGGCCTCTTCCTGGATGGCGGCAATCGCCTTGGTGCCGTCCTCGACCTCTTTCTGGACGCGAGCGAGCTCCGCCAGCGCCTTGTCTTTGTCGGCGCCGATCGTGGCACGCTGGTACGGGTCGTCACGGGCGGCCCAGTCGTTGGAGAGCGAATTGATTCGTGTCTGCAGCGCTTCGGCGAAGATCTTCGCGCGCTCGACCGCGTCGCGGGCGGCAACCATGCGCTTCTTCCAGTACGTCTCGTCTTTGGAGCCGGCATCCGGCGCAGTCGCAGGAGTAGCCGCCTTCTGACTCGCGTCGGGCGTAGACGGTGCCGCCGGTCCAGTGGACGATGCCGGCGATTCAGGCGTAGCGGCCACCGCTGGACGTGGCGACGAAGGATCGGCGCGCAGGTTGTCGTTGGTATACACCTTCGCAGGAGCCTTCACGGTCTTGCGACGAGCCTCTTCCTGACGCGCAACGTCGCCAAGCGTCTGTGCTGACGCGGCGGCACTGATCGTAAGGACGGCGGCGAAAACAACGATAAAACTGGGCATGATAACGATTCCCCTTGAGATTCTCCGGCCCGATCGGACCCGCGTCAAGCGGAAGTCACTCTGATATTTTCGGCCGAAGCCCGACTCGACTTCAGGGCCCTTCACGCCACGAAACCACGAGAATCCCTTTGGAATCGTTGATGGGCTTGCGCGCCAGCACAACCTGAAGCGAGCGGCGTGCCCCCTGGGGTCCATACGCCTGCGCCAGGAGCCTTAGCGCCTCCTCCCCGGGCCGGAACGGCGCATCCGGCGAATCCCCCACCCAGACCACGACATAGGCCCGCGATTTGAGCCTGCCTGGCGGGAGCATGTCTGCAAGCGCACCGTACGCAAACAGCCGCCAAGGCGAGCCATCCCCCTCGCGGACCATCCTCGTCTCCTCCCCCAGATCGAGGGTCGTCCCGTCCCACAGCGTCCTCGGGCCTCCAGGCGGACCATCGACGAACGTCGATGTCGCTGCCTTCGCCGCGAGGGCGCTCCAATCCGGAATCGTCCGCAGGTCGTCGATCGCGCGCTCTATCCCGGCATCGGCAGCGTAGAACATCTCGATTCCAGCGCCGTAGCTCGAGGCAATTCGAGTCTCGGTGATCGTGGTTAGCATCAGCGCAGTCGCAAGCGCTGTCATCAGCATCATCGCCATCAAGGCGGTCAGCAGAGCGGCGCCGTCGGTGCTGCGCAGGCGGCTCATGGCTATGTTCCCGACGGCAGGTTGCGCAGCGCAACGCGAAATGCGATCTCGATGTCGGGGACGAGGCGCGCGCCGAATACGCTTCGAACACGCAGTGTCACGCCGATGGATCGGACGCGCACGAGGTCCGCGTCGAACCGGCCCGTCTGGTCCTCCCACCACGGTCCATCCGTGAATATCGCGGGATCGAGCGGGATGGGATCGCCATTCAGCTCGTTGTTGGCGACCAGTTGCGGGGCTCGGGGATCGCCGAAGTACTCGAAGGCGAGACCGGCAACGTGATCAATGACCGGAAGGTCGGTCTGACGTCCGTCGTATTGCATCAGGTCGAACGTGTCGGATGCGGCATCGCGTCTCAGGTAGTACGTGTGCGTGACGACAGCCGGCGCGTCCGGCGGCAACGCGCCGGCTGATACATGGAACGCCGTGATTGTGTCGGCGCGGTAATACACTCCCGCTGCAAAGTCATCGCGTACGGCGCCAACCCGATACGGGCGTACCGGCGCGTCGATACCACCCGCGCTCCTGACGTCCGCGCTAAGCACGTCGATCGATGCGCGAATCCGTTGGTGCAGGTCGGGCACGTCGCCCTGCGCCTGGAATGCGGCCTGAGCCGCATTGACGAGCGTGAAGATTGCGCCCATCACCGCGATCGCGATCGCCGTCGCGATCATCATCTCGATGAGCGTGAAGCCTGCCTCGTTGAATGTCCTCACCGGAACACTCACAGCGCCTTTCTGGTTCTGACGCCGGCAATTCGAGCCTCGTCGCGACGGCCGCTGACAACCACCTGGATCACGAGCGAGTTGTCCGGATCCACGGGAAGCGGGTCAATGAGCCAGCGCCGGCTGTACGTCGCCGCTGCTGGGTTCCGGACGGGTCGCCCGGAACGATCGAAGTAGTCAACGGATTCGCCTGCCTGTCGTCGTACGGACTCCCACGTCAGGGTATGAAGCTCTTCGAGCTTTTCCGCGGCAAGTACAGCGGAAAACGTCGCCCGGCCGGCGGCCCCGTTGGCCGCGGTGGCAAGCGAGAGTAATTGGGCGAGCGACAGCAACGCGACGATCAGGATCGTGCTGGCAATGAGGACCTCGACGAGCGAGAAGCCGCGTTCGGATCGAAGGCGTTCACCGCGCACGCAACTCTCGCACGCAACGTCCTTGCCCGCGCGACGATGCATATTCGGCCGAAGCACCGCGTCCCGCGCAAGCAGCAGTTGCGACGGCGGGGCGGCACTAGGCGCGCTGTTTCTGCGTACCCCGAGTTACGGCAGGTGGAAGGTCAGTTGGAGGCGTGCGCCGCCGGTCGGCGAGGCGCCGATGACCACGCGTCCGTTGTGCATCAGAACGATCTTCTGAACGATGGCGAGTCCGAGGCCCGTGCCGCGCGATCGGGTGGTAAAGAAGGGGCGGAAGACCCGCTCGCGCACGTCCTGCGCGATGCCCGGACCGTTGTCGTCGACCGAGACGCGGCACGATCGAGCCGCGGGATCGACCTGGCCCTGGATCGTAATGGCCGGCGTGACGCCGGCAGATTCGCACGCTTCCGCCGCGTTGCGCAGCAGGTTGCCGAAGACCTGGCGCAACAGCGCTTCATCTCCCTGGATTTCGGCGAAGCCGCCGTCGATCGCGATCGTGGTGCGCTCGGGCAGGTCATGACGCAAATCGTCGGCGGCACGGCGAGCAATGGCCCCGAGATCGACCGGGGCGAACATCACCTGCTCGGGACGCGCGAAGTTGAGAAAATTGGTGACGACCTTCCCGAGCACTTCCGCTTCCTGCCGGATCCCCTCGACGTACGGGCGGTACTGGCGGGGCAGGGCTTCCGGGTCGAGAAGCCGGCTGTAGCCGTGAATCGTCGCGAGGCCATTTCGAAATTCGTGCGCAATACCCGCAGTGAGCTCTCCGAGCCTGGCGAGAGTCTCCTTCAATCGAAGTTGCTCCTCGAGCTCCACGACGTTGGTGAGATCCGAGAACAGACAAATGGCGCCACGCATGTCGCCCGGGCCGGCCAGCGGCGATACCGTCACGCCGAGGTGCGAGGGCGTGACCGTGCTCGGCATCTCGACCGAGCGGCGCACGATCGGCGCTCCGGTCTCGAGGCACTCGGTCATGACGGCAGCCAGAGGCGGCGCCGAGACGAGCGCCTCAAGGTAATGCACGCCTATGCCCTCCGAGGCGAGGCCAAGAAGGCGTCGCCCTGCTGGATTGAGAATCTCCACTCGTCCTTCACCATCGACAACGAGAAGGCCGGCCATCAAGCTGTCGGCGATCTGCCCGCGCAATTGATCGGACGCGGCGGCACGAGCGCTCATTGCCTGTTCCTGCGCCTTCAGTTTGGCCACCGCTTCCTGCAGCGCAGCCGAGAGCATCATCGTGTCCGGACTGTTCTCACCCAGGTGTCGCTTCGTGTCGCGCGCGCCGGCAATAATCCGCAGGAGCGCGTAGGTCATCACGCCCACCAGCATCGCGACGATAGCGGTCAGCCCGACGAGTGCATAACCAAACTGGTTCATGACGCGAGACCGGCCCAGGTCAGATACGCTCGAAGCGCCTGCTCGTAGAGCCGCAGTACGGGACCTTCCGCGAACGCGCAGATCAACGCTGCCACGGCAATGAAGGTCCCGAATGGAATCCTGGTCGCCAAGCCGCGTTTCGAGATCATCAGCGCGCCGCCGCCAATCACGATACCGAGCAGGCACGACAGGATGAGGGTCAGCCAGACGATCGGCCACCCGAGAAACGCGCCGACCATCGCCAGCATCTTGAAGTCACCCATTCCCATCCCCTCCCGCCCGCGGACTCGGGCGTACACCTCGGCGATGAGGAAGGGAAACAGACCGCCGACAAGCAGCCCGATGAGCGAGCTCGTCCAGCCCGGCGGCAGGAAGATGCTGGCAACGAATCCCACGGCGATGCCAGGCAGCGTGATTTCGTTGGGAAGAATCTGGTGCTCGAGATCGATCGCGAACAGCACGATCATCGCGCAGCCAAACAGGAGCCGAACGGAGAGCAGCGGCGTCAGACCGAACGCGTAATATCCCCCGAGGAACAGCGCGCCGGTCACCGCCTCAACAATCGGGTACTGCATGGAGATTTGCGACCCGCACGTACGGCAGCGCCCGCGCAGGACCGTCCAGCTCACGACCGGAATGTTCTCGTACCAGCTGAGCGCCCGGTTGCACGACGTGCAGTGCGATCCGGGCCACGCCACCGACTCTTTGCGCGGCAATCGGTAGATAACGACGTTCAAGAAGCTACCGAGGACGAGGCCGAACGCGAGGGCAAACAGCGGCGCGATGACCCCGGTCATCTCGCGGTGGGAACAGCGGGAACGGTGGGGGCAATGGGAACAGTGGCGGTGGGAGCGGTGGTCCCCGGCAGCGGGTTGAGCGACGAGTCGCGGGCGAGCGTGACCTTGCCCGATGCGGGATCCAGCTGCAACGGATACTCCGCCGGATCGGCGGGGGGACCGGGCAGGTATCCGGCACGAATCACGTCGATCCACGACCGCGGCAGAGACCCCGTGCGTGCTCGATACACCTCCACGACACGTTCGAGCGCGGCGATTTCGTCGAGCGCGTCAAGCTGCCTCAGGCGGAACCTCGCCTGCGTGCGCAACCAGTCCTGGTCCGCGGTGTTGAAAACCTCCGTCCACAGCGTTCGCGAGGTTGCGATGTTACCCCCCTGGGCGAGCGTCACGGCCGCCAGGGGCCTCAGCCAGTTGGGCGCGCCGGGCAGTTCGCCGGCGCGTTTGAACCAGTCCGCGGCCGTGACGTAGTCGTTCAGCCACCAGTAGTAGATGAATCCGAGGTCTTCTCGGAACCTCCACTTGTCCGGCTGCGCGCGGAGTGCCTTCTGCAACAGCGCGATCGACAGGTCGGGCCGGCCCGGACCGGAGGGATACGGCTCCGCGAGGAACAGCGACCCGAATCCGTAGGCGATGTCGAAATTCGGATCGAGCGACGTCGTCAGATCCAGCAGTGGATAGAGGAGGTCGTACTGCTTGTTCGCATCGTTCGTGAGCTTCGTCCCGCCGTAATGCTGAATTGCGCGAATCCAGTACACGTCGGCCAGCAGCGCATGGTAGGAGAGCGCCGCCCGCCTCATGAACTCGGGGGAACGTACATACAGCACGTTGCCGGTTGCGCCGGGCGGCAGTCCGAGCGGCTGACGGCGTTCCTGCATCGCCTGGAGGCCCACCACTGCGGCGAGCAACGCGATGATCGCTACGATGGTTCGCATTCGATCGTCGGCGGCCCTGTCCCTTACTTGAAATCCCGTCGCGAGAAGATCGCGACCGCGCCGACAAGGACGAGCGCCAGGTACGTGAGGCCGTACAGCGATGTGAGCCCCACGTACCCGAGCGGAACCGCCTGGCCGTGCACGACCTGCGCCTTCACGTCGAAGGCCGAGAAATTCGGGAGCACATAGTACAACCCGCGCGCCACCGCCGCCGCGACCGGCGAACCCACGACGCCGCCGAAGTTCCGCAGGTCGGCGCCGAAGTGGCCGATCACCCAGATGCCGATCGTGAGGATCGCCGACAGGAACGGGCTCGAAAACGTCGAGAAGAAGAGCGCAATGGCGGTGACGAGCATCAGCTCAATCACGATGAGCACGATGGCCTTCAGCATCGCGGGATCGACCGCCGGCGCCGGCCATGACAACCGGACCGCCGGGTCGATCACCCAGTTGATGTACGCCAGCAGCGCGTAGAACGCGATGGTCATAACCGCAATGTTGATGAGCAGCGTCAACACGAGACCGCAGTATTTTCCGAGGACGAGCTCGCTGCGGCGCATCGGCTTGGAGAGCAGGGCGTAGATGCTCCGTCTCTCGACCTCCTTCCATACGAGGCCGATGCCGATGAAGATGGCGATGAGCAGGCCGAAGATCGAGATCGAGGCCAGGCCGAGATCCTTGATGATCTTCATATCCTGCCCCGCGGTCAGCTGGCCAATCAGGTACGACATCGAAATCAGCAGGACCGCGAACACGACGAGGTTGTAGAGCACTTTGTCGCGCACCGACTCCTTGAAGACGTTGACGGCGACGTGGCGGATAACCCTCATGCAGGCCCCATCCGCCGCGAGCCTTCCCCGAGCGATGCCGAGAGGTCCGACGTGGCGCTCACCTGGCGCACGAAGACGTCCTCCAGCGTGTCACGCAACGGGTTGAGGGTGACGAGCTGCGCGCCCTGCGCGATAAGACCCGCGAGGATCTGCTCCGGCGCCGGCGTCAACGGCAGTTCCAGGGCGTACCGCGACTCGCCGAGACGCGTGGTCCCGGTGACGTGCCCCTGGCGCTGTGCCTGCTGGAGCGCCCCATCAGTGAGATCGCTCACCACGAGCTCCCACCCGCGTATCTTGAACGCGAGGATGTCGGAGAGCTTCCCCGCGGTCGCGAGATGTCCGTTCACGAGGATCGCCACGCGACTGCAGAGGGCCTCGGCATCCGCGAGGACGTGGGAGCTGAAGAACACGGTGCATCCCCGATCGCGAAGCCGGAGAATCAAATGCCGGATCTCGCGCCGGCCCAGCGGATCGAGCCCGGACATCGGCTCGTCGAGAAAGACGACTTCGGGGTCGTTGATGAGCGCCTGCGCGATACCGACTCGCTGCAGCATCCCCTTGGAGAACTTGCGCAGCTGCAGACGACGTTCGGCGCCGATGCCTACCTCATCGAGAAGCTTGGCCGCCCGTGCCCGCCGCTCCGCCGGCGCGTAGCCGAAGAGCGCCGCGAAGTACTCGAGCAGTTCCTGCGCGGTGAGATAGTCGTAGAAATAGGGTTGTTCGGGAAGGTAGCCGATGCGTCGCTTGACGCTGGTATCACCCACCGGCTTGCCGAGAATTTCCGCGCGCCCCGACGTCGGGTAAATCAGCTGCAACAGCAGCTTGAGCGTGGTCGTCTTCCCTGCTCCGTTCGGGCCGAGAAAGCCGAAGACCTCGCCCTGGCCAACCTGCAGCGTCAGGCCATCCAGCGCCAGGTAGGGGCGCGGACGCCAGAAGCCGACCGTGTAGTGCTTCGTGAGGGCGTCAGTACGAATCGCGTCCAATGGTGTGCGTCTACTACGAGACCGCGCCGGCTCTCTTCAGCTCGCGCTCGATCATGGCCTCGAAGAACACCGGACGCATCCCGCCGTTGATCTTGATGCCGTTGATGAAGAAGGTCGGCGTCGCCTGCACGTTGAGCTGCCGTCCGAGCGCCGCATCCGCCTTCACCTGCTCGAGGACCTTTGAATACTGCGCGTCGAAGTCGGTGACCTGCGCCACCTGCCGCGCGGCGTCCTTGACCCACGTCGGCGTCATCATCTGCTGATTCGCGAACAGGTATTCCTCCATCTCGGCGCCCTTCCCCTTGGCTTTTGCCATCTTGACCGCGGCTGCCGCTTCGCACGCCGCGGCGTGCACGCCGCCGGTGTTGCATTCCGACTCGAGCGGAAAATCCATCGTGACGAACCGCACCTTCGGGTCGTTGCGATACTTCTCGATGATCCCCTTGTACTCCATGTACGTCTGGCGGCACGAAGGACACTGATAGTCGTTGAACTTGACGACGAGCACCTGAGCACCGCTGTTCGAGATCGGCAGCGTGACACGTGGCTGCGCGTCGATCCATTTGTTGAACTCAGCAAGCTGATCCGGCTCGATCGTTTCCGTAGGTGCAGTGAAGACCGTGCCCGAATCCGCTACCACCTGCTCGGCAGCCCGCGGGAAGAACGCGAGGAGAGACACCGAGCCAACCAGGAAGATCAACGCAAGCGCCGCCGGAACCGGCGTCGTGGCCACCGATTTGAGGTCCCGCACGAAACGCGACGGCAGGGCGCTCAGCGACATCGAGATTCCGCCGGTCACGAGGAAGATGCCGATAACCGACACGTACATCGCCATGCACAAGGGGCACATCTTCCCGATGATGAAGAACGACGCGTAGCCGAGATACAGCACCGCGGAGAGTCCGACAGTTGCGAGAACGAACACGTACCCGGCAGCCGCCGCGTACGCATCGGGATTGTCACGGCGCATGCCGCGCGCAGCGATGAGCAGCACCAAAGCCGACCAGATCACGCCGCCTGCAGCAACCGGCACGCCGCGCACGGTCGCATAGGGGCTTTCGAGCACAGCTTCGCAGCTGACGGTCTCGTTGATATCGCAGAAGCTCGTGTAGGTCGGGTCCTGGATGATGCGGTAGTGGACGTACAACGCGGCAATTGACGCACCCAGGGCCAGAAGCGCGAGCGCGACGACGAGCGGGCGGGAGTACTTAGTCATGCGGGGGCATCCTACAAAACAACGCCCGGAAACACAAAGAGGCGCCGGTTGAGGGCACTTCCTTGAGACGTCGCCGGATTGGCCAGGGTCTTACTGGAGCAGCTGCGCTCCGGCCATGGTGTTTGGGATTACCGCGCCTGACGCAAGCTGGTAGATCGTTCCAGCGTTGTTGCTCGCGAACGAGCGCTGACCGGTGCTGCCGACCTGGATGGGCTCGGCGTGGACGTAGAACGCGGAGCGCGAGTTGGATCCCGCCCCGTTACAGGTGTTGGCCGCCGCAAGCACGTCGATCGCGCCCAGTCCGTCCGCCAAGGTGATCGTGTAGCCGCTCTTGAGCGCCGGATCGGCGGCCGACAGGTCGGGGCTGATGAAGGGGACGCCGCCCGCTGGCGCCAAGCCGAGAACGGTCAGCGACTGCGCGAAGCCGCCGCCGCCACAGCTGGCCGCATAGGTCGCCTCGGCGCTATTCACCGAGCGCACCGAACCGATGGCGGATGCTTCGTTGCCCGATTGCCGCGCCCGGAGCAGACCCGGCACCGCGATCGCCGCGATGATGCCGATGATCGCGACGACGATCAGGAGCTCGATGAGCGTGAATCCGTCGTCTCTCTGCCTCTTCACGAGGATCTCCGTCCTATTGAGGGCGGGTCCCCAGGGACCCGCCGCGAAAAACTGGAAATTGCGGGCAGGCCATCGCTGGCCTGCCCTGGATCGTTGTTGTTCTTACTGGAGAATCTGCGCGCCGGCCATCGTGTTCGGGATGGCTGCGCCGGTCGCCAGCTGATAGATCGTTCCGGTCTGGTTGCTTGCGAACGAACGCTGGCCGGTGCTGCCGACCTGGATGGGCTCCGCGTGCGCGTAGAAGGTCGTACGCGAGTTGGACCCCGCTCCGTTACAGGTGTTGGCCGCCGCAAGCACGTCGATCGCGCCCAGTCCGTCCGCCAAGGTGATCGTGTAGCCGCTCTTGAGCGCCGGATCCGCGGCTGACAGGTCCGGGCTGATGAAGGGGACGCCGCCCGCCGGCGCCAGGCCGAGAACGGTCAGGGTCTGCGCGTAACCACCGCCGCCGCAGCTCGCCGCGTAGGTTGCTTCCGCGCTGTTGATGGCGCGCACCGACCCGATGGCCGACGCTTCGTTACCCGACTGACGGGCCCGCAGGAGCCCGGGAACAGCGATCGCGGCGATGATGCCGATGATCGCCACGACGATCAGCAGCTCGATAAGCGTGAAACCTTCATTTTTCTTCATGTTCTTCACAGAAATCTCCTTGAGTGCGCTCGGGCCGGAAGGGCCCCGTCGTAGTTGTTTCGGTTCGCCGTCCGACACGGCGCCTCACGTATGGCCCAGCTAAGAGCAAGGACGGAGCCATCTTCCCAACGAGCTCTGGACGATGGCAAATTCAATAAGTGCCAACACTTACGACATGTACGATCTTGAGAGTAACCAGGCATGGCAAAAACTGTCAATCACGAGCTGCCAAGAATTGGCGGCTACTGACGTGTCTCGTCACTATCGCACGTTGAACTTCTTTGCGTAGTAGCGGAACGACCGGAAGCTCATGCCCAGCATTTCCGCAGCTTTCACCTGGACGCCGCCCGCGCGCTCGAGCGCAAGCGAAATGTAATGGCGATAGAAATCCTCGCCCTTGGCCTCGAGATCAAACCCCTCGCCGAGTTCCGGCAGCGGCGCCGCCGCGATCTGTTCCGGCGCGCCGGGCGTCGCGGGCTGACCGCGGCCTCCGCGGACGTCCGCCGGGAGTGAATCGGGCAGCACCGTTGGGGACTGTTCGAGCGCGACGGCCCGCTCAATCACGTTTTCGAGCTCTCTGACGTTCCCCGGCCATCCATAGCCCTGTAGCAGCACGATCGCCTCGTGCGAGATGGTCAGCACCGGCTTGTGCATCTGCTCCGCGTATTTCTCGAGGAAATGGTCCGCAAGGAGCGGAATGTCCTCGCGGCGATCGCGCAGGGGCGGCAGTTGCATCGGGATCACGTTGATTCGGTAAAACAGGTCTTCTCGGAACCGCCCCTCGGCCACCAGCTTCGGGAGGTCCTGGTTGGTCGCCGCGATGATGCGGATGTCGGCCTGCACCTCCTCGGTGCCGCCAAGCCGCCGGAACCGGCGGTCCTGCAGAACGCGCAGCAGCTTCACCTGCATCGTGGCGTTCATCTCCCCGATCTCGTCGAGGAAGATGGTGCCGCGCTCCGCGACCTCCATCAGCCCTTTCTTATTCGAATCGGCGCCGGTGAACGCCCCGCGCATGTGGCCGAACAGCTCGGACTCGAGGAGCGTTTCCGGCACCCCTCCGCAGTTCAGTGCCACGAACGGATGCTCACCCCGGAGCGAGTTGTAGTGGATCGCGCGCGCCACGAGATCCTTTCCGGTGCCGGACTCGCCGGTGATGAGCACGGTGCTGAGGGTCTTCGCGATGGTTTCCACCATGCGGAAGACGTCGAGCATCGGTTCGCTACGCCCGATGATATTGGAGAACTCGTAGCGCGTATTCAGCGCCTTCTTCAGCAGGACGTTCTCCTGCTTGAGGCGGTGGGTCTCCAGATGCTGGCGGATCTTCAGACGGAGCTCGTCCATGCTGAACGGCTTTGTGAAGTAGTCGACAGCCCCTAGACGCATCGCCTCGACGGCAGTGTTCGTCGACGCGTGCGCCGTCATCATGAATGCCACGATGTCGCGATTGATGTCCTTCGCGGCCCGCAGGACCTCGACACCGGTCACATCCGGCATCTTGATATCCGAAAGCAGGAGATCAAACTGCGAGCGGTGCAGCTGCTCGATGGCGTCGCGTCCGTTTTCCGCGATCATCACCTCATACCCGTCGCGCCGCAGCACGATGCGCAACATCTCCCTCATCGACGGCTCGTCATCAACGACGAGAATGCGAACCTTCGCCGGAGCCGGCAGCGAACTGGCGGCATCGGCCACGGGAGCTTTCGCGTGCGAGGGAGGGGGGCTCATATTCTCGTGCGATCTCCGGCCACGACCGGCGTACCGGTCGCAGGCTCGTTGTTTCGCGCGGGCGCCTGAAGCGGCAACCGGACGCGGACGGTCGTCCCGGTCCCGACCGTGGACAACACCTGAATCGAACCGTTGTAGTCGGTCACGATGCGATGAACGATGGCAAGGCCGAGGCCCGTCCCCTTCTCGAACGAACTGCGGAAGGGCTGAAAGAGACTGTCGAGCTCAGTCGGCGGAATGCCGCAGCCCTGGTCCTCGATCGTAATGCTCAACTCATCCTGCCGGGCCTCGCGCTCGATCTTTGCCGATAGCACCAGACGGCCGCCCGACAACATCGCGCGTAATCCGTTGGTCGCAAGATTCCAGAGGATCTGCCGGATCTGGTTTTCGTCCGCTTCGTACCAGACTGGATCGTCTGGCAGATTCACGTCGATCACGTGGTCGTCCCTGACCTCGGCGCTGTTACGCAGCAGAGTCGCCGTGTCGTGCACGACGCGGCGGATGTCAAGGCGAGTGAGCGTGAAGCGCTGGGGGCGCGCGTAGGCCAGGAACGAACGAATCGTTTCGTTGAGGCGCTCCGATTCGCGCAGCACGATGTCCATCAGCTGGGCCTGGTCCTCGCTAAGCGCCAGCTCCTGCCGGAGGACCTGGATCGAGCCTGACATCGACGCCAGTGGATTGCGGATCTCGTGCGCAATACCGGCCGCCATCTCGCCGACCGCCGCCAGCCGCTGCTGCATCCGGGCGCCCCTCTCGAGCCGCCTGACTTCTGTGACGTCTTGGAAGGTCAACAGATACCCGCTACGGCCGTCCGGCAGCGAAAGCGTTGTGACGGTCAAGCCGATCTCCATCTGCCGTCCGTCCGGCCAGCGGTACTGGTGGTCCGCCCGCTGGCTCCGCGTCTCGCCGAGCGTTAGCAGCCGACCGCGAAGCTCCGTGGGCAACTGGAGCACCTCGCCGACATCATGACCGATGGCCTGCCCCGTGCTCAGTCCCGTGATCGAGGCTGCCGCGCGATTGAAGGTGAGGATGCGGCCGTCCATATCGGCGGTAACGAGGCCGCTCAGCATGCTGTCGATGACGTACTGGTTGAACGCGCGCAGATCGGCAATCTGTGTCGATGCGCGTTCCAGGCTCGCGCCGGCGGTACGCAGGTTTTCCGCGAGCGATCCTGACAGCAGAGCCACGGCGAAGAACCCGAACAGGTTGATGGCAACCGTGTATTGCGCGAAGCGCGCTGTCGGCAGCTCCGAGGGCCCGAGCGCCTGCCACGATGCGGGAAAAAACGCGGTCGGCTCGAGATACTGCGACGAGACAAGCGCGAGATACAGCACCACGCTGAGCGCCGCCACCTGCAGCGCGCCCCGCCGGAACCGCACGGTGCTCGCCGCCATGATCGGCAGCAGGTACAGCGACGAGAAATAGCTGGTGATACCGCCGGTGACGTGGATGAAGGCGGAGACGAGGAACGCATCGGCGCCAAGCTGCGCGTCGGCGATCCAAGGGTAACGGTCGACGAACCTGAGCGATGCCATATAGAGCACGCTCAGCGCGTACGTCAGGCCGATGAGCAGGAAGAACGGGTCACGTGGAAACGCGCCCGGCCGGTTGATCTCGACCAGGAGCGCCGAGCCGAGCAGCACGGTGCCGACAACGACTCGGACGGCGATCAGCGTCGAGAGACGCGAACGCAGGTCCACAGCAATCCTAGTTCTGGCCCAGCTTGCTGATCAGGCTGAAGATCGGCATGTACATCGCGATGACGATGCCGCCGACGACGCCGCCGAGAACCGCGATCATCAGCGGCTCCATCAGCGTCAGCAGACCGGCGACCGCCACATCGACTTCCTCCTCGTAGAAGTCCGCGATCTTGCTGAGCATCGTGTCGAGCGCGCCCGTCGCCTCGCCGACGCCAATCATCTGCACGACCATCGGCGGAAACACCGCGGTCTCCTTGAGCGGCGCTGCAATCGTTTCACCGCGCTCGATGCTCGTGCGCGTGGTCTGGATCGCTTGCTCGATGACCGCGTTGCCGGCCGTCTTCGCCGTGATGTCGAGCGCTTCGAGAATCGACACGCCCGAGGCGAGCAGCGTCGAGAGCGTGCGGCAGAACCGCGCCACCGCGATCTTCCGCATCAGCAAGCCGAGGATCGGCAACTTCAGCACGATCGCGTCGATCACCATCCGTCCCTTCGGCGTCGCGTAGTACGACTTGAAGCCGAAGCTGGCGCCCACCAGTCCGACGATGAGGAATGGTCCGAAGCGCACCAGGTTGTTGCTGAGCGCGATCACGACGCGCGTCGGCAGCGGCAGCTCCGCGCCGAGGCCGGCAAACAGGTTCGCAAACGTCGGAATAACCTTCCACAGAATGACGCCAACGACGACGACGGCGATGACGACGACGGCGACCGGGTAAATCATCGCCGACTTGACCTGGCCTTTGAGTTTGACGGCCTTCTCGATGTACGTCGCCAGGCGCTTGAGAATCGTGTCGAGAATACCGCCGGCTTCGCCGGCAGCGATCATGTTGGTGAAGAGCGGGTCGAAGGTCTTCGGGTGCTTCTTCATCGCGTCGGCCAGCGACGCGCCGCTTTCGACGTCGCCGCGCGTCGCGAGAATAACACCGGCGAAATTCTGGTCCTCCTCCTGCGCGCCCAGGATTTCGAGGCACTGCACCAGTGGGAGGCCGGCGTCGATCATCACCGAGAACTGGCGGACGAAGACCGCGAGATTCTTGGAGTTGACACCCTTGGCCCGGGGCGCTTTCGGCGCCTTGGCGGCGGCCTTCTCCTTGGTCGGGTTGATCGTCGTGACGAGGACCTGCTCGCGCCGCAACCCGGCGACAACCGCATCCATCGTGTCCGCGACGCGTTCGCCGGTGACCGTCTCGCCAGCACGCGTCCGTCCGCTATAGGCAAACGTTGGCATAGCTCAAATCCCTAATCCCAAAACCCAAAACCCAAATCCCAATGAAATCCCGGGTCCCGGCGTCGGATCCCGGATCCCGGATCCCCGATCCCCGATCCCGGATCCCTGTCCACTTATCGGCCAATTGCCGGCCGAGGCGGCATCCCCGGCCTGCTGAGGCCGGCGCCGGCGACAACCCCGACGCCGCGGTGAATCATTTCCTGCAGTTCCTCCTTGTTGGACGAGGCGTTCAGCGCCGTCTCGAGGTTGATCAGCTTTTTCATATGCAGCGACGCCAGCGACTGGTTCGCCGTCTGCATGCCGAGCTTTTCCTGGCCCGTCTGCATGGCCGAATAAATCTGATGGACCTTGTCCTCGCGGATCAGGTTTCGAATCGCGGGCGTCGGAACCATGATCTCGAGCGAGCAGACGCGCCCGCCTCCAAGCTTCGGCAGCAGCGCCTGGCAGACGATCCCCTCGAGCACGAGCGACAGCTGCGTCCGGATCTGGCTCTGCTGGTGCGCCGGGAAGACGTCGATGATGCGGTTGATCGTCTGCGCCGCGGAGTTGGTATGGAGCGTCCCGAACGTGAGATGGCCCGTCTCCGCGATGCGCAGCGCCGACTCCACCGTTTCCAGATCGCGCAGCTCGCCGATGAGGACGATGTCCGGATCCTCGCGGAGCGCGGAGCGCAGCGCACTCCCAAAGCTCAGCGTGTCGCTGTGCACCTCGCGCTGGTTCACGAGGCAGCCCTTGTGCTGGTGGATGTACTCGATCGGATCCTCGATCGTGAGGATGTGATCCTTCCGCTCGATGTTGATCTTGTCGATCATCGCCGCGAGTGTCGTCGACTTGCCGCTCCCCGTGGGACCGGTCACGAGGACGAGTCCCCTGGGCCGCTCGGCGAGATTCGCGAGGACCGTCGGCAGCCCCAGCTCCTGGAAGCTTCGGATCTTCTCCGGGATCAACCGGTAGACCGCGCCGACGGCGCCCCGCTGGTTGAACATGTTGCAGCGGAAGCGCGCGAGCCCTTTGATGCCGAAGGAGAAGTCGAGCTCGAGCGCCTCCTCGAAGCGTTTCTTCTGCGAATCGGTGAGGACGCTGTACGTGAGCGCCTTGGTTTCCGACGGCGTCAGGTCCGCGCCCTCGAGGCGCTGCAGGTGACCGTGCACGCGCACTTGCGGCGGCGTGCTGATCGTCAGGTGCAAGTCGGACCCTTCGAGCTCCACCGTCTTCTTGAGCAGCTCTGGCAACGTCATTTCACGGTCTCCCTGACGACCTCTTCGATCGTCGTTACGCCCTCTTTGACCTTGCGCAGCCCGCTTCCACGCAGCGTGATCATTCCTTCGTCAATCGCCTTGCGGCGCAGTTCGAGCGACGATGCGCCGACGAGAATCAGCTCGCGCAGATCCTCCGTGACGTCCATCACTTCGTACAAGCCGACGCGGCCCTTGTAGCCGGTGTGGTTGCACTTCTCGCAACCCTTGCCTTTGTTCGGGACCACCGTTTTTGCATCTTCGGCATTGAAGCCCGCCTGCATCAGCGCGGGAGCCGTCGATGGGTGCGGAGCCGAGCAGTTCTTGCAAATCCTGCGCACCAGGCGCTGAGCGCACACGAGATTGAGCGAGCTGGCGACCAGGAACGGCTCGATGCCCATGTTCATCAGACGGTTGACCGTACTCGGCGCGTCGTTGGTGTGGAGCGTCGACAGCACAAGGTGGCCGGTCAACGCCGCCTTTACCGCGATTTCGGCCGTCTCGAAGTCTCGAATTTCGCCGACGAGGATGATGTTCGGGTCCTGGCGGAGGAAGCTGCGCAGCGCCGCGGCGAAGTTGAGGCCGATGTTCTCGCGCACCTGGACCTGATTCACGCCGACCAGGTTGAATTCAACCGGGTCCTCCGCGGTCATGATGTTCGTCTCCATCGTGTTGATCTTGGAGATGGCGGAGTACAGCGTGTTCGTCTTACCCGAACCGGTCGGGCCCGTCACGAGCACCATGCCCCAGGGCTTCTGAATCGCGGTTTCGAACTTGACCAGCGACTCGGACTCGAACCCGAGCTTGGTCATGTCGAGCATCAGGTTGTCCTTGTTGAGCAGACGCATGACGATCTTCTCGCCGAAGAGCGTCGGCAGGCACGAGACACGGAAATCGATCTCCTTCGTCTTCCCGGCGTCCTGAAAGCGGATCTTGATGCGGCCGTCCTGCGGCAGGCGCTTCTCGGCGATGTCGAGCTTCGACATGATCTTGATGCGCGAGGTGATCGCGTCGCGGAACTTCATCGGCGGCGACATGATGTTGTAGAGAATGCCGTCCACGCGGTACCGGACCCGCAGCTCCTTCTCGTACGGCTCGATGTGAATGTCGCTCGCCCCCTTCTGGATGGCCGACATCAGGATCACGTTCACCAGCTTGATGACCGGCGCTTCCTCGCCCTGCCTGGCGAGCTGCTCGGCGCTGATCTCCTCGAACTCTTGAAGGACCTCGACGTCGCCGGCGTCGCCGAGCGCCTGCATCTCCTCGAGCCCCTTGCTCGCGAGCTCGAGCGCGCTGGCGCCTGGCGGAACGATATCCGCCGCCGCCGGCGCACCCTTTCCGTAGTACTTCGCGATCGCCTCGATGACCGCCGTCTCCGACGCCACGACCGGCTCGACGTTGTAGCCCGTCATGAACTTGATGTCGTCCATGGCGAACACGTTGGTCGGGTCGGTCATCGCGATCGTCAGCGTCGCGCCGGCGCGCGAGAGCGGGACGATCTGATACTTCTGCGCGGTCTCCCCGGGTACCAGCTTCACGACCGCCGGGTCGATTTCGAACTGCGTCAGCGCGATCGAGGGCACGCCGTACTGCTTACTGAGGAGCGCGGTGATCTCCTCGTCCTTCACGTACCCCAGCTTGATGAGGTTAAAACCTAGTTTTCCGCCGTTCTGGCGCTGATAGTTCAGAGCCTCCTGAAGCTGCTCGGGTGTGATGCGCCTCTCTTTGAGAAGCAGCTCACCAATGCGGACCGCCATGCTTTAGAAAATCGCTCTCACGGGCCACAGAGACACAGCGTCACAGAGACAAATCATTCTTTCCTCTGTCTCTCTGAGTCTCTGTGGCTTGTCATCAGTGAATAACACCCGCCCTAAAAGGTCATGCGCGCTCCGACGCCCCAACCGCGCTCCGCGTCCGAGCCGCCGCGCGCCACCTGTCCTTCGACGTACAACCCCGTGCGCACCAGGACGCTCGCGCCGGCCGTCGCCACGCGCTCCCTGGCGCCGACCATGTTGAAGCGTCCGCCGCCGCGGACGCCGATGCGCCGCATACCCAGCCACTGCTCCACACCGGCCGCGATGACACGCCGGTCGCCGGATGCCGTCGTGTACGTTCGCGCGTCCGCATCAACGGCAAGGGTCAGCGGCGGTCCGCCGGCTTTCTCAATGTCCAGAGCCACTCCAACCCGCGTTTGCCGCGGAAGCGTGAAACCGCCATCGCCGAATTTCAGCGCGCGAATATTTCGCATCACGACCCCGACGCGCACGGGACCGGCAACGCCGATTACTCCGGCATCGAGATCGAAACGGTTCTCAGCGGCCCCGCCGTCCAGTTCTTCCCCACTGTCGAGCAATTCGGAGGGCGGCCGCGCCGCATCGCCGGTGTCGCCGCGCAAAGTCCCGCGTACGTATTTCAACGTGGCTCCGGCATGAACCCCAGGCAACATCGTCTGGACGACCGTAAGACCCAACTCGCTGACAGAAAACGACCGCACGGACACTCCGGCCCGTGTATCTTCTCGGTCCTCAACGGGCTGTCCTTTAGCCCCGGATCGTTGTATGTCGGTGATTCTTAAGCGGTAATAGCTGAAACCAACCATCGGGGCGGATGCTGCAAAAAAGGACACTCGGTCCCGGCGGGCCAGCTCGTTCTCCTTGAGATCGACCACCCCCTGAGCTACCGCCACGTCCGAAAACGGGCCGGTCGCCAGGCCGGCCGGATTCCACCAGGTTGCGCTGCTGTCGGAAGCGACAGCCACGAACGCTCCGCCCATTCCCAGCGCGCGATTCCCAACGCTTTCAACAATTTGGGCGGAACAGACGCTGGCAGCGCCAGCGAAGAAGAGCACAAAGACGAACAGGGAGACGAATCGTCTGAAGGTGATGATTCGTATAGCAGATATAGTGGTTTGAACCAACCAGTTATCGTATCAGGAGTCTTACGGTTGAACTCGCTTCCTGGGCGTGTCTACGGTGTGATCCGACGACCTCGCGCGACCTTTGCCGTCATTATTGCGACGCCTGCGTGGGCGCCTGTGCTCATCGGGACGACGGTCCTCACCTTCGTCTGCGGCGCGGGGTTCCTGCGCACCCAGGTTGGTCAACAGGCGCTCGTCGATCAGTGGGAGCGAACGGCGCTCGCGTTCGGGCAGACGGTTGACGATGCGCAGTATTCGCGCATGGAACAGACTGCATCCAGCGCCAGGTTTGACCTCACGTACGCAGCGGCGACGGCGCTTGCGACCGGGCCGGCGCTCGCATTCGGGTTTGCGGCGTTCCTCTACCTCGTACTGAACCGGACGACCCACCACCCAGCCTCTTATGCCCAAGTCCTGGCGGTCGTGTGCTACGCAGGCCTCATTCTGGCGCTGCGCCAGGTGATTGCGACGCCAATCGACTACCTCCGCGAATCGATTGCGAGCCCGACAACGCTCGTCCAGTTCTTTACGATGCTGGATGAAGCCTCACCTGTTGCGCGGTTCCTTGGCGTCATTGATCTCTTCGTGGTCTGGTGGATCGTCGTGCTGGCAATCGGGATGTCGGTGCTCTACGAGCGGCCCACGCGTCGCCTCGCGCTCGTCTTCGCCGGCGCATACGTCGCTCTCGCGTTCCTGGCGGCGCTCGCCATGGCCGTGTCGGGAGGCACGACATGAGGCGGCGGACTTGGACGATCCTGGTCGTCCTCGTCCTCCTTGCCGCGGGCGGCATAGGCGCACGTATCTGGCGCAACCGGAACGACCTGCCGGCCATCGCGGTCGAAACCGTTCGAACCCGTGACCTCGACGCACTCGTCTCGGCGTCCGGAAAGATCCAGCCGAAGCGCCAGGTCAACGTGTCGGCGACAACGATGGGGCGTGTCACGCGGCTCGCCGTGCAGGAAGGCCAGCGCGTGAAGGCCGGACAGTTCCTGTTGGAGATCGACCCCCGCTCGCTGGCGGGACAACTCGAACGCGGCGAGGCGAGCGTGGCCGCCGCGCAATCGTCGCTGCAGGAGTCGACGACGGCGGTGGAACAGGCGCGCGCCAACCTCCAGCTCGCGCAGCAGACGCTCAAGCGACAACAGGACCTTGCCAAGGATGGCCTCACGACGCGTGAAGCGCTCGAGCGGGCACAAAACGACGTGACGGTCCGCGAGGCCGAGCTGAAGACGCGTCAGCAGGAAGTGCAGACGCGTGAGCAGCAGATCAAGCAGGAGCAGGCGGGTCTCTCGACCACGCGCTACAGCCTGAGCCAGGTGACGATTTCGTCGCCGATGGACGGCATCGTGACCCGGCGCAACATCGAGGAAGGCGAGAACGTCGTGGTCGGCACGATGAACAATGCCGGGACCGTGCTGTTGACGGTCGCCGATATGTCCGCCATCCAGGCTGAGATTGAGGTCGACGAGACCGACATCCCCAACGTGACGATCGGGCAGGTCGCCGTCGTGACGATCGATGCCGTGGCCGACAGGATGTTCAAGGGCCACGTCACCGAGATCGGCAACAGTCCGATCCAGACGGCCGCGCAAACGATCAACACCGGACAACGGCAGGCGACGAACTTCAAAGTCGTCGTCACGATCGATGAGCCCGTGCCTGACGTCCGTCCTGGCTTCACGTGCACCGCGGAGATCACAACCGCGAGGCGCAGCCACGCCGTCGCCGTGCCGATTCAGTCACTCACCGTGCGCGAGATGCTCTTCGACCAGAAAGGGACGTTGATTCACGAACCCCCTCCGCCCGTGAAGCGGAATGCGTTCGGCACGCCAATCCCGGCCGCGCCCCAGGCGCCACCGGAGCCGGCGCCCGGGCAGGTGCGAAAGGAAACAGAGGGCGTGTTCGTCTTCCGGGACGGCCGCGTCGTGTTCGAGCCGGTGAAGGTCGGGGTCGCAGGCGAGCGATACTTCGAAGTGCTCTCGGGACTGAAGGCAGGCGACCAGGTGGTGACCGGCCCCTTCGATTCCGTGCGTCAGCTTTCCGACGGCTCACCGGTCAAGATAAATCCGATGAGATAGCCACGAAGGTCGCGACGTTCACGAAAAAACTGATTCTTCGTATCCTTCGATTTTCGTAGCCTTCGTGGTAAAGGCAGCAGCCAGCATTGCAGATTCTCGAATCGATCCGCCTCGCTCTTCAGACGATCTGGGGCAACAAGCTCCGGTCGCTGATGACGGTGCTCGGGAATATTGTCGCGGTCACCTCGATCGTGACGGTAGTCTCGCTGATTCAAGGGATGAACGCGATGGTGTCCAACGCCATCGTGACCGAAGTGGGTGCGGACGCGTTCACGATTCAACGACTGCCAATCACCCGGACGGACGAGGACATCGAGCGCGTTCGCGCCAATCCGCTCCTCACGCTTTCTGACGCCGATGCCGTCCGAAGCTTCAGCCCGACGATCCGATCCGTGATGGCGCAGGCGCAGCAGCCCGCGTCCGTGTCCTATCGCGACCAGGTACTGGACCGTGCCCAGATCCAGGGTGTCACGTCCGATTACCTTGATTTCGCCAACTTCGATGCCGAGCGTGGCCGGATGATGAGCGCCATCGAGGTCGACCGGAACCGGCCGGTTGTGCTGCTCGGCACCGAGACCGCGCTACGCCTCTTCGGCGACGGCAATCCGCTGGACAAGACCATTCAGATCGAAGGGGTGCACTTCCGCGTGGTCGGCATCAGCAAGAAAAAGGGCGGCTTCCTCGGCACATCGCTCGATTCGTTTGCGGTGATTCCGCTCGGCGCGTATATGAAGCTGTTCGGGGCGCGGCCATCGCTCGCCCTCTCCGTCAAGCCGGTGACGCCCGCCCTCCTCCCGATCGCCATGGACGACGCGACGGTGGCGCTGCGGGTGGCGCGTCATCTCAAGGGATCCCAGCAGAACAACTTCGGTCTGGTGACGTCGGACACGGTGCTCGCGCTGTATCACCAGGCAACGACGGGGATCTTCGCCGTCCTCGTCGGCGTCGTGGCGCTCTCGCTCGTGGTCGGCGGGATCGTCATCATGAACATCATGCTGATGGTCGTCAGCGAGCGCACTCGCGAGATCGGACTGCGCAAGGCCCTGGGCGCGCGGCGGACCGACATCATGTGGCAGGTCCTCACCGAGTCGGTGACGCTGTCGATATGCGGCGGGGTGACGGGCATCATCCTTGGCGCCGGCATCGGTCAAATCATCTCGGCGGTCACGCCGCTGCCGGCGGCGCTCGAGCTCTGGTCGGTCGCGCTCGGAATAGGCATCACCGCGGCGGTCGGGCTCTTCTTCGGCCTGTATCCCGCCTCGCGCGCCGCGCGCCTCGATCCGATCGAGGCCCTGAGGCGCGAATGATGGAGATGGGATTCCGCGTCGCGCTGCTGCGGGAAGTCGTTCTGCTGGCGCTCGACACCCTTCGTGTCAACAAGCTGCGATCGGCGCTGACGGTGCTCGGCGTGGTCATCGGGATCACGGCGATCGTCGGGATGACGTCGCTCATCCGCGGGTTCGATCAGTCGCTGCGCGACAGCATCCGGACGCTGGGGCCGAACACGCTCTTCGTCGCCAAGTTCAGCGGCCTGAGCATTGCGGCCGGCCGGGACTTCGCCGACCTCGCACGACGGCCGAACCTCACCGTGGACGATGCGCGAGCGATTCAGAAGCTGGCCCCCGCGGTGCAGACCGTCGACATCTGGCTTGGCGCGATGGGCGACGTGCAGGAGCGCGCCTACTACGACGGCAACCGCACAAAGCTGCTGAATGTCATCGGAGCGACAGAGGAGTACGCGGCGCTCAGCTTCGTGAAGGTCACTGCCGGCAGGCTGTTCACCGCGCCGGAGGTGGAGCACAAACGCAAGGTCGTCGTGCTCGGCGACACGCCGTACCAGGTGCTCTTTGCGAAGAGCGGTCTCGATCCGATTGGCAAGAAGATCCGTCTTGGCGCGGGTCAATACACGGTCGTAGGTATACTCGACAAACGCCCGTCGGTCGGCAACCTCGGCACCCAGCAGGACGACTTCGTCGTCATCCCCCAGTCAACGCACCAGGCACTCTTCGGCTCCCAGGCGCGCCGTATGTTTCGAGGACAGCCGGGGAGCGCGATGATCGCGGTGCTGCCGTACGAGAGCGCCAGCCGCGGCGAAGCGCTCGCGCAGGTCGCGGAGATCATGCGCATCCGCCACGGCCTCACGCTGGACGAGCCGGACGATTTCGACGTGGTGACGCAGGACGCGGCACTGAAGGTGTGGGATCAGGTCAGCCAGGCGACGTTCCTGGGGCTGATCGTCATCTCGTCCATCGCGCTGATGGTGGGCGGCATCGGCGTGATGGCCATCATGACCATCTCGGTTACCGAGCGCACGCGCGAGATCGGCGTGCGCAAGGCGCTGGGCGCACGGCGCCGTGAGATTCTCTTTCAGTTCCTTGCGGAAGCGGTGGTGCTCACCTCGGTCGGGGGGCTGCTCGGCATCCTGCTGGGCGCAGGCATCGGGGCCGCCGTCCATGTGGGCACCGGCTTCCCCATCTCGCTCCCGTGGTGGTCGTTCGCGCTGGGCCTCGGCTTCTCGGCCGCCGTCGGGATCTTCTTCGGTATGGTGCCGGCCGTTCGCGCCGCACGGCTCGATCCGATCGAGGCCCTGCGATACGAATAGCGCTGAGCCGTTGTGATGAGTTTCTCGCCGTCACTACGACAACGCGAGCAATTGCTGCTCTGGTCCGCTGTCGCCGCCGGCATCATCGCTCTCAGTCTGCTCGCGGCGACGATGCCCGCCGAGGGGTTCTATAGCGGTGATTCCGGCGTCAAGCTGATCGCTTCCCGTAACGCCATCGAGCATCCGACGCGTCCATTTGAAATCGACCTCCCGAGGATCGATGGCCATCCCGTGCTGTACGTCGACCGGTTTTTTGAGGTCCATGACGATCACGCGCACGTGCTTCAGTCACCAGTGTTCCCGGTGCTGTCGGCGCTCCCGATCGCCGCCGTCGGATTGCGCGGCGCGTACATCCTCCCGCTGCTGGGTTTTATCGGAATGCTGCCGTTACTCAATGTGATCCGGCGGCACAGCGCCCCTTCCGCCGCTGTCGGCCTTCTGGTCGTTCTGGCCGTCTTCGCAAGTCCGGTCTTCTTCTATGGATTGGAGTATTGGGAACACGCGCCCGCGATTGCGTGTGTCGCCGCAGCCACAGCGCTCGTCCTCGGTTCCGCCGGTCGGGACACTCGCGTCAGGTTTGCGATGGCTGCCGCCGGCGCGCTGAGCGGCGTCGCCGTCCTTCTTCGTCCAGAGGCATTGTGGTACGTCGTCGCGCTGGCGTGGATATCGCGTCGGCAGGATGGATTTCCTGGCTTGCTCATCGGCGTCGCGGCGATTCTCACGCCTTTCGCGGCGGCGAACTATCTGCACTCGGGCAGCATCACTGGTCCACACCTCGCTGCGAATCTTGCTCCGCTGCTGGATCAATGGTTCGCGGCGAGGGGTCACCGGATCCGGTTGTGGCTGTTGCCCGCAAATCCGCTGGCGGCCCTCGGTTTTCTGCTGGTTGGAGCGGCCTGGATCGCCCGGTTCGCGCCGCTGGACCTGCGCCGACGTCAAACGCTTGCGCTGGCAGGGTGTGCAATCGTTGCGATCGCTGCAACTCGAGGCGCCTTCCCGCGTGATTCACTGTGGAACGCGTGGCCGGCGGGGGCGTTGGCGTTCGTCCCGTTCACCGCCACGGATCGAACGCGACGCCTCTGGTTCCTGGCCTTGTGGACGATTGTCCTGGTCTGGCTCACATCCACGCACGATGGTGGGGCGCAATGGGGGCCGCGATTCCTGCTTATTGCGTCACCGGCGTTAATCGTATTGGCGACCGCCGCCGCCACCGAGGCGATCAAGCCTGGGTATCGGAGGCGTCTCCGTCAGGCGCTGGTTGTGATCATTCTGATCGCGGGCATCTGGACAACGCGCGCCGCCTACCGCGAGCTGCGAGGAACAAAACGCTACTATGCCCGCGTCGTCAACGCGACACAGTCAGAGACCGAACTGCGGGGATATGTCGTCTCCAATGTGTGGTGGTTCGATCAGGTTGTCGCGGCTCTTCATCAGAGCCGCACGTTTCTGCACGCACCCGACGCAGAGGGCGTCAGGCTGGTTCTGCAGCAGCTGGCGGTCGCCAATGTATCGGATGCCACCCTCGTGTGGACGCGTGAAGGGCCCGAGAGTGCACCGCTGAACGATGCCGTCGCGGGGACCTGCTATCACATAAGCCAGGTGCACGATATTCTCGAGAACAGCCTGACATTCGCGAACGTCGAGTGCTCGCTGACAGTGGCTCCTGCTCGTCCGCCGGCGCGACCCGCACGGGACGGCGCTCCCTGATCGCGCGCGCACGCTGAAGCGTGCGCGCTGCGATCGGACATGCTACTTCTCCATCTCTCCAGTGCGGATGCGGTAGCTCTCGAGGACGGGGATGACGAAGACCCGGCCGTCGCCGATCTCGCCGGTGCGCGCGGCCTGCACGATCGCCTTGATCGCATCGTCCGCGATCGTATCGGGTACGACCACCTCGATCTCCATTTTCGGCAGGAGGCTGACGTTGTACTCCTTGCCGCGGTAGATCGCGGTGTGCCCTTTTTGCTTGCCGTGGCCGCGCACCTCGGTCACGGTCATGCCCGCGATATTGAGCTTGGCCAGCGCGTCCTTCACGTCGTCCACCTTGTTCGGGCGGACGATACTCTTGAGCAGCTTCATACCGTTCCCTCCAGTGTGCGTTGCAGATCGGAGGTCAGCGCGATCTGCTCCGCCTCCGTGAGTTGGGATCCCGCCTTGGTGATGTGAAACACGTCGATCGCCTTCTCGCCCTCGGTGGCGATCAGCACGAGGTCGACGTCGCAGCCGTGCTGCGAGATGACGCGGCTGATTCGGTACAGCAGCCCGAGGGCGTTGCCGGTCACGATGTCGAGGATCGTGTAGCGGCCAGACGCCTTGTTGTCGATGTGTACGACCGGCGGAAAGCGCAGCGAGCTCCTCGCCTGAAGGATGCTCTGTTCACGGCCGCGCAGCCTGGCGGTCACGTCTGCACGCCCGGACACGACGTCCTGCATGACGTGCAGCACCTGGTCCTGCGCATCGCGATTCAGTTCGAAGAACCGCTCCTCGTCCGTGAACTCGAACGCGTCGAGCACGAGCCCGTTGGGGTTTGTGAACGCATGACCGCGCAGGATGTTCATGCCGAACGACGAGAGCACGCCGCAGATGTTCGAGAACAGGAACGGCTTGTCGAGCGTCGCGACCGCGAGCGCCCAGGTCGGGCCCTTCTGCTCGAGCGAGAGGTGCACCTCGTCGGGCTTGATATCGCGCGCAAGCCGAATATGGCGGTAAATCGTCTCGCGCGGAAAGACATGCAGATAGCGCTGCGGAAGGCCCTCGAGGAACTCGGTGATTTCCGTCGCGCTGACATCGTCAGGCCGGTTCGCCTGCAGCTCGGTGAGGCCCGCCTCGTTGCGCTCGATCAGTTCGTCGCCGTACCGCTGCGTCAGGTGATTGTACGTGTCGACGTAGAGTCGCCAGAGGAGCTCCGCCTTCCACGGCGTCAGCGTGTCCGGGCTCACGGCCTCGATGTCGACAACCGTCATCAGACAGAGCAGCTTGAGACGCTCCTCGGTGCCGACGAGCGCCGCGAACTGTTTCACAATCTCGGGATCCTCGGTATCGCGACGGAAGGCGGCGAGCGACATCCGGAGGTGATGCCGGATCAGGAACAGGACGACCTCGCGACGTTCGCCCGTCACCTGCAGCCTCTCGAGCACCTGCTCCGCCATCCGGACGCTTTCGAGCGCGTGGTCATCGTCGCGCCATTTCCCAACATCGTGAAAGAGGAGCGCGAGCACGAGCAGCTCTGGTTCCTGGAGATCCCCGATGAGCGACCGGAATCGCACCCGATGCGGCGCGTCGGTCGTGGTTAGTCGCTCGAGGTTCCGGATCGTCAGCAGTGTGTGCTCGTCGACGGTGTACTTGTGGTAGAAGTCGCGCACCACACGCCACGAAATCGCCTGGAACTCGGGGAAGACACGCCCGAGCAGACCGCAATCGTGCATCTGCGAGAGGCGGGCATAGAGTCCCGGCCGCGGCTTCAGGAACCGCAGCAGTGCCGCGCGATCCTGCGCGTCCACGAAGAAGTCGTCCGCGCGGTACCGATCCACGTGCTGCTGAATGCACGAGAGCGCCTCTTCGGACACTTCCGTCCCCGCATCGAGCGCCGCCTGGAAAGTAGCCGGCCATGACGCCGGATTGCGCGCCGCCTGCACCGGATCGATAAACCGCACGCCGTCGCGCGAGAGCCCCATGTTGGGGCCGACCGGCACAGGCGCCGTCCGCCGCGCCCATTCGAGCGACCGGCTCACGATACGCGCGTGGCGGAAGTAGTCGCTCATCAGCTTCTCGACGCGCTGGCCCGGCTCGGCGCCCGGGAACCCGAGCATCTCCGCCGTGCGCTCCTGGAGCTCGTGGCTCAACACGTTCTGGTTGCGCGCGCATTCGAGGTGCAGCGTCGACCGCACCTCCAGCAGAAAGTCCTCCGCGTCGTCGAACCTCGCGGCGTCAGCGGGCCCGCGCCGCAGCAAGAGCGGATCGGTGAGCAGGGCAATCGTGCGCGTCGCGGTCAGATCGCGAAGGGCACCGGGTGCATCCTTCACGTCGGGCTCGAGCTGGTACAACGTGTCGTTGAATTTCGCGTGGCGCTCCTCGATCAGGGCGAGCAGCGAGCGCAGGATGAAGGCGTGCGTGTCCGCCTGATGAAAGACCGCGCCGAAGCGCTCGAACACGGAGCGCGCGCCCGCCACCGGCCGTGCGTCCAGCAGCGCCAGGAGAAACTCCGGGTTGTCGGTCTCGAGGCGCTGAAAATCCTCGATGTCGCGCACCTGGTGTCCGACGACGACGCCAAGATCCCACAGCGGGTTGAGGAAGCGGTGCACGAAGCGCTCTTCGGCCGGACCTATGCCGTTTCCAAAGAGCAGCAGGAGATCGATGTCCGAGTGGAGACACAGATGACGGCGTCCGTATCCGCCGAGCGCGATCACCGCAACCGGCCCGTCATACGGACCGGCATCGGTGAACACCTGCCGGATCAAGCCGTCGACACGATCCGCGTAACGCTCGAGCGTGCCGCGCCCTCCCGCGCCGCGCGCGATGGCGGCGCGCAACTCCACTCGGGCCGCGTTGAGCGATGCTCTCAGCGCCGAACCGGTGGAATCCGGCTGGCTTACCGACATGAACGGAACATTCGGGGACTCGCGCGGACAATCATATGACGGGGCGGACGCGGGGGGCCGGAGGCGGGCCCCCGCGTCGCTCCGCCGCCTCGCGGTGAGGCGGACTGCCGATGACTCAGGCACGATCATCACCGGCATGTGCACCGTGTCGCGGACCGCTCAGTAGGAGAAGCCCAATCCCCCCGTCACGATCACCTTTTGCGCGTCCCCACCGTTGAACGCCTTGGTGGTCTCGCCGAGTTGCTGGAATTCGACACTCGCGTGAAAATTCCACCCCCCGTATCCCGATGGCACGCTCGTGAGGGGGACTGTCACAACGCCCGCGACGCTGAAGTATCCGAACTTGTTGTCGACGAAGTCGGGCACCAGCGCGGTGCCTTCGTTGAGCTCGTAGTAGTCGCCGATACTCAACCCGACTTTCACGGGAACCGCCAGGGTCGCCTTCGCACCGGCGTAGCCTGGGGCCACGCCAAGCTCCAGGTATTTGCCCGCGCTCAAACCTCCATCGGCCTGTCCAACACCGGGCTCCGTGTCGAGCTCGAACGCGACCAGGGCGTACGGGTGCATCGCGGCCTTGCCCAGCGCCGCGCTGTCATCACCGGTGAACTTGAGGAACACCTCCTTGACGGTGGTGAAGCCGCCATTCGGACTCGTGTACGAGGTGTACTGGGCGTTGAACGTGCCGGCAGCGCCTCCAAGACTCAGCGCCGCGTAGAAGTCCGATTCGTACCAGAGCTTGCCGCTGGCACTGTCGAGACCGGAGCCGCCGGTGTGAAGACTGTTCCACGTTCCGAAATTCACGCCGGCGCTCTTCAAACCCGTGTCAGCCGAGTGCATCGCGATCCCGAGGTCGAAATAAGGCTGGATGATCACTTTGGGATCCGCGTCCTGACGTATTCCCCGGAACATATAGTTGTTTGTGAAATCCACCGCGCCAGTGATCGTCAGGTTGCCGGGATTCGGATCCGCCGTCTGGGCGCGGGCGGGCGCGGCCAAGCAGGCGACTAAGCCCAGCGCCGCGAGCACCGGCGCGACGTGCTTCGATCGTTGTGACATGCGTGTGCCTCCGTAGATCAACTGCGTGCCTAATACGAGAGCCCGATTCCACCCAAGACGATCACTTTCTGTGCATCGCCGTTGTTGAACGCTTTCGTCGTTTCGCCCAGTTGCTGGAACTCGACGCCGCCGTGGATGTTCCACGCGCCGAAGCTGGCGGGCACGGCCTTGAGAGGCACCGATGCGATCCCGGATGCGCTGAAGTAGCCGAACTTGTTGTCCACGCCAGCGAGCTCGTAATAGTTCGCGAGGCTCAGCCCGACCTTCACCGGGAAGGTCAGACTCGCCGCCGATCCGCTCCACCCGGGCCCGATGCCCACCTCGAGGTACCGCCCTGCCTTGAGGCCGCCGTCCGCCTGGCCGATGCCGGGCTCGGTGTTGAACTCGAACGCGACGATGCCGTACGGTTTGAGGGCGCCCTTGCCAAGCTTTGCGCTGTCGTCGACGCCAAGCTTGAACATCACTTCCTTGACGTTGGTGAAGCCGGCATTCGGGCTCGTGTATGCCGTATACGTCGTTCCGAGACTGACGCCGCCCCCGAAACCAAGTGAGAGCGTCGCGTAGAAGTCCGACTCGTACCACAGCTTCTTACTCGCGCCCTTGAGGCCGGCGTTACCCGTATGAAGGCTGTTCCACGATCCGAAATTGAGCCCGGCGCTCTTGAGACCACCGTCACCGGAGAAGAGCGACAGGCCCAGATCGGCGGCCGGCCAGACAATCAATTTCGTGTCGTCCTGGCGGATGCCGCGGAACAGGTAGACGTTGGTGAGATCGATCGAGCTCGTGACCGTCAGATTGCCGGGGTTCGGATCCGTCGCCTGCGCGGCCGCGGGCAAGGCAAGGCACGAGATCAGGCCGAGGACGACGAGAGATGGACGGGCGTATTTCCACACCAGGAATTTCGACATCGCTCCTCCGAATTTGGATCGCGCGGCATTCACAGCCGGCGCAGGTGAGTGATCGCAGCCGGCTGCCCACATAAAGGGCGCGGTCGGCGGGCGCTCGAATCGATGGCCAAATGAGCAAGATGGACGCCACCCTGCGCCACTCCTGTCGGACTCCGCTCGCGGTGATTTGTTGGGGAAAATGGCGATTCAGAGGATTTTGACGAGCGGAGTCATAGAACTAAAATGTCAGACGCGACGAAAACGGCAACAACTATGTCGTTATCTGAATGGCGTACGACGCGCGAAATACCCACCGCCGGCGCAACCGGGAGCGAGAGACGTTGAGGCGGCTTCGTTTGCGTGGCCCTTCTGTCTCCTCCTGTCGTGAAGCGAGTCCAGACTGTACATATTCGTCGACGATATAACGTACTGCGACATAAATGTAGACATGCCGACCTCTCGCCCCTTCGGCCTCCCCTTCCCTCTTTGCTTCCCCCTTTTGGAATTATGATCCGCCGGTACAAACCACTTCGCTGAAGCTTCGCGAGCCCAGGAGGATACCCCGTATGAAGGTCTACGACGCCGCCGCCATCCGGAATGTTGCCGTTGTGGGTCACGGCGGATGCGGCAAGACGCAGCTGGTGTCGGCCATGCTCTTCGTGGCCGGCGCGGTCAACCGGCTGGGCAAGGTCGACGACGGCACCACCGTCACCGATTTCGACGACGAAGAGATCGCCCGCAAGCACACACTGTCCTCCAGCCTCGCGTTTCTCGAGTGGCAGAAGACCAAGATCAACATCATCGATACGCCCGGCTTCGCCAACTTCCTCAGCGACGCAAAGTCGGCGCTGCGCGTCGCCGAAGGCGCACTCGTCTGCGTTGACGCCGTTGCCGGTGTCGAAGTCCAGACCGAAAAGCTCTGGGCCGAGGCCGCCTCGCTCAACCTTCCGCGCATCGTCTCCGTGACCCGCCTGGAGCGCGAGCGCGCGAGTCTCGAGCGCACGCTCGAATCGCTGCGCCGCGACTGCGCGCGCGAGATCATTCCGATCCAGCTGCCTATTGGCGAGGAGCGGGCTTTTACCGGCGTCGTCGACCTGGTGCGCATGAAGGCGCTGACATTTGCCGCCGACAGCAGCGGGAAGATGACCGAGGGAGACGTGCCGCCCGCCCTTGCGGAGCAGGCCGCCGCCGCGCGGGAGCAGCTGATCGAGATGGTCGCGGAAGCCGACGAACAGTTGATGGAGACGTTCTTCTCGGAAGGAACGCTCACGCAGGAGCAGCTGCTGCAGGGGCTCAAGACGGCGACGATGGCCGGCAAGATCTTCCCGCTCGTCTGCACGTCGGGCCTCCACGTCATCGGCATCCAGCCGCTGCTCGACGCGATTGTCAGCTACATCCCGTCCCCGGCCGAACGCGATTTCCCGGCGATCACCGACAGCGGAGACAACACCGCCATCAAGGCGTCCGAGACGGCGCCGTACAGCGCGTTCGTCTGGAAAACAATTGCCGACCCCTTCGCCGGGCGCATCACGATGCTGCGCGTGATTTCCGGATGTCTCAAGGCCGACACCAACGTCCACAACCAGACGCGCGACAGCTCCGAGCGTTTCGGTCACCTGCTGGCGCTGCAAGGCAAGACCCAGACCCAGGTGTCCGAGCTCAAGGCAGGCGACCTCGGCGCGGTCGCGAAGCTGAAAGACACGCGCACGAACGACGTGCTCGCAGAGAAGAACACGAAGATCAAGCTCGCGGAGATCAAGTTCCCCGAGGCTGTGCTCTCATACGCGATCGAGCCGAAGAGCCGTGGGGACGAGGACAAGATCAGCGGGTCCATGCAGCGATTGAAGGAGGAGGACCCGTCCATCAGCTACACGCGCGATCCGCAGACGCATGAGTTGCTGCTTGCCGGACAGGGGCAGCTGCACATCGAGGTCACGGTCGCCAAGTTGAAGCGGCGCTTCAGCGTCGAAGTGCTTCTCAAGCCGCCGCGGATCCCCTACCGCGAGACGATTACGGTCGCCACCGAAGCCCACGGCAGGCACAAGAAGCAGACCGGCGGCCACGGCCAGTTCGGCGACTGCAAGATCAAGGTGGAACCGCTGCCGCGCGGGAGCGATTTCGAGTTCGTCGACGATATCTTCGGCGGATCGATCCCGCGGCAGTATGTTCCGGCGGTCGAAAAGGGAATCCAGGATTCGCGCCTGCGCGGGTTCCTCGCAGGCTATCCGATGGTCGACTTCCGCGCGACGGTGTTCGACGGCTCCTTCCATGCCGTCGACTCGAACGAGTTGTCATTCAAGATGGCGGGCTCGCTCGCGTTCAAGGACGCCATGACGCGGGCGCGCCCGACCATTCTCGAGCCGGTGATGAACGTCGAGGTCTATGCGCCGAGCGATTTCGCCGGTGACCTGATGGGCGATCTGAACAGCCGCCGCGGCCGCATTGCGGGCATGGACACCCGCGGCACGATGACCGTCATCCGCGCGCAGGTCCCGATGGCCGAGATGCTGACCTACGAGCAGCACCTCACGTCGGCGACCGGCGGACGCGGCTCGTACCATATGGAGTACTCGCACTACGACGAAGTGCCGCATCAATTCCAGGCAAAGATCATCGCCGCCTCCAAGGCGGAAAGAGGACAGGAGGCTGTGGAAGAAGTCTGAAAATCCCAAATCCCAAGCCCCAAATTCCAACGTCCAGTCATACAAAAGGCCCGGCGACTTCGGTCGTCCGGGCCTTTTTTGATTTGGGTTTTGGGATTTGGGTTTTGGGATTTCGGATTTACGACCCTCCGGCTTTTCGAGGGGTCGTCGTCTTCCGGCCACCCCTGGTCTGGCCGCCGGCCTGGCCCTTCGAGCCCCCGCCCTGCTCGCCCTTGCCCGCGCGGAGTCCGCGCGCGGCGGCCTTGAGCCGATCGCCCACGCTCTTGGTCTTCGGCGTCGCGGCGGCCTTCTCGGCGTTCTTCTCTTCCTCGGCGCGTGGGTTGTACTCGCTGCCGAGGAGCTCTATCTGCGCCACCTCCGCCGAGTCGCCCCGGCGGAAGCCCACGCGGAGAATTCTCGTGTAGCCGCCGGGCCGTTCAGCGAACCGCGGCGCGATCGTCTCGAACAGCTTGCCGACGACGTCCTTGTCGGGAAGCTCCGCAAGCACCATGCGGCGCGCGTGGAGGGCGCTGCCGTTGGCCTCGGCCGACGCAACCCCGCGCTTGGCGATCGTGATCAGCCGCTCGACGAACGGCCGCAGCTCCTTCGCCTTCGGCATCGTGGTCTCAATGCGCTCGTGCCGGATGAGCGCCATCGCCTGGTTCCGCAGCAGCGCAATGCGATGCTCGGTGACGCGGCCCAGTTTTCGGTGTGCGACGTTGTGTCTCATGGCTGTATCTCTATCGGGATCCGGGATCCGGGATTCGTTGCCCTCCCGAGTCCCGAATCCCGGAATGTCTAGTCCTGATGCGCCGACGTCGGCTGATCGACCCGCATGCCGAGGCTCAGGCCCATGCTGTGCAGGATTTCCTTGATCTCGTTGAGCGACTTCCGGCCGAAGTTCTTCGTCTTCAGCATCTCGGCCTCGGTCTTCTGCACGAGCTCGCGAATCGTCCGGATGTTCGCGTTCTTCAGGCAGTTGTACGAGCGCACGGACAGCTCCAGCTCCTCGACGCTCTTATCGAGGTTCTCATTGAGCGCGCCGGACCGCGGCTGGTCGGCTTGCGCTTCCGCCGGCTGGTCGGCCACGTCCTCGAGGTTGATGAAGATGTTCAGGTGATCGCGAATCAGCTTCGCGGCCAGCGAGACGGCGTCCTGCGCGGTGACCGAGCCGTTGGTCCAGACGTCGATCGTCAGCTTGTCGTAGTCGGTGGTCTGGCCGAGGCGAGCCGCCTCCACAAGATAGTTCACCTTCTTGACCGGCGAGTGGACGGAGTCGACAGGGATCCAGCCGATGCCCAGGTCCTCGTCGAAGTTCTTGTCCGCCGATACGTAGCCGCGACCCCGCTTCATGCGCAGCTCCATGTGCAGCTTGCCGCCGTCCGACACGGTCGCGATGTGAGCTTCGGGTTCGAGGATCTCGACGTCGGCGTCCGCCTCGATGTCCTTCGCCCGCACGATGCCGGGCTTTTCGACCCGCAGGTACAGCGTCTTGGTGTAGTCGACGTGCAGCTTCAGCGGAATCTGCTTCAGGTTGAGGATGATGTCGGTCGCGTCCTCGACCACGCCGGGGATGGGCGAGAACTCGTGGAGCACGCCGTCGATCTTCACCGCGGTGATCGCGGCGCCCTCGATCGACGAGAGCAGGACGCGGCGCAAGGCGTTGCCGATCGTGGTACCGAAACCGCGCTCGAACGGCTGCGCGTAGAACCGGCCAAACCTGTCGGTGAGCGTCTCACGCTCGAAGTCGAGCCGCTTGGGGCGTTGAAAACCTTTCCAGAGCATTGTTGTGTCCTTTCGCGAACGGGCCGGCAGCCCCGGCCTCCAGACCTGCATGTTGACCCACCGGCCTCCCGCCGCAGGTCTGTAAGGCTGCGGGCCGGCGGTTGCGATTCAGCTCGCAGCGCGCAGCTGGCAGCTGGCAGTAAGAACCCGCCAGTGCTGCCGGCCGCCTGCTGCGGGCTGCCTGCTTCTACTACTTCGAATACAACTCGACGATCAGCTGTTCCTGGACGGGCAGATTGATCTGCTCGCGCGTCGGCACCGAGCCGACCCGTGCCGACATTCCTTCTGCGTCGAACAGCAGCCACTCGGGCACGCCGCGCCCCTTCACTTCCTCGAGCGCGTGGGCGATCGACACGTTCTTTCGGCTGCTCTGCCGCACCGCGACAATGTCGCCAGGCTTGAGAGAGAACGACGGGATGTCCACCTTGCGGCCATTGACGGTGAAGTGGCCGTGGCGAACGATCTGGCGCGCCTGCGCCCGCGACGTGGCGAAGCCAAGCCGGTAGGTGACGTTGTCCAGACGACGCTCGAGCAGCTGCAGGAGCGTCTCGCCGGTGATCCCGCGCGTCCGCTCGGCCTGCTCGAAGTAGCGGCGGAACTGATCCTCCAGCACGCCGTAGATGCGCTTGACCTTCTGCTTCTCGCGCAGCTGGACGCCGTACCCGGCGAGCTTCTGCTTGCGCGACTTCCCATGCTGCCCCGGAGCGAAGTTCCGCTTCTCGATTGCGCACTTCTCCGTGTAGCAGCGCTCGCCCTTGAGGAACAGCTTCATCCCTTCGCGGCGGCACAGGCGGCAGACAGGTCCAATATATCGAGCCATTCAATCTCCAACTAGCGATTCGTGATTTGTGATTCGTGATTCCCACTCACGACGTCACAACCCGCGCATCACCAACCAATCCCTAATCCCTAACCCCTAACCCCTAACCCCTAATCCTAACTACACGCGTCTCCGCTTCGTCGGGCGACAGCCGTTGTGCGGAATTGGCGTGACGTCGCGGATCGACTTCACCTCGATGCCGACCGTCTGCAAGGCGCGAATCGCCGACTCGCGGCCCGATCCGGGCCCCTTCACTTTGACCTCGACGGACCGCAGCCCATAGGTCTTCGCGGTGTTGCCCGCGTTGATGGCAGCCTGGGTGGCGGCGAACGGCGTTCCTTTGCGCGACCCCTTGAAGCCGATCCCGCCCGCGCTCGACCACGCGATCACGTTACCCTCGGTGTCGGTGATGGTGATGTGCGTGTTGTTGAAGGAGGCGTGGATGTGCACGTAGCCGTGATGCACGACGCGCTTCTCGCCGCGCTTCTTGAAAGTCTTGCGTGCCGGCTTTTTTCCGCCTTCGGTTTTCTTGTCCGGGGCGGCGGTTGCGTCTTGAATTTTGGCCATTCGTCTCTCACGTGCGGGTCTGAAGACCCGCCCCTACCCTGTCGTTAAACGGTCTTTTTCTTCGCAATCGCGCCCTTGCGCGGGCCCTTCCGCGTGCGCGCGTTGGTGCGCGTCCGCTGCCCGCGCGCCGGCAGGTTCCGCCGGTGGCGCAGGCCGCGGTAGCAGCCGATTTCCATCAGCCGCTTGATGTTCATCGAGATCTCCTTGCGGAGATCGCCTTCCACGCCGCCCACCTCTTCGAGCACCCGGCTGATCTTCCGGACGTCGTCCTCGGAGAGATCCTTCACACGGATGTCCGGGCTGACGCCCGCCGCCCCGAGGACGTCATTCGAGCGCTTCCGGCCGATGCCGTAGATATAGGTAAGGCCAATCTCGACCCGCTTGGTTCGCGGAAGATCGACGCCTGCAATTCGCGCCATCTGCTATCCCTGCCTCTGTTTGTGCTTCGCGTTCGTGCAGATCACGCGCACCACACCCTTGCGGCGCACGACTTTGCACTTGTCGCAAATCTTTTTGACCGACGCTCTGACCTTCATTGCTCTGTCTACGCCTTCCTGACGATCCGCCCGCGGGTGAGATCCCGACGGGTCAGCTCCACGACGACTCGATCCCCGACGAGCACGCGGACGAAATTCCGCTCGAGCCCGCCGCCGATGTGCGCCGTGATCCGGTGGCGCCCCTCGATTTCCACTTCGTACAACCCGCTCGGCAACTGCGCCCGGACGACGCCTTCCACTGTCTGGCCGTTCTCCCTGTCCATGCGGGGCGAGCCCTTCAGGCTTGCCTCGCGGACCCGCCCTTCGACTGGTGCTCAGGGCGTCCCGAGCCGGGTCGAGGGACGAAGGGTCCGCGCGGCACCACAGTCAGGTCCGCGCCGGCGAGCCTGCAAGTGGGAGCCCCGCCGCGTCTACGCGGTGGGGTGCCGTGGCTCGCCCGGCGGACAGCAACTCCTTCGCTCTCGCGGCGTCAGCCGGCAGCAGCGTCAGAATTTCGCACCCCGTGCCTGCCACCACCACCGTATGCTCGAAGTGCGCCGACAGGCTGCCGTCGCGCGTCACCGCCGTCCACCCGTCCGACAGCACCTTCACCGCCGGCTTTCCCGCGTTCACCATCGGCTCGATCGCCAGGACCATTCCCTCGGCCAGTCGCGGCCCGCGGCCGCCTGGGCCGTAGTTCGCGATCTGCGGCTCCTCGTGGAGCGATGTCCCGATGCCGTGCCCGACGAACTCGCGCACGACCGAGAACCCGTGGGTCTCGACGTGCTGCTGGACCGCCGCCCCGATGTCCGAGACCCGGGCGCCGGGCTTCACCGCCTCGATCCCGTGGAAGAGCGCCTCTTCCGTCACCCGCAGGAGCTCGGTCGCTTCCTGCGACACGCGGCCAATCGGCACCGTTACCGCACAGTCCCCGAAGAAACCGTCCAGCTTCGCACCCATGTCGATGGAGAGGATGTCTCCTTCGACGAGCGGACGCTTCGACGGGATCCCATGCACCACCTGCTCGTTGGCCGACACGCACACAGTCGCCGGGTACCCGTGGTAGCCCTTAAACGCCGGCTCGGCCCCTTCTGCCCGCACCAGGCGCTCGGCCGCGGAGTCGATGTCCTCCGTCGTCACGCCGGGCACAGCCATCCGCCGCAGTTCCGCGAGCACCTGCGCCACGAGCTGGTTCACCCGGCGCAGCTTCTCGATTTCCGACGACGACCGGCAGACAATCATGTGCGCGCCGCTTTCTCCGGCGTGGCAACCTTCCCCGTCACGGCTTTCTCGACCTTCGCGCTCGCCAGCGCGGCATCGTCAATCACCGTGTCGAGCTCGTGCGCAACCCGATCCTGCGGCTGCGCGCCGTTCACGACGCGGAACGTCGGCCGCTCCCGGTAGAATTCGACGAGCGGCTTCGTCGCCCGCTCGTACACCTCTAGACGCTCGCGTACGACCTCCTCGTTGTCGTCGGCGCGCTGTTCCAGCCCGCCGCCGCACTTGCCGCAAACCGTCGCCACGGGCGAGCCGTCCTTCGTCAACTCGGCGTTGGCGCCGCACTTCACGCAAATCAGGCGCCCTGCCAGGCGGCGAACCAGCTCGTGCTCGGGCACCCGCACGTCCACGATGACCAGCGGTCCGTTGTTTCGCTCCGCGACGATCTGATCGAGCGCATTGGCCTGCTCAACGGTTCTCGGAAACCCGTCGAGCACGAACCCGCGCTGTGCATCCGGCCGCAGCAACCGTTCGCGGACGATGGCGACCATTGTCTCGTCGTCCACCAGTTCGCCGCGATCCATCCGCTCCTTCGCACGGAGGGCCACCGGCAGCTGCGCTTTGATGCCCTCGCGAAGGATATCGCCCGTCGAAATCTTCAGCAGCCCCCGTTCACGCGCGAACCGCCCCGCCTGGGTGCCCTTTCCGGCGCCAGGCGGTCCCATCATGATCACGTTCAGCGCCACACTGCCCCCCGGCTGTCCGCCACACAGGGTCCGGCTCCGCGCCTGCCAACCCGAACACGCTACGGCGAGACCTCGCCGAAGCCGTTGGCGTAGGCGGGCCCGTGCCGGCCCCGCGTCGTGTCACCCTCGTCGACCCCTGATCCGAGTCTTCTTCATGAAGCCGTCGTAGTGCCGCATGATGAGCTGCGACTCTACCTGCTGTACGGTATCCATCGCCACGCCGACGACGATGAGCAGCGTCGTGCCGCCGAAATAAAACGTCACGCCGAGCCCCTGAGTGAACCACTGGGGCAGCGCCGCGTCGAGCTGATCGCCGATGAACGGAATCGGCGCGACCTTGAATCCGGTGATCAGAAACTCCGGGAGAATCGCTACCGCCGCCAGGTACAGCGCGCCCACCAGGGTGATGCGCGCCAGAATCGTATCGATGTATTCCGCCGTGCGCTTGCCCGGGCGGATGCCGGGGATGAATCCGCCGTACTTGCGCATGTTCTCAGCCACGTCGTCGGGATTGAAAATGATCGCCGTGTAGAAGTAGGCGAAGAAAACGATCCCGAGGACGTAGAGCAGGTTGTACAGCGGCATGCCGTAGGCCAGTTGATCCACGATCGCACGTCCCCATCCGCCTGCCGCGAACATGGTGGCGAGCGTTGCCGGAAACGCGAGGATGGACGAAGCGAAGATCACCGGGATGACGCCGCCGGTGTTCACTTTCAACGGAATGTGCGTACTGGACCCGCCATACTGCCGTCGTCCGACGACACGCTTGGCGTACTGGACGACAATCCGCCGGTGCCCTCGCTCGACGAATATGATCGCGGCGATCACAGCCACCATCATCACCATCAGAAACAGGATCCGCAGCAGGCTGATCTGGCCGGTCTGCATCTGGTCGAACGTCTGGATGATCCCCTGCGGGAAGCCGACGATGATGCCCGCAAAGATCAGCAGCGACATCCCGTTGCCGATGCCGCGCTCGGTAATCTGCTCGCCGAGCCACATGATGAAGATCGTGCCGGTCGTGAGCGTCAGCACGCACAGCAGCCGGAAGCCCCAGCCAGGGTTGTAGACGAGCGGAAGCCCGCCCTGAATCCCCGTCTGCCGCTCGAGAAAGATCGCGATGCTCAGCGCCTGGACGATTGCGAGTACGCCGGTCAGATACCGGGTGTATTGAGTGATCTTGCGGCGGCCGAGCTCGCCTTCGCGCGAGAGTCGCTCGAGGTACGGCCAGACCACCGTGAGAAGCTGCAGGATGATCGACGAGCTGATGTAGGGCATGATGCCCAGCGCGAAGATCGTCACGCGCGACAGGTTCCCTCCCGAGAACATGTCGTACAGCCCGAACATCGTGTTCTTCTGCGCTTCCGCCAGCAGCGCCAGCGCCTCGGTGTTCACGCCGGGCGTCGGGATGTGGTTCCCGACCCGGTACACGCCCAGCATCGCGAGCGTGAAGAGCACACGGTTGCGCAGGTCGGTGACCTGCCACAGATTCTTGAGTGGGTTGTTGTCCATCGTTTAACCCATGTGTGATTCGTGATTCGTGATTGGTGATTGGTGTTTCACGACGTCTGGAACACCAATCGCCATTCCCCAATCACTAATCACTAATCACTAATCACTAATCATTAATCGCTAATTGCCTCAGCTGCGCCCCCGGCAGCCGCGATCTTCTCCGCCGCCTTACCGCTGAACTTGTGCGCGTGCACTGTCAGCTTCTTCCCGATGTCGCCGCGCGCCAGCACCTTGATCCGCTTGCCCGTGCCGTGAATGAGCCCGCGCTCGCGCAGCAGCTCCGGCGTCACGACCGTGCCCGCATCGAACCGCTCCGCGAGCGTATCGAGGTTCACAACCGCGTACTCCATGCGGAAGGGATTGTTGAAGCCGCGCTTCGGCACCCGGCGGTGCAGCGGCATCTGCCCGCCTTCGAACCCGCGCTTGAACTTGTAGCCCGACCGAGACTGGGCGCCCTTGTGTCCGCGTCCAGCCTGCGTGCCCTGGCCCGTGCCGTGGCCGCGGCCGACGCGCTTCTTCGAGTGCTTCGATCCCGCGGCTGGCTTGAGATTGCTCAGATCCATATTCGCCTCGATTAGTGACTAGCGAATTTGCGATTCGTGAATCGCAAATCCACCAATTACTCCGTCACCTCGATGAGATGCCGTACTTTCAAAATCATGCCGCGCGTCGCCGGCGTGTCCGGCAGCTCCACGGAGTGGCGGATGCGGCGCAGCCCCATCCCTTCCACTGTTTTCGCCTGCGTCCTGTTGAAGCCAATCGTGCTCCGGAGAAGCGTGATCTTCAGCTTCTTCGCCGCGCTTTTCTGTGCTGTCTTTTTCGCCATGGTTATGCCCCGATGAGCTCGGCCTCTTCCTTGCCGCGGTACCGCGCGACGAGCGCCGGGTCCTTCAGATCCATCAACCCCTGAAACGTGGCGCGTACCACGTTGTGCGGATTGGCGGACCCGAGCGACTTCGTGAGCACGTTCTGGACGCCGCACGCCTCGACGACTGCGCGCACGGCGCCGCCCGCGATGAGACCCGTGCCTTCCGGCGCTGGCTTCAGGAGGACGCTCCCCGATCCAAATTTCCCCACAACCTGGTGCGGGATCGTCGTGCCACGGAGCGGGACGCGGATCAGGTTCTTTTTCGCGGCCTCGATGCCCTTCTTGATCGCCGATGGCACTTCCTTCGCCTTGCCCACGCCGAAGCCGACCACGCCGTGGCCATCGCCGACGACGACCAGCGCGCTGAAGCTCAGGTTCTTGCCGCCCTTGACCACCTTCGTCACGCGGTTGATGGACACCACCGTGTCCTTGATATCCAACTGCGAGGCGTCGACCTTCTCGCGCAAGCGGTTCATCATTGCCATCTAGCCGCCCATCCTTCTCACTAAAACTCCAGACCTGCTTCGCGCGCCGCGTCGGCGACTGCCTTCACGCGCCCGTGATAGAGAAACCCGTTGCGATCGAACACCACGCGCTTGACGCCCTTTTCAATCAGCCGCTCCGCGATGGTCTTCCCGATCGCCTTGGCTCCGGCGATATTGCCGCCCCGCTCCGCCTTCGCCAGCGAACCCTTGACCTTCGGGTCCACCGTCGAGGCCGACGCGATCGTCCGGCCCGTCATGTCGTCGACCACCTGCACGTACATGTGCGCAATGCTGCGGAACACGGTGAGGCGCGGCCGCACCTCAGTGCCGTGCACGCGCTTCCGGATCCGGTGCTTGATCCGTTCACGGCGATCGTCCTTCGTCTTGATCTTCATCGTTTGTCCTCAGCTGGCAGCCGGCCGCTTACTTGGCGCCTGTCTTTCCAACCTTCTTCTTCAGCACTTCGCCCATGTAGCGCACGCCCTTCTGCTTGTACGGGTCCGGTTTGCGCATCCGGCGGATGTTGGCGGCCACCTGGCCGACCAGCTGTCTATCCACGCCAGTCACGGTGACGTGCGTCTGCTTGTCGACCGCAATGTCGATCCCAGTGGGAATGTCGAACACGATCGGGTGCGAGAAGCCAAGCGCGAAGGTGACCTGCCGGCCCTTCAGCTCCGCGCGGTAGCCGATGCCAACGATGTCCAGCTCCTTCTTGAAGCCGTCGGTGACGCCGATCACCGCGTTCGCCACCAGGCTTCGTGCCAGGCCGTGGAACTTGCCAAGCCCGGGCTCATCGCGCGCCGTCTTGGCCACCAGCGACCCGTCGTCCTGCGCGAACACCACGCCTGGGGGAATGTACTGGCGCAGCTTGCCCTTCGGGCCCTGCACTTCGATCGCGTCTGGCGCGATCGTCACGCTCACGCCCTTCGGGATCGGAATCGGTTTTTTTCCAATACGTGACATGACTTATACCCAGCTCGCAACGCGCAGCGGACAGCCAGCAGAGCATTGCTGCCGGCTGCAGGCTGCAGGCTGCCTGCTACCACACATTACAGAGAACCTCGCCGCCGACGCCCGCCTTGCGAGCCGCACGGCCGGTCATCACGCCGCGCGAGGTCGTGAGAATGTTCGTGCCGAGCCCCCCGAGTACTGGAGGCACCTCATCCACGCCCAGATAGACGCGGCGGCCGGGACGGCTGATGCGCTCGATGCCCGAGATCACCTTCTCGCCGTGAGGGCCGTACTTCAGGAACAGGCGAATGAGCTGCCGGGGCTTCTGCCCTTTCTCGACGGCCTCGTCCACGATGCGGTACCCCTGGATGTACCCCTCGTCCTGAAGAATCCGCGCGATCTCCGCCTTGAGTTTGCTGGCCGGGAGGTCGACGCGGGCGTGCTTGGCCGACACGGCGTTACGGATGCGCGTGAGCATGTCGGAAATCGGATCGGTCATATCTCTGTTCTCTCGCTAACTCCCAATTCCCAACTTCCACTTCCCAAGGCGCCTCGGGAGGTGGGGGTTGGAGGTTGGGCGTTTACACCTACCAAGAGCTCTTCGTCACGCCCGTGACGTCGCCTTCGAGCGCCAGCTTGCGGAAGCACAGGCGGCACATCGCGAACTTCCGCATGTAAGCGCGAGGCCGCCCGCATAGCCGGCAGCGGTTGCGCAGGCGGATCTTGTACTTGGGCGTCTTGGCTTCCTTGGCGATCTTTGCAGTCGTTGCCATCTAATCCTCGTCAGCTTGCAGCCGGCTTCTAGTTCGTCCTGAACGGCAGACCCAGGAGCTGCAGCAGCTTCCGCGCTTCCTCGTCCGTCTTCGCCGTTGTCACCATCGACACGTTCATGCCGCGCGCCTTGTCGACCTTCATGTAGTCGATCTCGGGGAACAGCAACTGGTCGCGCAGGCCGAGCGTGTAGTTGCCGCGGCCGTCGAACCCCTTCGCCGAGACGCCTCGGAAATCGCGCACGCGGGGAAGCGCGATCGAGATCAGGCGATCGAGGAACTCGTACATCCGCTCCCCGCGCAGCGTGACCATCGCGCCGACGGGCATTCCCTGCCGGAGCTTGAACTGCGCGATCGACTTGGTCGCGCGGCGGATCACCGCCTTCTGGCCGGTGATGCGGCTGAGCTCGTCGGCGCCGACGTCGGCGATCTTCGCGTTCGAGGTCGCTTCACCCAGGCCCATGTTGACGACGATCTTCTTGATCTTCGGGATCGCCATCACGTTCGTGTAGCCGAACTCCTTCTTGAGGGCCGGCGCGATTTCCTTCTGGTACCGGGTCTTCAAGCGGTTCATTTGTCCACCACTCCTTCGCACTTGCGGCAGATGCGGACCTTGCGGCCGTCGCCGAGCACGCGGTGGCCGATGCGGGTCACCTTGCTGCACTCGGGGCAGATCAGCTGCACGTTGCTCGCGTGGAGCGCGGCTTCTCGCTCCACGATCCCGCCCTTGATGTTGCGCTGCGGGTTCGGCCGCGTGTGCCGCTTGATCATGTTGACGCCTTCGACGATCAGGCGGTTCTTCGCGGGGAGCACCTTCAGCACTCTCCCGCGCTTGCCGCTGTCCTTGCCCGTGTTGATCGACACGGTGTCGTTGCGGCGAATTGGGGTTTGTAGTCTCGACATCGTTTCTTCCATTTGTGATTCGTGATTGATGATTGGTGATTTCGAAATCACCAATCGCCAATCGCCAATCCTAGAGAACCTCCGGCGCGAGAGAGATAATTTTCATGAACCGGCGCTCGCGCAGCTCGCGGGCGACGGGACCGAACACGCGCGTGCCGATCGGTTCGTTCTGATCGTTGATGAGGACGGCGGCGTTGCGGTCGAAGCGGATGTAGCTGCCGTCGCGGCGGCGCTGCTCCTTCGTGGTGCGCACGATGACCGCCTTCACCACCTGTCCCTTCTTGACCGTGCCGTCCGGCGTCGCTTCTTTCACCGACGCCGTGACGATGTCGCCGAGCCGCGCGTAGCGCCCCGTCGATCCGCCAATCGGGTTGATGATCGAAATCTTCCGCGCGCCCGAGTTGTCGGCCACGTCGAGGATCGATCGCATTTGAATCATGGCTGCACCCTGTCTCTCGTCGATCGCTGCCGGCTAGATCTGCGCTTTCGCCACGACGCGCGTGACGATCCATCGCTTGCGCCGCGACAGCGGCCGCGACTCGGCGATCGCGACGGTGTCGCCAACCTTCGCTTCGTTGGCCTCGTTGTGCGCGACGAACTTCGATGTCTTCCGCTGGCTCTTGCCGTACATCCCGTGGCGTACCTGTCGTTCCACGGCGACGACGACGGTCTTTTCCATCTTGTCGCTGACGACCGTGCCGGTCAGCTGTGCCTTGACGCTCATATCAGTCCTACCTGTAGCCCGCAGCCTGCAGCCGGCAGCTGGCAGTCAACATCGAATCCCGCTGCCTACTGCCCGCCGCCTGCTGCCTGCTTTTCCTGCAGAATCGTCTTGATCCGCGCCAGGTCGCGGCGCACATCGCGCACTTTCGCCGGCGCCTCGAGCTGCCCCATCGACTTCTGAATTCGCAGCCGGAACAGCTGGTCGTCCAGCTCCTTCTCGCGGTCGCGCAGCACGTCGACCGACAACTCGCGGATTTCGCCCACCTTCATGACGCTGTCTCCTGCGCCATTCTCATGACGCTAGTCTCCTGCGCCATTCTCATGACGCTCTCTCCTGCGCGAAGCGGGTCGCGAACTTCGTCTTGATCGACAGCTTCGCTGCGGCGAGCCGCATGGCCTCGCGCGCTTCGACCTCGCTCACGCCTTCCATCTCGAACAGGATGCGGCCCGGACGAATGACGCACACCCATTCTTCGGGCGCGCCCTTGCCCTTGCCCATGCGCGTCTCCTGCGGCTTCTTCGTGATCGGCTTGTCGGGGAACACGCGCACCCAGATCTTGCCGCCACGCTTGATGAAGCGGGTCATCGCCACGCGCGCCGCCTCGATCTGGCGAGCGGTCATCCAGCACGGCTCCATCGCCTTCAGTCCGTAGTCGCCGAACGACACGTCGGAGCCGCGCCACGCCTTCCCGGTCATGCGTCCGCGCTGCTGCTTGCGGAACTTGACCTTCTTTGGCATCAACATGATTCGTTACCTCTCACGCCCCGCGGGACGGCGCGGCGCGCGGTCCCGGTATTCCTCGTCGCGGCCGACGCGCGGCACGAGGCGCTCGCCCTTGTAGAGCCACACCTTCACACCGATCTTCCCGTAGGTGGTGTTCGCCTCGGCGAACCCGTAGTCGATGTCCGCGCGCAGCGTCTGCAGCGGCAGCTGGCCGTGCAGGTACCACTCGGAGCGCGCGATTTCGGCACCGTTCAACCGGCCCGATACGCGCACCTTGATGCCCCGCGCGCCGAACCGGAGCGCCGATTCCACCGCCTTGCGCATCGCGCGGCGGAACGCCACGCGCTTCTCGAGCTGCACCGCCACCGACTCGCCAATGAGCTGCGCCTCGAGCTCCGGCTTCTGGATCTCCTGGATGTTGATGAAGACCTCGCGGTTGGTGCGCTTCTGGATTTCCTGCTTCAGCTTGTCGACCTCGGTTCCCTTGCGGCCGATGATGATGCCTGGGCGCGAGGTGTAGATGTCGATCTTCAGCTTGTTGGCCGCGCGCTCGGTCTCGATGCGCGAGACGCCCGCGTGCGAGAACCGCTTCTTCAGGTCCTGCCGCAGCGCGAGATCCTCGTGGAGGAGCTTCGCGTAGTCGCGATCCGAGTACCAGCGCGAACGCCAGGTCTTGTTGAAGCCGAGCCGGAACCCGTATGGGTGAACCTTTTGGCCCACGTTATCTCCTGTCCTTGACGATGCTCTTAACCACGAAGGATCCGAAGGTCTTCATCTTTCCTACGCCTTCGCCGCGGCGGTCTTGCGCGCCGGGGTCTTATTCGCGCGGGCCGGCTTCGCCGCCGCGTCTCCGTCCGTGGCCACGCGCGCGATCTTGAGCGGCCGCTCGGTGACCTGCACCGTGAGGTGCGCGGTGCGCTTGACGACGCGGAACGCACGGCCCATCGGGGCCGGACGCACGCGCTTCATCGACGACCCCTGGTTGGCGTAGCACGCCGACACATACAGCCGCTCGATGTCGCCGCTGAACCCGTCCTGCTGCTGCGCGTTGGCGACCGCCGATCGCAGCACCTTCGCAATCTCCCGCGCGATCGTCTTCCGCGTGAACTGCAGCGTCGCGAGGGCCTGGTTGACGCCCTTGCCGCGAATCAGCTCCAAAACGAGCCCCGCCTTCTGCGCGGAAGTGCGGATGCCTCGTGCCGTCGCGATTGCTTCCACCATGATTCGAATCGCCTCTCTTCGCCTCTAACGCCTGGCGCTTCGCGCTTAGCTCTTGCCGCCCGGCGCAGCCGGAGCGGCTCCTGCCGCCGGCGCGGCCGCGGCGGCCTTCTCGGTCTTGGTCGTGTGACCCTTGAACGTGCGGGTCGGCGCAAACTCCCCGAGCTTGTGGCCGACCATGTTTTCGGTCACGTACACAGGGATGAACTTCTTCCCGTTGTGCACCGCCATCGTGTGCCCGACCATCTCGGGAATCACCGTGGAGCGTCGCGACCAGGTCTTGATGACCTTCTTCTCGTTGGCGCGGTTCATCGCCTCGAGCTTCTCGAGCAGCGGCGTGTCGACGAACGGTCCCTTTTTCAGCGATCGGCTCATATCGTTTCCTAGGCGGACCTGAAGGTCCGCCTCTACATGGCGGGCCTACAAGGTCCGCCCTACTTCGTTCTCCGCTGCACGATGAAGCGGCTGCTGTCCTTGCGACGGCGCGTCTTGTAGCCCTTTGTGGGCTGGCCCCACGGCGTCACCGGGTGGCGGCCACCCGACGTCTTGCCTTCACCGCCGCCCAGCGGGTGATCAACCGGGTTCATCGCCACGCCGCGCACGTGCGGGCGCTGGCCGAGCCAGCGGCTCCGCCCGGCCTTGCCGATCGACACGTTCTCGTGATCGAGGTTGCCGACCTGGCCAATCGTCGCGACGCACTGGACGTTGATCTTGCGAATCTCGCCCGACGGCATGCGGACCGAGGCGTACTCGCCTTCGCGCGCCACGAGCTGCACCGACGATCCGGCGCTGCGCGCGATCTGTCCGCCCTTGCCAGGACGCAGTTCCACGTTGTGAATCTGCGTGCCGAGCGGAATGTTCTTCAGCGGAAGGCAGTTCCCAGGCAGGATGTCGACGTTGTCGCCGGCGACGAGCGTGTCGCCGACCTTGATCCCGAGCGGCTGCAGGATGTAGCGCTTCTCGCCATCCGCGTAGTTCAGCAACGCGATCCGCGCGGAACGGTTCGGGTCGTACTCGACCGTCGCGACCTTCGCCGGGATGTCCTTCTTGTCGCGCTTGAAGTCGATCAGGCGGTACAAGCGCTTGTGCCCGCCGCCACGCCACCAGGAGGTCAAGTGACCCTTGTTGTCCCGGCCGCCGGACGTGTGCAGGTTCTCCGTCAGCGGAGCGTACGGCTCGTTCGTCGTGATCTCGTCGAACGTCAGTGAGGTCTTGCCGCGGACGCCAGGCGAGGTCGGGTTGTATTTGCGAATAGGCATGATGTCTTACGCCCCCTGCAGGAAGTCCGGAAGCTTCTCGCCGTCGCGAAGCCTCACGTACGCCTTCTTCCAGTCCGAGCGGCGGCCCATGTACTTGCCCTGGCGCTTGAACTTCCCGTGTGCCAGTGACGTGCGGACGCTCTGCACCTTCGAACCGAGCAGCTGCTCGACGGCCTTCTTGATGTCGATCTTGTTGGCATCCATCGCCACCTGGAAGACCAGCGTCTGGCCCTCCTCGCGGAGGACCGTGGTCTTCTCGGTAATGAGCGGGCGCCGCAGAACGCTTGTCAGTTTCATGACTATCTCTCAACCAAGGACTTCCTGCAGTTTTTCGATCGCCGCGCGCGTCAGCACCACGCGGCGCGTGTTCATCACGTCCCGGGCGCTTACGCGGTTGCTCGCCAACAGGCGGACGCCCGCGATGTTCCGCACCGACAGCGTGAGGTTGTCCTCGGGCTTCACGTCCACGAGCAGTGCCTTCCCCTCGACTCCGAGGCGCTTCAGCATCTCGGCCGCCCCGCGCGTCTTGATCTCGCCGACGGTCAGCGCCTCGACCACGGTTACCTCGCCGTCGCGCAGCTTCTGCGTCAGCGCGGCGCGGAGCGCGCCCTTCTCGACCTTCTTCGGCAGCTGGTATTCGTAGCTGCGCGGCTGCGGGCCGAACGTCGTGCCGCCCTTCCGCCAGAGCGGGTTGCGGATCTCGCCCACGCGCGCCCGGCCGGTGCCCTTCTGCCGCCACGGTTTCTTGCCGCTGCCGCTGACCATTGCACGGGTCTTGGTCGCGTGCGTGCCGCGCCGCTCGGCGGCGTTGGCGCGCACCACGGACTCGTGAATCAGGTCCGTCTTCACGCGACCGCCGAACACCTCGTCGCTCAGGTCGACGGAGCCAACCTTCTGGTTTTCTGCGTTGACGACATCAACAGTCATGAATCTCATACCGGGATCCGGGGTCCGGGACCCGGGATCCGAAAAAACGCGAACCATCATCAGATCCCGGATCCCCGATCCCGGATCCCTTCACGGTTCTATTTCTTACCCTTCTTCTTCGACGGCTCGACCTGCGCGATTTTGATGGTCTTCGCCGCCACCGCTTTGCGAATCACCACCACGGCGTTCGGGCCGCCTGGCACCGAGCCCTCGATGAGCAGCAGGTTGTTCTCGGGATCCACGCGCAGAACCTTCAAGTTTCGCGTCGTGATCTGCTTGTCCCCCATGTGGCCGCCCATCCGCATGCCCTTGACCACACGCGACGGGTACGACGAGGCGCCGATCGAGCCCGGCGCGCGGTGGAACATCGAGCCGTGGGACATTCGGCCGCCCTTGAAGTGGTGACGTCTGACGACGCCCTGGAAGCCCTTGCCACGGCTGGTCCCGATGACGTCCACGCGCTCGCCATCCGCGAACATCGACACGTTGACCTGGTCGCCCGCTTTCACCGGATCGCCGCCCGCCTTGAGGCGAACCTCACGCCGCACGCGCGTCGGCGGCACGCCTGCCTTCTTGAAGTGCCCCTCGGTCGGCTTGTTCTCCTTGTGGGGCCGCGCCTCGACGAGCCCGAGCTGCACCGCCTCGTAGCCGTCGTGATCCACGGTCTTCACCTGGGAAACCACGCACGGTCCCGCCTTGAGCACCGTCGCCGGATGCACGACGCCGTCCTGCGTGAACAGCTGCGTCATTCCGACTTTCTTGCCAATCAGCCCTGTGACCATCGCTCAGTCCTTGTCGGGACTCGGGATTGGGGACTCGGGATTCGAATCCCGAATCCCGGATCCCGAATCCCGCTATTTCCCGTGTTCCTTACCGAATGCCTTGATCTCCACATCCACACCAGCAGGGAGATCCAGCTTCATCAACGCGTCTACCGTCTGCGGCGTCGGCTCGAAGATGTCGATCAGCCGCTTGTGCGTGCGGATCTCGAACTGCTCGCGCGACTTCTTGTCCACATGCGGCGATCGAAGAACTGTCCACTTGTTCTTGGCCGTCGGCAGCGGAATCGGACCCGCCAGCCGCGCGCCGGTCCGCTTGGCTGTCTCGACGATCTCGCCGGTCGACTGGTCGAGAATGCGCGAATCGTAGGCCTTCAGGCGGATGCGGATCTTGTCGCTAAACATTGCCATTGCTGCACTCCGTAGGGATCGGGGATCGGGGATCCGGGATCCGTTACTCGAGAATCTCCGTGACGGTCCCGGCGCCGACCGTGCGGCCGCCTTCGCGGATCGCGAAGCGCGCGCCCTTCTCCAGGGCCACCGGCGTGATCAGCTCGCCCGTAATCGGCGTGTTGTCCCCCGGCATCACCATTTCCACGCCCTCCGGCAGCTTCAGGATCCCCGTCACGTCTGTCGTCCGGATGTAGAACTGCGGCCGATACCCGTTGAAGAACGGCGTGTGCCGCCCCCCCTCTTCCTTCGACAGGATGTAGACCTCGCCCTTGAACTTCGTGTGCGGCTTGATCGACCCCGGCTTGGCCAGCACCTGCCCCCGCTCCACGTCCGTCTTTTCCACCCCGCGCAGCAGCACCCCGATGTTGTCCCCCGCGACCCCCGAGTCCAGCAGCTTCCGGAACATCTCCACCCCGGTCACCACCTTCTTCTCCGTCGGCTTGAACCCCACGATCTCGACCTCTTCCCCCACCTTCACCTGGCCCCGTTCCACCCGCCCCGTCACCACCGTCCCGCGCCCCGAGATCGAAAACACGTCCTCGATCGGCATCATGAACGGCTTGTCAATTTCCCGCTCCGGGATCGGAATGTAGCTGTCGAGCGCCTCCATCAACTTGATCACGCCCGCCACCCCCTCCGCGTCCCCCTGCAGCGCCTTTATCGCGCTCACCCGCACCACCGGCACGTCGTCGCCATTGAACCCGTAGCTCGTCAGCAGCTCCCGCACCTCCAGCTCCACCAGGTCCAGCAGCTCCGGGTCGTCCACCGCGTCCACTTTGTTGAGCGCCACCACCAGATACGGCACGTTCACCTGCCGCGCCAGCAGCACGTGTTCCCGCGTCTGCGGCATCGGGCCGTCGGTCGCCGACACCACCAGGATCGCGCCGTCCATCTGCGCCGCCCCCGTGATCATGTTCTTGATGTAGTCGGCGTGCCCCGGGCAGTCCACGTGCGCGTAGTGCCGGTTCGCCGTCGAATACTCCACGTGGCTCGACGCGATCGTCAGGATCTTCGTGTCGTCCCGCCGCCCCTGCGACTCGCTCGCCTTCGCCACCTGGTCATACGACACGAACTTCGCCCATCCCTTGTCGGCCGCCACCTTCGTCAGCGCCGACGTCAGCGTCGTCTTCCCGTGGTCGATGTGCCCGATCGTCCCCACGTTCACGTGCGGCTTGGTGCGATCAAATTTCTCTTTGCCCATTACGCTGCTCCGTTATCAGGCGGACCTGAAGGTCCGCCTCTACGTCCTGGTAGAGGCGGGTCTTTAGACCCGCCTACCGCTATTTCGTCCCCTGTATCCGGGCGACCACTTCTTCGCTCACGTTCTGCGGTGCCTGCTCGTAGCGGTCGAAATGCATCGAGTAGGTCGCGCGCCCCTGCGTGCGCGACCGCAGGTCCGTGGCATAGCCGAACATCTCGGACAGCGGGACACGCGCATTGATAATCTGCGTGCCGCCGCGATCCTCCTGCGACTGGATGCGGCCGCGCCGGCTTGCCAAATCGCCCATCACGTCGCCCATGTACTCCTTCGGGACCACGACCTCGACGCGCATGATCGGCTCGAGCAGCACCGGCTTCGCCTTCTTCGCCGCGTCCTGGAACGCCATCGATCCGGCAATCTTGAACGCCATTTCCGACGAGTCGACGTCGTGGTACGAGCCGTCGTACAGCTCGATCCGCACGTCGTCGATCGGGTACCCCGCGAGGACGCCGCGCGTGAGCGCTTCCTTGATGCCCTCGTCGACCGGCTTGATGAATTCCTTCGGAATCGCAGCGCCGACGATCTCGTTTTCGAACACGTACCCGGTTCCAGGCTCGCCGGGGTACAGGTGGATCTTCACGTGGCCGTACTGGCCGCGGCCACCGGTCTGCTTCGCGTACTTCATCTCGCCGTCGGCGGGCCGCGTCAACGTTTCCTTGTAGGCCACCTGCGGCTTGCCGACACTGGCTTCGACGTTGAACTCGCGCTTCAGGCGGTCGACGATGATCTCCAGATGCAGCTCGCCCATGCCGGCGATGATGACCTGGCCCGTCTGCTGATCCGTCTTGACCCGGAAGGTCGGATCCTCACCCATCAGCTTTGCGAGGCCTACGCCCAGCTTTTCCTGGTCGCCCTTCGTCTTCGGTTCGATCGCGAGAGAGATCACCGGCTCCGGGAAGTCCATCGACTCGAGGACGATCGGTTTCTTCTCGTCGCAGAGCGTGTCGCCCGTGCTCACCTGCTTGATCCCGACGAGGGCCGCGATGTCGCCGGCGTAGACCTCCTCGATTGGCTCGCGCTTGTTCGCGTGCATCTTCAACAGGCGGCCAACGCGCTCCGTGCGCTGCTTGGTCGAGTTGTAGATCGACGAGCCTCCCTTGAGGACGCCCGAGTAGACACGAATGAACGTGAGCTGCCCGACGAACGGGTCGGTCATGAGCTTGAACGCCAGCGCGGCGAACGGCGCATCATCCGACGCCGGACGCTCGATGAGCGTCTCTTCCTTTGCGTTCGGATCCAGGCCGGTAATCGGCGGCACGTCGAGCGGGGACGGGAGGTAATCGACGACGGCGTCGAGCAACGGCTGCACGCCCTTGTTCTTGAACGCTGAGCCGCAGATGACGACGACGAAGGGCGCTGGTTCCTCCCGCACGGAATGCATCACGCGGTGCCGCAGCGCGGCTTTGATTTCGTCCTCGGTGATCTCCTGGCCGCCCAGGTATTTCTCGAGGAGCTTGTCGTCGTGCTCGCTGACCTTCTCGATCAGCTTCTCGCGGTATTTCTGCGCTTCGGCCATCATCTCGGCCGGAATCTCCGAGACGATGTAGTCGGCGCCCATCGTCTCGTCCTTGTAGGTGATCGCCTTCATCTTCAACAGGTCGACCACGCCTACGAACTTGTCCTCGGAGCCGATCGGCAGCTGGATCGCCACCGGGTTGGCTCCGAGCTTCGTCTCGATCTGACCAAGGGTCCGCTTGAAGTCGGCGCCGATGCGGTCCATCTTGTTGACGAAGCACATGCGCGGCACGCGATACTTGTCCGCCTGGCGCCAGACGGTTTCGGTCTGCGGCTCCACGCCCGAGACCGCGTCGAAGACCGCGCACGCGCCGTCGAGGACGCGCAGCGAACGCTCCACTTCAGCGGTGAAATCGACGTGCCCCGGGGTATCGATGATGTTGATTCGGCAGTCGCGCCAGAAGCAGGTGGTGGCCGCCGATGTGATCGTAATGCCGCGCTCCTGTTCCTGCTCCATCCAGTCCATGACGGCTGTGCCCTCGTGGACCTCGCCGATCTTGTACGTGATTCCCGTATAGAAGAGGATCCGCTCGGTGGTGGTCGTCTTCCCGGCATCGATGTGGGCCATGATGCCGATATTGCGGGTTCGATTGAGCGGTGTCTGGCGCGGCATTGCTATTTCTCTAGGTTCAGGAGGTTCAGTGCGTTCAGGGGGTGCAGAAGGTTCGCGCCGTGCGAACTGTTTGAACCGTCTGCACCGTTTGAACCTCTTGAACCCATGTCTTCAATTACCAGCGATAGTGAGCAAAGGCTTTATTCGCCTCTGCCATCCGGTGCGTGTCTTCGCGCTTCTTCACGGCGCCGCCTCGGAGATTGGCGGCGTCGAGCAGCTCGTTCGCAAACTTCTCCTGCATCGTCTTGCCGTCGCCGCGTGAGCGCGCGTAAGTGACGAGCCAGCGGATGCTGAGCGACAGGCGCCGGTTCGGATTCACTTCCACGGGCACCTGGTAGTTCGAGCCGCCGACGCGTCGTGACTTCACCTCGAGGCTCGGCTTCACGTTGTCGAGCGCCTTCTTGAACACCTTCAGCGGATCGTCGCCGGTCCGCTCCTTGATGATGTCGAAGCTCTTATAAAGAATGCGTTCGGCGGTGCTCTTCTTGCCGTCGCTCATCACGGTGTTGATGAACTTGGTGACGAGTGTGCTGCTGTACACCGGGTCGGCGACAAGTTCGCGCTTCGGAATTTCGCGTCTACGAGGCATATCTGTTCAATCCTGTCCCGTCATTGCTTCGGCCTTTTTGCTCCGTACTTGGAACGACCCTGTTTACGACCCTGAACACCGACGGCGTCGAGCGTGCCGCGGACGACGTGGTAACGGACACCCGGCAGGTCCTTCACGCGGCCGCCGCGGATCAGCACAAGCGAGTGCTCCTGCAGGTTGTGGCCGACGCCGGGAATATAGGTCGTGACTTCAATGCCATTAGTGAGCCGGACGCGCGCGACCTTGCGGAGCGCCGAGTTCGGCTTCTTCGGGGTCTGGGTGAACACGCGCACGCAGACGCCCCGCTTCTGCGGACTCACCTGCAGGGCTGGACTCTTCGTCTTCGTGACGATCTTCTTGCGTCCCTGGCGAACGAGCTGACTGATAGTCGGCATAATCGATTCTGAAATTGGCGAATTTACGGATTGCCAAATTTACGAACTGGGATTGCTTCGTGGCAATTCGTCAATTCGTAGATTCGTCAATTCGTGAATTTCACGAATTCTCACGCTCATTCGCGTACAGACGGGAAAGCTGCGCCCGGCTGCTCCGCTTGACGCGCGAAAAAAGGCTGCGAGCGTTCACAGCCTGCGCGGCGTTTCAGGCCTGAAGACCGGCACCCAGCCGGATCTGGCACCTGAAACTGATGACCCTATCTGTGTGATGCGCGAAGGCAAACCGTCTATCGACGGCACCGGTCGCGGCTGTTTCCGAGTGCGGTTGGGACTAGATAGGGTGTCCTAGCCCCAAGAGAACCTGACGAATATAGCACGCACATTCCTGATGGCGCAACAGTTTGCACGGGGTCTACCACCGGCCAGTCTGGAGGATTAAGTCCATCTCTGGTGTGGGTTATCCTCCTTGCCAACCCTTGGACGGGATGAGGTATATGGCTGACGTGCACTCGGTAGAGGCAACCCCGCTCGAAACTGACTTCAAGCGCCAACTGGGTCTTTTTGACTCCACGATGGTTGTCAGTGGATCGATGATCGGGTCTGGAATCTTCATCGTATCGGCCGCAATGGCACGGCAGCTCGGCAGCCCCGGATGGCTGCTGGTTGCCTGGATCATAACGGGAGCCCTGACGATCACTGCCGCCCTGTCGTACGGAGAGCTCGCTGCGATGATGCCCAAGGCTGGCGGGCAGTACGTCTACTTGCGCACAGCCTATAACCCGATGTGCGGCTTCCTGTACGGCTGGACGCTCTTTACGGTCATCCAAACAGGAACGATCGCGGCTGTTTCGGTCGCGTTTGCGCGGTTCGCTGGCGTGTTGTTCCCGTGGATCTCGGAGAGTCGATATCTCATCCCGCCATTGCATCTGTCGTCGGGATATGCGCTCTCGCTGTCGACGGCACAGGTCGTCGCGATTGTGCTCATCGCCGGATTGACGTGGACCAACACATGGGGACTGAAGTACGGGAAAGCGATTCAAAACATTTTTACAACCGCGAAGACAGGCGGGCTGCTGGCACTGATCCTGGTCGGAGTCTTGATTGGTTGGAACACAGATGCCGTGCGGATGAATTTCGGCGACCTCTGGCGTCCGCGAGGTTTTGAGCCGATCGTTGACGGCGTGTCAGTTCTGACGGCCTACGGCGTATTCGTCGCATTGTGCGTGTCGCAAACCGGGTCGTTATTTTCTGCGGACGCGTGGAACAACATCACGTTTACGGCGGGTGAAGTGAAGGACCCGCGACGCAATATTCCCCTATCGCTGGCGTTCGGAACTGTCATCGTCATCTCCCTCTATGTGCTTGCGAACGTGGCCTACCTGGTCACACTGCCGTTTGAGTCCATCCAGCACGCGCCGTCCGACCGGGTTGGGACAGCGACGATCGAAGCCATAGTGCCTGGTTTGGGTGGAAGCATCATGGCATTGGCGATCATGCTTTCGACATTCGGCTGTAACAACGGCCTGATTCTGGCTGGCGCTCGCGCGTACTACGCGATGGCGCGTGACAAGCTGTTTTTTGACCGGGCGGGCAGACTCAACGACGCGAACGTGCCTGCGTGGGGGCTTGCGTTGCAAGGGGCTTGGGCGACTTTGCTGGTGATCCCCCGCACATACGATTCAGCGACGGCGCAATACGGCAACCTGTACGGAAATCTTCTCGACTATGTGGTCTCCGCCGCTCTGCTCTTCTATATCCTCACCATTGCGGGCGTGTTTCGTCTTCGGGCCACTATGCCGACGATGCCGCGACCGTATCGCACCGTTGGCTACCCTATCGTTCCAGCGCTGTATATCGCCGCTGCAGCAACCATACTTGCAGTGCTGCTGGTATACCGCCCCGCCACGACATGGCCTGGGTTCGCAATCGTTCTGATGGGAATTCCCGTGTTTTTGTGGGTGAGTCGAAATGAGGAGGGACGGCGGTCGTAGGCGGGGCGAGTCTTCAAGGGTCGCCCGAGCCGCCTTCGTCCCTGCTCGGCTTCGGCGCGCCAGGAGGGTCCGCGAAGCTCTGGTCAGTATCGCCCTCGTTTTGAGCGCCTGCGCGCGGCCTTCGCGGATCGACGCTCCTCCACCTCCAGCCAGTGCCCAGACCGTCGTTGCCGTCGCGACGTGGAACATGCACGCCGGACGCGGCGATCTGGCGCGCTTCCTCGGCGACCTCGCCTCGGGCGCGCTGACAGGCACGCCACCGCATGCTTACGTAGCGCTGCTGCAGGAAGACGTTGAAACCGGTGCGCAGAGCGCCGCGACGCTCGCCGCCCGGCGCGGCCTCGCGAGCTTCTTTGTTCCAGTCCGCGTCGACGCCAGCCGGGTGAGCGGAAACGCGATCCTCTCCACGCTGCCGCTCGGCAGTCCGTATGGCATCGGGCTCCTGCGCGAGCGACAGCCGCGAGCCGCTGCCATGGTGTCGATCACTTTTGCCGGCGAGACGCTGTTCGTCGTCAACGTGCACATGGAAAATCGCGTGACCTGGTGGCGCGGGCTGTTCAGCGACACCGCGCGCGGCCGCCAGGCCGAGGCGCTCCTGGAGACACTGCCGCGGGACGGGCACGGCATTCTGGGCGGCGATCTGAACACGTGGCTCGGGCCGCGTGAGCCCGCGTGGCGGGCGATGGCGAAGCGTTTCCGCGACACGCCGACAGATCCGTCCCAGCCGACCTTTCGCGATCGCCTGGTACTGGATCACTTGTTCTTCGATCTACCGGATGGATGGACGGCAATCCGCCGCGTGGTCGGCGATTCGTACGGGTCGGATCATCATCCGGTCGTTGCGATTGTGACGACTGCTACGAGGGCCACAAAGACGAACTAGCCACAAAGTCCACAAAGCACACTATGGTTTTTGAATTTCCTTAGAGACCTTTGTGTCCTTTGTGGCCAATCCGTCTTTGTGCCCTCGTGGCTCTCGTAGAGATTAGTGATTGAAGCGCAGCGATACCGCGATCGCGGGATGACGCTTGCGCTCGACGTTCGCGGCATTGCCGTACACCGCTAGGTCCAGCGCTGTCCGCCCGCCCATGCCAAACCCGATACCGGCCGACGGATTCCACAGCTTGCGTGTGTACATCCCGCCGCCACGCAGCGCGATCGAACCTACGCGGTACTCATATCCGCCGTGGAACGAGTTGCCGCCGTAACCCTTGCCGGCTTCGACCACCGCTGTCCAAACGTCCGCTGTGTAGGCCACATTGCCGCGGTAATCGATCGGCAGCTCGACCCTGGTGTCACCGCGCAGCTGCGGAAAGCTCTCGGCGAAGTCCGAATCGCCGAGGAACGGGTTGCCGAGCGAATATGTTGTCCGCTCGACCTGTGTCCAGTCGATACGGTTGGCCACTCCGTTCACGCCGAACCCCGTCTCCCATCGATTGACGACCGCGCCGACACCGAAATCGAGTGCGCGGCCGGTTCCCGACGTCGCGTTCTCACGCGTCACGAGCAGCGGAGTGGGAAGAAATGGGCTGTACGTGAGCATCCCGGTGGCATCGGTATCAAGGCGAAGCGCCAGATTGACATCTTCGTACCGGAACCCATGTAGATAGTTATAGTTCGCGGCGACGTAGATGCCGTCGCGGTCGGAGGTGCCTGCCGGCAATGCGAAGCGCCCGCGATAGCCTCCAGTGATCGCCAGCGCCATCTGGCCTCGCGTCGCGCTGCCAATCCGCATCTGGGTATTCGGGATGTAGATCGGCGACGGCGACCCGAGAATGTCGATCAATTGCTGATCGAAATTCGCGTCGTTTTGCATCGACACGTACGGACCGGCCCCGACGTACACGCCTTGAAAGGTTCCGTCTGGGCCTTTCTTGACCTTGATCGTGCCGCCCCAGTTCGGCGACGCGAGCCCCTCGGCACGCGGCTGGTTTGACGGCGCAGCCCCGCGATAGCGATTCAGGTCGCGACTCAGTTGGGCGTCACGGATATCGACCACGAAGTTATTGAGCCCGGCTCGCTGATCGATCTCCCCGGGGCTCGTCGCGCCGCGCCCGAACGTGTAGTGCAGCGGCGCAGCCGCATATTCCATCGTCCGGATCAGATCGAAGCCGTCCTTGCTGGGATTGAGCCTGTCGAAGTCGCGGAATACCTGAAACAGTCCGAACGGAAGCACGATCGAGCGGTAGTCGTTTTCTTCGGTAATCATCCGGGACGCGAGATTTTCACCGCCCCCGGGCGAGCCGAGCGCCACCTTGCGCGCGTCGAACGACCAATTCTGCGCTGACGCCTGACCAGCAGACAACGCGCATACCAAGACCGACAACAGGAATCTGCGTACTGGCACAAGTCACTCTCCTGAGAATCCGCATTAGTGAGGAGGACCGAAGCGGCCCAGTCCGTTCGAGGACTGTAACGACGGCGGAAATACTTCCTATCACTTGTCGGGCGGAACACCCTGATCCTGCAGGCTCCGGGCGGCATGTCCCGGGACTCCCACGGTACCGGGTGCTATTATTCGGCGCCCTGGAGATGCTCCGCACAGCTCGGCGCGGCCTCTGGCCGCCGGTCGATCCGGCCCTTGTCGAGGCCGGACGCGAAGGCGAGCTGGCGGTTGCCCGTACGCGCATCGCGATCGTGACCGTGCTGGCGCTCAGCCCCGCCGCCACGTTAATCCGCCGTCCCGCGGAGACCCCGGCCGCGCTCGCGCTGGTCATCGAAATCCTGTTCGTCGCGCTCGCCGTCACGATCTTGCAGCTGGCGCGCCGTCGCCCTCAGCCTGCGTGGCTTGGCTTCGCGGCCGCGGCGTTCGATGTCACCTTCGTCACGGTGTACCAGGCGTTGATTGTCGACGGTGGGTTCGCGGTGATCGCCCCGACGAGCCGCGTCACATTCGCGCTGTATCTTCTGTCCATCCTCGCTACCAGCCTGCGGAACGACAGCCGTGTTGCGACCTTCAGCGGCGCGCTTGCGTCTGCCGCATGGCTCGGGCTGACGCAGTGGGCAAATCTTTCCGGCACCGCGCAGACCGCGGTCGCCGACGGACGTGTCTACCGCGACGTCGGCACGGCCGGGGAGGCCCAGGAGCTGATCATCATTGCCGCGGCTACGGCGCTGTCGTGGACGATCGTGTCGCGAGCGCGCGCACTGCGGTTGTCGTCGACCCGGGACAATCTCACCGGGCTTCTCAATCGCGCTCACTTCGAAGAGCGCCTCGGGACCGAATTGATGCGGAGCGCGCGGCACCGGCGTCCCCTCGCGCTCGCGCTCATCGACCTGGATCGGTTCCAGAGCGTCAACGACTCGGCCGGCCCGCTGGCGGGAGACGAGGTGCTGTGCGAGGTCGCATCGCGGCTGAGGCGAACGGTGCGGCGCACCGACCTCGCCGCGCGGTTCGGCGGCGACGAATTCGCGCTTGTTTTCATTGATACGAGCGTTGCGGATGCAGCCGCCAAGCTCGAGGAGATCCGCAGGACCGTGTCGGCGACGCCGATCCCGTTACGCGTGCAGACGGTCGCGACGCTCACCTGCTCCGCGAGCGTCGCTGTCGCGCCGCTCGACGGTAGCCTTGCGGAATCCCTGATTGCTGTCGCCGAGGCCCGTCTGTCAGCGGCCAAGAAAGCCGGACGCGATCGACTAATGGTCGCGGGGTAAATAGAAATCCCAAATCTCAAATCCCAAATCCCAAACCTGTTCTGCGCTCACGGTTCGCAGCATTCGAAGTGCGGCTTCGTGCGTTGAGATGTGTAGACCTTCTGCCGTCAGACGGCGACGTGCTGATTTATGAGTCGACTGAACTGGTCAAAATAGTGGCAACAATCATCCAGAACAATGCTGAGAAGGAAACGCGCCGATAACAAGCGCCGCTTTTTTGATTTGGGATTTGGGATTTGGGATTTGGGATTTAATGTACAGCCATGGCACTCATTGAACCGGGTAAGAAAGCGCCGGCGTTCTCGCTGAACGATCAGAGCGGTACTGCACACACACTGTCGGACTACGCGGGACGCGCGGTGATCCTGTATTTCTATCCGAAGGACGACACGCCGGGATGTACCAAGGAGACCTGCTCCTTCCAATCGAACCTGCCGAAGTTCAAGACGAGCAAGGCCGCGGTCCTGGGCGTCAGCATCCTCGACGAGAAGAGCAAGGCGAAATTCGCGGACAAGTACAACATCACCTTCCCCTTGCTCGCCGACGCCGACCACGAGGTGGCCGAAAAATACGGCGTCTGGCAGCAGAAGTCGTTCATGGGCCGCAAGTTCATGGGCATCGTCCGCACGACCTACCTGATTGGACCCGACGGCAAAGTGCAGAAACGCTGGGACAATGTGAAGGTCGACGGGCACACCGACGAGGTGCTCGACGCCCTGCCCTGACGCTGTGTCCGGCTCCGGCCGGAAGCGACGTGTTAGGCTCTCCGCGAAATGAACGCGTACCTGCACGGCCCGAGTCTCACGCCGCTCCTGGGCGAGACGATCGGTGAAAATCTGCGCCGCACGGTGGAGCGGTTTGGCGAGCGGGACGCGATCGTCGTGCGATCGCAAGGCTACCGTGCGACGTATCGTCAGCTCTGGGAGTCGACAACCGCTCTGGCGCGGGCGCTCATCGCCTCCGGCGTGCGGCAGGGCGACCGGGTCGGCATCTGGTCGCCGAATCGC
>Ga0208185_1000037_pt1 | contig 79805 bp, 143 predicted proteins | sample EasRivMeERMLT700_FD_187532 | JGI IMG/M metagenome (GOLD analysis project Ga0208185, IMG submission 187532) | Soil microbial communities from meander-bound floodplain in the East River, Colorado, USA - East River MetaG ERMLT700 (SPAdes) (version 2) | ecosystem: Environmental > Terrestrial > Soil... | reverse complement strand
CGACCTCGCCGCCGACCTCGCCGCTTTGTCATCCCACACACCAGTATCAATTGCAGATTGATTGACTAGGGATACTTGATTAATTGCGGCGATCACTTTCAGTTTCAAATCATCGCTAATCTGCAATGATTGAACTCTCGCTTTGTTTTCTTCCAACAGAAACAAAGCGAACTTCCATTTCACAGGCTCTAGGTTTTTGCCTATTGGAATGGCAGACAGAAACTTAGCTGGGAACGATATTGCATGTCCGTTTGGAAGATGCTCAAACAGACCATCCTCCAATCGAGCCAGCCATTCGGGAATGCCTAACTCAATTTCATATCTGCTGTGCAGGTATCCATGAATTGTACAAGCAACGGCGCATCCTTTGCCGTCTTTCCAATACTGACCTTTCACAATTTCATCTGCCTTTGCATGGAGTCTGACGCGATCAAGATATTTCTTTTTGATCGCTTTATCACCATGAAACGAAAGCAACTGTTCTGCCATGACCAATTCTCCTAGTTAGGAATTTCGACGAATTGCTCATTGCGTTTGAGCGTCGGGCGAAGTCCAGTGAAAACTACATCCGTGAATCCGTAAGGCTGCATCGTGCGAAGAATGCCAGAAGTCCACACGTCGCACGAAATGCCCCACAACTCGCTGTTGCGGTTCTTATCGGCACCAGGTTCGCCAGGATGCCGATCCCCGTTACACGACCGCTCGTTGGCATACGCTGCGTTGTTTGCCATGTGGATCAGCTCTCGAACGACGTGCCGAGGAATGCCGTACTCGTATCCGAATCTGTATCGGATCGCCAGATGGTCTCTTATCATTGGCTCTCCTAGTGTGGGCAGCTTTTGTCTTTCGGTCCTTGGCACGTCGAGCACCAGTTATGTGCTTCCAACCACACTCTATCGTGATCGTCAAGCAAATATTGATACGGCATGTCAGGATCGCTTTTGTCAACCTGCAAAACTTCAACGATCTTTTGCCCATCACAAACTACAGTACCGATAGGCAATGGATCAGGAAACTTTGACATCATTCTACTCCCATTTCTTTTGCCAGATTACGAACAAACTCTTCACTACACGCGCTAAGAATATCTGCTGATAATCCTAGCTTTCGCACATCTTTGTCGAGTACCATCATGCCGATCAACTCCGCCTTGCTTTTAGGCGGAGGCGGAGGAGGCGGCGGTCTATGCCGTTTCAGTTCCTCAGGCAACGGACGCCACGGAACTAAATGCCGGTAACGAATTATTGGCAATTTATTTCCTCATTGTTTGTGTTCTCCTATTTGATATATCGGAGTTGCCAAATCAGCGCTTTCTATTTTCCGTGATGGAGTTCTGGCACACGCAAGAATCGATAGACTTGAATTATATCACGACTATCTTCTGGCCGCACACCGATGACTTTCAAATTGTGAATGTATCCGATCATCTGTGCTGCGTCGCGACACGTCTCAGCACTTACTACGCCTAGATATTCCCAACCTTTGCCACGTTTGCGGTACGTTTCAAAGTTCATGACATCCTCAGTGTGTTGGGTAAAGACATTCCGATTGCACTAACGCAGCCGGTTGGCGATACCAATATCCGCCGAACAGGAACCGCTTGTTGTTTCTCCACTCGAATCCTTCTTTCGTTGCGTAATCTGTGCAGGCTTGGAATGTGCCTGTGAATACGACTGGCAGATCATGGATGTCGGCATCAATGTCATCGAATTTTTGCCTACGCAGATTGTACATTTGCACGCTCACTGTTTTCTCCGTTTGAAGTTTGGGGCGAGTAGGATCAGAAACAATAGAAAGCCAATCCATGCAAACAACATCCTTGTTACTCCGCTGTGACTGCTGTGCTTACTGGTGGCGATTCGCTTGTCATCGTTGGATCGTAAATCAGCCAATTGTGAGCACTGTTGTGATCGATGTAGCCATATTCATAAAGCCCGTGCTTTATCGGCACTCGGAAATGAGATGGTCGAGTCTTCCATGTCTTGCACTTGCCGTTTGATCTGGCACGCAATGCAGTTCCGTCGGCGTTGCGAAGTCTAGCATGATAAAACATGCCGATAGTCATTGCGTCTTGCTTCGTAATCATTGCTCGGACTCCAATAGGGATCGCAGATCATCCACCATATCGCCGGACATTTCGATTACGGACACGCTGCCGCAGTCGCCTTCATATTCTTTGCATGATTTCCATTGCTCAGCGATTTTCTTATCGCGATGAATCGAATGGATTTTCTTGTCATTTAATATGACAATATAGATCGGTGGTTTGTTGCTCATGTTATTCCTCTAATTGAACACTCGTTTGATAAGCTTGCGTTTTCCGTTCCTGACCTGCCACACGGAACCTTTCCATAGATTGATAGCAAGAGCAACGTGCGGGTTTTTGTATCTGTCAACGAATCTGTCGCCGTTTTTCAATATGCCGGTGACATCGTACATGTCACCTTCCTTGTGCTCGAATTCACGATCTTTCATGTGTGGACGCTCCATCCGTTCATTGGTGTGAGATTGACGCTGAACGTCGGTGCACTACCATCGCCGCCATTGTCATGCGGTCCGTGGAAGATCAAGCCGCCTTGGAACCAAATGCTCCATTCATTTTCTTTGTTCAGTCGTTTCCATACGATGCTGAAACTGTGCGGGGCGAAGTCTTTGAACAGAAAGACCCGCACTTCTGGCGATCCCTTGCCGCTGCAGCCATATGTGCGGAGTTGGTTCAGCACATTGGCGAATTGTTTGGTCAATCCGCACAGCCTTGCTTTGATCTTTGCTGTGTCGAATTGCTCTCTCGCCGATTTATGGATCACTAACATTATTCGTATCCTCCGGACGACATCAAGGCTAGATGTGTGGATAATCTGCTTCTCATCAATCGAACTATCTGACTGTCTGGCGCTTGATATGCCAAATCATCAACATACAAAACCAAAGTCCATTTGAACAAAGAACACCGCCAAGTTTTGCCGTAAGCGTAAACAGTCATAGTGCCTGTCCCTTCATGATCCACATCGAATATAGGGTCCATGATGCTTACATCCTTTCGATCCAAGCAGATTTGACGTTCTTGCGAATCTTACGCAGGATTCGCCGTGCTTCGTCATGTGACCATCCACGGTTGCCGTGAGTATACACGAGCCCACCGCGCCTGCTGATGTAGAACACGAAAAACATTGTATCACTCCTTGCCTGGCAGAATTAGTTCTTCATAGATCGTCCAGCCAATTTTGCCCTCTGCTGGACCATCCAGAATCCGAACCTCTGCCATTACCAAATCGGAGATTTGATGAAGCCCGATCAATCGAACTCGATCAACTGCCACTTTGAAGATTTTGCCATCACGGATCATCTCTCGTGTTCCGTAATCGTCCTTGGTGTTGTTGTGTTTGAAAGCTTCGGCGAGTGCATGCAGATTCTTGTAGAAAATGTACTCGCCATGGTGGCGTCCAGAATCGCTAAGCTTGCAAATGTCGCCGATCTTAGGCATCACTTGTGGCGATGCTGCTGCTGTCATTGTAGGTTCGGTTTTCTTCTTTGCACAACCGGATGTAATCACAAAACCGCCTACTAATGGCAGCATAAGAATTGCTGCTGCGATTCGTTTCATAGCTACTCCTTGTATTTGCCAGCGGCTTTGCGCTTGGCGAACTCGTTCGGGCTGATACCGCCTTCCTTCTCACGGATTTGCTTACTAGACATTCCGCGCCATTGACCGCCGATCAGACCTGATTGATCTGTATGGGACTTTTCATAGTCCACTTTTGCTTGATACTGCTTATGAATTTCATCTGTGTGATACTTTAGGTAGGCCGGACACTTACCGTCACGAAAGTATGCACAACCTGTTGTACATGGATCGCCGGATGTTGTGATCAGAAGAGCGCGGAACATACTTTCCGGCTCGACCAGTTTACAACCATCGGTTTTGAGAACCTGCAGATCGTATCCAATTCGATTTAATGCTAGAGGCATGATACGTTCCTCAAATCAGGCGAATGACTCGCCAACCATGCAATTGATTCTCGGCTAGGCGACGAGCCTGAGCCTCACTTACTGCTTCAATTGCAATTGTGATTTTGCTGCCGGTATGTTTTCGCACTAACACAACGGCGAATTTGTGATTCGTAAGCATTGTAGTCCTACACGTAGATTTGCTTGAATTGTTTGCGCCGCTCTGGCATGATCGAAACCCGACCATAATCGCCGTCCCATCTATAGACTAGAAACTTTTGCCCTATTTTCACTTCGGCGAATGTCATTGGATTCTCCTAATACCCTGCCGCTTCAGCCGAGTAATCGCGTTGACTTGCTCCACGCCGATCCCATTCAGGCAGTGGTGGGATTTCAGGCCAATCTGGATGATTTTCCATCAGCCGTGATTGCAATTCATCCAATGGGCAGAAGTAATTCGCATACGCATCAAGCCGCCCATCACAATCCTTTGCTCGGGTGTTGACCTCCATACCTACACCGTCGCCGTCATGCGTGATTGTGGTATGAGTGTAGCTATAGCCTTCTTCGTTCGGCCCGCCCTCATCGAACCATATTTGCTTATATGGTTCGAGAGTCAGCTTGACCCACGATTCGTTGTACCAAAACCAGAAACGTGCATTCTTCATCACTCATTCTCCATTTGCTCGAATGCTTTGTTGGCATCGGAAACTGTCCGACACCATGACGGTACTTGATCCCATCCACGCCCGCACTTAGAGCAATCCCATTGACGAGCTTTCTTGCTAGGCCGCTCTTGTGATTTGTTTTCGATGCAGACACCGGCGCACCTTGGGCATTTGAATTGTCCGGTTTGCGCATCGGATGAGACTAATGAGACTCGCTCATAATCTGTTACATTAACGCCGATGAATGGCATGGTTTAACTCCTAACCGGAACGAACAAATCCGACACATCTGCCAACAAAACTGTAGCGATTCGATCTTGTGTCGTCCGCTCAGCGCCAGCGCCGGCGATTATCCTAGATATGTTCGCTTCATAACTTCCGACACTATCCGCCAACTGGCGGATAGTCATGTTCATCTGATCTAGTCGATATTTGATTCGAGTGAAAAACATGATCGGTCGCCCATTGGGAAGCGATCCAAATTCCAACTGATACAGATTGACAAAATCAAACGAACCATCATCGCCGACAAATTTGAATTGCGGACCATCATCGTCCGCATCTTCCCAATCATAGACAATTCCAGCAACACCGTTGTAAGTACACCGTGTCATGTCATTGTTCCTTATATCATGATCCAATTGAAAGTAAGACGAGTTGAGCAGACGCGATTGCATTGTGAATGCCTACCGTCCACTCAAACAAAATCAAACCGCCGAACACATCAGCGATTTCGATAAGGACCGACGTACAATCCAATACGTCGCCCAAGAATAGACCAACTAATCGAAGCATCATCTCTCCACGTAAGCAGGTTTGTCAACAATCGCCGCGATCTTACCGCGGACGCCACCCTCATTCCAAATGACAACGCGATACCTGGCAGGGCGATCATCCGAGATCATTTCGCAATAGATCGAATCGGATACCGTCTCAGTCCAGCCAACGCGGACAATGAAGCCGTTGCCGATATCACGTTCCAATTCTTCTTTCGTGCCTGCCATTGTCCAATCGCCTTGAAGATACATAACTCATCCTTTCAATTGTTTGAGCACTTCTTCCCTGATCTCCGCCACTTCTCGATAGTGAGCCTCACGTGATTGCCCGATGAATGGCCAGCCTTGAGTGATTCGACCTGCAATCAGCTTGACAATTTCTTCCGCTGGCATCTTTCGTTGCCGCGCTTTGAGAAAGGACAAATTCATTTTGACCTGATCTGCAAACATATCTTGCTCCTTGAAACAGAAAAGCCAATAGGCACTTAATTGTGCCTATTGGCCCCAATTCACAAATCGGTAATGGAATTTAGTTGAGCATGATGCACCTCCATATATGTGGTGGTTCGGTTTAAGTGCCGACAACTGTCATTCTGTAAGTGACTTACAGCATTTAGACAATCAAATGCATCACCACCTTTCAATTCCGCCATTGGCGAGTATAGACCATTGTGAGCAAGTCGGGAAGTCCGGCCGCTCAGCCCGCCTCACTCGCAAGTGAAGAAGGCGGAGAGGTCGCAACTATTCCTTTTCCTTTGAGAGTTTGGTGCTGACCCCTCGACGCTTCAACTCCGCCCAAGCGTTTGTTCCGTGATTGGAACCAAATCGCTTTGCATACACATCCATCCATATATCAAGCAAGCCGCGACCCATCGCAACTTTGCCGTTGTGTCGAATCGCTGGGAGGTCGATGCCTAGGTCCATTGCATAAGTGCATAGTATTCGGCGGGTTTCAAGCCGTGCTGCGTAAGGCCGATATTTCGGCGTTGCAAACTCGGACAGTTTATGCACTAGTATCATTAACGGCTTGACCCATTCAACATCGACTTTAAGCACGTCAATCTTTTCGTGCTGAAAGAAGCTAAGCCAAAGGTTTGGCGTAGTTCGTGTCATGACCGCTGCTCCCAATACGCGATTTCCAATTCCAAGATGAATGAGGGAGGCAGAACGTCAGATACGTCTTGCTCTCGCTCATTTGACTGTTGCTCGCATTCCAAATCGGCAAGTGGTTTAATCTGGAATCCGCGCGGTGCAGATTTTTGACGCCGATGACGCATGACCAGCCCCTTATTTGTGTTCTTTGTTTGCCTGAATGTAAAGTGGAACCATTCCACGCAACGAGTGTGCCAACAGATACGCAATCATTGGGATGTATTGCGATCCGTCGATTTTGACTACTCCATTTCGGCAGGCGAATTCCCAAACATTGCCGGTCTGATTCTCCCCTTCCATCCAAAACTCGCCATCCCATTCACATTTAATCATCCAACCGTCGCGCACGAGTTGTTCTTGAACATAATCAACTTGCCAGTCTACCCAAGTCCAAATGCAATTTGCTTCTGCTTGGGTCAACTTCCCCGGATTGTCCGCTAGGCAAGGGAAACGAGTCATCGCAGCCACTCCAGTTAAAAGGTTTGGGCGAATGTTTCAAAAAATGCAAGAAACCCAACGAACAACGATGCAAGGCGCAATAAATTGCTGGCCTATGTGCCTGCAGATTTACGCGTAATGTGTACGGGAATGAGGGTAATGGGGGATATGGGACCAATATAGACCTAATGGTAGATCGATATGATGTGATTGTATGGTCCCACATTCGCTTTGCTTTTCCTCTCAGTTTATGCCGATCAAAAGCAACGAAAAACCCTACATAACTGGGGATTTATGTAGGGTTCATGAAATTGGGCGATTCAGCAGACTGGACTATTCGGCAGTCACTTCCGTCGTTTCCACTTTCACAATCTTGACTTTGCTGAATTCAACCGTATTGGCGTCGCCCAATACCTTGAACATCCAGCGCATTTCGTTGCATACCAGAACCCCGCCGCGATCGTTCATCGCGTCGATACACTCCTCGCCGAACATTCCCATCGCCGTTTGAAATCCCATCGTTACAACTTTACTGCGCTTGATCTGGCGAGCGACAGAGGCCACGTCAACCGGAGTGTAAACCCCGTCAACCGTTTCTACTGTCCATACGGTTCCGGTTGAGGTCTGTCCATTCGCTTCGGCCTCAATTTTGATTTCGGCCTTTCGCAGCTGAACCCTCGCCCATGCGTTAAGCTTGACGTGATTCTGCGCCGCTTTCGTTTGATCCGCATCCGCCATTTTCCGTTCGGCAACGATTTTGTCGCGAGTACAATCCCTGACGATCTGGTCAGTGTTCACGCCTTTCTTTGCGTTCGTGATCTTGACCAGCTGAGACGACAATCGTTCCTTGCGTTTGGCGACCCGTTGGTCCATGTCCGCCGATCGGACCGCGGCCTTGTTGGCGCGGATGATAACCGCTTGAACCTTAGCGCTTTCCAGCGCTTTCTGTGCGGCTACGCTCAACACTGGAGCAGTCGATTCAACAGCGGCCGATTCAACGATGACGTTTTCCATGATACAAACCCTTTCGGGCGCATTTAAGCGCCTACGCGATAGTCCCCTCGGAGTGAGGGAACAGAACTGGGCGCGGGGTTGAATCCGTTACAGCGTTCCTCACGCTCGCCCAGACTGTTGTTGTTGTGATTCATGTGAACCCTGTTTTGATATACAGGACACATATACGGTAGACGGGGGAATCCTCCCCGTATTGACCGTTCTCGCGCTGTCCCTAACCTTGCGAATCTCACCGCACTGTACTTGAGGTCGTCGGGGAGATCATTCCCCTGTTCTCTTTCCAGATTTACCGATGGCCAATTGATCCCGATGGATCGGCACGATACAGAGTACATAGGAAATGGGGGATTCGTCATCCTAACGACAATCCTACATACTGAGGGGGAGTTAAACCCCGTCAAGGCCGGTAAGCGCTTCCAAGTTGTTAAAGATCAACCGTCCGGAGGTCCGTAGACCTGACTCGATACTGACAGGGTAAACGGCCGTGGGCGAGGCCGGACCCGAGGGGATGGATTTTACGACGGTCCCCCGTCGATGGAATACTAAGCACATACCGCGCCAAACCCAAAAGATTCTCAAAGATGGGAATAATTGATGCCCGCCCTCAACTTCTGCTGCCCGACAATAGGTATTCTATTGTCTGGCATGAAACCTGTCAGATTGACAGTTTGTAGTACAAAGTGGCAGGTCACGTTCTGGCCACAGGTGAGCATAAAGTGACCATCTGTCATATCGGCAGATACCTATCTTGCCCATTCCTCCCATCTTACCACAATTCTGCTGCCGGACCTCAACATTCATGCCTGGCATGAAAAGTAGGTGGTCAGGAATTGACCACTGTCAAAGTGGCAGTCGGCCTAGGCGAACGGGGTGGTTCGAGTATGATAGGCAAGATAGGTAAGATGTGTGGGAGGAGCGTTTATCCAATATGGTAGAATTTTTAGGTCCTGCCGGGCATGGAATTAAATATGTGGTATATGGGGAGATGTATGGAGATTTGGGATATATATGGGCGTTATATCCCTATTTTTGAGAATTTTTCAGTTTATGCCTACATATCACCCCAATGATAATCTTTCGGCAAACCCAATACGGTTCCTCGGACTATGCAAGACAATACATGGTCCAACCATTCTTTTGTTTTGGAATCGGTTAGATCAATCTGGCAGGCAATCACGGCATATTTGAAACGGTGTCCTGTTACAGCGCTGCCAACAGAAATGACCATCCAGTCGTCCGGCAAGTTTAGTCTTAGTATTGCAGCAGCTGCTTCGTTTTCTACAATCATGCATTTGTCTACCATATTAAACTCCTTGTTAGGCAATGATGTATTCACTGCGTTTACGGATTACACGGCGTCTACGCTTTTTCGTGGCGATCATTTCTAGGCATCCACTGGCAGCATCTATTTGATCGAGGAAAGCACCATAAGGGAAGAATTTCATTTCGTGGATAAAAGCGTCGTGCCAATCTCCAGGAGCCAACCATACGTTGCCGTTGTTGACTTGATCGGCAAGTGGCTCGGCACGAATACCTTTATCACCTTTAGGCTTGAACACTTTGATTCGGTGCCCTACTAGATGCTGGACTACCCCTTGATGGGAGCCTTCCGATCCTCCTTCCTGCTCAATTCCGATTGGGATGTCGTGACCGTCGTCTTCGGAGATTCGGCGGATTTCTCTGTTTCGGGTGCCTACATCTAAACGGAAGCGGGCGACATGTAGGATGAAGACACGACCATCTTCAGCAATTCCTATTTTTACGCCGGCAGTGAATTTGGGTCCGCCTGTGGCAGAATTGCCTTGGGATGTTCTGGCATACATTTTGTTGATGTTGTTTGCTTGTTTGGCAAGTGTGCCGGCTAAGTCCCAATATCGGCCGATTGCTTTCATTCGGAATGGTGGGGTGCCGATTCTTAGCTTGTCGGTTTGGAATTGACCGCCACCGGCGGGCACTGGGTCTTGCCCATACTGACTGGCAAATCCATATTCACCTAAGTCTCTTCTTGCTTCGGCTACGACGGACTCAGGCATTCGTTTAGGGTCGAGCAATCCGTTCTTGTAGAATTTCTCTAGGATTTTCGGCCTGACCTCGAACTCCAAGCTGATCGGGATTTTGGTGTGGAACACCTTTTCCTTTTTCAAGAATTCAGCAGTCGGGTCGTTTTCGTGCAGGCGCTGCATGATTAGGAATGTGACGGTGATTCGCTTGTCGATTTTGCGGGAACTAAGGGTTTGGCGAATCCAGTGGTTCTTTGCTGCCAATTCAGCTTCTGAGATTGCTTCGTTCGGATCAATCGGATCGTCGATAATTATGAAGTGAAAGTGCATTCCAGTGACGGTGCCTTTGCTGCCGGTAGCATATCTGGCACCGCCGTTAGTATTCATGAAGTAGTATTTGGCATCTTGATCTTCTTTGATCTCGATTTCAGGGAAGCAGATTCGGAAGTTGTCGCTGTTGGCAAGATCACGGGATTTGCGGGATAAGTCTAGCGACAGTTTTTCAGAATAGGATGCTCCGAGAGTCTTGGCTGATGGCATGTTCAGCCATACCCATATCGGGAACATCACGGAACAGATTAGGGATTTGCTTGTACCTGGTGGGATGTTGATGACTTCATCCCGTTCTTTCGGCATTTCAGCGAATACTCGTTCTGCTTGACGTTGTAGTCTGGCGCACAGATAACTCATATGCCAGTTCCATATGAGTTTCTCCGGCACGATCTCTTCCCAAAATCGCCTAACGAAATACTCGAACGAATCTCGGCATAGTGAGGCAATTACAAGTGCCTCAGTCGCCGTCAACTTCCTGTGCTTCGACAACTTCAGCTGTTGTGTCTTCTTCATCGTCTATCCCCATTCTTTGAGTGATTCTGGTTATTGTTATGTTCGGCTTGTCAACGTCTTCCAATTGGCCCTGTTCTTGCTTTCGTATTGCACGCAAGAATTCTTTCTTTGCTTCTGGACTGACGTGCTTCAGAATCTCCACCATGTTGTAATGAGCGTGGTCTATTCTGCCGGAAACTTCGACGTTCTTAGTATCAGCAAATCCTTCGTCCTTCAACAAGTTACGAGCGGCGAAGATCGTGGCGGCTTCCGATCCGTTGCCGATTAGCCTGAATAGACTACCGGAAACGAAATTCCTTTTGTGAACGTGAATTTCGTTTAGCATCTTTATGAAGTCTTTGTCTCGCTCGACCCAGCGACGATACATGTCGTAGGTGAGATGTGCTGACTTTAGAGCATTACTGACGTTGAAAGATGAATTCACCAAAGCATGAATGAACAAGTGCTGCCGTTGTTGCTTGGTCATCTTCATGATTAGGTTACGTGCTTTGAAGTTGGTGCCGTCCGTGTCTGTCAATTCCCACTGCTGAATCTTCTTCCACCATCGACGAAGCTTTGGCGGCAGTCTGCCATAAACGAATTCGATGAAATCCTCGCTTTCCGGATTCATGCTTTTCACACGCCATTCTTTGCCACGTTCGTAGGCTTCTCTGAACGATGGCCTTTTGATGAACCATCTGCTCACAGTATGCGGGTCCACTTTAATTGCTTTGGCAAGTTTGTTAAGAGAGGCTCCTTGAGAGCCCAGCAGATAAGCGTCCACGTAGAATCTGTTCTCCCACTTTAGATTTGCTGAACCTAATACTCTGCCTTCCGATCCTCGCTTTTTCTTGATTAGAACTCTGATGCCCATAGTTATGCTCCTTTTTAGACATATCGGGGCGGGTTCATATGTTTATATGTGTAAGCCGTTTATGTGTCAAGATGTACGGCTTACACAAAAGTTTGGGCGCAGCCTTTCGCCTAGTGATAATACGCTCGCTGGCGATTCCGAGATTTTACAGCGAAAAGCGATTGGACACAAGAGCGATCTCCCTTATAGTAGGTGGGACCGCTGGGGAGGGGGTTTCGCACGTCTTCGCTTTCCCCTTCGCTTCCAACAACCTTATAGGGAGTCCAGGGTATGCCGAAGAAGAATCCACTTTTGATGCTCACCGAGCCGAGTCTTTACAAATCAACTATTGCTATTGGGGTGGAGGCAAGCGACATAATTAATGTTGCTGTGCAACTCAAAAATCGAAAAGGCAGAAACATAGCTGAAGCGACACGAGTTAAGTGCAATTTGTTCTCAAACGCCGCTGGTACTCTTCTAGCTGCTCCGCCGACTGGTGGCGTTTATGCTGGTTCGGTTGGTACTCTTATCCAAGGAACCGATCATCTCCGCGATGGCTTGGTCAACAAAGCAACTCTTATTATAGACGCAACAAATACAGCACAATTCTCAACGTCCGCCACGGCAACTGTTCGTGTCAGAGGCATAACCGCTACAAAGACGGCCGCTGTCGATCTGACGTTTACGGCCGCTCACGTTATCACCGCTAGCAAATTCGGTGTGATTCTTGTTCAGATGACTGCCGGTGGTACGATCAGTACGAAGGTGCCGGCATCACCACAAGCATATAACTCAGCTGCATTGGCCCTAGCAGCGCTACCTGTACCGGATGCTGCTAATGTCGCTTTGGGTTATATCGCCATTGCGAACAACACAGGCGATTGGACAGCCAACACGGACGATCTCGTAAATGCCTCCGACGTGACAACAGCTGCATTTGTGGATGCTGTCGAGCAGTTCGGTCCATCCACGTTTGACGTGATATCCAACGCGTTGGGTGCTTTCAATTTCAACATTCGTGATACAGGCACACCTACGATGTATGTTGGTGTGCAGATGCCAGACGGTCGTATGAAGATGTCTGGTGCCGTCACGTTCGCATAATCCGATACAGCAGCTGCTAGTTTATGTCCGCCATGAGCAACTAAAACCTGCTAGGATTTGTGGCTCGCGGCCGAACCGCATGGAAGAACAATCCACACCGCATAGTTGTTTGTTCTTCTTTTCTAGCTGAATCGGGAACTTGGAATCCTGGGCAGCTGCATTCTTATGCAGGATTGGTTATAGGGACCACAAGGATTACCTGGGATGGGCTGATAGCCAATCCTGCTACTTGAGAAAATCAATCATGTCCACCAATATCAAATGCTATACATCTGCCGCTCGCACTGCCACTCCCACAGCAATGGCAACGCAAAAGAACACAAAGATGGCTAGGGGGTTGTTGGTAGTCATCGACACGACAGCGGCAGGAACATCACCATCTACAACCTTTACTATTTTAGGTGTGGACCCTCTTTCTGGCAAGACGTGGACTATACTCGCTAGTGCTGCCATTACGGCCGTCGGTACGGTGCTTTTGAGAATTCATCCAGATTTGACAGCATCAGCTGGTCTAATTGCTAAAGACGTTCTACCTGCCGCTTGGAAAGTGACGGTAACGCACGGCAACGGAACGTCTCATACGTATTCAGTATCAGCACATCTGTTGTATTGATTGCTGCTTGGAGTATCTATGAGCGTTGGCGAAATCATCACGGCTGTAGTTGGTGGATTGGTGCTGCTCATTAATACTGTAGCCGGCGCGTGGATTCTTGTGATGCGTGCTAGGGACAAAAAAGAGAACGCTGCCGTCGCTGCGAATGTCGTTCGGGAAGTGAAAGGCGTTCAGCGTGCCGTGATTGAGCAGGTGAACGTCGTCGTGCGGGAATCGCAAAGGGCGAATGTCGCAGCGGAAGCCAAAAAGAAAAAGGAACATCGCGAATGACTATCATCGCCGAAATCGACGCAACGGGCTGGGCCGTGATCATCGGGGCCTCGTGCGTAGGCGTCGGCGGGATCGTTACCAGTGTGGTGTCGCTTGTGATCAGTTACGCCGACCGCAAGCGGTTGTCCGACCGTGAGGACGCCAAGATCGAGCGCGAGAGAATCGCCGCTGAAAAGGTGGAGGCGGTCCGCGTTCAGGCAGCAACGGCGGCAAAAGCGGTCAATGAAGTGAAGACGTCTCTCGCTGAGTCAACAGAGGCCACGGCCAACAAGCTCGATGCTATGGCGAAGGTCAGCGAGGACACGCATTCCTTGGTCAACAGTGCGATGCTCGAACAGAAGCGGATGTTCGCGGCGAAGTGCAAGGCATCGGCGGAAGACAAGCCGACGGCCGCGAACATCGCCGAGGCGAAAGTCGCGCAAGAAGTCTACGAGGAGCACAAGAAAAAGCAGGAATCGATGGAAAATAAGAGGTAATGTTATGTTCCTAGTCTTACTGGTCATCTTCATCGTGGTGATGCTGCTCTGGTGATGAGTCTAATGAGAGGGTGAGTAATATGCTTGAGATCATTCTGATCGTTCTGCTTGTTCTTTTGTTGATAGGCGGTGGGTGGGTCGGCACACGTCGAGGAGAGTGGGGCAATGGTCCGATTGGAATTGTCGGCGTACTACTCGTCGTGATTTTGATTATTCTGCTGGTTAGGTATCTATGACGTTCTCGGACTAATGGAGTTATATGGATAACGAATCACCGACGCCGCCGACCGCTCATCCCGTCAAGCCGTGGCACGATACGCGCGTCTGGCTGGCCACAATCGGCTTCCTGACGGTGTTCAGCGCCCAGGCGATCAACGCCTACCTGAGCCTTCGGACGCAAAGCAAAGTCGAATCGGCAGACAAGCGCATCCAGTCGACCGAAAAGCGCGTTGACGACGCGGCAAAGGCAGCCACTTCGGCACATGAGGCCGCAGCTGATTCTGCGAATGAGGTCAAGGCAGTTCGCTCCGAAGTTAAGGCGACACGGAAGGAAGTTAAAGCAGCTGTGATGGGTAAGGAAGATAAATGAGTTTGTGACGTGGAAGCCAACGACTACGCCGAATCCGATTACCGACTGCCTTTGCTTGATTGGCTCATCACCGGCGCATTGTTATGGGTGTGTTTTGCCGTGTCGCTAGCGACAGAAGTATTTCCTGATCGATGGATTTACTTGATCAAAGTGGGAATTCGCTGATGATGTCTCCAAGTGAAAAAGAGGTTCGTGATATTAAGAGATTGTATTTGACTATAGGCATTGTTTGTCTGATTCTGATGTTAGTCGGCGGCATTCTAATTGGCAAATTTGTGTTTTGAGGTTCCAATGGAGTCATATCCAGCAGCTCAGTGCCCAATTTGCAATAGGTGGATCAAAGTGGAAGGCGAGCCAAAGAAGTTCATCGAACATACAACCGAAGATGGCGGTGCATCGTGTCAGGGTTCTGGGCAGCAAATCGAGAACGAGCGAATCGAAGAGTTTGATAGATTCGCACTGTAAAATTTGAGGACAAACGATGCTGGATATCATTCAGGCAATCATGAATCGCGTACCAGACATGATGACTGCAGCACAAGAAGCTATCCAACGAAACGATTTCCCACCTGGCTATGTAGACCCGGAAGAAGCGCGTGTCACGTTGCCGCCAGATCAGCGTGAGCCGGAAATGACTTTAAGGCGTGAGTTGTTGTCGATGGCTTTGGCAGAATCAAGGGATTGGTCGCATACCAATTTGGGCATATCTCAGCTATACGATGGCGGCGTTACTGGAAATGGATGTATTGTCGCTATTTGTGATACTGGCATTGATTACAAACATGTCGATCTAGCCGATCAAGTGATACTTGATAAGTGCAAAGATTTCACTGGCTCGTCGTCAGGTTTCATGGATAAGCAATCACACGGCACGCACTGCGCTGGGATTGTGGCTGCAAGATCGGACGGAAATGGCATTATAGGAATTGCGCCTAGTGCCAAACTTGTAGCTGTTAAAGTTCTGTCTGATGAAGGGTCTGGTGCTTCTAGGTGGATTGCGAATGGCATACGTCATGCGGCTGATGTGGGAGCTGACATCATATCATTGTCGCTAGGTGGACCGTCGAAAGATACCGTCACTCGTCCGGCGCTGCAGTATGCGATAAGTAAAGGATGTTGGGTTGTGATTGCAGCTGGTAATGATGGTGGTCCAGCAGAGAGTTACCCTGGGCATTGGCCTGAGTCTATCGCCGTAGCAGCAACAGACAAGAGCAACAAACGAGCCTCGTTCTCCACCATTCATCGGGAGAACGATATTGCCGCACCTGGCGTAAGCATCATGTCTACCATTCCCGGCAACAGATATGCCACTTATAGCGGCACGTCAATGGCAACACCGGCAATTGCTGGTTGTTTGGCACTTTATCGCGGTAGGCTTAAGCAGCTAGGACTCCGTATTCCAAATCAGTCTGAGTTGCTCGCCATTCTTCGTCGCACTGCTTTTGATTTGGTTCCAACCGGGCCAGACGAAAGAACAGGTGCTGGACTGATCGACACCGCGAAGATGGTTTCGGAACTCGCTTCACAACCTCCACAACCCCCCTTTCCGCCCGATCCCGGAACACCGGGGATGTTTGACGTTAGGCTTAGGATCGACCCGACCAGGAAGACGGTTGAGCAAGTGGTTCTTAATTCTATAACAGGAGAGAGTGACATGGGGAAATCGAAAAATGTTACTGCGGCGGCTGCTCTTGACAAAGAGCAAAGTAGACTGTTGCTACAACAGTTGAATGGGTTCTTGAAGATTTTCGGCGGGGCATACCCTCGAATCAAAGCAACATCTGTGTTTCTTGATGCGTTGACAGAAACGGCGATGTGGAGCAAATTGTGGGTGATCTTCGAGAGTGATCCTGTCGTCATGGCATCGTTGACTGCAACGATCACAACGATCAATATGAATGCTTTGGAAGTGTCGCCGCCGGATGAAACGATTAAATCGTGCCGACAGTTCTATTGCGATCAGGGAATCAAGACGCCTGAGGGATTCGACGAACTGGCGAAAGTCATCGAGGCTCCAACGACAAAAACGCAAGCAGAAAAGGAAAAATTCCGCAGGGGCGTAGCGGCGGCATTGGCTACAATGCAGATGTGGAGCTATTTCATTGGCTCCAGAACGCTTCAAGGGTATATCAATTTCGTAATCAACATGTTCACGAATCATTTTGACGAAGTGTGGGAGATCGAGCATCCCGAAGACGCTGACCCGGGCTAAACATGCACAACGAAGAATGCCGGCGCAATTGCTCCCCGGCCCGGCCTAATATTGGGAGCGTGTCTCAACCAAGGATCGTCATGAAACTGGAATTTCGGGCGGACATGTCGGCGGTGGTTCCGGAAGACGCGACGGTGCGACGAGAACTGCACGTTTTGACTCCGAATCAGGAAGTCGTGCTTGGGCTCAGCCCGACGGATCAAGCGGTTCTGTTCAACACGGACCCAAACCCCGGGCAGACCGGCTCCGCGTTTCTCGTCGACTACGATCAAGCGAACAACGCGAGCACGCCAAGCGCGGCCGTGTCTTTTGATCTGACCCCGCCGGACACGACCGGGCCGACGCAGCCGCAGATTTTGTCGATCAATTTCGTGCGCGTGATTCCCGACGAGCCTGGGCCGTCGACGTTCGGCGTATCGCCGCGAGTCAACAGGAACCCGAAGGTGATTCGTCGGTCTTGATTCCGTTCGCCCATCGCCCTTTTTTTCGAAAGGCTCGAACATGATCCAGTTTGCCGCGATCCTGATCATGCTGTTCGGCCCGCTACCAGCCATTTACGCGGGCCCGATCCGTGGCGTTTCGACTCCGCCGGCCAAGGCAGTCGTGAAGGTCACTGAGTACGAGATGATCGACGGCAAGCGGATCGGCATCCAAGAGTGGAGCGATCGCCCGGCCGTTCGCCCGAAGAAATGAGGCTAACCATGCGAGTTGTTTTGTTCGCCGTTGTGGCCGTTCTGGTTTGCCGGTCGTTGGTCTGCGCGAACCCGCCAGCCACCGGCCAGCGAATCACGAACATCCAAGAGTATCCCGGCACACCGGCCCGGAGGATCGTCACTGAGATCCCCGGAACGCCTGGCGTGCGCATCCTGACGATCGAGGAAGATATCCCGCCGCCGGCAGCGATCGAGGAGCGACGGATTCGCTACGTTCCGGCACAAGCGCCGGCCGTTCGCTACGTCGTTCTCGAGGCCGCTCGCGCCAAGCCGGCCTACGTTCCCGTTTACGTCGTGCCACGGCGCCGGGCGACGCCGGTCAGGGATTTCCTGTTCGGCCGCTGAGTCCGCTTTTCACATTCGGAGAAACATCATGAGCAAGTTGATCGATACATTCCTGTCGGCGATGGTCGTGATCGCTAGTCTGTTGATCGTCCTGGCGCTCTCCGGGGTCTCGGCCGGGCAGGACTACGAAAAGAAAGGGACGCGCGACGACGAACCGGAAATGACTCGCGAGGAAGCCAAGGCCCGCGCGTGGGCCGATCCGGATTTCCTCTACGCGCACCACAAGAGTCTGACCACGGGGACCAATTTGTTCCGCACGATCGCGGACGGGAAAGCGGCCGCGAAGAAAGTCAACAAGCCGTACATGATCTTCGCGGGCAAGGACAGCCTGACCAGTCGCGCCGGTCGTTTGCTCGCCGATGAATTCGTCGACAAGGCCGTACTGATCTACCTGGAGAAAGGTTTCGGGAACGAGACGGACGCGATAGGTTCGCGGCTGCTGTTCATGGACAAGAGCGGCGGCGGCCGTTTCGTGTCGATGTGCGATTGCACGGGCGAGACGGCCGCCGCGATCGATAAGGGGATGGCTCAGAAATTCGTGGACGGGGCGAGCGTCACAACGACCAAAACAATAGCCCAAGTCAAAATCCGCGACGCGAAAGGTGCGTTGTCCCTGCCGATCATGGCATCGCCCGTGCGACGCCAAGCCGCACGTCCGGCAGCGCGGCCGGCCCGCCTGTCCGGAGGGTGATAAAGGCAACGAACCCGCCGGCGTGTCCGGCGAAAGCGAGAGTGATGCCGACCGCCAGACACCTACGGGGCTTGCCCGACCGGAGACGGGGAGCGAAGCCGATGGCAGGACAAAAGGGGGCTGCCGCGGATATGACGCGATGCCTCGGGCCGTTGCACGTTAGAGAATTCTACTTTCGCGGGTCAGGTAAACCGGGCGACCGCTTCTGCCCGAAGTGCCGCGAGGCGGTGAAGTCGATTCGAGAGGTTCCAATTTTTTCAATCGTGACAGGATGACCGAAACCCGCCAGACCGCCGGAGAGATGTCTGCTAAGTTAGCTATAGATGCTGCTTTGTTGCTTCAATTTCTGATCGGGGTTTTGCAGGCAGCATCTATATGTCTTCCGAAGCAGACACCGCCGGAAGAGGCAATTCAAAAGTTGGCAATCAAGCGACCTAAGCGGGTGGAGAGGTTGATTGATCGGATCAGTCGGCGAAAACGAATCCCGGCGAAGAAGCGGGATTCGTTGCGAATAGAGTTAATGTCACAATTACGCGATCCAAAACAAAAGGATCGACTTGCCGGTGTGTGTGCTGAAGTTAAGAAATTAAGAGGATAGTTGCTGTGTCAGATCAGAAACTGATCTTCAACAAGATGATGGGCAGGGCAATTACGGGAGTGATCCGTAATTTCCTAAGCCGAGAGCAGGCTGGAGGTAGGAACTTCCTCGATCCGCCAACCCGCGACATGAATGCGGAGTGCGGATATCCATCACGTCCAATTCCTTACGAAGTTTACAAGCAGTGGTTTGACGAAGAAGGGTTTGCCACTCAGATCGTTAATCTGTTGCCGGATGAGACATGGAAGGTCTATCCAGATGCTTACGAACAGGAAGGTGAAGAATCCACAGAGTTTGAAAGATCGCTAGATGAATTGCTGATTACTATAAACTTGTGGGCATATCTTCATAGGTTGGATAAGGTTGCTGGTATCGGTCGATATGGTTGTCTTCTGCTTGGTTTCGATGACGAAGCAGAATTGGATCAGCCAATTGAAGGATTTGATGAGGATGGCAACAAAATCAAAGGCAGACCGGCAAAACTCAGTTTGAAGTTCATCCGGGTATTCTCAGAGCAGAATGCTCAGGTTTTTGAGATAGAGGAGGATGCTAATAGTGATCGTTTTGGCAGACCCAAAATGTATCATTTCACTTTTACTGATACAGCAAATTCTACTTTCGTGGAAGGTGAGCAGTCTGCTTCTTCGCCTATGACAGCCAGGCGAAAAGGGCCTGTGCCAGAGAAGGTTCATTGGCAGAGAGTTCTTCATTTTGCCCCTGACAAAGTAGAGAGTGAAATATACGGCACGCCGAGACTGCAAACAACAATCAATCGATGTTGTGATCTGAGAAAGATTCTTGCCGGTTCCGGCGAGATGTTCTACAAGGGCGGATATCCAGGTTATTCGGTTGAGTCGTTGCCGGAGTTCCTCGATGCTGAAAGTATCAACAAGGAAGAGTTAAGCGAAGAGTTCCAGCTGTTTCTGAATCATCTACAAAGATTCATAGCAGTTGAAGGCGTCACGATCAAAGCACTTACTGGAACCATTTCCGATCCAACAGCGCATGTATATCAGCAGTTATTGATGATCGCCATGGCGCTGGGGTGTCCAGTTCGCATTCTGCTCGGTAGTGAATCTGGCCAAACTACAGGTGACGAAGAAGGCAAGCGATGGAATGGTAGAATCGCCAAACGACAATGGCAGGTCGCCGAACCAGAACTTTGCCGTGAATTGCTTGATCGTCTGATAATGTTCGGTGTTCTGTCGAAACCAAAACAGTACAAGATTTCTTGGAAGGATTTGAATGCTCTAAAGGAAACAGAGCAGGCGGAAATCGCTCTCAAGTTGACGCAATCGCTGCTGCAGTACGTCACGAGCGGTGCTGAGAAAGTCATGCCATACTACTTTTATCTCACTGAGGTTTTGAAGTGGAAGCATGATTTGGCAACGAAGATCATAGTACAAATTAAGAAGCCAGGATATAAAGCACTCACTGAGATGATTTGGCGGGAAGAAGGTAGCGGATTGCCTAGTTCTGGTACAACCAGTAGTGCCGATAGAACGAATCAAAATCGAAATGGACAGACTCAGCTTAATCGAAACACTACATAAGTGACAGACATGCAAGTCAAATTGGGCTTCGGCTGCAATCGTGATCGTGTCATTGTTGATTTTTGTGGGCGTAAGCGTGACTTACTACTTTCGCCTGATGATGGTTTGCGATTTGCCGAAAAGATAGAAGAGTTGTGCGTCGTTTGCGAATCATGGATGCAATCAGGCGGGCGTGGCGAATTGGTGAAAGGGCAAGATTGGAACATCCTAGTGAAAAGCTGGGACGGTTTTATCAACATTCGATTTACCGTGGTTGGGGATGAGTGCTCACTACACGAACGGGTTAGCATTCCATACGAAGCCGCCCGCAAAATGGCAGATCATGTGCGGGCGAAATACACAGAAGCTAGATTCCGCACTCACTTAGAAGTCGGAAATTTAACAGCCACAACGGCAGGAGATTGAAGTGCTACGCAAATTCTTGTTGCATGGGGATTTGGGGTTTAAGCACCTACTGCTTCCAGAAGTTTATCACGCCGCAGGATGCTATTCAAATGGCGTCGAGGGATTAATTCTTCAATCGTACAACCTAGACACATCTACTATCAAAGGGATGCTTGTCAAATCTGCATACACTTACGATCCCGATCATGATTTTGTCAACGATGTAAGTTCTAGCGAATCTGATGCTACAGGCTACACTGGCGGATTTGCTGGAGCCGACCGACTGACATTTGCGATTACGATTACAGAACAAACGGCAAACAATCGCGTAGTCGCCATCCCCGAAGACAAAACATGGACTGCCATTGGCGGAGCCACGAACAATACCTTGGCAAGTCTTGTGCTGATATTTGAGATCACCAACGACGGCGCATCGCTGCCGATCGTATATTTGGAATTCACCGGCAACTTGACGACCAACGGGTCGGACATTTTGGTCAACAACGACGACACCAATGGAAACATACGATTCACTGTCTAAGGAGTAATTATGTCAGTAGCAAAACTACAAGTATCTAAAGCTGCTTTGGAGAAAGAGCGGGTGGAGGTTCGTGATTCTATCAAACAACGTGCTGCCGAGATAAACAAAGAATTAGTAGCTCACGGCAAACGGGAGATGCTAATCGCTAGACTACGCAACAATATGAAGCCGAAGGCGTCGGAATTGGCTACGCTGGTTGGTTTGTCCGAAAAGGAATTGATGGACATTGAGAAGGAAGCGGAAGCATCGGCTAAGGCGTGTTTGAAGAAGAATCCGGCATGGCACAAGCAACACCCGGACGATTCACGTAACTGGACGTTGGTGGAATTGGTGAAGATATTCAAGAAGACTGGCAAAGTATAATTGGAGAACATCGTGACGGACATGGATAAAGTTTTGGCAATCTGCCCGCTGAACGCGGCGACGGTTGTCGTCGCGCAAAGCGGCCCGATGTCTGCTTTGGTCCTAAACGACGGCGATCGCGTCTACGTCCCGCCAGGGATAACACTCACTCTCGACATCCAGACGCCGAAACTCAAGTGGTTGCGCGTCGGCGGCTCGCTCATCACGCAAGTCGATGCGAACACGCGACTCCACTGCGAGACGATCGTCAGCGACATGGGGAGCGTGCTCAAATTTGGCGATCATCACAACGAAGTCACCGGCCAGTGCGACGTGGTGTTCGCAGACTTCGGGCCGATGGACTTCACTGCCGATCCGTGGGCAATGGGTCGCGGCTTGATCGCGATGGGAATGTTCGAAGCGTGCGGCGAGAAGCGGACGGCGAGAGTGCGGACGCTCGGCAACATGGCCGGGGAAAGGCTGATCCGATTTCAAAAGCCGGTTGCCGGTTGGATCGCTGGCGATTCGATTGCCATGGCCGGTACAAGTTGCTTGGCGAATGAAGATGAGGAACTGAGCATCGTCTCGGTCGCCGCCGATGGCATGTCGATGGTTCTCAATGCTCCGCTTCTGTTTGACCACGTTCGCCTTGCTGACGCCAAGACCGGCCTCTACCGCGAGATGTTCGTCATCAATCGCAGCAAGCGGACCGTTCATTTCACTAGCGAATCGACGGACCCGAAACGCTTCGGGCACATCATGGTGATGAGTGGCCACGGTTCGCACGGTCACGGCGGGATGACGGACATCTGCCATGCGGGGTTTGTCAACCTCGGGCGGACCGACAAGGCGTTGCCAGTCACGGACCCGGACGGCTTCGGCAACGGCCTAGAGAACGCTCGCGGCCGGTACATGCTCCATTTCCATCTGAACGGCGGGACGTGGACCGATGAACCGCACAAGGTTGAGGAGTGCTACTTTGAAGGATCGCCTGGCTGGGGACTTGTCAACCACGGTTCATATGTGAACCGGTTCGGATGCGCGGCGTACAAAATCTTTGGAGGGCATTTAGTCAGTGAGATCGGCACGGAGATCGGTGAGTTGCGTGAATGTTCTATGCTGCGAACAACCTGTCTTGTACCTATCGTAAATTTACAGGAGCCAGCATCGCCAACTGAAGATCATGCCAAAAATGGCCACGGCATTTGGACGCACTGCGGCGGCGAAGAGATTTACGACTGCGACGTAGCTGGGTTCCCAAAATCGCATGGTGTGTTCTTGATGGGATTCGCTGGCTCGTCGTCGTTCAAGCTACCGCCAGACTTCACTACCGAGGTTGTGTTCCCCGGCGTCAACATCAAGGGCACGTGCAACACGCCGTCTATTCTCACCAGCGGTTGCGCGCCGGCGCTCGCGCCACAAGTGATCGACGGGCTGAACGTGTTCGCGTGCGGCGAGGCTGTCGATTTCTGGCAAGTCGGTCTGAACATCACGCCGACGCAAGCGCCGGTGCGAAACAGCACGGTAAAAAACTGTTGGTTCGAAGCATCGCTGCAATCGGTGTTTTTCGGCTACATGACGTGGATGGACTTCGAGAACATCGTCATCCCCGATCCGATTCCGAGCGCAACCGGACCATTCGCGGCTGTTGGTCACAGCGGGTTCACGGGCGGCATCTCGTGGACAAACCTATCAATGCTCTCCGTCGCCGGTCGGCAGCGTTGGCCGTCGGCAATTCCCGGATGGACGAGCCAAACGAACACCTACGTCAACTGCGCCATTCGCGCCGACGTTGGGATTTCGATACCGCAGGTGTTCCATCGCGTTCCGAGACGAATCACGTTCGATGCGGCGACGACGTTCGACTGTCCGATGTTCAAAGTTCGACTGAGGATGAACCACTTCGGGGCGAACCTCTACACGGGTGATCCGCGATACCCGATGCTGATGCCGTTCATGCAGAATGGCCAAATGTGCTATTGGGATGATGTGGTTAAGGTCGGCGACAAGTTCCTGCATTATCCCGAACTGGCCGACGATTTCCCTTACTCGAGCGTGCTGAACATTCCGCCTCACGCGGTCGGTCACACGAACGCGACGTTCTGGGAAAAGTATCACACGCGGATCGGAATGAAGCTCTTGCCGGCGGATGCAGTGCAAGGAACGGACGGCATTCAAGCTTATGTGTCCAGCGGACCGCCGACGGTACTACCTGATATTTGGGTGACTCAATCATCTCGAAGTCACGGCGCATTCCAACAGACGGTCAATGCCGATGGCCCACTTATTATTCAGGACGCAACCGGCGAGTGGATTCAAACCGGACCATACGTCTACACGCTCGGCCTGAACTGCCCGCAGACTATGGTTGACGGCTTCCAACTTGGTGTGTGGGTCAACCGCATTCCGGACGGTGCGCCGTACCCGAATCGACAGGCTTACGATTGGTGGGTTACTCAACCACCGGCCAGCACGCCGATTCAGCCCGCATTACCGTTGCCGAACGTGCCGCAAGACGCGCCAGAACCGCCGACGCCGACACCTGCGCCGACGATCACGATCGCGGCAAGCCCGACGTCGGGAGTTGCGCCGCTGTCCGTGTCGTTCGCGGCAGTCGTCACGAATGCGACGGGTGTTGTTTGGGACTTCGGTGACGGTACGACCGGCAACGCACTGACGATCACGCATCCGTATGCGTCGGCTGGCGATTTCACGGCGACAGCCACGGCGACTGGCCAGGGTGGGACGGCGACGGCGAGCGTGGCGATTCGCACGATGGTTCTGCCAGTCCCGCCGACGCCGGTCGAATATGTCGTGATTCCGAAATTGAGTTGGGAAGGCGAGGCGGTTTACAAGAAAGTTGGAGGCTAAGTGGCTGACGTACCACGAACCCGAGCCGAACTGCTGACGCTGTTCGCCGACAATGCAGCCGGCGATATCAGCGCACAGGATCAGCGTGACTTCGTCGTCAGCGCCTACACCCCACAAGGCTTTGCCGGCGGGCGGTTGACGCTGGAGTCCGGCGTCCCTATCAGCACGGCCGACCAGGCCGCAAAGACGAACGTCTATTACACGCCGTTCACTCACAACCTGGTCGGCCTGTACGACGGCACAAGTTGGAAGCTCTACACGTTCACGGAAAAGACGCTCGCCCTCGGCACGATCACGGCCGACAAAAACTACGATGTCTTCCTGTACGACAACGCCGGCACGTTGACCTTGGAACTTTCAGCGGCGTGGACGAACGACACGACGCGGGCCGATGCGCTGACGACTCAGGACGGGGTTTACGTGAAGAGCGGCGCGACGACGCGGCGGTATCTCGGCACGATCCGAACGACCGCAACGACGACGACGGAGGATTCAGCGCGTCGGCGGTTCGTGTGGAATGCGAACAATCGGGTTCTGCGGAAGCTCCGCGTCAGTGACGCAACCGTGTCATGGACTTACGCTACTGTCACTTGGCGACAGGCACGGGCGACGGTCACGAACCAAGCGGAAGTGGTGATAGGTCTGGCCGGGCCGGCAGTGGACTTGACGTTGATTCAGGGAGCGGACACCACGGCGAGCACAGGGCCTCACCTGTCGATCGGTGCCGATTCGATCACTGTGCCAAGCGCGGACCTTGCGCCGGCGATTTACATGGCTGCGAACGGCGCGTATATAGTCAGCACCATCCGCGAAGTGTTCGTTCCGGCGCTGGGATACCACTACTACGCATGGTTGGAAAAGGCTGGGACGACATCGAGCCACACGCTCTACGGCGCGCCGGCGTCTGGAATGCAGGGGATTGTCGATGCTTAATCGTCTACACGAGACCGTCGCCGCCGTCTGCCCGATTCACGGTGTGTCGGGCGTGCAGGGCGACATCACGATTTCTTTCAACGGCGCGACCGCTCCGCAGCAAACGGCGGCGAACTCGGCCGTCTCGTCCTTCGACTGGTCGCAGGCAGCGCATGATATTTGGTTGGCTGCTCGAACGGGCAATCCGGTGTTGCGGCACGCGATGGTGAGGCTGTCGGCGAATCGGCAAACGACGAGCAACGCACTTAGCGATGTGGCTGGGCTCGAATTTCAACTGAAACCGAACACGCATTATTCCTTTGCTTTCGTCGGCGCATATACGGCTGTCGGAGCGACAACAGGAATCAGTTTGGCTGTGAATGGACCGGCGTCTCCGAGTTTAGTCCGCGTGGTCGGCTGCATCGCTGAGTCGGCGACAACCACACGCAATGGAGCGACTGGCGCGTACAACACGGCGATAGCTGGGTTGGCGAGCGGTGGCGCGACGGCGATGACGTTCTGGATCGACGGTAACATATCGACAGGCGCGGCTGGCGGCACATTCATTTTGCGATTTGCAAGCGAGACGAATGGCAATGCGGTCACGATTTTGTCAGGTTCTATGGGCGAACTGAAAGAAATTGGAGCGTAGAGATGACCGAACCAGACTTTGAACGTGTTTGTGGCGTTGCAATAAAAACGGACGATGACGGATCAATCTATGCAGAAATTTACGGTCCAGAAGGAATGTCCTACGCTTCGCTCAAGGACATTCGGCTCATAGCAGCAATGCTAGAAGACGCTGAAAAATCTAGGGCGGAAGAAATTGGAGCGTAGTCGATGGCCGGCGCTTTTTCTAGTGCGTTCAGTTCGGCCTTCGATGCGGGGTCAGGAGCAGCTACAGCTACTACAGGAGCAGCAACCGCACCCATTACTGCGGTTAGTCCTGCAGCATTGGGATCAGGTAGTGGCAGTGTTGATACTAGCGCGGCTATTGTTTCCATAACGGCAATAGCTCCAACAGCATTGGGTGTCGGTTCTGTCAGTGTTGATTCAAGCGCCGCGACTATAAATATAACGGCAGCCGCTTCGATAGCTGCAGCATCTGGTTCCGTTTCAGTCGATTCTGGTGTGGCATTAGTAGTCATATTAGCGGCATCGCCGATAGCTGTTGGGGCTGGAGTTGTCGAGTCGGTTAGCGGCGCAGCATCTGTTGCTATAAGTGCGACAGCATCAATATCAACAGCAACAGGATCATCGTCGGCGGATGCAGGTTTTGCGACGGTATCTGTGTCTGGATTATCTCCAACGGCTGCAGCTACAGGATCAGCACCGATAAACTCTGGCGCTGCTGTGGTGATTGTGTCAGCAGAGTCACCGTCGGTTTCTGTTCCTGGAGAGGCTGAGACTGGCATCGCATCGATATTAATAACGGCAGCATCACCAACATCATCAGGTGCTGGTTCTGTTAGTGTTGATTCTGGAATTGCAAATGTGCAGGTGGATGCGTTTAGCAACGACGCAACTCCATTTGGAAGCGTTTCAGCCTTTCCAGGAGCCGCTGTTGTCAATTGTTTGGCTGTCGCTCCATCCGCGTCGGCATTGGGTATAGGTAGTGCCGATACTGGTATTGCTGGTGTTAATGTATCTGCTGTATCTGCTGCTGCTTCCTTGCCTGGATTTATAGTTGGTCCTTGGCAGAGATACACTGTGCCTGAACGAGAAACTCTATTCACTGTGCCGGAACGTGAGACTTTGTTTACTGTGCCAGACCTTTACGATGGTTGATAAAGTATGATTGCCGTCCGCATTGAAAAAACGCCAAGCGAAGACCTACTATTTGAATTCGACGTAGGTGGTTGGCGGACGTATGTAACGAGTCCACCTATTACGGCATCAGCAGTTACGGATTGGGATGGCGGTGCATTGCCTGCTGATATCACTGCCGGCGCTCCTGTAATCAGTGGTTCGATTGTGCAATGCCGAATTACGGGTGGGTTACTTACAGGCGGACCTGACGGTGATGGCAAATACTACATGAAGATTCTAGTGACCACAACTGCTGGTGCTTACATTGGCGAGATCAGCATAGTTTGTCATGTGAAACGCCCTAAGAAAACTTGAGCGGAGGGTAATAATGGATGAGGAACTGACTCAGCTTTTGACTTTCAACGTGTTTGGAAAAGCCACGATTCATAAGTTCAAAGGCAGGGATCACTTTGTGGTGCCGATTGCAATGTTGCCAGAAGGCGTGTTCATCGGCGACAAAGGGCCGGTTCTATATGAAGAAGGTCCGCTGGAAGAATCAGTAATTGCTTGGAACAATATGCCGAGCATCGTTTATCATCCAGGCGCTGACAAATCAGCAAGAACTTTCAATATTCTCAACGCTCAGGATATAGGACCGATTCTTGATACTGTTTGGGACAAGAGAGCAAAGAAACTACGCACCAAAGGCTATTACGATTGTGAGCGCACAAGGGAGGTCGATCCTCGCGTTTACGATGCTATCAAAACTGGCAAAAGGATGAATGTTAGTACAGGCATCAAAGCTCTCGTACTAAAAAACGAGAATGGTGCTACGTGGCGAGGCAAAAGTTATCTGTATAAATGCCTCAAAGTCATTCCAGATCATCTTGCGATTCTGCCGGACATGCAAGGAGCATGTTCTATTGAGCAGGGTGCTGGTATGTTTGTAATGAACCAGGAAGGGATAGAAATTCAGGATGTGAGTCCGACACATGTGATCTATGTACAAAATGGCAGCATGATGCGCCAAGAGTACATAGTTAATGCGGATGGCAAATTCGTTCTCGATGGCGAGGCTTTGCCAATCAAACGTGAAGTGACGTATCAGTTGGTTGATGGTGATGCTGCTGTAGCTGTCACCGATCCTGTTCTCGAAACCGAGGTACATAACATGGACCCGAAGAAGGCGCTCATCGACCAGCTCATTAGCAAAGGTCTATGCGCGGAAGAAGATCGTGCTGAGTATATGAAAATGGGGGAAGCACAATTGAAAAAGCTTTCCACCATTCAAGTCAGCAATGCCAATCCGCCTGTGGTTGATCCACCGCCGGTAGTTCCACCCGCGGTCATCACTCCACCTGCGGTGCGGCCAATGACGTCTCAGGAATGGCTTGATGCTGCTCCTGCAGACATGCGCAACGATCTGCTCAATAAGCGGAAGGCGGATGAGACTGAGAAGAATCATTTGGTCGAGCAATTGGTTGCTAACGCCAAATGCCCGTTCGACAAGCCGTACTTGGATGAACGATCAATCGAAGAATTACAGGGTCTTATGCTCATGGCCGGCACTGATACGACTGATGTTCATAATGCCGCTACGGCACGACGCCCGATCTTCAAGGGAGCGTCTGGCGCTCCTTCGGCTGGTCCTGCTGCGCAAGTCACGGTATTGGAACTGCCGGCGACTCCGAAGTTCGGCGAACGGTTGAATGGAATTATTGGCAAAAAAGTCACGGCGTAATTAATTACGCTAAGCGTTTTTGGTTTTGATTTCTTAACACTCGGAGATTACTGCAATGGCTTTCCCTGATTTCAAAACCCCAAGCACCATCCGCCTCAAAGGCAGGGGTGGTAAATGGGAGGAGCGGCCGGCATTCGATGGAAACATCAAGCCGGGTCATGCTCTTATTGGCAATGCTGATGGTACTTGGAGAAAGAACAACGCCACAAGCGGTACGGACAATCCTGTGATTGTCGCGCTTGAGAACTCGCTTGGCGGTCAACCGATTACGGTTGCCTACACGACAGGTACAACGGTGTTTGGTTATATCGCTGAGAAGGGCGATAGGCTATATGTTCGTGTGCCGGCATCTGCTACAGCGATTGTGGCAGACGACTCGCTCCAAATGGATGCTGGTGGTTGTTTCATTCTGCAAACTGGCGCAGGAATTCCGGTAGTTAAAGCGCTTGAATCGCTTGACAACTCCGCCGGTGGTTCCGAAGCTTTTATTCGGGTCGAAGTGAAGTAATTTTGCCTTCGAGTGACACAACCGTACGGCAAACGGCCGTTTATCTTTACATAACTAAGGGAGCATCCAGAAATGGAGCCGAACTACATTCTGGGCGGCCAAGCCTTCGGTAGCGTTGCCGATCGGTTGGCGTCTGTAAACTGGGACACTGGCGCTCTTCGCCCATATTTGGGTGAGGATGGAAAGCCTTATGTTGCCAGAATAGTCGGGTACAAGCCCGACGGCACAACAGTCAGAAAACCATTTAGGATCGACGTTGCTAATGCTGCGACGTTGATGCCTGCCGGGTACTGGCAGAAATGGGACGATGCTGTTCTTGAGGCATCGAACATTCGTATGCAGGTTTGGGACGATCTAGCAGCCCGAACTCCATACGTCATTCCTGATGGTTATAGCATCACTGAGTTGCGGACGGTCAAAGCGTCGCACTTCGGTAAGGCTATTGTGAGCATGAATCCGATTCGCATAGGCGAGCGGGATCGTCAACAGATCGACTTCGACTACATGCCCATTCCGATCATCCATGCTGACTTTGACAACGATGATCGCGACATGCGTGTATTCGAGCGTGCTGGATTGCCTCTCGATACGTCACAGGCATCTGAAGCTGGCTACAACATCGCTCAGCAGGTCGAAGCGTTAGTTCTCGGTACTGGAACAGCATACGCTTATGGTTCCGGTGCCGTCTACGGTTATCTGAATTGGCCGTCTCGGCTAACTTACACCATGACCGATCCGTCTGGTGCTGGTTGGACGCCTAATGATTCGGTCAAGGAATTTTTGGATATCAAGAAGCTGTTGCGCAGCAAGAAGCGATACGGGCCATTCATCGTTTACACAGCACCGGATTGGGATTTGTATCTCGAAGATGACTACAGTGATATGTACGGCGGGGCGACGCTGAAGGATCGTTTGATGCGTGTTGGCGGTGTGGCAGATATCCGCTCACTCGATACGCTGACCGGCTTCAAGTCGATTTGGGTTCAGATGGACCCGCGGGTTGCTAGGGCAATTATCGCACTTCGGATGCAAGTCGTTCGATGGGAAGAGCAGGGCGGATTCTTAAAGTGCCAAAAGGCAATGTGCAGCTACCTGCCGCAGTTGCGTGCGGACGCCGATGGCAACACTGGCGTTGTGGACGTGTCAGTGGCGTAAGTCGCTGTCGCGGTGGGGAGCCGTGGTCGTTATTACCACCCGGCAGTTCTGCTGTCACTCCTGCCGGCCCCTTTTAACAAATTCAAAACCGAGAGAGGATCATAACATGCCAGTGTATCGACTGAGTGGGTATCACAATGTCAAAGGTGGGACTCACTATGAAGGTGTTGGAACGGACCGCCGAGGTCCGTATGAGCATGGGGATATCTGCAAATCAGATCGCGATTTGATTCTTGAATATCCAAACAAGTGGGAATTTGCTCCGCCTGGTTCGGTGGACAAGTTTGAGGCGTTGGATGCCCTAAATGAAAAGAAGAAAGCATCGCTTGATGCCGATGCCATCCGAGCAGCCAAGCTTGCAAAGAAGAAGAAAGGCAAGAAAGCCGAAGAACTTGACGAGATCGAAACGACGAAGGCTGCAAGGGCTGCGGCGGATGCTGCAGAACTAGCAGAGATCGAAGACGATGAAGAGGAGGCAGTCGATGAAGATGAAGATGTCGAAGAAGAGGATGAAGACGACGAAGATGCTGAAAAAGCAGATGCCGAAGACGAAGATGTCGAAGACGACGACGAAGACGAAGATGTCAAAGTACATGTGAAGAAGGCAAAGAAGGGCAAAAAGAAGTCCAAGGTTACGGTTAAGCACAAGAAGCACTAACCATCTAGTGAGCGGCAATGCCATTTAGAACTACCCAGCCGCTGGTTCGTGGGATCATCAAGATCAAGTCAACCATTGATCTTGATCCCTACATAGAACCGGCAAATGAACTGGTGACTGAACTTTGCGCTTCTGCCACAAAGGGCGATCCACCAGTGTCATTTCATACGGACGTTCGGTTGGAATTGATTGAACGATGGCTTGCCGCTCACTATGTTGCTGTTGCTTACAGACGGGCTATTCAGGAATCGGTCGGTTCAGTGCAGGTAACGTATGAAGGTAAAGTTGCTTTGTTGTTGCATGTTACTGAATATGGACAGAAAGCCATCCTTCTTGATACGTCAGGCAGATTGGCTGCCTACAACAATACACTACTCACTGTGAAAACACAGTTGCCTATAGGCGCTAACGCAGAGGGAAAGAAGCGTGTGCATTTCCTAGGCAACCAATATGGCATCGGTCGATCTGGCAGAGGCGGTGATTGATGCAAATTCTTGAAGATATGCTGGAAGGCGGATGGTTGGTCTATTGGGCTCCGCTTCAAGATGATGAAGGCAATCCAATCACAGACCCTCAAGGCGATCAGTTATATGATGACCCTGTGGATTTGCCTTGCCGATGGGAAGATTCTGTGGAGTTATTCGTCACTAAAACAGGCACTCAGATAACTTCCAAATCGAAGATATACGTTGGTGTGGATTTGAAGGAAGATGGAATTGTTCATAAAGGCAAAAAGGCAGATGTGCTTGATTTGGATGATCCGCTTCAAAACAAATATTCCCATGTGATTATTCGATTTGATAAATTGCCTACTATGCATCAGGAAGATGAAGAGTTCCTTAGAACGGCATATGTCTAATGGCACGAATTGTATTTGGAATGGACCGTTCCGTTGAGACGAAAGTACGTAACACCATTGGCGTGCTGCACGATATTAGGCAGAAACTGCCGGTTGAGTATTTTAAGTTAGTTAATACAGCTGCTGATTTAATAGGCGAACTGGGCGATCACTATTGCCCAAAAGATACTTTGGAATTGGTAAGAAGCAAATCTGTGCATATACTTAAAGGTCAAAGCATTGCTTCTTTCAGTATGATGAGTGATATTGAAATCATAATTCAATATGGGGGTGCGTCTGCTCCATACGCCGTGTATGTCCATGAGAATCCGCCGGATAGACAACAGCACAAACCTCCAACTTGCTACAAATGGTTAGAACGAGCCAGCAGAGAAGCCATGCCTGATATAAGCAGCATGATAGCTGCCGATCTTGATTCTTTCATACATTCATCTGGTCCTAAGTTCATTGGTGGTGGATTCAATTTTGGAGCAAGATAAGTGAGTCAATCGCTAATTCCATCGCCGGCATGTTTTATAATTCAGACTGCTTTGCAGAATCTGACTTTGGCTGGTGGTGTGACTGGATGGGGTTTGTCTCACAGCAAAATGCCAGACACGCCAGACAAATATGTCACGGTGTACGATACCTCTCCAATCATTGGCTTTAGACTCAAGCAGCTTTCGTTTTATCAAACTCGATGGTTTGGCATAATGGCTATGGTGCGATCCACCATAGACTACGATCTAGGTTGGCTAAAGATCGAGACAATGCGGGACACCATGGCAGGAGTTATCAATCAAGTCTTCACAGTCAATGCCATTGATTACAACATCAAGAATATGAAGTTGTCGTCTGGTCCGGTTTGGATTGGGCCTGAAATGAACGAACGAAAGCGTGAGCAGTTTACGATCAATTGGCTTGTAAAACTCAAGAGGGAATAGCATGGCTACTAAGCAGATGGTTATCAATCAAAGCGTTTCCAAGGATGGTCGGCAATACCCAGCCATCCAAAAGAAGATTCCTGCCGAGTCTATGATTGATATTGTGGTAGAACCGACTGCTGCTAAAACCGGACAGTTGACTACGCGAACTAGTGATACGGTCGGTACACTTACAATGACCGCGGGCCACGGCATTGTTGACGCCAATCGTATTGATTTGTTTTGGTCTGGCGGTGCAAGGATTGGAGTAATTGTGGGGGTGGTGTCCGTTAATTCTGTGCCGATCACTGGCGGCACAGGCGATAATCTGCCGGCAAATTTAACTCAGATAACAGCAAAGGTCGCTGAAGCTTTCGGACCTGCATTTGTCGGTACTGATGCTCAAGGTTTGTTCTTAGTCGCTCCAGCGAATGCCGACGCTGTGTTTGCATTTACCCAAGCAGATAATACGTTGATTTTTGCTAAGAGAGTTGCTGCTGGAGATATGTACGCTTGGGATGTGCAGAGTGGCGTGACAAACCCCATCACTGGACAGACAGTGGGTAAGATATACATAAGCCATGCCGCTAGTGATGCCGTGCGTGAAGTGACTGCTGTTACTTACATCAACTAACCCCAATTCTCGCAGGAGATAACTGTAATGGCCAATCGACTGTATGATGGATTTCCAGCCATGGTTACGATGGCGGATTTCCCCAACTTTGCTTTCTACATCAAGGATGTGACTGTTCCTGCTGTTACTGGTGGTGGTCCGCTGGACAGATCGTGGATGGGCACAGTAGGCTTTCGCAGAGCGACACCGAAGAAACTCAAAGCCATCGGTCCTATGACTTTGATCGGTGCTTACAAAACAGACATCTTCGACCCGACCACCGGCATGTATGCTTTGATAAATCACAATCAGCTATTCACCATCAAATATGCTGATGATGCAGAAACGGATATGTGGATGTATGTCAACGATTGGAGCAGCAGCACATACTCCGAGAAAGAGATGGAAGAAGCTAATGCTACGTTGGTTGTTATATTCACCGGAATCAACAACAGTGATGTTGAAGTCGATCCAGTGTTCCGTGCTGCCCCATAATTGCCCTTTCTTTTTGGAGAAGCAAAATGAGTGACAAAGAAGAAGTTGCTGAGGTAGAGGCAGAGGTTGAACAGCCCGATCCTCCGCCAGACGAAGTTCTTGTAGTCAAACTGGTCAGGAAGCACCGCAAGATTCATTTGTACGACGAAGATGGGACAGACCTCGGCGTGCATACGATACGTGAGTTTGTTGGACCTAATCGGTCGGAATGGCAGATGAAAAACAACAAGCGGTATCAGTATGATGAAGCAGGCAATCGATATCTTCACGATCTTCGCGACTTTCAGGAATCTTTGATATCCCAATGTCTTCACGATCCAGAAGGCAAGCAAGTCAAGCTGGAAACTATTCGTCCTTGGCCGGTGACTATCAAGCAGGATTTGTTTTTGATCTGCTTGGAACTAAATGCCATGACTGAGAAGGCAGAGGATCAGGAAAAAAAAGGGTCAGGGGGGAAGAAAAACTCTGGCTCATCCTCTGCGAAAGACTCGGACTGACAGAGAGTGAGGCAAAGAGCTCTATTCCCGAAACAGAGTTCATTCGGTGGATAGAGCATTTTCGGCAGAAATGGAATGAGCCGGATTTGATTTGCCACTATCTAGCTCAGATCGCTTTTGAAATATTCCGCCTGCCACTTCGGATGTTTAGCAAGCAAAAACACAATGTGACCATCAAGGATTTTCTGCTTAAGTTCAAGGAAGTCGTACCTGAAAAGGTTGAGCAGAAACCTGGTGGTCCTAAGTCGCTTCCGAAAGCAAGGATTGAGTTCAATCAGCGATTGGATAAGATCAAAGGCGCTTTTGCTTTGTTTGGGCATATTCCGAAAGTGGACGGTCATCGGACTTCCAAGATGTATATTCCTAAGCGAAGTCTTGATAACGGTAGGAAGAAAAAATGAACATTGAACCCATCGAGCAGCGGCTGATAGCGCACTCTACGGAATGGGTTACTGGAATGGAACGGGCTGAGAGAGCTACAAAAGCTTTCGAGGCTCGTGTTGCGCATTTGTTGACAACAGCTAGAAGCCCTATCGACATAAAGGTCAATTACACAGCATTAGATGCTGCTAATCGTGCGCTATTGCAATTTGAAGCGCAATACGAAAGGACCGCAACCAAAGTTGCGATGCAGGGACTCAAAGTATCTATGGGGTTGGCAGGAGATTGGAGGGGTGCTGATCCTAATTTGGTACGGCAGATGCAGTATTTTGGATTGATCCCGCCTGGAGCATCTGCATCGCCCATGCACGTTCCAGGATTGCCTGAAAATTTTAGACCAAATACGTTTCGAGGCGCTGCTCCTTTTATATTGCAGGATTTGCGTCAAAGAGGACTGCTGCCGCCTCTTCCACCAATTCAGTCCGCTTCATCCATGCACATTCCAGGACTGCCTGATCAATATCGACCAGATGTGTTCGGCAGGCAGTATGAGTTAGATAGGCGAATGATTCGCGCTACTGCTGATATGGTGGGATCGGGTCGAGGTAGAGGAGGCGGTGCAGTCGGCGGCGGAGGCTCATTTGCTAGTAGTGCATGGGGTAGTAATATCATCAGTGCTATTCTTGGTGGAGTTGGCGGAAGGTTTTTTGGTGGACAAGCTGCTTCCCAATTTGGCGCTGCTGGTGGATACTTAGGTTCTGCTATTGGCGGACCTGCTGGTGGGTTAGCAGGCGCTGGTGCTGGTGTTGCTGTTGGTGCTGGATTCAACATCGTGTCGAGTGTTATCGACAAGGTGAAGGATGTAGGCATAAGCGCCTTCCATATGCTCGCAAAAGCCATTATGGAGGCTGGCGAAGCTGCTGTGCATCTAGGTGTGGAATTCCAGAAGTCTGTTGTGATGTACGGCATTCTTACTGGCGACAAAGCAAAGGGGTCGCAACTATTCGGTCAGCTAAAGGCGATGTCTACGACCACCCCTTACGGGTTGGAGGGGCTGTCTTCCAATGCTCAAGTTCTGCTCGGATATGGTGTCAAGTCCGAGCAGATTCCAAATATGTTGTCTAGGCTTGGCGATCTTGCTGTAGGCAATCCAGACAAACTAAGGCGACTGTCGTTGGCTTATGGCCAGGTGTTGACTCACGGAAGGTTGCTAGGACAAGAAGCAAGACAGCTTGCTGAACTTGGTGTAGGTGTTAAAGACATTGCTGGTGCTGGTGGTATGTCCACTGCTGAGTTGCGTGAGTTGATGCGTGGTGGCGGTGCCAGTCCTAATCTGGTTACGGGAGCAATCAACGCACTCACCAATCCCGTAGGTCGATTCTTTGGCGCTTCAAAAGGATTGATGGAAGACACTATATCGGGTCAGTGGAAGAATCTAATGGCTAGGGGAGGCATAGCGCTAGGAGAATTCGGTGAGAAGGGCATGGGGCAGCTTGGAGTTAGTGGCGGTATCAAGGATTTAGGTGATGTTCTTGATGCTCAGAAGCCGAGACTCGATGCCTTTTTGGATTGGCTTGAAAGGGCAACAAACGCCGCCGATCCATTTATCACCACACTCCATTTAATTCGAGATTCTGCCACCGATGCTTTTAGCCGCATAAGTGACGCTACTCCTAAGTTTGAAGAACTGCAGGGGGAGATTAGGGAATTTGCTATAACAACTGTCACTTTGTTTGACATGATGAAAGAAGCGATATTGGCAATCCCAGAGGCGGTCAGCTTAGCTGCTAAAGCATTCAGAATAGTGAATCCAGCCGCAGCTGTAGCTTTAGGTAATCTCGGACTTGCCGTCCCTCCACATGTGAGAAAGTCATATTTCGAGATGCGAGAGGCAAATGAAAGGGCTTTTGATATAGAGCAAGGACAGAGAAATCGTGGCAGGAATTTCAGGAAGGGAAAATCAATTTATGACTCGATGGTCCGATCCATTTGGGGTGGTGAAACATCGGTGACGCCTGAAATTGCACTAGGCGATTATCCTGGCCTTGGCAAAGAAGATGAAGATGTAGTGCGGTTTAGAGAGCAGATGGAACGACAGTCAAGAAGCTTCGGTGGACGCACCCCGTCCCCATATGCTGCTTATCAGTATGGAATGGGAATGACCGAGAGGGCATTTCCTAAGGCATTCGGGGTTGGCAGTCCAATCGGAATGTTTCCGGAAGCTTTGTCTGGCTACATGAGGGGGATGATCCCAAGGGGGCCAGAGTATACGCTGAGTGGGCCTGCCCTATCTACTGATTCTAATTTTTCTGTTCCTAAAGCTGCTAGATGGAGTTCTTTTGGGGCAGGACAAATCAGCAGCTTGATGGGAGCCATACTGCCTGGTGTATTCCAAGCTGTGCAAGGATTCAGAGATCAAGCCAATCTTATCCAGTTCAAGGAATTAGAAAGATCACTGCCTAAAGTATCTGAGCGTTTGACACCTGCGATGGAATTTGGATCGTCTGAGGCAATGGATGCAATCAATCGATCCAGTGATGCGCAGTTGTCTGTTTTGGAGCAGGTGCGATCTGTGCTGGAACAAGCAAACACATATCATCAGCAGATAGCTGAACGAAATGCTGAGATAGTTGAAGCTTTGAAAGCATTACAAAACCCGCAGGCGATTAAATAATGTCAGCACCTGATTGGTGGAGAGCGACCGAAGAATTGTTTGATGAACGTCCAGGCACACCATTCGATGATACTGGTGGTGATGCCAAGCGTGAGTACGTTCGTAAGTTCCGCATGATGGTTAATTCGCCGTTGGTGGATCAGGTGACTGTTGGATTTGGTCCAGGCATCCCACGACCATATTCACCAATGCAGCGGGCTGATGGATTTATAGTTGATCCGTTGGCTTTGTTGTTGAGAATATCGGCAGACATGGAGGTCAAGGATGATTGGCAATCTTGGATTGTGATTTGTTTTTATTCTACCAAAGTTCCGCCAGGCGGACCGCGACCTGGCTCTGCTAACAAACCAGGACACAGTGACAAACCAGAGTCCGATCCGCCAGATGTTGAATGGGATAGTGAAGTGATACGGATGGCTTTGCAGTATGATTCGGAAGGCAAAGCTTTCCTGAATTCTGCACAACAACCGTTTACTCCAGCACCTACGTTTGAAGTCGGCTTTCGTGTTGCTATGATATCTCGCAATGAGTTGCAATACGATAACGACAAAGCAGAAGAGTATCAGTTTGCTGTCAACAAGGATGATTTCAGAGGCAAGAAGCCGGGTCAATGCTTGATGTATCCTTGGAAAGCCAAGAAGATATACAAGGGTCCATATGAGTATTGGCGAATTACATACAAGATTAGATTCATCACTCATTGGAAGAACTTGCCTGGTAATCTTGTATTGAGAACTTGGCAGCCGCGGTTCCTAGATGCTGGTCTTAACGAGTTGCGGTTGAAGTTTTTCTTTGGGGCTGCCGGTCCTGCAATTCCTATTCCTAAAATGGTGTTGGTGCCGATCTACAACAAAATGGGACAGCCGATATCCCAGCCGGTTTGTTTGGACGGCGCTGGCAAAGAAGCAAAACCCGATCTGGTTACTGGTAAAGTTTTGCCGACGTGGCTGACGTTCAAAACTCATCTTGAGCAGCCTTTCAAGCCGCTCAATTTAGAAGGTCTGCTATAAGGAGCAAGTCGTGTCGCAATCATTAGGAACGCCTGGCGAGAATTTCAATGCTAGAGGTAATTGGATATTCGACCAGACGAGCCTTCCTGCTGGTTCTGTAGGTAATGCATCGGCGGATGCAGCCGATCCGTTTGAACCAGACAAGTCAGTACAACAGCATACTATTCCATATGCGGAGGCCCGCGCTTCTTCACCAGCAGCAAAACGAATTGCTCTTAGAAGGGCGCTTGCTGCTGGCACTATTGAGGACTTCACTTGTGGGTTGAGTGATAGCAATAGCACTGGCACTGTGACGATTGATCTGCTGAAGAACGGAGCTACTGTACTAAGCGCCACAATTACATTGAATTCCACACCAGGCACAGGTGGTACGGATTTCGATGACATTTCTGCTGGTATTGCATCTCCTAACTATGTGGCTGGTGATTGGCTTGAAGCCAACATTACTGTATCTGCTCCAGATGGTAAGGGGTTGTTGGTTCAACTCACGGTCAATGAGCAGCCATTCTAAATGTCCTTAATCAATCTATCCAATGACGATTTCGACAGACTTTGTGCTAGCATAAGGGCAACAGAAGCTAACACAAAGTCTGAAGGCAGACATACGCCTCAGCCAACCGCGCCTGCTGGTTTGGTAAAAACCATTGTCAGGGTCATAGATGGTACGCCTGATGCTGATGGTTATTATAATGCGGTGTTCATAACTAAAGGTTTCCATCCTGGCAATGATACAGGCGATCCTGATCTCGAATGTGACTTTGAAGTAACCAAAGATGCTGACAACGATGATGATGCGCTGAAAGTAAAAGGGTACAATGGAAGCAAACTAGGCGTGGATCAAAACTACGAATGCTCCATACTTGGATTCAAGGACAAATTACCTAGAGGATTTATAGACGATGGTAGTAGAAGCAAGGCAAGATTTGTTATGTTCACACTACCTAGTGCTCTAGTTGTTACTGATGCCAGCAAGGCTAGTTGTACAGTAGGCGGTTATTGGGATGGTCCGAGTCCTGGCTCTACTATCACTGTTTATAATATACCGGCAAGTACGAACTATATATTTTTTGGAGCAAGCGGAAACACTGGATTGGCCAGCTATGATCCTACCAATGACAAATATTGGATTATCCAAGTAGAATGTCCTTAATTTCAACATTACTATTGTCGTTTCTTTCTGTAGTATTGATTGCTTTCGGTTGGATGCCATGCTGCTGTCCATCTGGCGGCATCATCACTGATTGTTGCAGCTCGATTGCGATTCCGGAAACTCTGTATCTTACGCTGACTCATGTCAGCGGATCATGTACGTGTTTCGATGGCACCGTTGTAACTTTGACTTGGATCGTCGATTCTGGTCCGTTATGGGGACCTGGATATTGGAAGGGTTCGGCAACCGTTTGTACTGACCAAACTTGGGTAGTGAGGTTCTATTGCAATCAGACGTTTGATGCTACTTGGGATTTAGAAGATGGAATTTCCGGCGACGGTGGCACGTGCTTTATGGTTGGGCATGGAGCTGGCACTTCAACCACGGGAACTTGTTCGCTACCGTTTTCAGTGACGTATTCTAGTTCAGTGTTTTTTAGCTCAAATATCAACTCGGCCCCTTTGTGTTGCGCGGCCGTGAGTTCCGGAACATACACGGGCGTTATAACGGAATGATACTGCCTTGTGGACATCGATGCGACAAGACGCCAGTTGAAGGGTGTCCTTATTGCTCGATCCGTCACATCGAATTCCATTGGCAACGATGGTGCGGCAAAGGCAAAAAGAAAATGACATTCTCCGAAGTTGCCGCCGCGAAGCGCCACTGACAAGAAAAGAAAGCGGCCGGTCGGCCGTGCTTGGATTGAATGATTATAGTTGGATTACCTTTCCTATTTGCAAGTTCTCGTTGTGAGTGACAAGGATAATTTGCAGTTTCAATTCTTCCGACAATGACATAAGCAAATCACCGATTCTGGCTGCGTTATCTGCATCAACCATCTTGAACGGTTCATCGAGGCAGAGTAATCTTCTCTTCGCCGGTTTGGCGAATATCAAACAAGCAAGTCTCAAAGCAAACGCAGCTACATCTACCACCCCTCCGCTAGTTTCATTAAGCGGGTCTTCTAGCAACAACCCATCTCGATACAGAACTAGATTAGCTTCTGTCTTCCCGCGCTTACGCTCGAAGATGATTTTGAACGTGTAGGGATCAGGGAAGATCGCCCTAAGGCATTTAGTCACCACACTAGCTATTTGCTTGTGTGCCTGTTGCTGGACGTTCTTTGCCAGTCGCTGCAGGATTTCTTGAGCCTGAAGGGAAGAATCTAGCCGCTTCTTGCGAGATATTAAGGCGGTGCGTTCCTGATTTCGTTGTGACAACAACGAGATGTACTTCATCTTCCGGCCAGAGACAATTTGTTTGATTAGTTTCAGTTTCATTGACAGGCTCGGCAAAAGAGATTTCATCTAAGCGATTTTCTAAATCCCTTATCTTACTTAGGCATCGACTGTTCATTTTGTATAAAGCAAGGCAACAACAGGACAAACCTATAAAGCTAATAGCGATATATTCAATCATCTTTCAACTCCCGTAAGATTTGCTTCCAGCGTTTATCGAACTTCTTCCGCTTGGTATTGTATCTACTCAACGCCTCGATCTCTTGTTGTTGCAACTCAGCTAACTTGGCTTCTGCGTCTCGCAATGTTTTGCATCCGAACTCATCTCGAATTCGTTTTAGCAATTGTTCGTAGGCACCTGCTGCTTTGTCGGACTCCGTTCGGAGCCGCTCTACTTGTCGTTTCAATTTAGGCAGATCATCGAACATAGAAAGTACCTTCGTGGAAGTTCTTGTATGTTACTCTAATTGAATCTCCGATGTACCAGCCAGGAGGGCCATTCGTCAGCAATTTGATTATGTATTCTTTTCTGCCGCGGACGTACACAATCCTGCCATATGCTTTCGTAAAGTAATTGCTGTTTGGTTTATTAATAAGCAATTCAACTTGTGTGCCGACTTCCATTTCAAATCTCCTCGATTGCTTCAAGTAAGAGTCTTCTCACATCCTCGTTGATTGTTCCATCTTTGCTGTAACGACGAACCGCACTTGTGAAGTTGATTCCTTGTTCTGCCAACTTTGTCAAAGAATCAATCAAGTTCTTTGCATCGGCATGATCTTCTGCTTCACGCAATGTACCGCCATCCTCTTCCCATTTATCTTCTGACGTGTCGAGATAGTACGGCGTGATCCCGCCATCCGCATGAATCATACCAATGATCGGTCGGATTTCCCGCTCGTCGATCTTTCGGCGAATGAAGCAGCCGCAGTTGATGATGCTAGTGCCGGCTCGTTTGTGAATGAACGGATGGTGATTGTCGCCGAAGACACCTACATCAATTTTATCTCGCTTCATGCTTCTGTTGTACTTCGATGCATGCGTTCGATTATCCATTCCCGGTACTTTGGTTTTGGCATCCTTCCAGATGTATTGATGATTCAATGCAATTCGTAGGGTTCCTAAACTCGCCATATCGCAACCGTTGAACAAATCAGCACGGATCATTGTATTGTATGCTGATTTGTCTATCAATTCTGGATTGTGATACGGTAAATCATGATTGCCAGGAACCGTGTATGTCCATTTACCATCGAAGCTTTTGAACACATCCATTGCAAAGTTGATCACTTCTGGGCTTGGATTCCATTTGTCGAATATGTCACCTGGAATTAGGATAGGCAAATCACCATCAAATTGTGAATTAAGCCATACCAACTCTTTGAATGGACGGCGCATAGCTTCAAACCAATCAGGTTCTAATGATCTTGCTACTGGTGCTTTCGCCGAGAAGTGAATATCCGAGATTGCAAGTGCTACCACATCTTCCACTTTTCCTATTCGTATTTCCTGCCGCAGACGGGGCATCGTTTCTTTGCATACTTCAAAAGGGACTTCTCCGACGTTCTCAGCGACCTTTTCTTTTCGATGGCGCATGTCTCTGCCTCCTTTAATTCAGCAACAAGGTAATCCAATGCTCTTCTGTCCTCGGCATACTTGAACATTTCACCATTCACTTCGAGCAACGAATCAAAGTCTGCCAAGAATTCTGTTGTGGTTTTCTTCACTAGGCGCTTGTACTTTTTGGCCTTTTCGATCAGATCGGTCAGTGTCCGGGCCGATTCCTGGCGTTTCTCGGCTCTTTCCCCTAGACGGACCACCCTACCGATCTCCCCAGCGATTCGTACAGACTCGATCTCCCTTTGTCTGGACTTCCGAGCGGTCTGGACTAAGATCGCAAGTCTGGAGCGATTTAATACAATGTCGCTATGTCGCTCTTTTGCTGCTTCTAACTCGGCAAGGTCCATTTCGCACTTCCTTATCCATTTCGCTCTGGCAATTTCGATCTTGATTGACTTTAGCCGCTCTCTCGATACGGCAATTTCAGATTTGGCTGTTCTTACTTTCTTGCCTATGAATTCGAGCGAGTTGTCAATCGCATCGAGGTTGATGATTTGATTGAGTTTCTTTGAGACTTGACCTGCTGAATCTGAGAACCAGAACGGCGTTTCCATCTGCCGTTGGAAGTTTACTTCGCTGATGTTGAGCAGTTTGTCTACTTCGTCTGGGACTTTGCCTCTACCAAATGCGGCGAATCGGCGTCCGTCGAGTCTGTAGGTGTTGGTTCTTTCCCCGCGAATACGTTTGACGGTATGCCCATCGACCGTAAGGTTTGCTTTAAGGTTCCTGGATAATTTACTGTTGGATCGCCTAACAAATCCCAACCCGCTTGGTTGATTGGCGGCGATAAAGCGTAAGGCCCTAATGATGGCGGACTTGCCGGCATCGTTGGGTCCGATGAGAGTTGTAACGGTTGGGCTGAATCTGATGGTGAGTCGCTCATGGCATTGAAAATCCTTAAGTGTTAGTTTGCTGATTGTCATTAGTGCATCCAAGCGCTTAGACCGAACCATGTCGAAAACGTGTCATGCCACTTCTCTTCTATCTTCTCGTGGAAGTGAACGACACGCCATCCTGATCTGCCTCCACTTCCGCTTGATTCTTTCTCAAAGTATATTTCAGTTTTGTTCCAATCAAGTTTGCAAAGGAAATCCATGAATGATAGAAAAGCAATTGTCCATCTATCATACTCTCCCAATTCTGATATAGCTTTGTCCAGTTCTGCTTTAACTTCGTCTATGCTGATTTTCTTTCTTTCGAACTTTGGGGCTGCTCCGGTGTCACGCATTTGGTTTCTCCTCGTTGTCGTCGATTTCTTCTGTCATTGCTAGTATGGTGTCCCATGCACTTTGGATTTGCGCGTCGCCTGGTTTGTTCAATCCTATTTTGATCCGCTGTCGAATCCATTCTCTGATTGCTGCTGGCGCTGCTGCGTCTCGCTCCAACAACACAAATAAAACCTCGTCATCTTTTGCTTTGTTGAAACAGCTGTTTGGATTGCTGATCTCTTCGGATTTCTTCATTCTCAATCTCCGTTAGAGCCATCGTTTGATCCCTATTCTAGCACAAGCATCTTCACTTGCTCTTCTATATTCCGCGTCAGGATAGCATTCTTTGATAGTTGCCGATCCGACGTATTGTAGAAGTCCCTTCATCACACGAACCGCAACTCGTTTTGGCATGCATGGTGCGGATTTATATAGTTTAGCTGCTGGATCGCCGGACCACACCATCGTCACACCAAAATTAAGGAACACTCCACGACTCTCACTGAATATGACGTAGTGTGGCGTTTCTACTCCCTCAGCTTCTTTTCTTTTTGCCATAACTTCTCGATGTCCTTTCTGGATACGTTGGCAAGAAAATGATCCAATCTCATAGCAACAAACGAAATTGGAATGCAATCTCCATTAGCAGTCACACGTTTAGCATTCATCGCTAGAAACGGTTTTGTCGGTTTGGTATATATGAAGCAGCCTTTAACGCACAAAGCCATATATAACTTCAGTGGAAAGTAAACTATTGCTTCATGATTGTCCCTTCGTATAATCAGCATCCAGTATGGTGTGTTGGCGTTGTTTCTTGCCGTAATCGTTTGATCCAAAAATTTCTCGAACTGAGTCATGTTTGATTTGGCTTTCATCTTGCGAGGCCGGTCTAGTAGATCGTGAATGCCTGTTCCATATCCACGTTTGGCTTCTACGGTGATTAATCTAGTGAATGGCTCGGCACAAGGATGCGTAGCAGACACATCCCCACATTTGCCTGTAGTTCTCATTCCCTTCTTGCGTCTAGTAGTTGCTCGTGCGCCTGAGTTGTCTGTGCGCCAGAAGCACGAATCTTCTTCATGACCCAACCACCAGGCAGAAAGTATGTAGCACAACTCCCGTTCAAATTTGCCGCCCTTTTGAGATTTGCGATGCTTCTTGCGTTTGCGTTTCATTTGATAGGCTCCGCGATGGCGTACTCATTAGATTGTCGAGTCAGAAGGATATGGACCTTCGGTTTTTGCTGATCGAACACATGCTCGACTAACCAACCAACAGTGCCAAGTTCCTTCATTTTTGATTCGATTACTTCTGGCATGAAACATTCAAATTCGACCATCATGTATTCGTATGGTGTCATTTGTCAAATCTCCTATTTTGATTCTCTTGGAGGATCGAATTTGAATTTATCCGCACCAGAAAGCCAAGCATCGAAGACAGTAGACGTTACCCACCCGGATTTGCCGGGCCGCTGAGTATAATTTGATTGGTCGAAATCGTATTCGTGTTCTCGAAATATTCGTATTACTTCTTCTGCTGCTTTGATGGTGTTGTCTGTATAGGTGATTTGATGTTTGAGTCTGTCGATTTGATGCTCGATCACCTGTTTGATTTCGCTAGGTTTATCTTTCTTCTTTTTGCCACGCTTCCATCGCTTCAGCATCTTCTGAAAACCTTTCAACTTCTTCTGGAAGGATGATTTGCTTTCAGATAATTGATTCAGAACTTGAACCATACCAACATCCATATGTTTGGCGAGGTCCACCTTGTCGAGATCGTAACCTTGTTCCACTAATTGCTCAACTACCTGATCCAGCGCCTGAGCAAGAATACCCATCACATCGTTGAAGGTATTGAATTGGGGTTCTTCTCCATACTCGTCGTATCGTTGCCTCTTCTCTGGATCGGATAAAGTGCTGTAGGCAACTACAGCCCGCTCGAACACCTTTCGATCTCCACCACGATCAGGGTGATGCTGCTTTGCCATTTTGGAATACGCCTTTTCGATTTCTTCTGTTGTGGCAAGTTTAGAAACGCCCAGGAATTCATAGTGATCTTTTGACATATTACCGTCCTGAAAAGAGATGCCTAGATGCAGCAGACGGGTCGTGATCTGCCATTGAAGCCATCCCCAGCTTATCCATCAACTCCATCCATGCTTCTTTGGTTGGAGGTTTGTGTTCGGTTAGTTTGAATTTTTTAGTTTCTGGATGGGGCAAAGCAACAAGTTCCATATTGATCTTGTATTGCTTACTGCGCACCCACTTATCAATCTCTGCATGTTGTATCTTATTACGAATCCATTTGATTGCAGTCTTCTCGCCGACCCCTTTAATGCCGGGGATATCGTCTGAGACGCAACCAGCTATGGCTTTCACTTGAATCCATTCGTGAGGACTTATGCAATACTCGCGCACGAACTTTTCTTTTGTCAAATACTGTTGTGATCTGGGCTGATAGATCGAGATTCGATTACTTAGTAACTGATACAAATCCTCGTCGCCTGAAACAAGAATGGCGTCCTGATTCATGTTGAGATAGTCACAGGCTGACGCCATAATGTCATCTGCCTCCATCCCTTCTTGATAAAGGATGTTTGGGTAGCCTAGCTGTTCAAGATAATTCCGACGCAACGATTCAATTTGCTCTTTCATGACGCTTATAACTTCGCCTTTTTTAGGATCACGATTCTTTCGACGTGTGGATTTGTACCAATCAAACTGATCTGATCGTCTGCTCTTGCCTAGATCGAATGCAAAGGCAGACAGATGCGTTCCAAACTTCTCTTGCACTTTGACGATCTCTCGGAACACGCCGTACAAGACACCTGTAGGTCCGCCCTCATGGGATAGATCGCCAGTAGTGAACAAGGCACGATAAGCAAGATTGTACATGTCGAAAGATCAACCACGTTTCTGTTTTCACGGTACGTGCCTCCATATCTCTTTAGAAATGATTTTGCCAATAAGTGCATGACACACATCAAAAAGCCGACTCAATTCAGATTTAGACCATCTTCCTGTTTTCCACAATCGGCGAATTTGGTATATGGATTTTTCGTGCAGTTTACTATTCCAATGCTCTTCTCCAAAAGGCACCTTATGTCTGCCTTTGCTCATCATGTCGTTCGTGTTATCTTGTGCTGTGCCTATCCATAAATGATTGGGGTTGCAACATCTAGGATTATCACAATCATGAAGCACCCATTCAGTATCTTCCAGCCATCTACCTAGATGCAATATCATAGCAAATCTGCTGGTGCTTGTTGCAAAGGTTCTTCCTATGGAGAAAATCCCGCGACGCTTTGTGCCTTTCCAATTCCAACAATCATTAGGCTTGCCAATATTTACATTGGTCCAAAATCTACGAGCGATCCATTTATTCGTAGGCCAATTCTTTTGTTTTCCAAAGTCAGCGAAGCATTTCCTAGAACATAGTCTTGCTTTCTTGCGTACTTTGTTGGAATAGTATTGGAATTCTTTCCCACACCGCTCGCATACGGCAGATTCCCTAGGCATGATTACTCCTCAGCCAAGTCTTAGTCTTCATCATCATCCCCTCTGAAATCATCGGACTCCGCAGCAAATGCCTTTTTATCCTGCTCAGATAAAGGCTCGTCTTCCGCTTCCACTAAAAAGGCGCAGCTGTCTTTGTGCAATATGCCAGAGTCTAAAGACAGCACTCCGTACTTATGCTCATCATCTACCATCACATGTTGTCCTTCATTGAAAAAGGATGCTCGTTTTCTTTTGCCTTTAGATACTGATTTCTCCATCAGCTTTTCACCGCAAATCACGCAGCGTTGGATCACTCTTGTCTCTTCTTGATCGGCTTCAAAGTACAAACCGACAGCAGGACCGGCAAGATGTATCACTGGCATTTTCTTTTTCTCCGCTAGGTGTGCTAGAATCTCGTAACGGAAGTATATTGCTTCAGCAAGAGATAGAACAAACTCTTGCAATTGTTTCTTAGTCATTCGTATTTGCTCTTTCGGTGAATTGATAACTGCTCGTCAATGGACTTCCAGACTTTCAGAACAAGCATTTGCAATTCACGCTCCATGCCACGCTTCTCGATCTTGCGAATCAGTTTGGATTTTGTCGTGGACAAGCCGAAGTCTTCTGCGTGGATGTTCGATCCTTTCTTACTCCAATGACCTCGCTCGATTAGAAAGTCAACGCACGATCCAACATCATCTATGCCGAACGACCAATAGATTGGAACATCGACTTTCTTTTCTCGTCCGGTATGTCGAGACTTCTCAACTTTGATCCTGGCAATTATTCCTTGCTGTTCTCGGCTTTTCTTGCTTCCTATTTTGATATCCTTCTCAATGTCTTTTTTGATCGAGAGCCAGCATTCAATGTGGGCATAGAATTTCATTGCACGACCGCCGCCTCTAGTCTTCTGGTTTGGAATTAACCCTCCGACTTTATCGCGGGTCTGTGCTATGAAAACGACAATTGAACGTGTCTTGCGCAGCTTGCGTGGAATGGATCGAATCTTTCCGCTGTTGGCTTTGGCCTTGGCCATACCGTAAGAGCCGGTCGTTTCTTTGCCTTTGCGATGCGCTCGCTTCTCTTTGTCGAATTGCTCGATATCCTCTTCAGCGTCCAAGGCATCCATACTATCTAGTACATAGATGCATGGTTTCTTGGCGCTTAGAGCATCATCAAGATTGTAATAGAGTTCTTGTACTGTCTCGCTGTATACCGGCTCGTCTCGTGTTCCAGCTGGTGGGCGGATTCGTTTTGCCATTTTGGAACCGAAGAATCGCTCCAGTTCCATCTTGGCACCGTTCTCCACATTGTCGTAGATCAGTTCGTAGTTGTCGAAGTGTTTGTTGTTGGCAGCCTCAGCCAAAGCAGTCAAACCTATCCATGTCTTGCCGGCTTGTGAATCTCCTACCACCAATACATAATCGGACTTTGCTATCCCGCCTCGAATGCGTCCGGTCATGGCGAGATTGAGCAGAGTCGATCCTGTGGATAGCAAATCCTCAGCTTTGGTTACGTGTTTGGTTTCTTTTGATTTCATTGCTGCCTTTATTCGTTTTACAATGGACATTGCAGGCACCTGGATAGATTGATTCCTGGTGATAGTATTAGCCAAATCAGATTGGCGATTTCATCCTGCCAATCACCTTTCCAATCACAACACAAAGCAACAGCAGTCATTTGTGTTCCTTCAAAGACTTGAGTATCTCAGCACTTGTTTTTGCCTTCTCGGCATCTATTTTTTTCTGCTCATCAAAATATTCTTGGAACGCCTTGCGATAGAGAATGTACTCGAAGAACACCCCACCAGCGCGTGTTCGTTTAGTCCAGAAGTTCAAAAGGCACAGGAACATACCAGTAGCTAAGCATAAGCATAATCAAGATGCCGAATATGGCGCAGACCCAAACACAAACTTGTTCCATATGTACGCTGATTGTCATTTGATGCTCCTAAAAACAGGTGCCGTCGCACTCGGCACCAGACCCCACACCAGACCCCATCGTGGATCAGTCATCATCATCATCATCGTCGTCGTCGGCATCATCATCGTCATCGTCATCGTCTTCTGCTTTCTTCTTTTTCTTTTTGCTCTTCTTCTTCGGCTTTGGTTCGTCGTCTTCATCATCGTCTTCATCATCATCGTCATCCGCATCATCCCAATCATCTTCCTCTTCATCCTCTTCTTCGTCTTCCTGCTTCTTGCCTTTCTTTTTTGGTTTCATCAATTCGTCGATGTCGATGACTGACAGACGTTCCTGGCCTGGAACTTTGATCTCAGCAAGTCCGCGCTTTCGATTCAATCGTTTGATTTTGCCGTTCATGCGCTTGCCACGATACACAAAGTCTACCGAGTCACCTTTGCTCCATTCATCTTCATCATCTGCATCTTCATCGCCATCCTCATCTTCTTCGGCATCATCTTCATCATCTTCTTCGTCGTCATCTTTTGCTTTCTTTTTCTTCTTCGGCTTGTCATCGTCGTCCTCGTCATCATCTTCATCATCACCGCTCTGCAGAAATATCTTCTTCAACTCGTCATATTCCAACTCTATCGGCAGCGATTCAAGATCAACAGCCTCTTCTAGTAATGCTTCGTCGAGCGGCTCAGACCGCTTCTTGAATTCAATGTCGGAGAATTCGATGTACTTCTGTTTGCCCATCGATTCTTCTGAGCCAGTGATTCGTAGCGTTCGGCCCTTCGTTGGATGGAAGAATTGATTCAATCGTTCTCGATCCTCATCGTCTGCCGTCCTGATCTTTTTGTCCAGATGTTTGCCGAAGTTGTGGAATGAGATTTCAAAAATCTGCACTCCCTTTTCCGGCTCACCGTGATCGAAGATGTTGAACAATTGCCGCTCTTTGGGATAGAGCGACTTGACTAGCTTTTTCTCTTCCTCCGACTCTGCTGATTTCTCTAGCTTGATCCGATGTTCACAGACCGGACATTTCTTGCCAAACGTGCGCTGCAGGCAGCAATACGAATTGTTGTCCGCTCCAATCCGCGGATGGATGAAGTAAGTCAATTCGTAGTAATAGCTGCCTTTCTCTACTTTCTTGTTCGGATTGCGTTTGCCTACTTTGTATGGAATGACTTCGATCTTCCACGTTCCTTCTTTCTTGGGGCCGAAGAACGAGACACCTTCCGGCACGGCAATCGCCGTTCGTTCACCAACCCCCTTTCGAAATGCGAGCCGGTCGCTCGCGGATGCAAACTTTTCCTTCTTCTCTGCTCGGCTTTTCTTGCTCATTTCGTAAATCCTATTGATGGTGTTTGGGCGAATTAACTTTCAAGAACGATGCCTGTGCCTTTTGCTGGGAACCTTTGCCTATGTACGATTTTCTTATTCTCGCTAATGAAGTGCAGAACTAGAACCGGCAGATGATCCACACTTTGACGTTCGTAAGTTACGCCAAATCCAGGAGATTCAAAAGTCAGTGGATCAGTATTATCAAAATCTATATGCTCTGCAGGTCCGCCGTCCTTCGATGTTTGAATCGGCACTCTGACTATTGCTTTCATGCTAATCATCCTCATCGTCAAGGTTAATGCCTCTACGACTGTTCTTTGCAATCTTCTCACTTGCCCTTCGGCTGTGCTTGCTTTCTCTAGGCTCGGCATAGAATTCCATACCCAGCAATTGAACTCGACCTTCTAATGCTCCTTTCCGGTGATGGAGTGCGGTTACAAGGGCTTCGACGTAATCCATTTCATGCTTGCGTTTGTTCATCCTCCTGACTGCTTTTTGGTAATCTTCGTGGGTCACCACAGCAAATTCAACTGCTTTATCTGTCGCCTTTTCCAAACCGAAGTTCTCTGGCTTCTGCCTGCATTTTAAGTTAAGATTTGCCTCTACAAGATCGAGCATTGCTTTTGCTTCGTTGAACTTCAATCTGGCATCTGCTAATTTCCGACCTGCTAGTAGCATCTTCTTCGGCTGCTTCAGCCACTCTACGTCCAGTTGACTATCGTCAATATCGATGACAGAATCCATCAAAAACCCTCCTCTTCGTCTTCCTCAGGCTCATCATCTGCAAACATTTCGCTGTCATCTAGCAAGTCAAGACAGATCACTGACTCTGTGGACGTTTGGTTGAAATCGTATGAAACACGACAATATGTTGGTTCTGGTACACAATCCAACATTACTGCATTACAGGCAAAATCCGAATGCTTTGGATTTTTGCATACTTCAATTACTTCCAACACAACAGCCCGCGCATGACTTCCACGATGGGCTACTAGATCGCCTACATCAAATGAAAGACTCATAATCACTCCTCGATTCTAGCAATGGTGACAGAAAACGAAACACTCGACACAGGATAGACCCACGTATCAGGCGACATTTTGAGAAGTATGCCTGGGGTAGGGCTGATCTGGATCGCCCATATCGGCTCAGGCAAATCTAGCGCTTGAATCAATCCAGAATGCACAACAGCAATTTGATCTAGGTATGGGCTGTTCACCCAATCTGGTGATTTGGCAAATCGTGCAGGATCGAGTCGGGTCGGCTGTTCTCGGACTCCATACAAAGCATAACTACTATCGGCAGGTGGGAATACCGGATCAACCCGCATGAACAAACAGCCGTTTGGATTGTCTTCAAAGATTGTGCCTGTACTGAGACTCCCTACTGTAGTTCCTTTTTGCACAGGCACAACAGTTCTTTTTGTTTCAGGCGGATTCGCACCGATTGCCAGGAAAGACATGGACAGCAGAACGATCAAATACCTCATCGTCGATCCTCCCTTAGAGTATATCGGTTATTTCCTTCCAGCGTGAACTACGTCGAAACAGGACGCAGCGAGTCCGGCCTTGCCGCAGTCGTAGAAGTTTTCGCGAAATGCTTCTATGATGATGTATGATCTACTTGCAAACTTACCGCCGCCTAGAAGCACTTTGACGGCGTAGGCAAGGATAATTCGCCTTACCGTCTCAGGCTCCTCATCCACCACTTCAACCAACTTGCTTATTTCCTTCCACGGTTTGGCATATATCAAAGCTTGTGCAATATCGAATCCTTGAGCGCGGAGATTGGACTTCTCAAGCGTCTCAATCATATTGTCTTCGCTTTTCAGATCGATCACCTGCCCAAGAAGAACCAATGCCTTTCGTGGCGATCCATCGGCAACTTCTACGATCTTGTCTTTAACATCGTTTGGAAATACATCTTGAGCACCTTCTTCGCTCAAAACATATTCTATCAGCGAGTCCATATCTTTCGGCCGCACGTCTTTGAACTTGATGTGCGTACAGCGTGTGTGTATCTCTTTCCTCAGCCGTTGCGGGTCCGTGGTGCAAAGAATGAAGTACACCCAATACGGCGTATCCTCTAGCATCTTCAGCATTGCACCTTGGGCATCAGGTGTGAGTCGATGTGCTTCGTCGATCAGATAAATCTTGCACTCACTGTCCGGTCCTGGTGACTGCCGCATCCTAGAATCGATAGATCGAATGTCGTTGATGCCATTCTTATCAGCAGCGTTTATCTCATAGAAATCACGCTTGCCGCATTTGAGTTTCTTGCGCATGATTCTAGCAGCTGTGGTCTTGCCCGTACCTGACGGACCACTGAACAACATGGCGTGCGGCACTTTGCTTTTCTTGATAAAGGCACGCAGGACACGAACGACATCATCCTGCCCTATGATGTCGTTGAATTGCTTCGGGCGATACTGCTTGTAAAGTTCCATTACATTCCCTTATGGTATTTTATCAGCAAGTCGGTTGCTGTATCCCCATCCCAATACCGGATAACCTTATGGTTAAACACCAATCCTACCACTTTTCTGTAATGATTTGGGTTTTTGACAGCCTCAAGCAACCAATCCACCGCCTGATAGATGTTTGATCCTTTCGGTGGGTCGAGTAAATACATGCAAGAATCTAGAGTTTGTTTCATTTGCTGCACTCCGCAATAACTCGGGCGTGGTCGGGACCAACCCAACCTTCGGGTTTTTGGTACTTGCCGTATTCGTTGAGTGTTGCAACGCCTTCAGGAAACTTGCGATTGTTGGCATCACACACTTCTGTGAAGTGCGGAAGATCAGGAACGCCGCACATAAGCATAGTGTAGGCGGAAACGTAGGCAGTGTCGCAACAACCGTCGATCACATCCAAGAGTCGTTTCTGTTTTGCCTCTTCATCGGAAGAGTCTGGATTGACATATGGCATGAATGATATGCGACTTATGTCTACAAATGTGTCGTACAGATTATACTTGTCAAGACGAACCTGGAATCCAAGCGCTTTGATTGTCTCTAATGCTTCTTCGAGAATCAACTTGGCACCTAACATCCGAGTATCCATTATCGGCAATGTCGGTTTGTCAGGCATCGCCAACGACGTTTTGACTTTGGATGCAGCGCTGAGTGTGAAATAGCAGGACCGTCCAATCGGGTCGCTTAACTGATGTAACTTAATCACCATGTCTCCTAATACGGATTTTGAATTTTGGTTTCTTGATCTTCGTTACTCTGATCCATGCTTTTGGTTTGTACTTCACAACATGCACTTCCAACTCTCGCAGTTTGGCTACTCGAATCAAATGATCCAGCGGCGGGTGAGGATTGCCGTTGTGAAAGGCTATGAGCATGTCCGCTTGTTTAATCATTTCGATGTTGCGAACAAACTCAGCACGATCTTTGTGCTTCTCAGTGTTTAGATGATAGATGCGGTACAGATACCAATAATAGCCAAACCAATCGGCAGCAAGTTTGTCCCCCTTTTGATGAAAGCTGCCTATGAGTAGAATAGGATCACGAACGCCATCGGTGTAGGCTTCCAATCGTTTTGCCATCAGCGTCCAATTACCAAACGTCGGACTAGATGCTACTATGATTCGCTTGCGGCCTTTTTCTGATCGGAATGGAAGCATCGGTGGTGGGCGTGTTCCACGAAGATATGTGCCGTCATCTTTATTCATTTGCCTTTCCTTTTCTGAATCTCTCTGTATATGACTGCATTGGCTAAATTCAAACCAGAAAGATTTTCAATCAGGAATTGATTGAGGATAAATTCGTCATTCGGCGATGGTCCTAGATTGAGGCTTTTGCTTTTGCGAGACGAAACTCCCCAAACACCGTTGTGCAGATTGACGAAACCGGCAGACATTATTTTACATTTGTTCAGATGCAAAACCGCCGCAACGTGCGCATGGACTATATGCTCATCAAAGACAATTGGATGATGATATCCGGTGCTGTCATTATACCCGATAACGTATTTCATGGGCCGACCCTGCCGTTCTCTACAAATGCTTTGTAGGTAAGTGGCCATTCTCTTGAAAATATGTCTTCTACAATTCTAGCCGCCACTTCAATTTCATATAACGGATATGAAACGAATTTGGCTGTTTCGTCGTTGGTCCGCAAGGATAGAAAAGCCATTATTGATCTTGGATTGCATGTCACCCAGCCATTTACCGCATATGAAGCAAGGAAGCCAGAAGAATCCGCGTGTGTTTGCATACTGCCGTTCTTTGGCTCTTTCAGGCGTATGATCTCCATATCCCTTTGTAAATTTGCATAGGAATAGGAGCAGTCGTCTTTCGATCTCATCTGCTGACAATACATCTTCTGCCAATTGTTTGGCGAATTCTTTAGTTATCATGCGGCTTGCCACACTCCCTTCTTTCGGTTCCACACCTTTTTAGCATACCACGACTCCCCGCGCGGGGAGACTTCCGTCTCAGTCTCCATCGGAGCAATGATCCACTTCAATTCTCTCGGCAACCAGACTGTCATCACCCAATGGCAGTAAGTGAGAACGTCTTGCAGTTCATTGTGTGGGCATACGAATTGTGCCGAGTCATGAATCTCTCCAACCATCTTGCTTTTCATCTTGTACTTACGTAACCATTTGCTGATCTTGATTAGGCATTTCAACATGCAATGGAATGCCGGTCCTTGCACCGGATAGTTGATAACGTCATTCCGCTTCAGAAACGCATTAACGGCAAATCCAGTCTTCATCATGAATCCGCCGTCACGCAGATACTTGTCGTACCACGTTCGCTTCCATTCGTTGTAGACGGGGAACTCATCCTCCCATAAAGTCTTCTCTAATTGCTTTATATGATGCTCGAATGTGCCAGTTCTGGTGTTGATCTGCGGATCACACTTGCCTAGTTTGGTTATGCCTTTTCTTTCAAGATGATTCCTCAGCGATCTGCCTGTAGGATTCTTAGGGTCGTCGCCTTCTTTCATCAACCTCATACCATCCAGTACGTCCATCGAATTCCACAAGGCTTCGGCGCATTGGAAGTACACGGAGCCGTAGAACTGCGGGAATGTGAACATGTTCTTGGCGGCGTATCTGGCATTCTTGCTTATCTGATCTTCATCCGCCATGAATATGCGAGAGGCGAATTGCCTATGGTAGTCTACATTCTCATTGAGGTATTTGCCCATCGTTGGGTCTTTGTGATAGCAGTAAGAAATCTTGACTTCCAACTGCTCGAAATCGACCTCGACAAAGTACCACCCATCCGGCGGGATATAACACTTCCGAACCATTTCGGCAATTACTGGATTTCGCACCGGAATGTTTTGAAAGTTAGGAGCGTTGCAAGATGATCGAATTGTGATTACAGTGTTGAGATTGTACGATGGGTGGACGTACCAATCTTTATGATGCCTGATTAACTCTCGTTGGATGCCGGCGAAGTACGTGGCCTTTGTGTATTTCAGCCGTTCTATGTCTTGGAAGTCTTTCAGGAACGGTAATTCCGTCCTTAGTTTCTCCAGCACTGTCTTGTTAACTTGGCTGCCAAATTCGTCTTCGTTTTCCAATTCACTAGCAGTCTTAGGCAGATCATAACCCATCTTGTTCAGCACTTTTGCGAGTTCAACTCTGGTCGGAGAGGATCGTTTGCTGCCATACCGTTTGCGCCATCTTGGATAAACCTCTTTGTCCTTCTTCATCTTGTTGGTGAGGTCGTTAATCTTCTCGTCGATGTCTAGGATCGTGGCGTCGAGATAATCCTTATCTATTCTGACGCCGTTGTGTTCGATCTCCGACAAGACTAGAGTGCCTTCGTGAAGCAATTGGTATGCTTCCATCGTGGATGTGTATTTAGGCATTGTACCTCAAAATGGAATGATGTCGTCTTCGTGGTCTGGGCTGCCTTGTTTTTTATTACATTTACCGCAAGCCAATACACATGATCCGTCTATCCAATCTTTCATATATCGTCGGATTCGTCTGTGTCTGCTGGTTTTCCATGGCTTCCAATTGGTCTTTTTGGTATGATGAAATTCCAATTTCCAAGGACGCCGTTCTTGACAATAGGTGCACTTGCTGCCAATCAATAGAATCAGCAGTGTGCGCTGAACACTATACCGGCGATTGTCAGCGACTCTACTCATATTTCACCGGCATGTTTCAAGCACCTTTGTATTAGGCGATATGGACTGGCATTCCGTGGGAAGTTTTCGATCCTGCCTTTTCTATATACCCCTCTCTTACCGATGTACTTGCCAGCGTGAGATAGGACGTAGTTGTAATTGCCTAACTCTTTAGTGCCTGTTCCGTCATTGCTGATCTTCATAACACAAAGCATTCTATTCTTATCTTCACCATGAGCAGATACCAACTGGATTGTGACTAAGACCATAGTTTATGCTCCAAAGAGTTTCCAAATCGGACGCAGCAGATACAAATCCCATCCATTGCGCAGACACAGCATGAACAATGCCATGACCGCCATGATCAGACCGAGATAGCCAATTGCTTTACTATCTTCGCGGTCAGTGTTTTGCATGTAATCCTTTCTTGAATACTTCAAGTTCTGCTTTTCTACGATCTGCGGAAAGGGGTATCACTCTACCAATGCCTATCTGAGTAAGAATCAAGTGCGCTTCTCTAATAGCTAACGGCGATTCTAGACTGAATTCACACCGATCCACAACTTCCGTTGCATTGCTGCTAGGATCACCGAAAAGCAAAGTTAATGTACACCACAAAGCGTATCTAACTTGATCTTCTGTCATTGTCTTGATCTTATCCAAAGCCCTGAAAGCGATTTCTTGCTTGATGTCGGCAAAAGGAACAGTTGGTGTGTATATTTCGTTCATGTCATCATTCTCCCTTGAATAGTTTAGAGTTGTCTCCCTTCACGAAGAATACTGCCGTATTAGAAATCGCATGGACTGGAAATGTACAGCCATGGATGTTCATCAACAAGCCATTGCCTATAGGTTTGAATGGTCCGTGCGTTCTGCCGCGTTCGACATAATACACGAACTCGTGTATCGTATCTAACTCAGCCAAAGCGATTCGATCCACCACATGTTCAATTAGCAGAGTTTGCGCCATTTTCGATTTCCTCCAGTTGGTACATTGCTACTTGATACTCGTACAAACTATCGTAACCGTTGTATTGCAGCAAAGATGGCAAGTCTATCTGCTTGATCTTGTTCCACTCATTCCCGCCTTTCGTTTCCAGATACGGCTCGATGTGGGCACTGTAATCGTTTACGCCAAGCCGGACGAATGCTTGGAATTTGAGGCTGGTTATTTTGCCACGAGAATCTAACGTATGAGCCATGAGCATCGTATCCAAATACCATCCTTTGACTTCGATGTCCAGAATCCGCTTGCACCAGCGATGCTCGTGTTTGATGTTCGATCCGATCTTTTTGATCTTAGGATTCTTGAGGATGCGCTTCATCGCAGCAACAACCGAACCATACCACGGAAAGGCAATCGTCCATATTCCATTCTTACAAACAGAGCAGCTGACTATGTATGATCCGTCTCGATCTGGCTTCAGCGGGTTGGATTCAAAGTCGAAGGCAATCGTATCGCCGTCTTTTATTCTGTGCAGCCATCTAGTTGCTTTGTCGGCGTCAATGATGATCTTGATCTCATCGTTCGGGCGTTCTGCATATGGCCGCTCATTCAGTGCGACAGCAGCTTGCAAGTCTTGCGAGAACATCCTACTAACAACCCGATTGTCCATATGTTCAATATAGGACGGATGGAATGTAGGACAAATCCAAGTGTTCAAGTCCCTATGCGGAATCCGCCAGCCACGCCATCGTGTTATGCCTCCGATTGATCGCCTCCAATACTTGCCGATTAGAGATTTGACGGCATTACCTCCAAGCAGAATTATGACTGTCGGATTCAACTCTTGAATAGTTTTGATCAGAGTAGGTCGGCAGTAACCGATCAATTTATCATTTGGCGTTTCGTTGTTAGGCGGCCGACAGATGTTGGCGTTTGTGGTCCAGCAATCCTTACGCATGTCGATGTCGTGACTGGCAAGAACGCGCTGCAAAGTCTTTCCGGTTTTGCCGGTGAATTGGATTCCATCCCTGTCTTCCTGCTCTCCCGGCGCTTCGCCGACTATCAGGATTCCCTTCCGGCCCTTGCCGTGTGGTTCCATCTTTGGAGATTTGCATGTGCGGTACAAACCGCATTTGCCGCACTTAGGTATGCCGGAGGATGTTTGCCCTATCACAGTCAAGCTAGTCTTCGGCACGAACATCAATTTTCTCCCGCCAATCCGTTTTATGTCCCATTCTAACGTCAGTTTCGATTTCTTCCAAGACGGCACTTTTAGTTTCAATGCCGTCAACGTAGTCAGAATTTGGCATAGGTCGGTTGTAATAATCCCTGCTGTCTTCGGCTGCTCTTTTGTTTGTGAAGATACCAAGCAGCATATATCCGTCATAGTCATTCTCGAACACAATCCATACTTTCATTTCACTCTCTCCATTTGTCTGACGGCGGTGTTTTTGTTGTGTATGAAATGTTGGCTATGCAGTTATGATCATTTGCTCGTTTCACCAATTCCAATTCCAAAACACTCGTTGGAAATCTTGCCAACATTCCGGCTTTGCGTTCTTCCAACATGGCAATGAACGGCTCTTGATCTTCTGGTTTCATGGACGGATGGAAGAATGCTGTGAATCCTTCACGATCTGAGTGGGCTGAATATGCTGAAATGGTTTTGATTTCTCTGTGACTAAACTCGGCAATGAACTTCCAAATCAAATCACAGATTCCTCGTTCTGTGAACAAATCTGCCAGTCCATTAGGCACGTAATAACACAAAGCCTTCCTTGGTTCCGTACCAGGCATGTTGATGAATTCGTAACTCACGCCACCGCCAAAAATAAATTCTTCGATTCTTTCACCGACGACTCGTGATGCTGGTCCTATTTCCTTGCTGATCTCTTCGTCTGAATGATCGCTCATGTTATTGCTCCTTTGCATTCTCAAAGCCACAAGTTTTTGAAACCCGTATGCCTATCTGTTTTGATCCAAACCACTTCCTGACTCTTTTTGCTGACTCCGCCTTTCTTGACAGTTGCATTCAGTTTCTTCAAAGGTCGGAACGGCAGCCAATCAGCGTCTCTGCCCTCACATACTATAACCTGCCCCTTTCTTCTACGGCACCAATCACCTAGATGATCGAAGTCGATCTTATTGTGTTTGTAATGACGGCCTGCTGGATTCTGATAAGGCGGGTCGATGTACCATGATGCTTCTCTGTTATGACACAATTTGTATGAGGCATGATATACTTTCCAATGCCTAATGTATTTGAGTTGATGAGCGATCATGCCTCTGACATAATCACCCCAATAGAAATTCTGACCGGACAATCTATTCTTCATCCAAGGCGTAGGTTTGCTTCTAGGAGAAGACCCGCCTCTGCCCAACCAGAATCCGATCAGCCACAACGCTTCTTGCGGCGCTCGAACGTCGTCAACGCATTCGATTGTCTTTGGCAATGCTCTTATTTCACTTGCCTTGACGTGAATCAGATAATGCCAAATGCCGTATATGATCGGATCAATGTCGAATAGCACTACATTACGACGAAAGTTGTTGACGGAGTATCCAGCTGCTCCGGCAAACGGCTCTACGATTGTAGAATGCAGTGGGGATGGATATAGCCTTTGTCTACACGCCTGATATTTAGAACCGTAAAAGCTGAAAAACGGCCGAAGAAACACGGCATTATCTCCATTCTATTTTTGGATTGGCAGTCCCGTCCGCTGCCGCCCCACTTTCACGAGCGCGGCGGAGAGGGCGGCGTGCGCGACTGGTTCGGAGGCGAAAGACTCCCACCGATTTAACTGATATTTGACTCTTGACAATCCATTGAACAAATCTCTTGGAATGTTTGCAGTCGCTGGTACAGATTGGCTATGGTTTCCACGCTCATGGTCATACCAGCAATATCCGCCGCCGTTCCAATACGGCCTCTTGTCCGACAGCGTCACCCGCTCCACCGGCACCCGCCTGAAGATCGCCTCCGCGTGCCGTTCGAAATCGTCGGCGGAGAGGGTAATTGCTGAGATGTAGCCGCGTGAATATTCAACCCAAGATGGTCCGCTTTCTCTGTCCAATCGTACCTCAAAACTATCGTCATTCCGATACCCGCACGGCTTCTTAAGATCATCCATCGTCCAGCGCTCGCCGTGAGTGTCCAAGAGTCCACGCGAACGTGCTTCTAACTCCAATCTTCGGTCGGCATACTTAACGTTGCTTTGCGTGACTGTGCCGCCGTAGACGGAATCTTCGTAAGTGATCATGCCGTACTCGTGGTCCGGCGTTCTAGCCAGCTCCACCCCCACGCGAATAAACTCGGCCCGTTCCGCCAAGCCGTTCGACACGCGGCCGGAGCAGGAGCACTTAGGGCAAAATTGGTGCGAGTGTTCTTCCCAAACGCTGAGAGTTCCTCCCTCGCACCGCTCGCACTCAACCTCCCTGGCGTGCTCTTGCAGCCAATCCGCCATGACGAGCCGCGGCGCATCATCGCGCGGCGCTTCGAGGATCGCTCGGAGAAGGGCGTCGCAGTCGGAGGAGATGGCGGTCATGCTGGCTTCGCTCCGAATATAACGACCTCAACAGGTTTGCCGCGTTTCTTCATCTCGTCGATCATGTTTTTGCTGCCGCGACTCTTGCCGTCCCAAATCACAACCGCGGCATCGGCGTAGTCTGCCATCTCGCGATTGCGAATCGGTCCTGCCGCCTTGCCGTGTTTCTTCCAGTCGGCATCGAACCGCTTCACCGGGACGCCGTAGACTATGGCCCAATCTTCGCCGGCCATGTCCGGTCCGGCGCATCCGCCTGATACAATCTCATCGATTTCCCAGCGCTTGTTGATGAGTTGGTCGATCACAAACGCCAAGCAATCAAGGACGTGCTTGGGCGCATCTCGCGAACCAGCAATGATGACTTTCACCCCGCCCTCCCTTCGTCGCGGATCACGTCCACACATGCCTACATTTTGGACACGGCGACGGATACTCGGTCGATTCAAAAAGATGGTCACACTTCGAACATCGGCAAGGATGCGACGCCGGCTTTGGTTTGCTTTCCTCACGCTGCCACGCTGCGCCGGCGAGGAAGGCCAACCTCAACCCTTTGTGGTACGGCTGCACGTCGGTCTGGTTGTCGGCGTATTCCTTCGCCGCCTGTTCCGCTGGCGTCATGTTCGCTTCTCCTCTCTATGCACAGATTCTCGGCACTCCGCACAAAACAAATCATCTTTTGCCGCCGGCATTCCGCACTTATGGCACGGCTCCCACACGAACCCGCATTCGCCGCAACGATACTCATGATCGAAATGGACGCCGCTACGGCGGTGGGCGTTCGGCGATTTGCACTTCGGGCAGGTCATGATGTCGTATCCGGGAATGCGGCGAGGGCGGCACGAATGCTCTCAAACGCCTCTTGCCGATCCTTAATGATTTCCAGGCAACACCCGCAGTCCGGTTTGCACGGTGCCATCTTGGACGCCTCATCCAAGAGCGGTTCGGCAAGTCTCGCCGCCGCCACCAACTTCGTCACCGCGTCTTCAGGAATCGGTTCGTCGCTAGTTGCAATCCGAACGTGGATCGGTTTATCTTTTTGCTCACCAAAATCCGGGTAGTAGCGATACAAAGCCGACGGATCGGGCTTCCAGCCGTCCGGCTCAAATGGATCGCTCCGACCACACATGTCGTAATAATCCGGTTCACGCTTTTCGAGTCTTCTATATGTTTCAAGGTCAACCTCAAAACAGAAACATTCCATGTCGCCTGATTGTTGGCCAACGAATTCGATTCGATGCTCGCTCACGTCTCGCTCCCGGCCCGAGGCCGATGGTTAGTTGCAAACACAGTCCCCTTTGTCCTCGCCGCACCCCTGGCAAATTGAGGTGTTCTCAGCGGTCTTTTCCCATCGCTCGACCTCCGCCTTCGCCTCGGCGAGTTGTGCGGCGAGCGAGTCGCAATCTTTTTCTGACTTCGTAAGACGTTCCTCCATTAAAACAACTCGATCAACTAATCTATCACGCTCTTTCAATCGCTCGCCCCGCTCCTTCCGCTCGCGGACGAGACGGTCGTATATATCACGTCGGACCTGAACCCAAAAAGCGTGGTGTGGTGCTTGATGCTGCTCCACTTCCCGCTCGAACTCATCGGCTGTCATGTCGTCGATGGTCACGGCGTCTCCTTCAGTTCGATGCCTAACGATTTGCAGAGATGACGAAGATGGCCGCGAGTTCTGTACTCTCTTTGGAACGTGACAACGATCTCGTCCGGGCTGGCGAGCCAAACGTGCCAGTCCTTGGTTTTCTCTACTTGTCCGACCCACAAGTTTTCTGGTGGATCGCAGTACGTCCAATAGGCAACGTCGCCATTCGTGTCGTCCTTACTGAATTCAATTGAGAGCAGGAACGCCTCATCAATCGCCTCCCCGTCGTCAGCCCGCGTCATTTCGAGCCAGCGGTGAGCGGCTTCGTGAACGTAAGCATCGTGTGTCGAATGCTCCAGAGAACTTTTAACTCGCTCTCGCAGTTCGGCGTCGGTCATGACGTCACCTTTCGTTTCTCGGCGTCTTCCAAATGGACTCGGATCATCCGCTCGTGGATCGACTGACAAATCCGTCGGCGCTTTGCGAACGACCAGCGGTAGCAGCGCCACACGCGGTCGTGGAGATGGAGCAGGTCGAGCCATGATTTCATCCCTTCGTCTCCTTGCCCGCCGCGGCGAGTGGTTAGTCATCTTGGGTATTTCCATCTTCCGCTGTAGGCTTTCCGGCATTCCTTACACGCTGGCCAACAGCGATTCGTACCACAAATCTGCACGACAACCATCTTTGGCTTTTTCTGTTCGCAGAAACAACATACGGTTGAGTCTGGTGGATCGCTTAGTCGTCCGCTTTGGCTGCGGCCCTTATGCTTACGAGTTCGTGGCATTGTTCCCTCCCTTCGCGGCCGCGAGCACACGATTAGGATTACGGTCAACCAATATCGCCGTTAGAAACAGGTTTCCGACGGTACGACCGATATTGTGTTTTTCTAGCGGCGAGAACATCTCGTCTCGCATGATATCCTCGATAATTTCAGCGCACCTAGCACGACACGCTTCGTATCCGGCTTCATAGCCGACCCATCTTCGTATTAATCGAATCATGTTGTCCCCTTCGCGAGCACGGCGGCGGCATGGCGAATCTTTTCAACGACATCGTATATCTGCTTCCTAAGAGACGGGCAAATGTCACGAATCTGACCTTGCGCCTGTTCGCTGGCGACAATCACTTCAAGCGGAATCGCAGCTTCGACAGCGATTCCGGCTAATCCTTTTTCGCTCTCCCGGCACGCCGCCAGTTGCGTTTCGAGGTCTGCCAGTCTCGGGTTCTTTCGATTCACAGCGTTGAGACACCGATCGCACAAAGTCAGGACGCCGTTTGGCACGTGGACGCTAGTCAATTCAACTTTGCCAGTTCCGTGACATCCTTCGCAGCGTCCCATGCCACCTCGCTTGATTGCCTCCAATTCCGCCCGTGCCGCGGCGAGGTCGGACTTATATTTTCTGACGTGCAATCGCACTGATTCTTCTGCCACCGTCGGAAGAAATGGTTCGCCATCAGGCTCGTCGCCTTCGGCCAGTATTGTAATTCTCGCAAGAGTTTCCACGAGTGACCTATTCAACCGCTCGTTCTCCTCCCGCAGCCGCAGGCACTCGTCGGCGAGACGGGGGAGATCGGTGCGAGCGGAATCAATCCACTTGTCTGGATACCGCTCGGCAAAGATGAAGTTATCCATCGATTTCCATTCCGCCTTCATCGCCTCGATTTCCGCCGTCGATAGGTTGGTCATGGTCGAAGCTCCATTTGTTTGAGTGCTTTATCCTTGGTTAAAAGCATAGCTAAGACAAAAGCATGCCCCATTTTTTTGTTCGGTTCGTTCAAAACATCAATGAGCGACATATTCAATTCACGATGATCGTAAGCATCGTAATCCAGCAGAATCAATTCGCCTTCCTTTTCGTACAACTCTTGTAATTTGGCGAATGTCCTGGTCTTTTGCACGGCCTCGGCATACAGGGGTCCGTAGATAGTTTTTCTCGCACTAATGTATCCCAGCAAATGAAACTTGAAACCATCCCACCAGACTGACCCTAGCGGTTTTCTATTCCTTCCCATCGGATATCGCACGGCGTTTGGATTCTGCCAACCCTGATGTGCCCAATCCCAATACGCTTCTGTGAACGCTAGCCCATCAGCATGTACTTCGTACAGCTTGGAATACTGCCAAGCGTTTTCCATGATTCGCGACCATTCATTCTTGTACAACTTGCATGGCCCAAGATGGAATGGACTGAGTTCTCGGTACTGCTTTGATTTTGATACGGTCGGGATCACTGGGCACTTTGCCCTTATATACGATTGCCGGTTCCACAATGGCAGCACTCGAATCATTTCTTTTTCCTTTCTCGATTGAGTCTCTTGAGGCACTCGAAATAAAAATATTCAGCGAGGGCCTTGCCAAATCTGGTATTCTCCGCTCGCCTTTTTTTGTAGCGTTCCAACTCTTTTGCATCTTTGTTGGCATCACTCATTCCATTTTTCCTTTCGCGTTTCGGCACCGGCGAGAAAGATTCGCCAGTAAATTGGAATCAAGGCAAGGACTGTTGTCTTCTCTGGATAGACGTCCGTTTCTTTGTGGTAAGCTTCCCTGAATGCCGGCCACATAGGATGATTTTTCATCGCATCAATCGCCTTCGTCTGTGCTTCCTCCAGCGTTACTTCCTTCTTCTCGTTGTTTTCCATCAGACAACTCCAAACTTGCCACGAATTTCCATTTTCCCCCGTCGATCATCATGGCAGTTTTCGACAGGATACACTCATTATGCTTCTTTACAATTTCACTTAGCAGCGTAGGGCCGATGAAGAATATTAGTTTCTTGCCAGAGTAATTCAGCTTCTTCTTTTCCCGATGTCCGCCAGACACACCATCAGCTTCCAACCACAACTTGCCATTTGGTCGGATCGTGATTTTTACCCAATCATGTTCATTCTGCTGGGAGAAGTATTTGGCTTTATCACACGCTTCGACCAATCCTTTTGGCAGTGCTGTCTTTTTGCCTTCAATGTCAAAGTATGGCGACCAGTTTGGATATTGCTCGTACCACAGTCGGCAAGACATGCTAACATCGGCGTTGCGGAAATGCAGCCAGGTTTTGGTGACAGCCATTTCTGTTGGTGCGAATGGAATGATGTGCTTGAGCGCATTTCGTTTGATGCAGACTGATTTTTTCAATCCGGTTTTTAGCCGGTATCTTGTTATCTGATCGTTGTCGCCGGCTTCAATCCATTTGGGGTGAATGTTGATGCAAGTGAGTGCAAACGATTCATCCTCTTTCTTGCTGGCACATTCTTGAACAAGCGCAACAGCCTCGGTGAATTCCGGATTGATCTTTTGCCAATTATCCTTGTCCGGCAAATCCACATTGTCTATACCTAGGGTAATCTCTTGATCCAGAGCAATCCAAGACTCTCGGCCTTTGCCTTGAATGTACATCCTGCTTTTGGTTAATCGAATCTGGATGTACTCTTCTTTGTACTTACTCAACATGGCAAATATCGGACCAGCAGAAACAGCCGCAGTCACACTAGTTGGTAGTTTGGATTTGGTGATGCAAGCGACCTCATCATTGTAGGTATACACCTTGCCCTTTTTGAAGACAAGGCAATTGGATTGATCGACCACTTCTGTAGGCGTCAATCCAGGCTGCACGATCTCCATTCGCCGAAGGAAATCTTCACGGTTTAGTTTTATTGGCATTTTGTGTCCTCTGTGGTTAATCCTCCGCGAATTGATCGAACCCTTCCTTCTCGCAAAAGAACCGTTTCACCGACACGGTACAGTCCTTATCGCCTTTGTCGAAGTCATCACCGTCGCTTACAAGCTTACGTGGAACCCAATATCCTCTGCCATTGCTTTTCAAAATCATTCTGATTGCCTTTTTGGATGTCGCTTCGATTTCGGTAACATCGAAGTGACACCATTCGGATGAATTGCCTTTAGCGACTTTCTTTTTGATAGGAGCCTGCGCGGATTCTTTGGGTTTCGATATCATGCCTTGAAAGAATCCATATATCATGTCTGGATCATGCTTCTCGATCTTGAGAGTAATCGCCGATCCTTCGTGATCGTGGCATTTCAGATAGTCGTAAACAGCAGACGCATCCGCTGATTTGAATTCCATTACACTATCATCAACGCAATTGATTGTGATTGTATAACTGTCCATTTATCCTCCCCATTTGGCATTTGCAATATCCCATCCCAATTCGCTGGCAAAGACAGTGCAGTTATTCATAATCATTTCAAACGACAATCGGTTGTTCGGATTCTTCTCCGACCGGCTTTCGTATTCAGGCGACTCGAACATAGCTGCCAAACTAAGAAAGAAATCAGGCAAAGTCATGGCGGTTGTTGGGATATAAGGCACAGCAGAATCACCATAATGTATTTCCAAATCAGTCATGTATGATACTTGAGTCGGCGTTTCTTTTGGCGGGATCGGTGGTATAGCTGGAACTCCTTCGTTTTGGTTTGGCATGATATGTGTGTGGTAAGAGATGTGGGCGATGGTTGCGTATCAGACAAACAGGGCTTCGGCAAGTCGTCTGTACACTTCCCGGATTTTTGGGACGTTGATGTTTGCTTTTTCAAACTGATCTTTAAGTACCACGTCGAGTTCTTTCAGCTCCTCCATTTTCTTCATCAGCCTTTTTACCTCACTCATGTTCGATTCGATTCTAGCTTCAAAATACTCCATTGCCAGTTTCGGCGTTGGTCGGACAAACGCGTCTTCCGAGACGTGTACATAGGTGTGCATCAGTTCGATTGCCTTGCAAGCAATCTGTGAATCATAGGTTTCCATAGCGATACTCCATGTTGAGGGGTTTAGATTTATATCGGGTCGAACGAGAAAGGGCCGGAAACGGACGTATATCGACCGTTCCGGCACGATCTATTCACGGACTGAGGGGTTGACTACTTCCGCGGGTTGGCTCGCGGTGGCGGTCGCTTGACCACAACTTTCTTTTCTTCCGGTGGTTTCTTTGCTTCCTTGGTAGGTTCTACTTCTTCCTCTTCTTCCTCTTCTTCCTCATCCTCATCCTCATCTTCGTCGTCTGCTTCGTCTTCCTCTTCGTCCTCTTCGCTTTCTTCGTCGTCTTCTACCTGCTCCGTTTCATCTGTCTCTTTGTCTTTCTCATCGCCGCCACCACCTCCGACAAAACGCTCATTGTACGCCATTAGTATGTAATCGGCGATATCCGCTGCTTCCGGCCCTGTGCGTCCGGCATTCACAGCTGACGAGGCAGCATTATACCACACGCCTGCATATCCGCTGTGATCACATTCTTCAGCGATCTCTTCTTCTGATTCCGGCTTCTGCTTTTTGACTTTTACATTGCTCATAACATGAATCTCCTAAAGGAAATGAAAACAACGGGCGGACCAGAACAACTGGTCCGCCCATGTCGTCGCGGATGGCGGGTTTATTCGTCGTCTTCGCTCTTCTGCTTCTTCTTCGTACCACGCCACTTTTTCATTCCTGTCGGAATCTTGCCTTCGCCGACGATCATCCAACCCTCTTCCCGACTACCTTGGACCCACACCCCGCCTTTGAAGAACCGTGTCGGCACCTGGCTACGGAATGTAATCATCATACCATCAATGTCGCGATCTGGAAACTTATTCTCTAGCGCGGCCTTGATTTTCTTCTCTTTCATCAAAGTGCCGGCCTCGCCAGCCTTCTTCAGCAAGTTTCGGAAGTAGCCGATCACGCCGCCAGACTTGCCACCAGCCCGGCCCAGCTTCTTCTTCTTTTTCTTCTTCGGTTCATCGTCGTCGTCATCGTCGTCATCGTCTGCCTTCTTCTTTTTGCCTTTCTTCTTCTTGGTAGGCTTCTCGTCTTCGTCATCATCATCGTCTTCATCGTCTTCGCCATCATTTCCATCATCGTCTTCGTCATCGTCATCGTCGTCTTCATCCTTTGCCGGTTTCTTCTTTGCCTTCTTTTTTGCCGGCTTTTCTTCCTCTTCGTCATCTTCATCGTCGGCATCGTCATCGTCATCGGCGTCGTCATCGTCGTCATCGTCATCATCTTCATCCGCTGCCTTCTTGCCTTTCTTCTTCTTGGCAGGCTTCTCGTCGTCCTCATCATCTGCATCTTCATCGCCATCCTCATCTTCTTCGGCATCATCTTCATCCTCATCATCGTCATCATCTTCTTCGTCGTCATCTTTTGCTTTCTTTTTCTTCTTCGGCTTGTCATCGTCGTCCTTGCCTTCGATGATCTCGATCTCGTCCTCATCCTTCATTGCCTTCTTCAGCTGCTTGTACAGCTTTTGCAAATCCTCGTCTTCGATGCCGGCGGCCGTGTCCTTGTCGATCAGCTCTGCCATGTCGCCGACTTTCGACGCCATCTTGTCGGCATCCCACTTCGCCGCGTTGCCGTAGCCACAGGCTTGGAACAACTCGCGAAGCTTGCTCAGTTTGACCTTCATCATTTAGAACTCCTAAAAACGGAACATTGAAGCAGGGCGAACAGTTGCGAGAAACGCTCTCGCAATTCGGTACTCAGGACATATCGGGTTGGCTAAAACCGACAGTCTGAGAATTTTTTGTTGCTGTGTTTAGCCATTATAATACGCTTCTCATGCACGGGTTGCCGATAGCCAAACAGCCAGCAATTGTAACGTATCGTCTTGGCGAATTGAATCCTTCGCGGCGAACAGGAAAATTCAGCCTGAATATTCCTGCCTCTTTTTCTTCATCGTCTTGATTTATGCCGATAGCTGCCGTGACGTGCGCCCACTTACGGTGGTCTTCGCTGAAATTTTTCATACTGATCAGTTTAGCATCATAGCTATCAGCATCGGATTGTGTGGCAGTAACTACACAGCAATGCAATTCTTGAGACAGACCCCGCATGGCGATCCACGATTCATTGATCTGATCCCGTTTATCTGCTTTGCGGTCTATTGGAGCCAGAATATCGGCGTAGTCAATCACAACGATATCCGGCACCCATTGTTCATGTTCTTCCCAATCTCGAATAATGCTTCGGATTTGTGGGACATTGATGCTTCCACTTGGATGAACGCTGAGTTTGATTGATCCAGGAGCATATTTCTTTTTTGCTCGATTGTATGCTTTCCGTCCTTCTTTGAAAGTTAGAGGCATTTCGCAATGCCTGTCCTCATATTGAATCTCCGGCATCCCATCTTCCACTTTGGTTATTTTGATCGGGACTCGATACGAACCCTCCTTCCATGGACGTTTTGCCGCTCGTACAACAAACCGACGTTCGATCTGTGACTGACTCATATCGCCTACTTGGAACATGGCGACATTTCTGCGTTGCTCGAACCCCCTCCATGAGACATCAAGCAGACAATGACTTTTGCCTCGCTTCTCAGGTCCGATGAACATAACGAATCCATCCCGCTCGATTACATCGCCAATAAAGTCACCGGCAGCCATAGGATATTCTAGGATCGGCTCCTTCTTGGACTCGAATGCTTTCTCCAATGCTGAGAAGTCGGACAGCAAATCAATCCCATGACCCATGCCCAATTGTATCTTGTTGAAAGACTTCATTCGCTGCACGGCTTTTTCCACATCGCCGGCCTCAAGATCGTCCTCCATATCCTTGGCGGTCATGCCTACTAGCGCTTTGTTGAAATGCTCACCAGCACGGTCGATGATGTAATCTTCGTTGAGTCCTCGCTTTCGTTGCTTGTACTCACCGTTCAGATGATTCAGGAATCGTTCTACCATATCCACGGTATCAGCATCCCTTTCTTTCGCTCCGGCCCAATCTCGAAAAAGCGATTCGATCATAGGTCCGGGCGGTTTCTTGTACTTACTATAGTACGAGACACACCACCCGGCTATGAGGTTCGCCCATTTTGATTCAAAAAACCCGCCTTTTTCCCAATGGGCGGAGATTTTGGATAAAACGTAACGACTTACGATCATTGCAACTAAGATCGTTCGTTCGATATTTCCGCTTTTCTTCTCAACAACGCGCATTGATGCACTCCATTACTGAAACCTACGAAGCCTTCTCCAAATCAAATCAACATATTTCTTGTTGATTTCTATTCCTACAAAACGTCTACCTTCTAAAGCACAAGCTTCTAAAGTAGAACCACTGCCAGCAAATGGATCAAGCACAAGCCCGTCGCTTGGGCATATACTTCTGACTATTTTTCTCATCAGCGCAATAGGCTTTTGGGTTGGATGTCCGTTTTTCCCTGGCTGACCAAACCGCATAGAATCATAAGTAAACACGTTAGATCGTTTTCTATTTTTATCTCCAAACCAAGGATTGCCCCTGTACCCATAAAATGCCAGTTCAAACCCGGATGGCCACCAATTGCCTTTTCCAGCTGGTGGTGGGCATTTTTTGATCCACGCTGCTGGTTTAACTGTAAACCCATGATCTCTAACAACCGGAATCAATTGTCCTATAATGTCTATGCTTGTAAATACAAATATAGAGGCAGTTGGTTTACACAAATTGAGAGATAAAGACAAAGCATCTGATACCATTTGACTCGTATCCTCATCATCCCACTCGAACTCTAACGTCCTTGTGCCTTTGCTGTTCTTGTTTATTCCAAACTTGTTTACGATGCCATATGGAGGGTCCGTGATTATAGAATCAAAGGTGTTTGATTTTATATCCTGCAAAACGGACAGGCAATCACCTTGGATTACTTTGCTATGTTTCAGACTCTTAGGCTCAGTCGTCATTTTTAAGAAACTCATTTATCCTCTCCATGTATGTCTTCCAATGTTGCAGCGAGCCAGAAAAGTCGTTAGATAGCTTTTTGCCGATCTCTTGGAAGAATGGATGATCCTTGCTGAACGCGTCTTTCACTAGATCACCGTTCCAATCTTTCCATTTTGCTCTGCGTTTGTGAATGTAGATCGTGAACCATCGCATGATGAACGATTTGGCGTTATGCAGTTCGGTACTCATCGTCATCCAAAAAGAACACAGCGAGATATTGGCACTTTTGTTCCTAGACAATTTCTCCAACTCTTTTCCGTACTCCGAATGGGCTTTGTGCAACTTCACGAAGTTGTCCAGCGACAGCTGCACAGCTATTGGTAGTTTGGCATCTGATCCTTTTGGCCAGTTCACATTCCGGCAATTACCGGCGATCTCTTTGGCAAGATCGGAGATTGTCAGTTGGGGGTTGCGCTTCTGATCTCGCAACATAGCCCTTTCTATGGCTTCAAACTTCTCACGGAAGCCTTTGGCTGAATAAGCTTGTGGGATATACTCCTCACCTAGATGGAGCAGATACCAATCCAGCACTTTGCGTATGTGTTTCTTTTTTAAGCCGTCAACGGATCGAAGTTTGGCAAAGTCTCGTGCCCATACTTTTGGATAAATGGGACGCATTACTTTTCTTTGCTTTCTTACTACATCTGCCAAGCGATGGGAACATTTCAGATTGAATGGTGATATGTTAGGTTTCGGCATATCAACAAATCCCATAAAATCCTTTCCGTGGTGATTCGCCAGAATCACCACTTATTCTGGTTGTTTCTTCTTATATTACTTCTGGTATATAGATTACTCAGAAGTCAGTTGTACAGATTACTCACTTTCCAGTAATCTGTACAACTGAGAAGTAAGTAAACTGAGGCAGGCATTAATCACCATCATCTTCTAGTTCTTCGATCAATTTTTGTTTCAAAGCCTTGCGTTCGTTTTTGTGCATTCTTCTTTTTTGCTCGTCTATGTGCTCTACTGCCTCAGTAACAAGATCATTGATCTTATCAACCATCAATTTGAAATGTCGTTTTGCTGGAATCCCTCGTCTTTCCTTTTGTATGATCCGTTTTTTGATTAGGCTGTTTATTACTCTTTGCTGGACATTTCTATCCATGCCGGTATCAATCTCCATATCTTCCATTGTGTAATAGAACCAGCCATTAGGAATACGCTCTCTTGCTATTAGTCTATCCGCTTTGTCGAATAGGGCTGACAGAGCGATGGCTTCATCCCTGTTAAGGAAATGAAGAAAAGGTCTTGGCAATTGAATCCACTGCCCTGGAGCGTATGCTGATACTATTTTTCTATAGAACGACATTTCGTCTGATTTCATGCCTTTTGATGTGATACTTGCAGTTACTTTGTTTTTCATTTGAGCATTTTCCTAATTTGTTTGATCTCGGATTTGGATGCCGAGTTTGCATCTTTGCCTGTTTCAAATTGCAAGATCGTCGTCTTTCCAGGGAACACAGCCAGATCATCGGCAAGTTTGTTGGCTCTCTTCTGTGCCTCACGTTCACTGTCGAAGCAGATGTATCTCACAGGATACTTGGCGATCCTGGCAACTTGAGCATCTCCCATCAAACCAGTCCCACACGTTGCTACTGCCCCAGGTCCTATGCTCCAGACATCCAACGGACCTTCAACGACACATATCGAATGCCGTGCGTAGTCTTCGCCGTACAGCAGTTTCTTGTGATGAATCTTTTCTTCAATCAGCTTGGCAGAGTAGTATCGAGGTTCTACGTTCTCGCTGATCGATCTAGTCGTCCAGCTGACGACCTCGCCGTTGAGATGAATCGGGATGAAGATACGCCAAGCCAGTCTAGTCGATAAGGCAATGCCTTGAATTCCCCACAATCGAACGATCTCGTTTGGGTTGAACTTTCGGCTTCTTAGATACCGTTTGTGCGATTCTTCTAACTTGCCGACTTCGGAAGGTATCTTCAGCGTACCTATAATCTGTTCATGTTTCGTTGTGCGTCTGTCGGCTTGTTCCAATATCTGCCATACATCCCGCTTCTGTGTGGATGATAACATCGACAGCGCTTCAGTCAGACTATGCCGACCACAACTCCAGCAGTTGCAGTAGAAGTGTTGCTCATTGATGCCTAAGCGCCATCGCTGTGTGTCTGGTGAGCAGTAAGGACAGTCAGTTTGAATCCAGCCTTCGCGGCAATGATGATGATCTTCGGGAGCGGTTGGGATGTTCAACTCGTCAAGAATCTCGATTAGAGTCATTTGTTGCTCCTCATCGTTTCAGGAAGCACATAATTAGGTTTTTGGTTATCAATGTCATGAGTATAACCCAAACGCAAATCCACAATGGATGCTGACCTCCATAAGCTTCGGCTGTTACTGCTACTGCAAAAGCAGTAACTAACACGATTGATGCGACTATGATCCAGAATATCATTTGTTGCTCCTCATTCTGTTTGTTTTGACTTCTGGCAGATAGGCTCGAATGATTTCCGGGTTCCTGCAATACATAAGCATCATGGCACCCATAATGCTTGTCATTTCAGTGCCTCTCTGCTCTGTCATTCCTTTGAATTTCTCTTTCGTTGCTGGTCGTAAGTTTCGGACAAAGAATCTGCACTGCTTCTTCTTCCTTCGATTGTCGGGTGTTCCTATCGCAAGCAGGCCGGCGTTATATAGACTTTGCTCAAATTGTTCTGGATTGCTGCAGTATAACATCATTAAACACTCAACAACGTCGGCAATCTTTTCGTTCCGCTTCGCTGTGAGGTTTGTGAATTTTCGTCTGGTCATTCTACGCAGCCTGAGGAAGTACAGAAAGCCGTTCAGCTTTCTGCGTTTGCCTTGTCGTTTTGATTTACTCTCGGTGTAGAGAGGATCATAAGCAACTTCACTCATATCACTTTCTCCGCTTGATTTTTCTGCCAGTGAGCATTGTAAACAGTTTCTTTGCATTCTCGTTGATTCGTCGTTCTGCCGTATCAATATCCTCATCCACGCTCTGTTGCCTGACTTTCATTTCTTTGTCAGTTTCGCCGACACAACGTAGATCGTTTGGGTATGATTGCATTTGCTGCAATCCACTTATAATTTCCAATGTCTCAGCGAGAAGTTGATACGCTTCTGCGATTTGACTGCCAGTGCATTTGCAATTAGCGTTACCCATGAATATCTGCTTCATTTGTGTCTCCGCTTGAGCAATCGACGTTCGAGTGCATCATATATGCTCTCGTTATCTGCTATGGCTTTATGCTTACCATCCAACGTACTATCTGCGATCCTTTGCTTCTTCTGTAGGATTTTGCATTTATCCTCTTCGATAGTGTCTTGAGCGACGTGCCAGTATATCAGCACCTTTTGTCCTTTGATTCCTCGACCGATTCCATGGACTCTATCAATTGCCTGATTGTGATCAGCCGCTGTCCATCCAGTTTCAAAGAATGCAACCGTAGACGATGACGTGCAACTCCAAGCAGTTCCGGCAGCTTGTAAATTGCCGAACAAGTTTATCGTAGTTTTGTCTCTGTTGAATTTGTCGGTACGTTGCTGACGCTTCTTGATAGGCGTGTCACCAGTGATTAGTACACTTTTGGGGAACGTCTCGTGCAAGTCTTTCAGGACAGATTTGTGCCATCCGAAGACTATGATCTTTCCGGCAGACTCTTCATGGAAGTCCTCCAACCATCGCTTCCTTGCCGATATTGTGAGTTCAACTGCGAGTCTGCTGAGATAATGGAATTTTGCTAGACGTTCATTCCGCCGCGCACGTTTGGCGGCTTGTGGGCTGGTTTTGTAAAGCCATCGGACTAGATCACGTTCTGCCTCATCGTATTCTTTGCGTTGTTTAGTATTCAATACGAGTGGTACAACACTGATGATTTTATCCGGCAGATCATCCATTACGTTTTTCTTGAGACGACGGATCATATACCGCTTCCGCAGAATCCTGTTCAGCTTCTTGTGGTTCTTTGCTCCTTTGTGTTGCCATCGACCACGATACATATAAGGCCGGCAATACTTCATTGAGAAAGGCATTAGTGCTGGAAACCGTTTTGGGTCTAGCACATGGAGCAATGGGAACAGGTCGGCATGATCGTTGATGATCGGGGTGCCGGTGGCGACTATGACGTGTGGGGCATCCTGGCACAATCTGATCCATGCTTTAGTTCGTAGCGCAGTCATGGATTTGAGATAGTGCGCCTCGTCGGCAACAACAAGCGTCGGATTCAGTTCCAGCAGCCAATCCAGCCAGTAAATCAGAATGTCGTAGTTGATGACGAATAGGCGCTTGCGATTTTGAGGTTGATGTCGTGGCGGCTTTTCGGATGAGAGAATCTCAGCACGGATACCAACATGTTTTGCTGCCTCTCGTCGCCATATCTCTTTTGCATGAGCCGGACAGATCACGACTACTGGCGATGGTCTAAGATACTTACGTGCATACCAAAGAATTTGCATCGTTTTGCCAAGTCCCTGCTCGTCTGCCACAATCGCACGGCCATCGAATTTGCGATGTAGCTGCTTGATGCCTATTCGCTGATACCGATACGGCTTAATTTTTTTCATAGTGATTTATCCACCGGACATCAATTCAAGTTCTATTTTCTTTTGATCGCATAATTCACGCATTCGATTTGCAAACACTTCTGACCAGTTTACGTTACGAAGCAATAAATCCATATCTCGCCTAAGATCGGCAGGGATGCTAAGTGTGACGTGGACGTAGTATGGTTCAGTTTTCATTCTTTTCCACCACCGTTCCGTGAATAAGCACTTTGGTTATGTTTTTGTCGTCGGCGTTTTCATCGAATGATTTACGAGCGTCTTCTTCCAGTGAATAGGCAGTAACATCAAAACTGCAATTGTGGGCAAAAGATTGCTGGACGAACTCTACGACAATCCATCTCATGTCGTCGTTCATAAATCAACCTCGATTATATCGACTACATTTGCAACGTGGGGTCTTATTAACATTCTGCCCGCGGCTTTCAAATCTATGTGTCGTATTTCTATGCCATCTTTAATTGGTTTGATCTCGAAGAAGTTGCCGTTGGGTAGTAGCAATCGAACATGCTCTCTGATTAGGACATACACTTCCGGTGACATTTGATCCGGGTAAGTGTATTTGCAAAGTGCTGATGATGATAGTTGTCGTTTTTTCTTTTTCATCGTAAGCGCTCCTTTATTTCGACAAAGGCGTAATTGATTCGTTCGTCGCTCCAGCCCATATCTTTCATGTAGTCTCGCATCGCTCGTCTTTTGCCTCTTGATCGGATCAGACCTTTCGGTCCTACGATCACGAAGTACGGGTCCGATCTGCTTGATAGCAGTTCACGGACTACCGTACAGGCATCATCGGACATATTCAGCATGAAGCAGTTAAGATCGAAGAGAGATTTCTTCGGTGGGTTGATATGCTCAGGCATCTCTACTCTAGGGCATCGAATGTGGTTGAATCGCAACTTTCGATTATACTCCCTTAACCCATACCATATCTGTTGACGACAGTACAGATCGAATGGAACGCCTAGCGTGTAGTCGTATTTCAAATACGCTTTGAAGTAGAAGAAATGCGCCATTGAGATTATTTCTTCGACATCACGCTGACAGTATCGCTTGGCGAACTGTTTGGCAGATTCTACTATGATGCTTTGGCATTCTGCATACGTGTCTGTTGCTGCTCTGGAGTTTACTGTCATAGCGAACACTCCGCGAGTCGATTGGGTTGGTCGGGACGGATGTAATATCCGAACCTACACAAAATGTCAAGACAATTCTGGATCGCTCGGGAAACGCAGTCGTAGACGATCCGTTGTGTCGTGAGATTAGATCGGAGGAGTGGGAGGGAAGATATTAGCCGCGAGGATCGCTCTCAAACTTTCCACATGCTTACATCTTTGACATTGCAGAAAGCCGGTGCAATCGCATTGATCTTGGAATGACCCGGCAAAACTGATTAGGGTGTTGTAGCATTCACCGTCGTTTTCTGGTTTGATTAATCTGAATGCTCTGCCCAGCGGACTTGGGAACTCTTTCACGGCATATCGGGAGATTGTGGTTTTCGATCCTGGCGCTGTTCCGCGCTTCTCTGTCAGGCATAGAATGCCTAGAAGATCGTTTGAAATGACTCGCATGTATTCCAACTCGCGGAAGCCGTAAGTTGTGTTCGGCTGTAATGTGAATTTGAATACGTCACTCATGTTATGCCTCCTCTAACTGATTGGGGTGGAATTCGACCGGGACTTGTTTGCCTAGCAAATGGAATATAACTATCACTTTGCCTTCTATCACTGTGCCTACTATGCCGATGCACTCTTTGAATGTGCCGTCTCTAGACGTTACTCGATCACCCGGATTCCACGGACGTTTTGACATCGGCAGCCTAGGCACTGGTTTTTTCTTTTCGACTCTTTCCATAAGGAAGACTTTTGCTGCCTCTTGATCTGGCAGCGGAGTCGGTTCCTTTGGATTCATTAGCAATCCGTTGGCGTGCCGGATCGACTTCAATAAATGAAACACTTCATCACACCATCGTGCATGAATCAGCAAGTATCCAGGGAATGACATGCGATTCTGCATTTTGCCATTCGGACCTAATTGAGCGGATCGTGGAATTGTGATCTGCCCAATCAGCTTTTGCATTTCTTGAATCTTGATCTGCTTCTTTAGTTCCTTGCGGACTTTCTTGTCGCAAGCAGACTCAACACACAGAACGAACCACCATTTGCGTTTGCGTTGTAGAAGCGGTGTGAATTTGAAAGGCTTTGGTTTGAGCCTATCGATCTTCTTTTGCACGAACAGCATCATATCGCTGTCAGACTTTTCCCTCGGCGGTCGTTTGGCAAGGAACTCTTGACATGCAACATAGGTAATATTGCCTCTGTGCATGAACATCAGATATCCATTGCCGTTAGCATCAACGTGGATGGAGTCTTTCATTTAGGCAATCTCTTCATGGCTCTTTTGGTCATTTCAGTTGCTTGTTTTGCTGCTATTTCTGTTACTGCTTCGTCATCATCCTCTACATCATCTTCGCCGCTTGCGTTGAGTCCGTTGAGAGCAGAACAAGCAAACAGTACCCACAACAGAAACTCCATAGTCTTTTCGTCGGTGTTGTTGTCGATCTTCATTTCTTGCTCCTTTTGGGTGTTTTGTAATTGACTCCGAACATATGAGTCACATCGATGAATTCATCGCGAGGTATTGGCTTTGGTAAAGAACATATTCTTAGCATTGTCACAGTACCTAATCGTTGAGATTGCTCCTCATCTCTGCAATGGAAATATATTACTCCTCGGTCGTGGTCTATTTCCAATGTGCCGTGCCATTCAGATATTCTGCGGTTTTTGTTTTTGGAATTCATTTCTTTTTCCTTTCGAGTTTTTTGGCTTGGGCGAGACAGAATCGAACACGGTCGTTCATGCCTTTTTTGTCGTGATACCATAAATAGAAACTCACATTCTCCTCGTCTACTAGGTGTTCTTGGAATTGTCGATGTCGTCTGGCGGCGATTTGAATTTTGCTCATCATTCTATCTGCTATTGATTTTGATATGAAACCGAACTTTTCCATATCGTAGATCAAATCGCAAATACCGCTTCCGACGAACCTATAGACGCCTATTTGGCAATCAATTTCAAAGTAAAGATTGTCCTCAGGTTTGGTTGCCTTCTTTAGTATTTCGGCAATGAACAGCCATGCCTTACGTTCTGACATTGATCGTTTCTTTTTCATGTGTCACTCCCTGGAAATGATTTTGTCGATCACGTTTCCATTTTTTGCACTTCTTTCGCTGATTGCCTCCTCGAATTCGGCACGTCCATACAGTACCATCTGTTCTGACTTTGATAAATCCATCGGTGTCTGCAACTAATTTGGA
>Ga0208185_1000036_pt1 | contig 80382 bp, 78 predicted proteins | sample EasRivMeERMLT700_FD_187532 | JGI IMG/M metagenome (GOLD analysis project Ga0208185, IMG submission 187532) | Soil microbial communities from meander-bound floodplain in the East River, Colorado, USA - East River MetaG ERMLT700 (SPAdes) (version 2) | ecosystem: Environmental > Terrestrial > Soil... | reverse complement strand
AGATGATCAAGTTGTCCGAATTTTTCATAGGAGGCATGGAATGGTCCCTTGGCCCTGTTTCAGGCCTGGTCGCAACACGGATTGTAGGCGGGAGTATTTAGCGCGCGGGGCGCAGCAGCAGGCCGCCCAGCGCGAGGAGCGCGAGCGAGAAGAGAACGAAAAGCGCCTGTTGCATGGTGGGAACTATACAACACCTAAAATGATTTGGTGAAGTCCACCTTCAGGCCCGGGCTCTTCGTCCCCCTGACGCTCGGGGGCAACCGGATCGGCTGGCTGCGCCCCGAGCTAGCCGCCCGGCTCGGCGCCTGGCCTCAGGTGTTCCGTTCCACCCCCGAAAAGGTTGTGCTTCTGGATGAGAAAAACCTCGCGCCGGTGGTGGAGGTGCTGGCGCGGGAAGGCTTCGTCCCGGGCTGGCGCAACGAGCGCTATCGCATCGCCGACCTCTTCGACATCGAGCGCGCCGCGGCGCGCCCGTTCGGGCTGACCACCCGTGCCGTGCACGTGAACGGAATCTCCTCTGACGGGAAGAGCATGTGGCTCGCGCGCCGCGCCAGCACCAAGCCGATCGACCCCGGCATGCTCGACAACCTGGTGGGCGGCGGCATTGCCACCGGTCTTACCGTTGAACAGACCCTCGTCAAGGAGGCGTGGGAGGAAGCCGGCATTCCGAACGACCTCGCGCGGGCCGCGACCCGCGGCGGCACGGTCCAGGTCCTGCGCGAGGTGCCCGAAGGCGTGCAGTCCGAGCTGATCGAGAGCTACGACCTCGAGCTGCCGGCGGGCTTCCAGCCGAAGAACCAGGATGGGGAAGTGTCCGAGTTCATGCTGCTGCCGTTCGAGCGGATCGAAGGCCAGGACCTGACCTTCGAGGCGGCGCTCGTCGCGCGCAACTTCCTCAGCCGGCGAAGCGCACGCCCCGGGTCTGCGCCCGCAGGCGCGGATCGCGCGACCTGACGGTCACCGGGCGCCCCTCCAGCACCTCGCGGCAGCGCTCGAGCGTATCGGCCTCCAGCCGCGCCATCGCTTCGCGCGTGTAGAACGTGAGGTGCGGCGACAGGATCACGTTGTCCATCTCGTAAAGCGCGCTCAGCGGATGGCCCTCTCTTGCCAGGGGCTCCTGTGAATACACGTCGAGAGCCGCGCCCGCGATTCGCTTTTCGAGGAGGGCTTTGACAAGGGCGGCCTCGTCCACGATCGCTCCGCGCGAGACGTTGATGAGGCAGGCCGTCGGCTTCATCGCGCGCAGCTCCGCCTCGCCGACGAGATGGCGCGTTTCGGAGTTGAGCACGCAGTGGATGGAGACGAAGTCGCTCTCGGCGAGCATGGCGCGCAGGTCGCTCGCCGTGCCCTTCACGTAGGGATCGAAGGCGAGCACGCGCATGCGGAAAGCGGCGGCCATGCGCGCGACGCCCGTGCCGATGCGTCCCAGCCCGACCAGGCCGAGGGTCTTGCCGGAAAGATCGCTGCCGAGCCAGCGCGGCTCCGGCCACGCCCAGCCGTCCTGGCTCATGGCCTTTTCGATTCTCTGGTGATTCCTGGCGAGCGCCATCATCAGGGCGAATGCGCCCTCCGCCACGGTCTCCTCGGCGTACTCGGGCACGTTGACCACCGGAATGCCGCGCTCGCGCGCGGTGACCGGCGTGTAGCACATGAGCAGCAGCTCGGTCTCGCGCATTTCCTTCGCAAGAATTTCTTCGGTAACGCCGTCGGGCAGCAGCACCAGTTCATGCCCGGCCGCGCGCAGCGCCGCGTCGACGCCGGGCAGCTCGAGCTCGCGGTCGGTGCGGACTATCCTGGCCATGGCGCCTTGAGTGAAGCCTTCGCCGGGACCTTCGTGCCCGAAACCTCGATCGCGTAGGCGCCGCCGAGGTCTTCCGAATGCACGAAGCCCATCCCGACCATGCAGGAGAGCGTCGCGCTGTAGCCGACCGACGAGAGCTCGCCCACCGGTTTTCCGTCGCGCAGGATCGGCTCACCGCCCCAGGCAAAAAGCTCGGTCGCAGGAAAAGTGAACATGAGGAGTTGTTTGGCCAGACGTGTCGGCGGCTTGCGCGATTCGGGACGCACAGCAAATGCGAGCCCGGCCTCGTAAGGCGTGCAGTCGGGCGAGAGCTCGGGACCGAAGGCGCGCCGCCCGGCTTCGATGCGCAGCGCGTCGAGCGCGTAGTAGCCGCAGTCTTTCAGGCCCTGATCCTTTCCGGCTGCCCAGAGCCGGTCGTACAGGCCGGGCGCTTCGGCCACCGGCGCGTAAAGCTCGGTGCCAGGCCCGCCAACGTACGACGCCGGGACGGCCCGCGCACTTCCGATGTCGGCCTTGTCCAGAATATTTTTTGAAAGAGGCCCGAGGATGGAAATCACCGACCACTCCGCGGTCACGTCGTCAACCGTCGCATCCTCGCCGGGTTTCCGGTTTCGGAGAAGCCAGGCACGGTCGCGAACCGGCTGCGCCGAGCCGGTCACGATGAGGAAGTCGTCGTCCGCCCAGCGCTGCAGCGTGACGTCGCTTTCGAAGCCGCCCTTGCGGTTGAGCATCGCGGTGTAAGTGAGCTTGCCGATGCGGTTTGCGCACACCCGGTCGAGCAGCGCCGCCGCGTCGCGCCCGCGCACGCGCAGCTTGCCGAACGAGGTCTGGTCGAGAATGCCCACCGCCGTTCGAATCGCGAGCTGCTCTTCGATGACCGACGAAAGCCAGTTGGGCCGGCCCAGCGTGTACTCCATCCTCGGCCCGAAGTAGTTGGCGCGCTCCCAGCCGAACTTGGAGCCGAATTGCGCGCCCTTGCTTTTCAGTTTCTCGTACAAAGGAGAAACCCTTTGCGGGCGCCCCGATTCGAGCTCGTGGCGCGGCCAGCGCATAGCGTAGTGCAGGCCGAGGGTCTCGACGGTGCGCGCCTTGAGCCATTGCGCGTCGGCGGCGAACGCGCCGAAGCGGCGGATGTCGACCTCGAACAGATCCATCGGCGCCTCGCCGCCCGCGATCCACTCGGCGAGCAGCTTGCCGGCGCCGCCGGCGTTGGCGATGCCCGCCGAGTTGAAGCCCGCGGCGACGAAGTAGTTGCGGATCTCGGGCGCCTCGCCGAGGATGAAGTTGCCGTCGGGGGTGAAGCTCTCCGGGCCGTTCAGCAGGATCTTCACGCCCGCGGTCTCGAGCGCCGGCACGCGGTGCATCGCGGCCTCCATCAGCGGCTGGAACTGGTCCCAGTCCTCGGGCAGGAGCTGGAACTCGAACTTGTCCGGGATGCCGTCCATGCCCCACGGCTTGGCCACCGGCTCGAAGCCGCCCATCACCAGCCCGCCGACCTCCTCCTTAAAGTAGATGAAGCCGTCGGGATCGCGCATCACGGGAAGCATGGGGTGCACACCCTTGATCGGCTCGGTGACGATGTAGAAATGCTCGGCGGAGTGCAGCGGGATGTTGACGCCGTCCTGGGCGCCGAGCGAGCGCGCCCACTGCCCCGCGCAGTTGACGAGGATCTCGCAGGAAATCGGGCCTTCGCTGGTTTCCACGCCGCTGACGAATCCGTTCTTTTTGTTCACTGAAGAAACCTGGACACCCTCCCGGACCTTCACGCCGAGATTTCTCGCGCCCTTCGCCAGGCTCATCGCCAGGTCCGCCGGGTTCGCCTTGCCGTCGGCCGGAAACCACAGCGCCCCTTGCAGGTCGTCGATGCGCAGCAGCGGCCATTTCGAAGCCGCCTCCCGCGGACCGAGCAGGTCCACCTCGATGCCGAAGCTGCGCGCCATCGCCGCCTGGCGCTGGAACACGATCCAGCGCTCGGGCGTGCGCGCCACGTTGACGCTGCCGCATTGCTTCCAGCCGGTCGCCAGCCCCGTCTCCTGCTCCAGAGTCGAGTAGAGCTGGATGCCGTACTGGCTCATGCGCGTCATCGAGCGGTTCGGGCGCATCTGCCCGACGAGCCCGGCGGCGTGCCAGGTCGTGCCGCAGGTGAGACGGCCCTGCTCCAGCAGGACGGTGTCGCGCCGGCCGAGCTTGGCGAGGTGGTAGGCGACGCTCGCGCCGACGATGCCCCCGCCGACGATGACGATCTCGGCGTTCATATCTTCAGCGCGACCACGCCCGCCGCGACGATGGCGGCGCCGGCGAGCCGGCGCGCGATGTGCCCTTCCTTGAGGAGCCAGGCGCCGATCAGCGCGGCGAAGATCACCGAGGTCTCGCGGAGCGCGGCGACCGCCGCGACCGGCGCGCGCGTCATCGCCCAGAGCACGACGCCGTACGCGCCCGCCGAGAGCGCGCCGCCCACCAGGCCGCGCAGCCAGAATCGCGACGCGTAAGAAACCAGTTGTTGTCGTTTTACCAAAAAGACCAAAAGCGGGAATGGCAGCGCATCGAGCGTGAACAGCCAGACGACGTAGGTCTCGGGCCTGCCGGCGGCGCGCACCCCGGCAGCATCGACCAGCGTATACGCGGCGATGATCGCTGCGTTGGCGAGCGCCCAGCAGGTCGAGGCGCGCGACTCGCGCCAGTGGAAGCCCGCGAGGCCGAGCGAAAGCACGCCGCCGCAGATGAGCACGATGCCGACCCAGACCATCGGCTTGGGCACTTCGCCCAGCCAGGCGAGCGCGCACAGGCTGGTGATCAGCGGCGCGAGCCCGCGCATCAGCGGATAGCCGTGCGACAGGTCGCCGACGCGGTACGCGCCGACCAGCGCCACGTAGTACGCGATGTGGATCGCCATCGAGGCCGCGATGTACGGCCACACCGCGGGCGCCGGCACCGTGACGAAGGGCAGGAACGGCGCCGTGGCGACCCCGGCGAAGAACACCACCAGCGCCAGGTCGAACAGCACGTCGCTGCTCGACTTGATCATCGCGTTCCAGATGGCGTGCGCGAGCGCCGCGCCAAGGACGGCGAGCGTTACCTCGAGAGGCATGCCTCCCGCAGCAGCGGCTCGAAATGCGCGAGGTCGGGTGTCGCCGCGCCGGGAACCTTGGCGGCGTCGTCCCACAGCCTCACCTTCACCGCATCGGCGGCGTACGGCTGGCCGATGAAGCGCTCGGCCTCTTGCGGTCCGAAGATCCCGCCCTGAAGCCGCAGGCTGCGCTTCGAATCCTCGGACAGCTGCTCGTAGTACTCCTTGCGCGTCGCGCAGAGATAGCGCTTGGCGTCGACGTGCAGCCGGATCGGCCCGAGCACCGCCTCGGGAAAGTGCGGCCGCAGGAACGGCAGCGCCACGTACTGGTGCAGGTCGTCGATGCCGCGCAGCGTGGGCGTGTCGCCGTGGTCGTTCAGCAGGTGGCCGATGTCGTGCAGCAGCGCAGCGCACACGAGTGCGCCCGGGGCGCCGGCCTGCTCGGCAAGGTGCGCGCTCTGCAGCGCGTGCGCGAGCTGCGAGATGCCCTCGCCCTCGTACTCGCGGCCGCCTTTCACCTCGTACAGGCCGATGATTTGCCCGATTACCAAGGGATCGAGTACGTCTTCACATTGGTAAAGCTCTTCATCGCCTCGACTACGCCTTCCTTGATGCCCAGGCCCGAATCCTTGATGCCGCCGAACGGCGTGCTCTCCAGGCGGTAGCCCGGCACCTCCCACACGTTCACGCTGCCGACGTTGAACGCCGCGACGAACTTCGTCACGTAGTCGATGCGGTTGGTGCAGACGCCGGAAGACAGGCCGTACGCGGTGCCGTTGACCAGGCGGATCGCTTCGTCCGCATCCTTGAACCGCAGGACCGGCGACACCGGCCCGAACGTTTCCTCGCGGACCACCTCCATATCGGGTTTGACTTCATCTAGAACAGTAGGGGCATACAAGGCGCCGCGCCGCTGGTTGCCGACAAGGAGCTTTGCTCCCCGGTTACACGCATCGTCGACGCGGGCCTCGAACAGCTTTGCTGCCGCTTCGTTGATCACCGTGCCCATCTCGACGTTCGGGTCGAGAGGGTCGCCGTAGCTCCAGTTTTTCGTGATCTGGACAAGATGAGAGACGAATTCATCGGCGATCTTTTCATGCACCAGAATTCGCTTGACCGCGGTGCAGCGCTGGCCGGAATTCTTGTACGAGCCTGCAGCCGCCAGCGCTGCGGCCTTCTCTGGATCGGCGTCCTCCATCACCACCAGCGGGTCGTTGCCGCCGAGCTCGAGCACCATGCGGCGATAGCCGGCCTTCGACGCGATGTACTTGCCGATCGCCACCCCGCCGGTGAACGTGACCATGTCCGCGTCCGCGTTGGTGATCATCTCGTCGGCGATTTCCTTCGGGTCGCCGGTGATCACCGACAGCATCGGCGGCGGCAGCCCGGCCTCGTAGAGCACGTCGGCGAGGAGCAGCGCCGCGAGCGGCGTCTTCTCGGTGGGCTTCAGCACCATGCGATTGTTGGTGGCGACCGCCGGGGCAACCTTGTGGATCACCTGGTTCAGCGGGTGGTTAAACGGCGTGATCGCAGAGATCGCACCCAGCAGCGGCTCGCGCAGCGTATAGACCTTGCGGCTCTTGCCGTGGTGCGTGAGATCGCACGAGAACACCTGGCCGTCGTCGACGAGCGCGTGATTCGCCGCGAACAGCAGCACGTCGCTCGCGCGGCCGACCTCGTAGATCGAGTCCTTCAGGCACAAGCCGGACTCGAGCGTGATGCCGCGCGCGATCTCGTCCCTCCGCCCGGCGATGATCTCGCCGGCGCGCATCAGGATGCGGTAGCGCTCGTAGCGCGTGAGCTTCGGCTTGTATTCGCGCGCGATGCGGAAGGCGCGCTTCACGTCCTCGACCGTGGCCTTCGGCACCGTGGCGACAATTTCATTTGTATAAGGAAAACGGACTTCCAATACCCGCTCGCCGTGGACCTTCTCGCCCGCGATGCGCATCGCCTCGCGGCGGGGGCTTTCTACGGCTTTGGTGCGTGCATGCATTACCTGCTCTCCCTCAATTTAAGCAAATACGCCGCCGCCGCGTCAGTCCCGGCGAGGGATTCGAGCTGGCGCCAGGCGGCCGCCGCCTGCTCGGGCTTGCCGAGCTTCTGCGAGACCCGGGCGAGCTCGTAGTTCGCTTCCGCATTATGCGGCGCGAGGCTGGTCGCCGCCTGCAGGTTGAGCTCGGCGCGCTCGAGGCTCGCCCGGCTCACGCCGGTGGTGCCGTCGGGCAGCTTGTGCGGCAGCTGGGACACCTGGCCGAGCAGGATCAGCGCCTCGAGGTTCTTGTGGTCCATCTCCACCACCAGATTGAGCTCGCTGGTCGCCTGCTCGACCCGCGCCAGCTCGAGCTGCACCTTGGCATGCGCGAGGTGCGGCGCCACCGAATGGCGGTCGATCTTCTTCGCCGCGACATAGGCCGCGAGCGCCGCGTCGTATTTCTTGAGGCCGCGGTAGGCGTGGCCGAGCTGCAGCCAGGCGTCCATCGAGCCCTTGTCGAGCGCGGTCGCCTTCGAAAGCTCGGCGGCGGCGGCTTCGTATTTCCATTCCGCCAGCAGCGTCTTTCCCTGGGCGACATGCTTCGCCGCCTCGTCTGAGGCGCCGCAGCCTGCCAACAACAGGATCACAAAAAGAACCCGCCTCACAGGATCCTCGCCCGGATGCGCGCGCACAGCCAGTCGGAGATGAATACCAGCACGAAGATCACGAGGATACAGGTCGCGGTCTGGTGGTACTGGAACAGCTTCATCGTCTTGATGAGCGAGAAGCCCAGCCCACCGGCGCCGACCAGGCCGAGGATGGTGGCGGCGCGGATGCTGACGTCGAAGCGGTACACCGCGTAGCTGACGAACGCCGGCACCACCTGGGGCACGACGCCGAAGAGGATCACCTGCAGCCGGCCGGCGCCGGTGGCCTGCATCGCCTCCACCGGGCCGCGGTCCACGCCCTCGACCTCCTCGGCGCAGAACTTGGCGAGCATGCCCGTCGCATGCAGCGCGATGGCGAGCACGCCAGCGAACGGGCCGAGGCCGACGGCAGCGACGAAGATCAGCGCGAACACCAACTCGTTAATGGAGCGCAAGGCGTTCAACAGCAATCTGATCAGATGAAATACAACAATGTGCGGCGTGGTATTACGCGCCCCGAGCAGCGCGAGCGGAATCGACAGCAGGATCGCGATCACCGTGCCCCACACCGCGATCTGCACCGTCTCGACGGTCGCATCGCGCAGCAGCGCGAGGTGCGCAAGGTCGGGCGGAAACATGCGCCCGAAAAAATCCAGCATGAAGGGCACGCCCCTCACCAGCGCCGCGGGGTTGAGACCGATCTGCGTGGCGGTGAACCAGAGCACCGCGGCAGCGCCGCTGCCCCACAGCAGCGCCTTCGTCAGGCGCTGTGTGCCGCGCTGAGCTTCCTCAGCCAGCAGTGACGTTGTCATAGTAGATCTTGCGCAGGACGTCTTCGTTGAGATCCCCCGCGGCGCCGTCGAACACCACGCTCCCGCGGCTCATGCCGACGATGCGCTCGCCGAACTCGCGCGCATAGTCGACCTGGTGCAGGTTGCACAGCACCGTGATGCCGAGCTCCTTCGCCACCTGGCGCAGGTAGCCGAGCACCTGGCGCGCGATCTTCGGATCGAGGCTCGCCACCGGCTCGTCGGCGAGGATCACCTTGGGCTCCTGCGCGAGCGCGCGCGCGATCGCCACGCGCTGCTGCTCGCCGCCGGAGAGCGTGTCGGCGCGCTGGAACGCCTTGTGCTCCATGTTGACGCGCGCCAGGCATTCGAAAGCGATGCGCTTGTCGCTCTCGGGGAAGCTGTAGAACAGGCTGCGCAGCACGCTGCGGTAGCCGAGCCGGCCGGTGAGCACGTTGGTGAGCACGCTCAGGCGCTTCACCAGGTTGAACTGCTGGAACACCATGCCGAACTGGCGGCGAACGGCGCGCAGATCTGCTTTGGTTATCCGGGTTTTTTGAAAAACAACTTCCCCCGAGCTAGGCTCGACCAGCCGGTTGATGCAGCGCATGAGCGAGGACTTGCCGGCGCCGCTGGGGCCCAGGATCACCAGGAACTGCCCCGCCGGCACGCTGATGCTGACGTCGCTCAGCGCCGGCTGGGCCGCGCCGGGATAGGTCTTCGAAAGCCCCTTGATTTCAAGAACCATAAATGCGCCCGCGAATGTAGGTCGAGGCGAGGTCGATCACGGTCACCATGGCGAGGATCAGCAGGAGCACCACGCCGCATTCGCGCCATTCGAACAGGCGGATCGTCGTGACGAGCTCGAAGCCGATGCCGCCCGCGCCTACCATGCCGAGCACGGTCGCCGAGCGCACCCCGACCTCGAACCAGTAGAGGTTGTAGGTGACGAACTGCGGCAGCGCCTGGGGCAGCATGGCGTAGGCAATCACCTGGAGCCGGCCCGCGCCGGTCGCCGTGAGCGCCTCGACCGGGCCGGGATCGATGTTCTCCAGCGCCTCGGCGTAGAGGCGCCCGAGGATGCCGCCGAAGTTGACGCCGAGCGCGAGCGCGCCGGGAAACGGGCCGAGGCCCACCGCGGCGACGAAGAACACCGCCCAGATCAGCTCCGAGATGCTGCGCAGCAGGTTGAGGATCGCTTTTGCAGCGCTACGGACGGCCAGCGACTTGACGACGTTTCCTGCTGCACACAACCCGAGCGGCAGCCCGATGAAGAGCGCGATCACGTTGCCCCACAGGGCGATGTAGAGCGTTTCGAGCGCCGGCTTCCACAGGACTGCGGAGAACTCCCACTTCGGCGGCCACATGCGCGCGAAGTACTCGCCGATGACCGGCAGCGCGCCCGCCATCTCCTTCGGGCGCAGGTTGACGCCGTCGGCGCACCAGGCGAGGAAAGCGATCGCGCCGGCGGCGACGACGATGTGGTGCAGCCGCCAGCCCGGGCGCGCCGGCAATACGGCCGCCATCGGCCTACTTCATCTTGCGCAGGTCGAGCTTGAGCGCCGAGGCGATCTCGCGGATCGGGTCGTAGTCCTTGTCGGTCGCGGGATCGAAGCGCGCCACCGTGCCCATCTCGCCGAAGGCGAGATTCTTCACGCTGAAGAACGCCTCGCGAATCCGCTTCTTCATGTCGTCGGAGAGATTGCGGCGATACAGCAGCGGGTCGTTCGGAATCGGCGGCGAGGTCCACACCACCTTCAGCTTGTTGCAGTCGGCGAGGCCCTTGGCGCAGCCGCGCTCGTAGATGCGGTCGGCGACCGCGCCCGCCTCGACCTTGCCCGAGCCCACGGCGACGATGGTGGCGTCGTGCCCGCCCGAGTACATCACCTGGCGGAAGTCCTTCTCCGGCGTGATCCCCGCCTTGAGCAGCGCCGCCGAGGGCACCATGAAGCCCGAGGTCGAGCCCGGGTCGACGAAGGCGAAGGTCTTACCCTTGAGGTCGGCGAGCCCGTTGATCGGCGCGTCCTTGGACGCGATGATGATCGACTGGTAGCTCGGCTGCATGGTGCGCGCCGTGACCGTGACCGCGAACGCCTCTACCGGCGCGACCGTGGTCGCGAGCACATAGGAGAACGGCCCGAGCAGCGCGACGTCGACGTGGCCGGCGCGCAGCGCCTCGATCGTCGCGTTGTAGTCCGAGCCGACGAACGTGTCGATCTTCATCCCGGTGTGCTTGGCGACGATGTCCAGGATCGCCTGCGACTGGCGCACCATGGCGCGCGAGTCTTCTGCCGGGATGAACCCGACGGTCAGCACGCCGGGCTTTGCTGTCCCTTGGGCAGAAGCGAACGCTGCCCAAGCCACCAACAACCCTGCCAGTAACCCCTTCATGACCCCTCCTCTCTAAGGAACGATTGCCGCGCGCAGCACCTTGCGGTCCGCCGCGTCCTGCATGGCCTTGCCCACCTCTTCCAGCTTGTACTTGCCGTCCACCAGCGAGTGGAACGGAAAGCGCTTGCGGTTCGCGTGCACGAAATCGAGCGCCTCGATCAGGTGCCGTGGATGGTAGTTGTGCACCCCGCGCAGGGTGAGCAGCTTGCGCAGGATCTGGTTCGCGTCGATGCGCACGAAGGCGTCCGGGTTCACCAGCCCGCCGAGCACGTAGCGGCCGCCGGTGCGCAGGTATTGAATGCCGGCGGGAATCACTTCGGGATAGCCGCACAGCTCGATCACCACGTCCGCGCCCTCGGGTTTGCAGAGATCTTTGATATTTCTAATTTCATTATCAAAAACATGGTCGACGCCGAAGCGAGCCGCCAGCTCGCGCCTCGCCGCCACCGGGTCCACGCCGATCACCAGCCGCGCGCCGCGCGCCTTGCAGATCGCCGCGGCATACAGGCCGAGGAGCCCGAGACCCTGGATCACCACCGCGTCGCCCATCCCGACTTCGGCCTGCTCGGTGACGCAGATGACCGTGGCGACGCCGCAGTTGATCGGCGTCGCCTCCTCGTCGGTGAGCTCGGCCGGCAGCTTGAGGATCCACGATCGCGGCAGGATGTAGCAGTACTCGCCAAAGCCGCCGTGATGGTGCGGGTCGGTGGTGACCGCCATGTGACCGTACTTGTCTACGCCCGGGGACTTCTGCGGCAGATCGAGCACCTCGGTGTAATAGCTGTCGCCCGGGATGAAGTACTCGCTCCAGGTGATGCGGTCGCCGACCTGAAGAGGATCCCCCCTCATGTCGCGCTTGATATCGGAACCCAGCTCGACGATGTTGCCGATGATCTCGTGGCCGAGCACGCCCGGGCAGGGATTGGGGCGGTGGCCGAGATACGAGTGGATATCGGAGCGGCAGATGGTCGACATCCGGATCTTCACCAGCACCTCGCCCGCGCGTGGCGCGCGGATCGGGAAGCTCTTCAGCTCGAACGGCGCCCTGGGCTTGTCGTACACCGCCAGGCGGCCGCTCTTGACCATTAGCTCGAGACCCCGCGGAGCGTCACGACGCGACTCCATTCAAGGCGTAGTCGAACAGCTCGTAGCTTTTCAGCATGCCGCCGACGGTCCTCAGCCGGTAGGCCTCGTTCAACGGCCGGTTGATGATGATCGGCACCCTCGCTTCCGACACGCCGCCGTGCGTGCGCAGGCGGTGGCCCTTCAGGCCGGCGAGGTCGTGCTCGGCCTCGGCGCCGCCGATGCACACGTCGGCGCGCGAAATCACCGCCACGTCGCCTTCGCGGTCGGGCGGCAGGTCGTAGAGCCGGCACACGTCCTCGCGGCTGAGCGCCTGCTCGACGCCGTCGATCGCCGCGATCGCCGCGATGACTTCGCGCGGCTTCGCTTTGCCCTGGCAGTAGACACGCACGAAGCCGCCGAGCGCGCCGTGGTGGCCGACGAACGCGTCGGTGATCGGGCAGATCACGCGCGTGTCGCCCTTGCCGAACTTCCTGTCGAGGATGTCCTGCAGCCAGATGACGTTCGGCCGGCCCTCGGCGTTCGACTTGTCGTTCATGCCGTGGTCGGCGGTCAGCGCCACCGTGGCGCCGAGGGCGGCGAGGCGCCCGAAGCGCGCGTCGATCTCGCGGTAGAAGCGCTTCGCTTCCGACTCCTCCGGCGCGTACTTGTGCTGCACCCAGTCGGTGAGCGAGAGGTACATCAGGTCGGGGCGTTCCCTTTCCAACAGCTGGATGCCGGCTTCCAGCACGAACAGCGACAGCTCCATCGAGTACATGTCGGGCTGCGCCATGCCGGTGAGCGCGAGCACGTTCTCGATGCCGTTCTCGGCCAGCGTCGCCTTGGAGGCGAATTCGGAGGAAAAGCTGATGTTGCCTTTCGACACGTCGAGGTTCTTTCCCAGCTGTTTTCTCAACTTGTCTTTCGCGGTGATGGAAACCACCCGCGCGCCCATACTCGCAAAACGGGAAAGAATCGTATCTCCCCGAAGCAGCTCGGGGCCGGTCATCACGATCGGCTTGCCGGTCGCGGTGTCGAGGTAGTAGTTGCCCGAGATGCCGTGCTTCGAGGCCGGCGTCCCCGTGATGATGGACATGTTGTTCGGGCACGTGAAGCTCGGCATCGTGCCTTCGGCGACCGCGCTGAAGCCCTGCTTGATGAAGCGCGCGGTGTTGGGAATCGCGCCTTCGGCGAGAAAGCGGCGGAAGTAGGCCGGGTCGCCGCCGTCGATGCACACCACGACCAGGGGCTTGTCCGGCCAGCGGTATTGCGTGCCGTTGACGGTCACTGCGGGCTTGCTCATGCGGTTATCTTACGTCGCTCCGGGTCGTAGGGCGCCCGTTCGCTGCGAACCGCCGCGTGGCGCACGCCGAAGCTCTCGACCTCGAAGCGCTTCTCATCGAAAAGATTCATTGGGATGAAGCCGTACGCGATCGACTTGCCGATCGTATGACCATAGCCGCCGCTGGTTACCGTTTCGATAACCCGCCCCTCGTGCAGCATCGCCTCGCCGCCGTGCAGCGGCACGAAACCGTCCATCAGGAAGCAGGCAAGCTTTCGCTTGATGCCTTCCCGGTGAATGCGCTGGAGCGCCCCGCGGCCGATGAACTCACCCTTGTTCAACGCCACGGCGAAACCGAGTCCCGCCTCATAGGGATTCGTGTCGGGCGAGAGCTCGCTACTCCAGTAGCGGTAGCCCTTCTCCAGGCGCAGCGAATCGAGCGCGCGATAGCCCGCGTTGACGATGCCCAGGTCCCGCCCGGCGTCCCAGAGCGCTTCATATAGATGTAGCGCGTACTCGCCCGGCACGTGCAGCTCCCAGCCGAGCTCGCCCACGTAAGTCACGCGCAGCGCCAGCACCGGCGCATAGCCGATCCGTACCTCACGTGCGGTGAGGTACGGAAATACCGACAGATCATTTTCAGTGACCCGTGACAGGAGCTCGCGCGATCGGGGACCTTGCACGTTGATGACCGCGCGAGACGAGGTGACCTCTTTCAGCTCGACGCCGTGCTGGCGAAGCCAGCCGCCATCGCGCACGCCAAAGCCCGAGCCGGTGACGACATAAAAATGATCGGCAGAAAGGCGCACGACGGTGAGGTCGGCCTCGATGCCGCCCTTCTCGTTGCAGAGCTGGGTGTAGACCACTGCGCCGTCGGGCTTGTCGAGGTCGTTGGCCACCACGCGCTGCAACGACTCGAAGGCGCCCTTGCCGGCGACCTCGAACTTGGTGAACGAGGAGAGATCGAAGAGCGCGACGCGCTCGCGGGTGGCGCGGTGCTCGGCCGCCACGTGCTCGAACCAGTTCGGCTTCCCCTCGAAGCTCGGTTCTTCGATACTGTTTTCCCCAAACCAATTCGGTCGTTCCCAGCCGAACTTGGAGCCGTACACCGCGCCGCGTTGCTTGAGGATCTGCCACAGCGGGCTGCGGCGGGCATCGCGCGCGACGGTCAGCTCCTCGCCCGGGTAGTGCAACTTGTAGTACGAGCCGTAGGCGTGCACCGCGCGCTCGTGCAGCGCGCGCGTGCCCGAATGAAAGTCGCCGAAGCGCCGCAGGTCGAAGGGCCACAGGTCCATCTCCGGGCAGCCCTGCACGATCCACTCGGCCATGGCGCGTCCCGCCCCGCCCGCAGCGGCGATGCCGGAGGTGAAGCCGCAGGCGACGAACACGTTGTCGCGCTCGACCGCCCGCCCCATGATCGGCTCGCCGTCGGGCGAAACCGGGATCGGGCCGTTGATGAGCTGCTTCAGCCCGAGCTCGCCGAAGGCGGGGATGCGCTCGGCGGTGGCGAGCGCGATCTCCTCGAAGCGCTCCATGTTCGGCGGCAGCAGCTCCTGCGCGAACTCGAAGGGCACGCCTGCGGCGTGGAACGACGGCGTTCCCATCTCCCAGCCGCCGACCGCGAAGCCGCCGACCTCGGGCTTCAGATAGAAATTCCGGTCGGGATCGCGCAGCGTCGGCAACCTATGGTCGCGCGTCGTGCCTTTCTCCTTCAGGGGCTCGGTGACCATGTACTGATGCTCGAGCGCCGCCGCCGGGATGCGTACCCCCATGAGCTTGCCGACCGCGCGCGACCAGATACCGGCGGCGATGACCACGGTTTCGCAGTCGATGGGGCCTTTGTCGGTCAGGACGCGCTTGATTCTTCTTTCTTGAATTTCGAATCCCGTGACCCGTGTCTCCTGCTGGATCCGTACGCCGCCCGCGCGCGCTCCCTTGGCGAGCGCCTGAGCGAGACTTGACGGATCGACGTAGCCGTCGCTCGGCACCCATGCCGCGCCCTCGACGCCGTCGAGCGTGATGTAGGGAAATTTCGCCTGCGCTTCTTTCGGCGAGATGAGCGCCATCTCGAAACCGAAGCCGCGCGCGGTGGTGGCGGCGCGCTTCATCTCCGACCAGCGCTCGGCCGACGAGGCGAGGCGCACGCTGCCGACTTCGCGCCAGTCGATCGCCTGGCCGGTCTCGCGCTCGAGCGTGCGATAGAGGGCGACGCTGTTCTGCATCAGCCGCGTGAGGTTGCGCTTGCTGCGCAGCTGGCCGACGAGGCCCGCGGCGTGCCAGGTCGAGCCATGAGTCAGCTGCGCCTTCTCAAGCAATAAGATACTTTTTTTTGAAAAACGAGAAAGATGGTAGGCGATCGAGCAACCGATCGCCCCGCCCCCGATGATTACGACTTGAGCGTCTTGACGTACCACTGTACGAAGGCGTCGACGTTGTATTCCTTGTGCCTGGAGTACGGCCCGGGCTCGTAGGCGGTCGAGTCGACGCCTCTCTGCTGGCGCTCGCAGATCGCCCAGTCCTGCTCAGAGGTGAGCTGCCAGAACGGCATCAGCTTGTCGAGGTGGTAGTCGCGCCCCTCGACCGCGTCCTCGTGCACGAGCCAGGTGACGCGCGCGAGCGTCTTGCGGGGCCCGGCGGGAAGGAGCAGCGTGCTCACGCCGTGATCGCAGCTCGAGTGGTTCCAGAAGTTGGGCAGCGTGCGCGTGCGCACCGTGCCGACGTCGGGATCGCGGTACTCCCCCATCAGCGTGGAGACCTGAGCACCATCCATCGACTCGCTCACCCAGCCTTCGACAAGCGCGGTGCGGTTGGCCGAGTACCAGATGCCGCGCTCGGCGTCGGGAAACTGCGCCATTCCCGTCTCGCGGTGCGACACGGCGAGCCCCGCAGCCGCCCATTTGCTTTCACTCTTGGCGATCACCCGGTCCATCGCAGCACGCACTTCGGCCGAGGTGTCATCAGCGTTGTAATGGTCCCAGTTCGCCTTGATGTACTGCGGGTGGTTGGCGTTGCAGTGGAAGCACTCGCGGTTGTTCTCCCAGACGAGCTTCCAGTTCGCGGCGATCTCGTAGTCGACGCTCTTCGCCACCTTGGCGCGCGCGAAGCCCTGCGGGCGCAGGTAAGGCGCCATCAGCTCGCGCGCCTGGGCGAAGGGGGGCGGGTTTTGCGCCAATGAAATGAAGATCAGGCCTTCCACGACCTCGCAGTGCACCGCCTTCAAGCTGAACTGAGAGCGATCGAATTCATGCATCCCGCGGCAGAAAGCGAGCGCGCCGCTCGTGTCATACGTCCACTGGTGGTAGGGGCAGACGATGCGCCGGCTCGAGCCGCGGCCCGGCGGGACGAGCTGCGAGCCGCGGTGGCGGCAGACGTTGTGCAGCGCACGCACCGCTCCGTCTTCGCCGCGGATGACGATGATCGAGTCGGTGTCGACCTGGAGGGTGAGCCAGTCGCCGGGGTTGCGAATCTCGCAGGCATGTCCGGCGAACAGCCATCCCTTGCGCCAAACCTGCTCGATATCAGCGCGGTAGATCGCTTCGTCGCGATGAAAGGGGCGCGGCAGGCTCCACCCCGGGCGGTATGCCGCCAGATGCTGCGCGAGCTCCCCTTGCAACCCCTGCTTCATACGGTAACAATGACCTTAAACAATAATCGACTACGCATAGGGGAGACTATCCATGTTGAAGCGCCTGCTGCAACTCTTCGCGCTGTTCGTCCTCGCTGTGAGCGTCCCGCTCGCGCAGGCGCAGCGCACGCCGCTGCTCGTCTACACCGCGCTCGAGACCGACCAGCTCAAAGGATTCAAGGACGCGATCGAGGCCGCGGTCAAGGACGTGGAAGTGCGCTGGGTGCGCGACTCGACCGGCATCATCACCGCCAAGCTGCTCGCGGAGAAGGCGAATCCGCAGGCCGATCTGGTGCTCGGCCTCGCCGCCACCAGCCTGTTGGTGCTCGAGCAGGAAGGCATGCTCACCCCGTACGCGCCGAAGGGCGTCGCCGCGCTCAACCAGCGCTTCGTCGACACCAAGAAGCCGCCGATGTGGGTCGGGATGGACGTGTGGGGTGCGACGATCTGCTTCAACACGGTCGAGGCGCAGAAGCGCAACCTGCCCAGGCCCGAGACGTGGAAGGATCTCCTGAAGCCGGTCTACAAAGGCCAGATCACGATGCCGCACCCGGCATCGAGCGGCACCGGCTTTCTGGATGTGACCGCATGGCTGCAGCTCTTCGGCGAGGCCGAGGGCTGGAAGTACATGGACGCGCTGCACGAGAACATCGCGCAGTACGTGCACTCGGGCTCGAAACCCTGCCGCCAGGCCGGCGCGGGCGAGTTCGTGATGGGCATCTCGTTCGAGTATCGCGCCAACGCCACCAAGGCTTCCGGCGCGCCGGTCGACCTCATCTTCCCGAAGGAAGGCGTGGGCTGGGACATGGAAGCCGCCGCAATCATGAAGGCGAGCAGGAAGCAGGAGGCGGCGCGCAAGGTGATGGACTGGGCGGTGACCAAGGAGGCGAACGAGCTCTACGCCAAGAGCTACGCCATCGTCGCCATGCCCGGCGTGGCGAAGCCGCTGCCCAACGTGCCGGCCAACTACGAGCAGATGCTGGTGAAGAACGATTTCGGCTGGGCGGCCAAGAACCGCGACCGCATCCTGACCGAATGGAACAAGCGCTACAACGCAAAAGCTGAGCCCAAGTAATACCGCCGCTCTTGCCGTCGAAGGGGTTTCCAAGACCTTCGGCGGCTTCGCCGCGCTGCGCGACATCAACCTGTCGGTGGCGCAGGGGGAGCTGGTGTGCTTCCTCGGTCCGTCGGGCTGCGGCAAGACCACGCTGTTGCGCATCATCGCCGGCCTCGAGCGGCAAACCGCGGGGCGGATCGTCCAGAACGGGCGCGACATCTCCGCGCTGCCCCCAGCGAGCCGCGACTACGGCATCGTGTTCCAGTCCTACGCGCTGTTCCCCAACCTCACGGTCGCCGGCAACGTCGGCTACGGCCTGGTCAACCGGCGCCTTAGGCGCGCGGACGTGGCAGCGCGCGTCGCCGACCTGCTCAAGCTCGTCGGCCTGCCCGGGTTCGAGGCGAAGTACCCGAGCCAGCTCTCCGGCGGGCAGCAGCAGCGCGTCGCGCTCGCGCGTGCGCTTGCTACGTCTCCGGGTTTACTTTTATTAGATGAACCCTTGTCGGCTCTGGATGCGATCGAGCGCCTGCGCCTGCGCGGCGAGATCCGCAGCCTGCAGAAGAAGGTCGGCGTCACCACCATCATGGTGACCCACGACCAGGAAGAGGCGCTGTCGATGGCCGACCGCGTGGTGGTGATGAGCAAGGGCGTGCTCGAGCAGATCGGCACGCCGCGCGAGATCTACGAGCAGCCGGCGACGCCGTTCGTCGCCGACTTCGTCGGCCGGGTCAACGTGCTGGAGGCGGTGTCGCTCGGCGCCGGCCGCTACCAGGTGGGTCGGCTCGCGCTTCGTAGCACGAACGGCGGCAGCAGCAATGGATCTCCTGAAGCGGGCAGGCGCGTGCGGCTGTACCTGCGGCCCGAGGACTGGATCCTGCAGAGCGACAGCCTGCTCTGCGGGCGCATCGACAAGATCGAGTTCTACGGCGGGCATTGCCTGGCCGAGCTCGCCATCGAGGAGCTCGACGGCCAGCGCCTGAGCATCGGCATCTCGCTCAACCAGCTCAACGACCTCGAGATCCGCGAAGGCGGCGAGCTGCGCTTCACGCTGAGAGCCGACCGCATCCGCGTTTTTGAATCATGAGCGCGGTTCTGCCGGTAGCGGCCGCGGAGCGGTTCGATCTCGCTGGCTTTCTGGCAAAAGCCTTTCTCATCCTGGCGGCCCTGGCGCTTGCCCTGTTCCTGGTCGCGCCGATGGCGGCGATCTTCATGCGCGCGGTGCAGGGCCGCGAAGGCGAGTTCGTCGGCCTGCAGCACTTCGCCGCCTACTTCGCGACGCCGGCGCTGGCGCGCTCGGTGTGGAACTCGGTGTGGGTTTCGGCTGCGGTGGTGGCGATCACGCTGCCGGCGGCGTTCGTCTTTGCCTACGCGCTCACGCGCAGCCGCATGCGGTTCAAGTCGGCGCTGCGGCTGATCGCGCTGATCCCGCTGCTCGCGCCTTCGCTGCTTCCGGCGATCTCCTTCATCCAGTGGTTCGGCAACCAGGGCGCCGCGAAATGGCTGATGGGCGGCGTTTCCGTCTACGGCGCGCCCGGCATCATCCTGTCCGAAGTCTTCAACAGCTTCCCGCACGCGCTGATGATCCTGATCACGGCGCTCGCGCTCGCCGACGGGCGGCTGTACGAGGCCGCCGACGCGCTCGGCACGCGCCGCCTGCGCCGCTTCTTCACCATCACGCTGCCGGGCTGCAAGTACGGCCTGCTCTCCGCGGCGACGGTGGTGTTCAGCTACACCATCAGCGATTTCGGCGCGCCCAAGGTGATCGGCGGCAACTTCAACGTGCTCGCCGTCGACGTGTTCAAGCAGGTGATCGGCCAGCACAACTTCTCGATCGGCGCGGTGGTGGGGCTCCTGCTGCTGGTGCCTTCGGTGGTGGCCTTCGCGATCGACTGGGTAGTACGCCGCCGGCTCACCGCCAACCTGACGACGCGCTCGGTGCCTTTCATGCCGAAGCACCGGCCGTTGTTCGACAACCTGATGCTCGCCTACTGCGCGGCGGTGTGCGTGCTGCTGCTCGCCGTACTGGGGATGGCGGTCTACACCTCGCTCATCCACCTCTGGCCGTACAACCTCTCGTTCACGCTCAAGCATTACCGCTTCGCGCTGATCGACGGCGACACCGCGCCCGCGTTCTTCAACAGCCTGAAGATGGGCGCGTGGACCGCGCTCATCGGCACGGTGTTCGTGTTCTGCACCGCCTACCTGCTCGAGAAGACGCGCGGCCTCGATCCGCTGCGGCCGGCGCTGCGGCTGCTCGCGCTGCTCTCGATGGCGGTGCCCGGCCTGGTGCTGGGCCTGGGCTACATCATGTTCTTCAACCATCCGGCGAACCCGATCAACTTCCTGTACCAGACGATGGCGATCCTCGTCGCCTCGACCGTAGTGCACTACTACACTTCCAGCCACCTCACGGCGGTCACTGCGCTGAAGTCGCTGGACGACGAATACGAAGCGGTCTCGGCGTCGCTCAAGGTGCCCTTCTACAAGACGTTCTGGCGCGTGACGGTGCCGGTCTGCCTGCCCGCAATCCTCGAGATCGCGCGCTACTATTTCGTGGTGTCGATCTCGACGCTGTCGTGTGTGGTGTTCCTCTACGCGCCGCACACCATCCTTGCGGCCGTGGCCATCATGAACCTCGACGAGGCCGGCGAGGTCGGCCCGGCGTCGGCGCTGGCGAGCATCACCGTGGCGGCCTCGGCGGCGGTGTGCCTGGTCTACGCCGTGCTCGCCCGCCTGCTGATCACCAAGACCCAGGGCTGGCGCTTCAACGTGGAGAAAGCATGAAAGAGCCCATCCTCCTCACTCCCGGCCCGCTGACGACCTCCAGCGCGACCAAGCTCGCCATGGTGCGCGACTGGGGCTCGCGCGACTCGGGCTTCATCGAGCTGAACCGCCGCGTGCGGCAAATGCTTCTGAAAATTGTGGATGCAGAAGCCACGCACGTCTGCGTACCGCTGCAGGGGAGCGGCACATTCGTCGTGGAAGCGATGCTGGGAACGATGGTGCCGCGCGACGGCCACGTGCTGGTGCCGCTGAACGGCGCTTATTGCAAGCGCATCCAGCGCATCTGCGGGATTCTCGGCCGCCGCGTCACGGCTGTGGATTTCGAGGAAAACGAGCCTGTACGACCTGCGGCGGTGGATGCGGCCCTCGCCCGCGACCCCTCGATCACGCACGTGGCACTCGTGCACTGCGAGACGAGCACCGGTGTATTGAATCCTCTGCCCGAGATTTCGGAACTCGTGAACCGGCGAAAGCGCAGCCTGCTGGTCGATGCCATGAGCTCGTTCGCAGCGCTGCCGATCGAGGGAACGTTCGACGCGCTGGTCGCAGCCTCGGGCAAATGCCTCGAAGGTCCGCCGGGAATGGGGTTTGCCTTGGTCCGGAAAGCCACCCTTGAAAAATGCGCGGGCAATTCACCTTCCCTGGTTCTGGATCTGCACGACCAGTGGGTCAACATGGAGAAGACCGCGCAGTGGCGCTTCACGCCGCCGACCGTGATCGTCGCCGCGCTGCATGCGGCGCTCGAGCAGTTCGTCGCCGAGGGCGGGCGCGCAGCGCGCGGCGCGCGCTACCGCCGCAACTGCGAAGTGCTCATCGAAGGGATGACGCGCCTCGGGTTCAGGCTGTTCCTGGATGCCAAGCACCAGGCGCCGGTGATCGTGACCTTCCACGCGCCGAGCGACCCGAACTACGACTTCCAGAAGTTCTACGACCGCGTGCGCGAGAAGGGCTTCGTGCTCTACCCGGGCAAGCTGACCCAGGTCGATACGCTGCGCGTCGGCTGCATCGGCGCGATCGACGAGCACGCGATGCGCGCCGCGGTGCACGCGGTTTCAGATACGTTGAAGGAGCAAGGCATCACGAATCCGGCTCCTTCCCTGGCTATTCCTCCGGCAGCACGGGCCGCACGCGGTGGCCCATCGCCCACATGACGTAGCCGGAGACGGCGTAGCCCATGACCAGGGCGAACAGGACGAGCGACGGGCTCGAGGCGATGATGGAGAGCGCCACGACGCAGGCGAGGATCACCCAGAGCGGCACGCGCTTCTTCCAGTTCACTTCCTTGAAGCTCCAGTAGGGCACGTTCGACACCATAGTGACGCCGGCGAACACCGCGACCCCCCAGGTGAGCGGCGCAAGCCATGCTTGCTCGCGCGGGAGGAAGCCGAAATCGACCAGCGCCCAGATGAAGCCCGCCATCACCGCCGCGCCCGACGGGCTCGGCAGGCCCTGGAAGTAGCGCTTGTCGACCACCGCGATGTTGGCGTTGAAGCGCGCGAGCCGGATGCCGGCGCCGGCGCAGTAGATGAAGGCGCCGATCCAGCCCGCCGTGCCCAAGTCCTTCAGCACCCAGGTGTAGGCGATGAGCGCCGGCGCGGCGCCGAACGCGACCATGTCGGCGATCGAGTCGTACTGCGCGCCGAACTCGCTCTGCGTGTTGGTCCAGCGCGCGACGCGCCCGTCCATGCCGTCGAGCACCATGGCGATGAAGATCGCGATGCAGCCGATGTCGAAGCGGCCGTTCATCGCCTGCACGATGGCGAAGAAGCCGCAGAACAGCACTCCGGTCGTGAACAGGTTGGGCAGCAAGTAGATGCCTCGGCGTCGCAGGCCGACCGGGGTCCCGGGCGGCGCTTCTACGGCTTCCGGTTCGTATTCGGGGGCGTCAGCCATGCGAGCACGCTCTCCGCGGCGTACACCTTGTCGCCGATCGCCGCCTTCACCTCGGCGTCGAGCGGCAGGTAGTGGTCGACGCGCGAGCCGAAGCGGATGAAGCCGAAGCGCTGGCCGCGCTCGAGCTCGGCGCCGGCGCCAACATAGCACAGGATGCGCCGCGCGATCAGCCCGGCCACCTGCACGCAGGTCACGTCGTGCCCGTCGCGCGTGCGCAGCCAGATTGCGTTGCGCTCGTTCGAGAGCGATGCCTTGTCGAGCGCCGCGTTGACGAACGCGCCGGGAAAGTACCAGCGCTCCTTCACCACGCCGTCGACCGGCGAGCGGTTCGAGTGCACGTTGAACACGTTCATGAACACGCTCACCTTGAGCGCGTCGCGCTTCACGTACGGGTCCTGCGCGCGGCTCACCTCGACCACGCGCCCGTCGGCGGCCGACAGCACCGCGCGCGGATCATCGGGGACCTCGCGCGGCGGGTCGCGGAAGAACTGCAGGATGAAAAACCCGAGCAGCCAGAACGGGATCGACCACCACCAGCCGAGGAGAAAACCGACCAGGACGGCAACCACGAGCGCGATGACGACAAACAACCACCCTTCCCGGGCGATGAATGGATGCGGGTAGGCGGTGCGCACCTTACTTCGGTTCTTCTTCCTTCAGGCTAATTCTTCGAAGTATCGACAAGGCGATTCTTCTTGATCCACGGCATCATTTCGCGCAGCCGCGCGCCGACTTTCTCGATCGGCAGCTCGGCGGTCATGCGCCGGCGCGACAGCAGCGTGGGCGCGCCGGCGCGGTTCTCGAGCACGAAATCCTTGGCGTACTCGCCCGACTGGATGCGCCCGAGCACCTCCTTCATGCGCTTGCGCGTGCCCTCGTCGATGATCTTGGGCCCGGACGTGTATTCGCCGTACTCCGCGTTGTTGGAGATCGAGTAGTTCATGGTGCCGATGCCGCCCTCGTACATGAGATCCACGATGAGCTTGAGCTCGTGCAGGCACTCGAAGTACGCCATCTCGGGCGCGTAGCCCGCCTCGACCAGGGTGTCGAAGCCCGCCTTCACCAGCTCGACGCAGCCGCCGCAGAGCACGGTCTGCTCGCCGAAGAGATCGGTCTCGGTCTCTTCCTTGAAATTGGTCTCGATGATGCCCGCCTTGCCGCCGCCGATCGCCGCGGCGTAGGAGAGCGCGACGTCGCGCGCTTTCTTCGAGGGATTGCGGTACACGGCGATCAGCATCGGGACCCCGCCGCCCGAAGCGTAAGTCGAGCGCACCGTGTGGCCCGGCGCCTTGGGCGCGACCATCCAGACATCCAGATCCGCGCGCGGCTGGATCAGGCCGTAGTGGATATTGAAGCCGTGCGCGAAGGCGAGCGACGCGCCCTTCTTGATGTTGGGCTCGATGAACTCCTTGTACACCGCGGCGTGGTGCTCGTCGGGCAGCAGGCACATGACGATGTCGGCGCCCTTGATCGCCGGGGCGAGCTCGGCGACCTTGACGCCCGCCTTCTTCGCCTTGTCCCACGAGGGCCCGCCCTTGCGCAGGCCCACGGTCACTTTCACTCCCGATTCCTGCAGGTTCTGCGCGTGCGCGTGGCCCTGCGAGCCGTAGCCGATGATGGTGACCTTCTTGCCCTTGACGAGCGAAAGGTCCGCATCCTTGTCGTAATAAACCTTCATTTGCTTTTTCCCCTGACGAACTAAACTCGAAGGACGCGGTTGCCGCGTCCGATCCCGCTGGCCCCGGTACGTACGGTCTCGATGATCGCGCCCTGGTCGAGCGACTTGATGAACGCGTCGAGCTTGGCGCCGCTGCCGGTCAGCTCGATGGTGTAGGTGTTGTCCGAGACGTCGATGATCCGGCCGCGGAAGATGTCAGCCATGCGCTTCATGTCCTCGCGCTCTTTCTGGCCCGCGCGGACTTTGATGAGCATGAGCTCGCGCTCGATGTGCTCGGCCTCCGACAGGTCGATCACCTTCACCACCTCGATCAGCTTGTTCAGCTGCTTGGTGATCTGCTCGACCACGTCCTCGGAGCCGCTGGTGACGATGGTCATGCGCGACATCGACGCGTCCTCGGTCGGCGCCACCGTCAGGGTCTCGATGTTATAGCCGCGCGCTGAGAAAAGTCCGGAGATCCGGGAGAGCGCGCCTGCTTCGTTCTCCACCAGCACCGAAATGATGTGCCGGCTCACAAGTCCTCGTACAGGATCATCTCGGTGATCCCCTTGCCGCCGGGGATCATCGGGTAGACGTTTTCCTTCTGGTCGGTGATGAAGTCGAGGAACACGAGGTCGTTCTTCGCGCCGAAGGCTTCGCGCAGCGCGCCTTCCACATCGGAGGGCTTCTCGACCAGCACGCCGCGGTGGCCGTAGCCCTCGGCGAGCTTCACGAAGTCGGGCAGCGCGTCCATGTAGGACTCGGAATAGCGGTTGCCGTGGAAGAACTGCTGCCACTGCCGCACCATCCCCATGTACTTATTGTTCAAGTTGATGATCTTGATCGGCAGGCGGTACTGCTTGCAGGTGGAGAGCTCCTGCAGGCACATCTGGATCGAGGACTCGCCGGTGACGCAAGCGACGGTGGCGCCGGGATTGGCGAGCTGCACGCCCATCGCCGCCGGCAGGCCGAAGCCCATCGTGCCCAGGCCGCCGGAATTGATCCAGCGCCGCGGCTCGTTGAACTTGTAGAACTGCGCCGCCCACATCTGGTGCTGGCCGACGTCGGAGGTCACGAAGGCCTCGCCCTTGGTGACTTCGTACAGCTTCTCCAGCACGAACTGCGGCTTGATGATCGCCGACTTGCGGTCGTAGCGCAGACAGTCCTTCGCGCGCCAGTCATTGATTTGTTTCCACCACGGAGCCAAATCGCGGGGCTTTGCCTCTTTGAGCAACTTGAGCAAATCCTCCAGTACGTCGGTGATGTTGCCGACGATCGGCACGTCCACCTTGACGCGCTTGGAGATGGACGACGGGTCGATGTCGATGTGGATGATCTTGCGCGGGTTCTGCGCGAAGTGCGCCGGGTTGCCGATGACGCGGTCGTCGAAACGCGCGCCGATCGCGAGCAGCACGTCGCAGTGCTGCATCGCCATGTTCGCTTCGTAGGTGCCGTGCATGCCGAGCATGCCGAGGAACTGCTTGTCGGTGGCCGGATAGGCGCCCAGGCCCATCAGCGTGTTGGTGCAGGGGAATCCAAGCTGCCGGACCAGCTCGCGCAGCTGGGAAGAAGCATTCGCCAGCACGACGCCGCCGCCGGTGTACGCCATCGGGCGCTCGGCCTCGAGGATGAGCTGCACCGCCTTCTTGATCTGTCCGGCGTGGCCCTTGCGCACCGGGTTGTAGGAGCGCATCTGCACGCTCTCGGGATACTGGAACTCGCAGGCGTGCTGCGTCACGTCCTTCGGGATGTCGACCAGCACCGGCCCGGGGCGCCCGGTGGTCGCGATGTGGAATGCTTTTTTGATCGTGGAGGCGAGGTCCTTCACGTTCTTCACGAGGAAGTTGTGCTTCACGCACGGCCGGGTGATCCCGACCGTGTCGCATTCCTGGAAGGCGTCGAGGCCGATCGCGTGCGTCGGCACTTGTCCCGTCAGCACGACGAGCGGGATCGAGTCCATGTAGGCCGTAGCGATGCCGGTGACGGCGTTGGTCACGCCCGGGCCCGAGGTGACGAGGCACACGCCGACCTTCTTCGAGGAGCGCGAGTAGCCGTCGGCGGCGTGCGCCGCGCCCTGCTCGTGGCGCACCAGGACATGCTTGACCTTGTCCTGCTTGAAGAGCTCGTCGTAGATGAACAACACCGCCCCGCCGGGATAGCCGAAGACGTACTCGACGCCCTCCTCCTGGAGGCAGCGCACCACGATCTCGGCGCCGGTCAGCGTAGTCGTCTTCGCCCGATCCATTGAAATTGGCTTAAGTGGCGGAAAAGCTTTGAACAATAAAGGCTTGGTGCGGTGCGGTCAAGCCGAGCGCGGGTGCTGAACGCGCCCCTTTTGATACCATCGGCGGCCAAACAACAGAGGGGCCACCCTGGCATCCCGCAGCGAGCTTTCCGCGTTCCTGGAGGGCGTCGAGAAGCGCGCGTTCAAGCAGGCGATGTTCGCCGTGCGCGACGAGGAAGCGGCGCTCGACATCGCGCAGGACGCAATGCTGCGGCTCGCGGAGAAGTACGGGCACCTGCCGGCTGGGGAGCTGCCCGCTCTATTCCACCGCATCGTGCAGAACGCGATCCGCGACTGGTTCCGCCGCCAGAAGGTGCGCTCGCTCTGGACGACCCCGCTCTCCTCGCTCGGGCCGGGGCGCGAGGATGACGAGCAGGATCCCCTCGAAACCCTGCAGCCAGCCGATGGGTCAGAGGTACAGGAAGGCCCAGCCGGGCAATTGGAGCGGGCTCAAGTGTTTGAAATCATTAGGCAAGAGATTTATCGCTTGCCAGAGCGTCAACGGGACGCTTTCATCCTGCGTTACTGGGAAGAACGGGACGTGGCCGAGACTGCTAGGGCTATGGGTTGTTCGGAGGGCAGCGTAAAAACGCATTGCTCCCGGGCGGCGCATGCTTTGGCGAAGGCGCTCAGGGCGCATGGCATCACGCTCGACATAAAGTCATGAACGAAAATCAACTTCGTCTTCTTCTGAATCAGGGAACCCCAGTCCGGCCAGAGATAGCCGAGCGTCTGCGCAAAGCGCGCGAATTGGCCCTTGAGCGGCAGCGTCCGGAGCCGGCACCGGCGCTGGCGTGGGCCGACAACGTGGTCGGGCGCGTCGGCGGCTGGGGCGGCCTCGCGCTGCGCGTGCTGCTGCCGCTCGCCATGCTGGTCGCCGGCGGCGCGGCGATCTACACCTGGCAGCAGAACCAGCGCGCCGCCGAGCTCGAGGAGATCGACTCGCAGCTCCTCACCGACGACCTGCCGATCGACGCCTATCTCGATCGCAACTTCCAGAACTGGCTGAAAAAGCGCACCGCCGAGGAATGATGCGCCTCTTCTGGTTTCTGCTAACCCTGTTTTTGACAACGTCTGCGCTTGCGGAGCCCCCGGTCGACGTCGCCCGCAAGCCGGCGGCCAAGGCAAAGCCGGCGGCAAAAGCCAAGGCCCCGGTCCGCCCCGCGTGGGCCGAGCTGACCGCCGAGCAGCAGAAAACCCTCGCGCCGCTCAAGGCGGATTGGGAAAGCCTCGAGCCCGAGGGCCGGCGCAAGTGGATCGGCATCGCCAAGCGCTACCCCACGATGAAGGCGCAGGAGCAGGAGCGCGTGCAGCGGCGCATGCAGGCGTGGGCGAAGCTCTCGCCCGAGCAGCGCCGCCAGGCGCGCGAGACCTACAAGCAGATCGTCAAGGTCCCGCCCGAGAAGCGCGCCAACCTGCGACAGCAGTGGGCGGAGTACCAGGCGCTGCCGGAGCGGGAGCGCGAAGCCCTCACAGCGGAGCCGCGAAGAAAAAAGTGAGGAGCAGGAAAGGCGGGTGAGCACGCCCGGCCTTCCCCGGCGGCTCGCATCCATGGCGTACGAGGCGATCCTGCTCTTCGCCGTCGCCTTCTTCGCCGCGTGGCTCTTCTTCTTCGCGAGCGGCGGCCGCGACGCCACCGCCGGGTGGCTGCGCTACGCCCTGCAGCTCTTCATCGCCGTGGTGTTCGCGTCCTACTTCCTGTGGTGCTGGCTGCGCGGCGGCCAAACCCTCGCCATGAAGGCCTGGGGGATTCGCCTTGTGGACATCACCCCGCGCCGGGCATTATTGCGCTTGCTGCTCGCGGCCGTGCTCGTGCCGACGGCAGTTTCGCTCGCGTGGGCGTTGTTTGATCGCGAGAAGCAGTTCCTGCACGACCGCCTTGCGGGAACGCGTCTGGTTTCGGTCTAGGTTGGTACTGCACGGGGCGCTCATGGATGCAAAACACGCACGGCCTTTCGATTCCATTGAGAGCGCGCACGAGTTTGTCATTCTCCTGGGTAACCAGGTTGAAGCGGCGATGAAGGAAACGCAGGCACACTCGGATCAGGCCAAAGCGGAAGGCAAACAGCGGCGCGTAGAGGCTCTGGCCGTCGCTCTCCTCAAGATGAATCAGCTCTCCACGCACATGCGGAAGAGCCGACGGATCCTGAACGACCTGCGCACCCTTCGAAGGCTGCTGTTCCAGGAGCGCTGAGCGGCGGGCCCGCTGGGCCCGCCGCGCGCGCGCTCAGTCGTCGTGATGATGATCCTCGTCCTCGGCAGGCACGATCTTCAGCACCATCCCGGCAGTTCCAAACGGCAGGCCTGACCTGTTACCCGTGATGTAGACCTCGCCGTCGGCGTCCTGCCCCATCCCGAGCACGGCGAGCCCCAAGGAGTTGCCGCCGACGATGTGAAACTCGCTAATGGCTCGCAACCCTTTTCCGTCGCCGCTTCCGCTGATGTGCAGCAAGCGGCCGTAGTCGTGCGGTCCGCTCGGAAAGTTGAAGATCGTCGAGAACTCTCCGAAGATGAACCGGCCGTAGAGCCCATCCAGCGCGCGGCCGCGATAGACAAAGCCGGCGATCACCGAGTGGCCCTCGTGGTGGGTGTCGTACTGCGCGATGGGGTCGATGAGGCGGGGCGGAATCACGCGGGCGGGATCTGGGTCGCGGCTGGCGAAGGCGTCGGCGTTGCCATTGATGTGGAAGAAGAGAGTCCCCTCCTTGACGTTCCAGCCGTAGTTGCCGCCGCGGACGACGATGTCCACTTCCTCGATGTCGTTCTGGCCGACGTCGCCGACGAACAGCGTCCCGTGCTTCGAGTCGAACGAGAAGCGGTACGGATTGCGGAAGCCGTAGGCCCAGATCTCACGCACCGCGCCAGCCGTGTTGACGAAGGGGTTGTCGGCGGGCACGCGATACTGCTTGCCCGGCGTGAACGGCGGGTTGACGTCGATGCGGAGCACCTTGCCCAGCGGGGTGTTGAGTTTCTGGGCGTTGCCATCGCCCTGGTGGCCGATGGTCGCAGCGTTGCCGCAGACGGGGTGATGGGGCGGGGCGGTGACGAAGTCCTGGCCGTCGGCATCGTCGGCGCTGCCGCCGTCGCCCATCGAGATGTAGAGCTTGCCGTCGGGCCCGAAGGCGAGGTCGCTGCCGTTATGGTTGAACTGCGGCCAGCTCACGCGGATGAGCTCGCGCCGGCTGGCCGGATTTACCACAGACGCCGGGTTTCCCGGGTTGGGCACCCGCCACTCGGCGATCACGTTCTGGTGGTCAGGAGTGCCGGGGATGAAAGTGGGCAGGGTGCCCGGCCCGCTGTTCGGCTCGGACGTATAGGTGTAGAGCAGGCCGTTCTGCCGGTAGTTGGGGTGGAAAGCGATGCCCAGCAGCCCGCGCTCGTCGAATGAATCGGGGCCGCAGACGCCCAGCGTTACGATCTGATTGAGGCCCCCCGGCCCGGGCCCGACGTTGAGGAACACCGACTTCTGCTTCGTATGCAGGTTGACTTTCCAGGCGGTGCCGGCCTGGTCGACTACGTACAGGTGGTCGCGGTCTCCCGGCGCCGTGACGCCCTTGACCGGCGCGATCAGCCCGCTCGCCACCACTTCGACCGCGACCCGCGGGCCGAAGCGCTTGATGGGGGCGAACACCGAATCGTCATAGGGCGAGTGCGGCGGGTGCGCGAGCGCGACTGGCACGGCCAGCGCGCACCCCGCAGCGAGTATGGATGCAAAAAGGGGCCTGCATTTCTGGATGTCGAGCATGGGTTCTCTCCTTGGTTTCGACTTTTCCCACGCCGCCGCGAGAACCGCGACGGCAACTAAAAAGTGTGCGCCCGGGAAGCGCGCGAACTCAAGCAAATTTGAATAACCGCGAAAAATGCGCGCCAAGAGCCTGAAGAACCGGGCAAAGCTCGCCCCTAGAATGTTCTCCTGTTTATCCGCCACTGCTCCGCAGCAAACTGGGAATAAAACGGCATTGAAATATGTGCAGCCGCGCAGAACGTCGCTCGCGACCAGGCGAGCGCCAAAGCCTTGCGAGCAGCATCACCTTCGCTCCACCCACCACATCATGAGGATCGCCGCGGCGAGGAAGGCGGCGCTCGGCACGACCGCCGCCGACAGCGGCGGCCAGTTGTGCAACAGCCCAATGTGGGAGAACAGGCTGTTCAGCATGTGGAAAAAGATGCCGAGCATGATGCCGAGGAACACCTTGACGCCGACCATGCCGGCGCGCGCCTGCATGTAGGCGAAGGGCAGCGCGAGCGCCATCATCACCAGCGCCGCGGCCGGATAGAAGATCTTCTTCCACAACGCGATTTCGTAGCGCTCGGTGCGCTGGCGGTTGCCGGCGAGGTGCTCGGTGTACTTGTACAGTGCCCAGGCCGACATGCGCTCCGGCCGCACGATCAGGGCGTCGAGCATGTCGGGGCTGACGCGCGAGCGCCACTCCATCTCGGCGTGACGCTCGGTGCGCGGCCCCTGCGCGGTGAAGTGGGTCTGCCCCACGCCGCGCAGCTGCCAGATCCCCTTGCCGGCGTAGTCGGCGCGCTCCGCCAGCGTGATCTTCTGCAGGCGGTAGTCGGCGTCGAAGTCGTAGATGCGGATGCCCGAGAGCTGGTTGGTCTGCCGCGCCTCGCGCACGTTGATGAACGAGCCCTCGTCCTTGAACCACAGCCCCGACATCAGGTCCTGGCCGATCATCGAGCTCATGGCGCGCAGCTTCACCTTCTGCGCCTGCTCCTCCGACCAGGGCGCGACCCATTCGCCGATGACGAAGGTGAGGACGACGAAGGCAAGCCCGATCTTCGCCAGCACCATGGCGGCGCGCCGGGGCGAAAGCCCGGAGGCGCGCATCACCGTGTACTCCGAGTTGCTGGCGAGATGCGCGAGGACGTACAGGGTCCCGATCAGCACCACCACGGGGAACAGCTCGTAGGCGTGCGCCGGCATCGACAGCAGCACGAAGGTGAACACCTGGCGCAGCTGGTAGTCGACCTTGCCGAGGTCGGCAAGCTCGCGGATCAGGTCGAAGAAGGCGAACAGGCCGAGGAACCCCAGCAGCACGAACGCGGTCGCGGCGTAGATCTGCCGCGCGAGGTAGCGCTCGAGCGTCCGGATCCTCAAATTTACTTTCCCAGCCTCAGGCGGATGACCTGCATGCGCTGCGCGAACATGACGACCAGCAGCGCCACCATGCCGGCGTGCACCAGCCACCAGCCGACGCCGAAGTCCATGCGGCCCTGCGCGACGCGCGCCTGGCTCACGCTGAGCAGGTTCGAGTACACGATGTAGGTGAGGAGCGCGAACAGCAGGTTCGCCGAGCGTCCCGCGCGCGGGTTGACGAAGCTCATCGGAATCGCGAGCAAGACAAGCACGAGCGCAGAGATCGGGATGCCCACGCGCCACAGGACCTCGCCCAGGTTCTGGTTGGTCGGGTTGGTGACGAGCGACCAGGTGGGGAGGTTCTTGTGCGTCGGCGTGACTTCCTTGCCCTCCTTCAGCTCGATGCGCGCGGCATAGCGGTCGAACTCGGTGACACGGTATTCCGGGTCACCCGGCGCGCCCTCGTAGCGCCGGCCTTGCTCGAGCACGATGAAGCGGTCGCCGTTGGCCGCGGTCTCGGTATGGCCGCTGCGGCTCATGCTGACGCCGCTGCGGTTCTGCTGGATGGAGCTCACGAAGATGTTCTGCACCGCGCTCGAGTCGCCCGACACCGATTCGACGAAAAACACGCGCGTGCGGTTCGCGGTCTCGCCGAACACGCCCGGCGTCACGCGCGAGACGTCGTCGCGCTGCTCGAGGCGCGAGGTGTACTGGCCGGCCATCTGCGCCGCCCACGGCGAGATGAAGAGCGACAGCGCCGCGATCACCGCGATCTGCGGCAGCGCGAACAGCATCACCGGCTTGAGCCACGCGGTGAGCGGCTGCCCGGCGCCGAACCAGATCACCATCTCGGAGTCGCGCCAGCTGCGCGTCATGGTGAGCAGCACCGAGATGAACATGGTGAGCGACAGGAGCACCGGCAGCGCGCCGAGCGCGAAGAAGCCGAGGAAAGCGAACACCGCATCCGATGGAAATTTGCCGCCGGCGGCCTGGCCAAGCAGGCGGATGAGACGCGTGGTCACCGCGATCGCGAAGAGCGTCATGAACACGGCGCCCGCGAGACCGGCGAACTCCCTGAGCAGCGCCCGGTGGAAGATCATGCGATACTTTCGGCCCGTGGAATTTAGCATAAAGACGCTCTCGCCCGAGGCGGCGAAAACGGGCTGCGTAGTCGTGGGCGTGTATCAGGGCGGAGAGCTGACCGCCGCCGCGCGCCGCCTCGATCAGGCCTCCAAGGGCGCTCTCAAGAAAGCGCTGCCCGACATCTCCGGCAAGACCGGCTCGACGCTGCTGCTGCGCGCGCTGCCGGGCGTGGCGGCCGAGCGGGTGCTGTTGGTTGGTTTAGGGGAAAAAGACACAACGGAAGCCTCGTACCGGGATGCGGTCCGCGCCGCGGCCAACGCGCTGAAGGAGCTCGACGCCAAGGAGGCGGCGCTGTTCCTCGTCGACATGAAAGTCGCCTCGCGCCCGGTGAGCTGGAACGTGCGGCATGCGGTGCTCGGGGTGCGCGACGCCTTCTACCGCTTCGAGCAACTCAAGACGCAGAAGAAGCCGCCCGCGCCGGCGCTCGCGGAGCTCGTTCTTCCCTTGAGCCCCAAGGCCGAGCTGCAGAGCGCGCTGGAAGAAGCCGTCGCCACCGCTGACGGCGCCGCCCTCGCGCGCACGCTCGGCAACCTGCCGGCGAACATCTGCACACCGGCGTACCTCGCCGACGAGGCGAAGAAGCTCGCGCGCGAGTACAAGCTCGAGCTCGAAGTGCTCGAGCGCAAGGACATGGAGAAGCTCGGCATGGGCGCGCTGCTCTCGGTCGCCCGAGCATCGCATCAGCCGCCCAAGCTCATCGTGTTGAAATATTCGGGGGCGGCGAAGAGCAAAAGGCCGCTCGCGCTGGTCGGCAAGGGGATCACTTTCGATACCGGCGGCATCTCGCTCAAGCCCGCCGCCGAGATGGACGAGATGAAATTCGACATGTCGGGCGCCGCCTCGGTGCTCGGCGCGGTGCGCGCGCTCGCGGCGATGCGCGCGCCGGTGAACGTCGTCGGCGTGATCCCGGCGTGCGAGAACATGCCCGGCGGCGCCGCCAGCAAGCCCGGCGACGTGGTCACCACGCTGTCGGGACAGACCGTCGAGATCCTGAATACCGACGCCGAGGGCCGCCTGATCCTGTGCGACGCGCTCTCCTATGCCGAGCGCTTCAAGCCCGACGCGGTCGTCGACATCGCCACCCTCACCGGCGCGATCGTGATCGCCCTGGGCCATGTCGCGACGGGCCTCTTTGCCAACGACCAGAAGCTCGCCGACGAGATCCGCGCCGCTGCCGACGATGCGTGGGACCGCGTCTGGCAGATGCCGCTGTGGGAGGACTACCAGGAGCAGCTGCGCTCGAACTTCGCCGACATGGCGAACATCGGCGGCCGGCCCGCCGGCAGCGTCACCGCCGCCTCGTTCCTGGCTCGCTTCACGACCAAGCTGCGCTGGGCGCACCTCGACATCGCCGGCACGGCGTGGAAGAGCGGCCGCGAGAAGGGTTCGACCGGCCGGCCGGTGCCGCTCCTGGTTCGGTTTGCGCTAAGACATGCGGGCAAGAAATAAAGGGGGTACGGGGGAAAAGGTTTTCCCCTGTTCCTTCCTATGACCAGCATCGATTTTTACTTCAATGCGGACGACCGGCTGCAGGTCGCCTGCCGCCTGGCCGGAAAAGCAGTCAAGCAGAACCGGCGCATGCTCATCTACGCGCCCGACGCCGAGACCGCGAGCCGCCTCGACAAGATGCTCTGGACCTGGCCGGCGATCGGCTTCGTGCCGCATTGCGCGGTGCACGCTGCGCTCGCCGCCGAGACGCCGGTGCTGATCGCTTCCGAGGTGGGAGCAGATGCGGAAACCCCCGCGGACTGCGAAGTGCTGCTCAACCTGGGGGCCGACTGCCCGCCGCATTTCGAGCGCTTCACCCGGCTTCTCGAGGTCATCGGCACGGACGAACAAGACAAGGAAAAAGGCCGCGGACGCTTCCGTTTCTACCGCGAACGCGGTTACAAGATTGCCAATCACGACTTGGCGCAGGGAAATGCGGCAGAGCAATGAGTGACGAGCTCCAATGAGTGATGAGCTCGTTAAGCGGGTGGACGCTTTGATCGGCCGGCAGGAGGGCCCGCGCGCCAAGGGCGAGGTGCCGGTCCTGACCGAGATCGTGAGCGAGGAGAAGAGTCCGCGGCGCGCGGTCGACAACGCCGCGCTCGAGGCGCTCGCGCGCGAGCTGGAGCGCGCTGTGCTCGAGCGCCTGGGGCCCGAGATCGATCGCCTGATCGCAGAGCGGCTCGCGGGCACCCTGAGCTCCGTGCTCGGGAAGGAGCTCGAGGGCGTACGCAGTCAGCTCACGGTCAGCGTCAGCCAGATGGTCCGCGAGGCGGTGGCGGCCTCGGTGGCGCGCGCGCTCGCTACGTCGAAGGAATAAGTGCTCGAGAAGAGCTTCAGCCCGGCGGCAATCGAGGAGCTCTGGTACCGGCGCTGGGAAGACGCCGGGTACTTTCACCACAAGGAGGGAGATGTAGGCGCGCGCCACCCCGCGTACTGCATCCAGCTCCCGCCGCCCAACGTCACCGGCACGCTGCACATGGGGCACGCCTTCCAGCAGACGCTGATGGACGCGCTCATCCGCTACCACCGCATGCGTGGCGACAACACGAACTGGGTGGTCGGCACCGACCACGCCGGCATCGCTACGCAGATCGTGGTCGAGCGCCAGCTCGAGGAGCAGGGCAAGACCCGCCACGACCTCGGGCGGGAAAAGTTCGTCGAGCGGGTCTGGGAATGGAAGCAGCAGTCGGGCTCGACCATCACGCGCCAGATGCGCCGCCTCGGCGCGTCGGCGAACTGGACCTACGCCGACACGGAAGGACAGAAGGCGGGCTACTTCACCATGGACGCGAAAATGTCCCGCGCGGTGGTGGAGGTTTTTGTTCGCCTCTATGAGCAAAAGCTCATCTACCGGGGCAAGCGCCTGGTCAACTGGGATCCCGTGCTCGGCACCGCGGTGTCCGACCTCGAAGTCGACACCGAGGAAGAGGACGGCAAGATCTGGGAGATCCGCTATCCCCTGGAGAATGGCAGCGGCTCGATCAGCGTGGCCACGGTGCGGCCCGAGACCATGCTTGGCGACGTGGCCGTCGCCGTTCATCCCAATGACAATCGTTATGCGAAGTTCATCGGGAAACGCGTTCGTCTGCCGCTAACAAACAGAAGCATTCCTGTAATCACTGATGAATACGTCGACCCAGAATTTGGCACCGGTGCGGTGAAGATCACGCCGGGCCATGATTTCAATGACTACAAGGTTTGGGAGAGGCATAGAGACGAACTTCCCAAGCCTTTTTCGATCCTTTCGCTCGACGCGAAAATGATTGATGACACGATTCCAGCGGCTGGTGCTTTGTGGGACAGGTATGTCGCTAGCAATCAGTCCGGAGGAAAGACTGGACCGGTGGGATCTCAGCCACTTGCCACCGACTTGGGAATACCAAAGTCCTATCAGGGTCTAGATCGATTTGACGCTCGCAAAAAGATCGTTTCGGACCTCCGCGCTAATTCGCTACTCGTATCCGAAAAGCCGTACAAACTCCGCGTACCGCGCTCGGGGCGCACCGGGGTGATTGTCGAGCCGATGCTAACCGACCAATGGTTCGTGGCGATGGAGAGCTTGGCCAAGAAAGGCCTCGACGTCGTGGCGAAGGGCGAGGTGAAGTTCTTCCCCGAGCACTGGACCAAAACCTACAACGAGTGGCTCGAGAACATCCAGGACTGGTGCATCTCGCGCCAGCTGTGGTGGGGCCATCAGATCCCCGCGTGGTACGACGAGCAGGGAAATATGTACGTCGCCCGTACGGAAAAGGAAGCTCTGGAGCAGGCCAAAGGCAAGCCTCTGAAGAGAGACCCTGACGTCCTCGATACCTGGTTCTCGTCCGCCCTGGTGCCGTTCTCTTCGCTCGGCTGGCCGGAGAAGACGAAGGACCAGGACGTATTCCTGCCCTCCTCGGTCCTGGTCACCGGCTTCGACATCATCTTCTTCTGGGTGGCGCGCATGGTGATGATGACCACCCACTTCACGGGCAAGGTGCCGTTCCGCCACGTCTACATCAACGCCATCGTGCGCGACGCCGAGGGCGAGAAGATGTCGAAGTCGAAAGGCAACACGCTCGATCCGCTGGATCTGATCGACGGCATCAGCTTCGACGAATTGGTGACGAAGTCCACCGTGGGGCTTCTCAGGAAAGAGCACAAGGACAAGGCGGAGAAATACATCCACAGCCATTTCCCGAACGGCATCCCGGCCTTCGGCGCGGACGCGCTGCGCTTCACCTTCGCCGCGCTCGCAAGCTTCGCGCGCACGCTCAACTTCGACCTCAGCCGCTGCGAGGGCTACCGCAACTTCTGCAACAAGCTATGGAACGCGACGCGCTTCGTGCTGATGAACGCCGAAGGTAAGGATTGCGGCGTCGATGAGTCGCTTCCCGTGAAGCTTTCGTTTACGGACCGTTGGATCGTCAGCCAGCTGCAGCGCGTAGAGGCCGAGGTCGAGCAAGGGTTCGCCGAGTACCGCTTCGACAATGTGGCCGCCGCGATCTACCGCTTCGTGTGGGACGAGTACTGCGACTGGTACGTCGAGCTCGCCAAGCTGCAGCTGCAGGATCCCGACGAGGCGGTGCAGCGCGGCACGCGCCGCACGCTGGTGCGCGTGCTGGAAACGGCGCTGCGCCTCGCGCATCCGCTGATTCCGTTCATCACCGAGGAGCTGTGGCAGAAGGTAGCGCCCCTCGCCGGAAAAACCGGCGAAACCATCATGCTGCAGCGCTATCCCAAGTCGCAGCCCGAGAAGATAGACCCGCAGGGGGAAGCCGACGTGGCGGTGCTCAAGGCGTGGACGGTCGCGGCGCGCAACCTGCGCACCGAGGCGATGATTCCGCCCGGCGAGCGCGTCATGCTCTACCGCACTGCGGATCCGGCGGTTTCGGATCTTGCGGCCGCCACGCGCGCCGTCTCGTCGCTCGCCCGTCTGAGCGGCTTCGAGAAGCGCGACCCGCTCCCGGATTCGCCCTCGCCGGTGGCGGTGGTCGGCGGCGCGCGCATCATGCTCTACAAGGAGGTGGATCCCGCGCGCGAGCGCGAGCGGCTGAGCAAGGAATCCGTGCGGCTCGAAGGCGAAATCGTCAAGGCCAAAGCGCAGCTCGGCAAGCCCTCATTCGTCGAGCGCGCCCCGGCGCAGGTGGTGGAGCAGCACCGGGCTCGCCTCGCCGGGCTCGAGTCAACGCTCGTGAAGGTCAGGCAGCAACTGCAGAAGCTCGGCCCTTAAGCGAGAGCGTACTTGACGGTCTCAGGCTCGGTCGGCCAGGAGTGATCGAATTCCCAGCCGTGCTGCGCCTCGAGGCGCAGGCGAAACGCATGCTCCAGCTCGACGGACGGCGTCGCCACGCAGCTGCCGGGGAAGCGCATCAGGAAGCTCGACGCGATGACCGCGCACTCGCCGAGCGCGAGGACGCGGCTTTGCGCGATGTCGCGGCCGTGGAGGAAAAGCTCGTCGTTCAGGTAGGCCGGCACGCCGAACTGCCGGTAGGTCGCGACCGCGGCGGCGAGGCCCCACGGCAGCCACCGGCGCGTGTGCCCGGGCGCGAACTTGAGCGGCGCGATCAGCGCGAACGGATAGCGCGCCGCTTCCTCGGCCCACAGCAGCACCGGCGCCGAGCTGCGCGGCTGCGCCGCGGCGATGGAAGCATAGGCGGCGTCGAATTCCCGCTGCCCGAGGGCGCCGAGCCTGATCCAGCGCGCTTTCATGAGCACGATTGTTTCACAGCTCGATGTCTTCGCGGATCGCGGCAATCCCCGCCGCGGCGCAGGCGTCGTCCTCGCGCTGGCCGGGCGCGCCCGAGACGCCGATCGCGCCGAGCAGCGAGCCGCCCGCCTCGATCATCATCCCGCCGCCGACCGCGGCGACGCCGGGACGGTGGCGGATGCCGCTCGCCGGACGGCCGGGCTGCGACGCCTCGGCGAGCTCGGTGGTGTTGGTGCGAAAGCTGACCGCCGTATAGGCCTTCGCCGTCGCCATGTCGGGCGTGTGCGGGCCGGCGAAACGATCGCGCAGCAGCACCTGCACCACGCCCATGCGGTCGACCACCGCGACGCTCGCCTGGAAGCCGCGGTCGCGGCAGCTCTTGAGCGCCGCCTGCGCCGCCTTCAGCGCGGTCTCAGGCGTGAGGATTTTGACCGTTAAGGTGGCATCTGCTGCATTCACCGATAACGCGACAGCCAATCCCGCGAGCAGCAAAGCCCGGTTCACTTCTTCCTCATGAAGAAGGTGAATTCCTTGTTCGCCTCGGCGTGCGACACGAGCTCGTGGCCGGTCTGCCGCGAGAACGTCTGAAAATCCTTCACCGCGCCGGGATCGGTGGCGAGCACCTTGAGCACCTGGCCCGAGCGCAGGTCGGTGAGCGCTTTCTTGGTCCGCAGGATCGGCAGCGGACAGTTGAGCCCGCGGGCGTCGAGTTCCTTGTCGAAGTTCATGCAAGTTATTATGCCGCATGAAGGAAGCAGACCGCCCCCTGGACCGCCCCTTTGATCCGCACGCCACGCGGCCGGTGATGTCCGAGGCGGACAGCACCAAGCTGACGGGATGGCTGCTGATGATCGCGCAGCTGCCGGTGGACGATCCGGCCTCGCGCATGCGCGTGCTGCGCACGCTGGAATCGCTCGGCGCCGCGGTGGCGCGCGACGGCGTCTTCCTGCTGCCCGACACGCCGGGCAACCGCCAGTCGCTCGAAGCGCTGGCCGAGTACATCGGCAAGGTGGCGGGCACGGCGAACGTGCTGCAGGCGAACGCGGTCTCCCCGGTCCAGCAGCTGGCGTTCGTGCGGCTATTCGACCGCTCGGCGCGCTACGAGAACCTGATCAAGACCGTCGAGAGCCTGCGCATCGGCTTCGGCCATTCCGATCCGAGCGCGATCTCGCGCGTGCTGCACAAGCAGCGGCGCGAGTTCGAAGCCATCGCCGCGCTCGATTTCTTCCCGAACGCGGCGCGCGAGCGCGCGGAGCGCGCGCTCGCCGCGGCCGACAGCGACGTGCGCAAGCTCCTGTTTCCCGCGCAGGCGCAAGCCGCGCTCGCGCCGGGCGAGGCGCTGCGCGGCCGCACCTGGGTCACGCGCAAGCCGCTCTGGGCCGACCGGCTCGCCTGCGCCTGGCTGATCCGGCGCTTCGTCGACCCCGAGGCGACGCTCACCTGGCTCGAGAAGACCCAGTCCCTGCCCGCCGACTCGATCGCTTTCGGCTTCGACGGCGCGCACTTCGCCAACAGCGAGACGCGAGTCACCTACGAGGAGATGCTGGTCAAGCTCGACCTCGCCAAGAACCCGGCGCTCGTCAAGATCGGCAGCATCGTGCACTTCCTCGAGGTGCGCGGCACGCCGGTCGCCGAGGCGGCGGGCGTGCAAACGCTGCTCCAGGGCGCGCAGCGCCGCTCGAACAGCGAGAGGGAGCTGCTGGCGGAGGCGGAGAAGACGTTCGACCTGCTTTACGAAGCCTACTACCAGGCGCCGAAAAACTAGCGCTTCGCGTCCTTGAGTTCCTGCGCGTGCTGCGCGCGCAGCTCCTTCAGCCGGACGTCCACCACCGAGAGCTGGTAGAAGTCGCCGTCGCCGGCGGTGCGCGCGAGCTGGAGCTGCTCGATCGCCGCCGGCAGGCTGCCCTGCAGCACGTACACCTCGGCCTGCGACTGGTGCTGGAGCGAGCGCTTGCCGAGCGCGGCGTAGTTCTTCGCCTGAAGCTGGCGTAGCCGCGCGTCGCGCGGATGCAGGCGCAGCGAGTCGGTGAGCAGCGTGAGCGCCTGCTGGTTGCGGCCGGCCTCCTGCAAGGCGTCGGCGTGCGCGTAGAGGAGCGGGCGCGAATGCGGAAAGCGCGCATGCGCTTCGCCGAGCAGCGTGGCCGCGCCGGCGCGATCGCCCAGCGCGAGCCTGACCCGCGCGGCGAGCGTCTCGACCATCGGGCCGGCGGCGCCCGCCGCCCGCGCCCGCACCAGCTCGGCTTGCGCTTCCTTGGGGCGCCGCGCGCGCAGCAGCGCGCTCGCCAGGCCATAGCGGGCCGCCGACTCGCTCGCGTAGCGCTTGTCGCGCACCGAGCCCTGGAAATACTCGACGGTGTCGCGCGCATCGCCGGATTCCGCCCGCAGCTTGGCGCGCACCAGCTGGAACTCCGCGGCATCGAGATGCTGCTTGTACGGCAGGCTCGCCGCGCGGTTCTGCGCATCGGCGATCCGTTCGGTCGTCACCGGGTGGGTGCGCAGGTAGCCCGGCATCGAGCCGTCGTCCATCGCGCGCGAGCCGCGCTGCATCTTCTCGAAGAAGGTCCCCATCGCGTGCACGTCGAAGCCGGAGGCCTCCAGCGCCCGGAAGCCGATGCGGTCGGCCTCGCGCTCGTAGTCGCGCGAGTAGCTGAGCTGCGTCTGGACCGCCGCCCCCGACGCGGCGGCGACGGCGCCGCTCGCGAGGTCGGGGCGCGAGCGCCCGAGCAGGATCGCCGCGGCCAGCGCCGCGAGCACCGGCAGCTGCATCTGCTGCTGCTGGCCGAGCATGCGCGCGATGTGGCGCTGGGTGACGTGCGCGATCTCGTGGGACAGCACCGAGGCGACCTCGGACTCGCTTTCCGCGGCCGTCAGGAGCCCGGTGTGCACGCCGACGAATCCGCCGGGGAGCGCGAACGCGTTGATCGTGTGGTCGCGGATCGCGAAGAACTCGAAGTCCTGGCGTGCGCCGCCAGCGTTCTGCGCGAGGCGCCCCCCCAGGCTGCCGAGATAGTCGGCGACCTCGGGATCGTCGAGATAGTTCGGCTCGCGAAAGCGGATGTCGCGCATGATGCTCTCGCCGATGCGGCGCTCCATCTGCGGCGACAGCCCGGCGTCGCCGCCGCCGCCCAGGTCCGGCAGCGATTGCGCGAGAACCGGACAGGCGAGGAAGGCGAGAGCCGCAACCCAAAAGCGCATGTTGTTTATGATAGCGCCCCGAATGAGAAGCAAATCGTTGACCCCGCAGGGACTGACCCACTTCGACGCCAAGGGTTCCGCGCACATGGTCGATGTGGGGGGAAAGCCCGCCACCCACCGCGTGGCGATCGCCTCGGGCCGCATCGTCATGAAACCGGCCACTTTGCGCCTGATCAGCGCCGGGAGCGCAAAAAAGGGCGACGTTCTCGGGGTCGCGCGCATCGCGGCGGTGCAGGCAGCCAAGCGCGCCGCCGAGCTGATCCCGCTGGCGCATCCGATCGCGCTTTCGCGGATTTCCGTTGATTTTGAATTGATCAAGAAAACCGCATCGATCCGCATCAGGACCCGCGTGGAGTGCCGCGGGCAGACCGGGGTCGAGATGGAGGCGCTCACCGCGGCCGCGGTGGGGCTGCTCACGATCTACGACATGGTGAAGGCGGTCGATCGCGGCATGACGCTCACCGAGATCCGCCTCGAGGAAAAACGCGGAGGCCAATCGGGGGTATGGCCGCGGCGCAAGCTAAAATAGCGTCCATGAACAACATTCGCAGATCGTTCCTCGCCGTGTTCGGCCTGCTGCTGCTCAAGCCGCTCGCCGCGCTCGCCGCCTGGAACCAGCAGGCCTTCGGCGCGAAGAGCGCCGCCGACGCGCTGAAGAGCCTCGGCGCGCCGAGCCCGGCGCCCAGCAAGGACATCGTGATCGAGGCGCCGCAGATCGCGGAGAACGGCGCGGTGGTGCCGATCGAGATCTCGAGCAACATCCCCGGCACGACCTCGATCGCCGTGCTGATCGAGAAGAACCCCTTCCCGCTCACCGGCAAGTTCGACTTCAAGGAAGGCGCGCTGCCGTTCGTGAAGCTCAACGTGAAGATGGGCGAGACCTCCGACGTGCGCGTGGTCGCGGTGGCGGGCGGCAAGTCCTACGTCGCGACGCGCGAGATCAAAGTGACCATCGGCGGGTGCGGAGGCTGACATGGCGGGACCGATGAAGATGCGCGCAACCATCGCCGGCGGCAATACCGAAGTGCGGGTGCTGATGACGCACCCGATGACCACCGCGCAGATGAAGGAAGGCCTGCACCATATCCAGAACGTGGTGGTGAAGCAGAACGGGAAGACCGTGGTCGAGGCCGAGATCAGCCAGGCCGTGTCGCGCAACCCGGTGTTCTCCTTCCGCCTGAAGGGCGGCGCCAAGGGCGACAAGATCGAAGTGAGCTGGCTCGACAACAAGGGCGAGTCGAACAAGATCGAAACCGCCGTCGCGTGAAGCGTTTTCTCGCAGGAGTGCTCCTACTGGGGATTTCTTCTGCCCCTGTCCCCGCGCAGGACGCCAAGAAAGAAATCCAGAAATACCAGCAGATGATCGCCGAGGGCTCACCCGTCGAGCTGTTCGAGCTCGAGGGCGAGGCGCTCTGGAAGAAGCCGCAGGGGCCGAAAAACGCCTCGCTCGAGAAGTGCGACCTCGGCCAGGGGCCGGGCGTGCTGAAGGGCGCTTACGCGCGGCTGCCGCGTTACTTCAAGGACGCCGACCGGGTGATGGACCTGGAGACGCGCCTCCTCCACTGCATGACCACGCTGCAGGGCCGCAGCCGCGAGGAAGCGACCAAGCGCGTCTTCGGCAACGAGAGCCAGCCTTCCGAGATGGAGTACCTCTCGGCCTACGTCGCCGCCCAGTCGCGCGGCGCGAAGCTCGCCGCGGGCACCGCCCATCCGAAGGAGAAGGAAGCCTACGAGCTCGGAAGAGCGCTCTTCTTCCACCGCGCGGGCGGCTGGGACATGTCGTGCGCGAGCTGCCACGGAGAGGAAGACAAGCGCATCCGCATGCAGGACCTGCCGGTGCTCTACAAGCGCGAGTTCGCCCGGCCGATCATGGCCACCTGGCCTGCGTACCGCGTCTCGAACAGCCAGTTCAAGACCATGCAGTGGCGTATCAACGACTGCTACCGGCAGATGCGCTACCCGGAGCCGAACTTCGCCTCCGACACCACCATCGCGCTCACCACCTTCCTCACCGTCACCGCCGCCGGCGAGCCCTACCGCGGCCCGGGTACAAAGAGATGAAGCGGGTCTTGCTTTCTTTCGTACTGCTTCTCCCCCTTGGGGTCGCGGCGCAAGTCACGTCCACGGATGTCCAGAAAATCATGCAGCGGGATTTCCAGACCCGCGGCCAGGCGACGATGGACCGCGTGGTGCAGGACGGCGTGCAGCGCGTGTGCACCGAGAGCAACGACCGGCCGCCGGCCGAGCTGGCGAAGCAGATGGAAGCCGACCAGCTGAAGACCATCGCCTTTCCCGAGGGCAGCCTGATCGGGGACTGGAAGCGCGGCGAGGGCATCGCGCAAAGCGGTCGCGGGCTGCAGTGGACCGACCCTGCCGGCGCGGCGGGCGGCGGCAGCTGCTACAACTGCCACCAGCTCTCGCCGCAAGAAGGCTCGCACGGCACGCTGGGGCCGAGCCTGCTGCGCTTCGGCGCCACGCGCGGCACCGGCCCCGAGATGCAGCGCTACGTCTACGGCAAGATCTACAACGCGAAGGCGTACAACCTGTGCTCGCAGATGCCGCGCCTCGGCTATTCGGGCACGCTCACTCCCGAGCAGATCAAGGACCTCGTCGGCCTGCTGCTCGACCCCGCCTCACCCGTTAACAAGTAACCAGGTGTCCCTTGCCCGGTATACGTCAATGACGTATACTGCCCGCTGATGCATAGCTTCGTCGAGACGAGGCTGTTCTCTCGCTTGCTCGGCGAGTACCTGACAGATGACGAGTACGCCGAATTGCAAGCCGCCTTGGCAAGCGCACCCGACCGTGGGGCGCTGGTAAAAGGCTCCGGCGGGGTACGAAAACTGCGCTGGTCTCAGCCCGGTCGAGGAAAGCGTGGCGGAATCCGCGTTATCTATTACGCGAAGACTCACGAAGGCGTCATCTGGATGCTGACGATCTACGCAAAGAACGAGGAGCAAAGCATTCCTGCCCACGTCCTTCGCAAGATCAAGGAGGAAATTGATGGCTAAAACCAAGCGGAACATCGGCCTTGAGATTCTTGAAGGCATTCGCGAAATCAAGCGCGGCGAGCATGGACGTGTGGTGAATATCCCATCAGTAAGCTCTGTGCGTGAACGCACGGGTTTGTCACAAGCCCGATTCGCGCAGCTCCTTGGCGTTTCGGTGCGCACCCTTCAGGAATGGGAGCAAGGTCGCCGCGCTCCCTCGGGTGCGGCTCGTACGCTCCTCTTGATTGCACAAAAGAATCCGCGAGCACTGCTTGAAGTCGCGTAGGCGCTAGTTGCAGCGCCGAGAATTTCTCGAATTCCTTGGCATCGCCTCCGTGGCGGGTGCCGGCCTGCGCCCGCGGGCGAGCGAAGCGCAGGCGGCGGGAGAGCTCTACGACGTCCCGCCGTTCGGCAATATCTCGCTGCTGCACATCACCGACACGCACGCGCAGCTTCTCCCGGTCTACTTTCGCGAGCCTCCCGGGGAGAGATTTCTGGAGCAGCACAAGATCAAGAGCGGGACGCCGCTCGCGCACGCCCTCACCCACGTCGAGTTCGAAGCGCTGGCGCGGCGCTACGGGAAGGTGGGCGGGTTCGCGCATCTCGCGACGCTGGTGAAGCGGCTACGCGCGACGCGGCCGCACGCGCTGCTGCTCGACGGCGGCGACAGCTGGCAGGGCTCGGCCACCGCGCTCTGGACGCGCGGCGCGGACATGATGGGCGCGCAGCAGCGCCTCGGCGTCGAGTACATGACGGCGCACTGGGAGTTCACGTACGGCCAAAAGCCGATTCAGGATTCTCCGATCAAGGTGCTCGCGCAAAACGTGCGCACAGCGGACTTCGAGGATCCGGTTTTCGAGTCCTCCATCATGGGGAGCCAAAACGGCATCCCGTTCGCCATCATCGGCCAGGCGTTCCCGTACATGCCGATCGCCAACCCGCGCCACTTCGTCCCCGACTGGACCTTCGGCATCCAGGAGGGCCGCCTGCAAAAGATCGTCGACGAGGTGCGCGCGAAGGGAGCAAAGGCCGTGGTGCTGCTGTCTCACAACGGCATGCATGTCGATCTCAAGCTCGCATCTCGCGTTCGCGGCCTGGACGCCATCCTGGGCGGGCACACGCACGACGCCGTGCCGCGGCCGGTACGCGTCGGGAAGACCCTCGTCACCAACGCGGGCTGCAACGGAAAGTTCCTGGCGGTGCTGGAGCTGCAGGTGGGCGCGGGCGGGGTGACCGACGCTCGCTACCGTCTGCTGCCGGTGTTTTCGCGGCTGCTCGAAGAAGACAGGGACATGGCCGCCTACGTCGCGGGCGTGCGCGAGCCGTACCGGGAAAAGCTCGGGGAAAAGCTCGCGGTCACCGAAGGGCTGCTCTACCGCCGCGGCAGCTTCAACGGCAGCTTCGACGAGCTGATCCTGCAAGCGTTGCTGAAGGAAAAGGATGCCGAAATCGCGTTCTCGCCCGGCTTCCGCTGGGGCACGACGCTGCTGCCCGGCGATGCGATCACGCTCGAGCACGTCATGGACCAGACCGCGATCACGTATCCTCAGAGCACCTTGAGCGAGCTGAGCGGCGAGCAGATCAAGCACATCCTGGAGGACATCGCGGACAACACGTTCAACGCCGATCCGTACCTGCGGCAGGGCGGCGACATGGTCAGGGTCGGCGGCATGAGCTATGCGCTGCAGCCGGGCGCCGAAATCGGCTCGCGCGTGTCCGGAATGAGGATAAAAGACCAGCCCCTGGAGGCAACAAAGCGTTACAAACTGACAGGGTGGGCGCCGGTCGCAGAGGGTATAACGGGGGAGCCGATCTGGGACGTGGTGACGCGCTACCTGCGCGCCGCGAAAACCGTGCCGCCGCTCGAGGTGAACCGCCCGCGGCTGATCGGCGTTAAGGATAATCCCGGTCTGACATGAAACGAGCTGCCGTCCTCGCTCTGGTCGTGCTCGCAATCGCCGCCGGCGGCTGGTACTGGTACCAGTCGCGGAACGGCGATGCCGAGCTCAGGTACCGCGTCGCCAAGCTGGAGCGCGGGCCGCTCGCGGCCGTGGTGGTGGCCAGCGGGACGCTGAACGCGGTCACCACGGTGCAGGTGGGCTCGCAGATCTCCGGGCAAGTGAGGGAAATCTTTGCCGACTTCAATACCGCGGTGAAGAAGGACCAGGTGATCGCCCAGATCGACCCGTCGACCTTCGAATTGCGCGTGAACCAGGCGCGCGCCGATCTCGACTCGGCGCAGGGCGCGGTCGCGGTCGCACGCGCCGGCATGGCGGCGCAGCAGGCCGAGGTCGCGCGGGTCAAGCTGACGCTCGCCGAAGCGCAGCGCGACGTCGAGCGCAAGAAGGCCCTGGTCGACAAGAAGTTCATCTCGGCGGCCGAGCTCGACAAGGCGGTGGTGGTGGTCGACACCACGCGCGAGCAGCTGAACGCGGTGCAGGCGCAGATCAAGGTCAACGAGGCCCAGGTTTCCAGCGCGCGCGCCGCGGTCAAGCAGCGCGAGTCGCTGCTCAAGCAGGCGCAGGTGGATCTGGAGCGCACCATCATCCGCGCCCCGGTCGACGGCACGGTGATCCTGCGCAACGTCGACGCCGGCCAGACGGTCGCGGCGAGCCTGCAGGCGCCGGTGCTCTTCACCATCGCGCAGGACCTGCGCGACATGCAGGTCGAGGCGGCGATCGACGAGGCGGACGTCGGGCGGCTGCGCGTCGGCATGCCGGCGGGTTTCGCGGTCGACGCCTTCCCGCGGCGCAACTTCGCGGGCGAGATCCGGCAGATCCGCAAGTCGCCGGTGAACGTGCAGAACGTGGTGAGCTACACCGTGGTCATTTCCGCGGCGAACCCGGACCTCGCGTTGCTTCCAGGCATGACCGCCAACGTGCGCATCGCGGTGGAGAGCCGCGCCAGCGCCCTCAAGGTGCCGAATGCCGCGTTGAGGTTTCGTCCTGCAGGAACCGTTGACGTAAAAGCGCCAGCCGACGCACCGCCGCAGCAGCAGGGCGGCCAGGCCGCGCAGGAATTCCGCAACCGCATCCAGCAGGAGCTCAAGCCGAGCGACGCGCAGCGCGCCCAGCTCGAGGAGATCTTCTCCGAGTCGCGCCAGAAGTTCGCCCGCGTGCGCGACATGAAAGGCGACGGCAACCGCCGCAAGGAAGCCGAGCGGATCCGCTCCGAGACCCACGGCCGCATCGCGGAAATCCTCACTCCGGAGCAGCGGCCCGCCTGGGAGCGGCTGCTGTCCGAGGCCGGCACGCGCAGCCAGTCGACCACCGGCCGGGTGTACGTGCTGGAGAATTCCGAGCCCAAGCCGGTCGACGTGCGTCTCGGGCTGAGCGACGGCATGAGCACGGAGGTATTGAGCGGGCTTGCCGAAAACACGGAAGTGATCATCGGCACGGCCGACGCGCGCAGCTCTGCGCCGGCGGCCGGCGGCGGGCTGCCGCGCGCGCGCTTCTTCTGATGCTGATCCACACCCGCGACCTCGTGAAGATCTACCGCATGGGGGGCGGGGAAGTCCGCGCTCTCGACGGCGTGAGCGTCGACATCGCCGAAGGCGAGTTCGTCGCCGTGATGGGCCCCTCGGGCTCGGGCAAGTCAACCTTCATGAACGTCCTCGGCTGCCTGGATCGGCCCAGCAGCGGGGAATATGTGCTCGGCGATAAGCGGGTCTCCGAGCTCGCCGGCGACGAGCTCGCCACCGTGCGCAACCGCAGGATCGGCTTCGTGTTCCAGCAGTTCAACCTGCTCGCGCGCACGCCGGCGGTCGAGAACGTGGAGCTTCCGCTGGTCTACGCGGGTTTACCCAAAAAACAAAGACTTGAGAAAGCCAAGGCGATGCTCGGGCGCGTGGGGCTGGCCGACCGCGGCCACCACCACCCAGGGCAACTCTCGGGCGGACAGCAGCAGCGCGTCGCGATCGCGCGCGCGCTGGTCACCGAGCCGCTCCTGATCCTCGCCGACGAGCCGACCGGCGCGCTCGACTCGCGCACCTCGCTCGAGATCATGGCTCTCTTCCAGGAGCTGAACCGCCAGGGGATGACGGTGGTGCTGGTGACGCACGAGCCCGACGTGGCGCGCTTCGCCCGCCGCATCATCGCTTTCCGCGACGGCCGCGTCGTTCAGGACGAAAACAACGAGGCCCTTGCCGCATGAACTTCCTCGCGTTGCTGCGCATCGCCCTGCGCGCGCTCGCGGTCAACAAGCTGCGCAGCGCGCTCACCATGCTCGGCATCGTCATCGGCGTCGGCGCGGTAATCGTGATGATCGCGGTCGGGGCCGGCGCGCAGGCGCGCGTAGAAGAACAGATACGGGCGCTCGGATCGAATCTCCTGCTCGTCATGCCCGGGTCGACCACCGCCGGCGGCGTGCGCATGGGCTTTGGCTCGGGCTCGACGCTCACCGAGGACGACGTCGTTGCCATCAACCGCGAGATTCCCGAGGCGCTCGCCGCGCCGGCGCTGCGCGGATCCGCGCAGGTCGTCTGGGGCAACGCCAACTGGTCGACGCAGATCTTCGGCGTCACCCCCGAGTACCTCGACGTGCGGCAGTGGCCGCTCGCCTCCGGGCGCGCCTTCGAGCCCGCCGAGATGGCCGCGGCGGCCAAGGTGTGCCTGATCGGGGCGACGGTGGCCAAGCAGCTCTTCGGTGCCGCAGACCCGCTCGACCAGTCGATCCGCATCAAGCGCGTGCCCTTCACGGTGATCGGCGTGCTCGACGTCAAGGGCCAGAGCCTGATGGGCACCGACCAGGACGACCTGGTGCTGGTGCCGATCAAGACCGCGCGCAGCCGCGTGCTCGGCACCGCGAGCGCGGCGCGCAACCGCACCGTGGGCACGATCTGGGTGAAGGTCGCCGACGGCCTCGATACCAAGGTGGTGGAGGAGCACGTGCGCTCGCTCCTGCGCCAGCGCCACCGCATCCAGGCGGGCGCCGACGACGATTTCTCGCTGCGCAACCTCGCCGAGGTGATGGCGGCACAGGAAGCGTCGAGCCGCGTGCTCGCGCTGCTGCTCGCCGCGGTGGCCTCGGTTTCGCTCCTCGTGGGCGGCATCGGTATTATGAACATCATGCTGGTGTCGGTGACCGAGCGCACCCGCGAGATCGGGCTGCGCATGGCGGTAGGCGCGCGCACGCGCGACATCCTCGGCCAGTTCCTGGTCGAGGCGGTGACGCTGTCGCTGATCGGCGGCCTGGTCGGCGTCGGGCTCGGCATCGCCGGGTCGGTGGCGATCGCGCAGCTCGCCGGCTGGCGCATCGTGCTCTCGCCCGCGGCGGTCGGCCTGGCGGTGGCGTTCGCCTTCGGGATCGGCGTGTTCTTCGGCTTCTATCCGGCGCGCAAGGCGGCGCGGCTGAATCCGGTCGAGGCGCTGCGCTTCGAGTGAGCTAGATCTTGTCCGCGACCAGCATCTTGACCGGCTCGGCGGTCGAGCGGTCGATCAACACCGCCACCCAGGCATTGCGCGCGCGCAGCCGCACGTAGAGCAGGTGCTGCTCCTCGACGCCGGAGCGCGCGAGCCACGCGTCGATCACCTTTGCGACCGACGGCTCGACCCTGCGCACGTCCGGCAGGCGCAGCGCCCTGGCGAGGATCTGGTCCTTGCCTTGCTCGTACGGCGCGTAGTACCTGGGAAAGTGCTGCAGGTCCTCCCCGCCGAGGGACGCGAAGAGCAGCAGCTGCTGCTCGGCGAACTCCTTCGGCCAGTCGCCGAACACGAGCACCGGCCCCGACCACGACGGGCTGCGGTACTGCGGATACCTCGCCTCGGCGAGCCGTTCCGGCGGCAGCTCGACGACGGTGGCGACCTGGAACTGGTCCTTGACGAAGACGATGAACGCGGGGCGCGCCAGGGAAATGATATGGCAGCCGTACAGCAGAGCGGCAAGCTGGAACACCGCGATCGCCGCGAGATCGAACTTCAGGCCGGGCTTGCCGCTGCGGAACACGACGAGCGTCAACGCCGGCCCGATCACCACGTCGACGCCCACCAGGATCAGCGCGAGCCCGCTGCCGCCCATGGCCTCGAACAGCGGCGGCGGGTACCAGACCGCGAGCATCACGCCGAGCACGGCGGCGGCGACGCAGGCGCTGATCAGCAGGTGCGCGCCGGCGGCGCGCCAGCGCGTAAATGGCCGCTTCAGTGCGGTCTCGCTCTTTTCCATCCGCTCGGCCGCCTATCTTAACAACAACGCTCGGCTACAATGCGCCGCTCCATGGCTTCGCGCATGAGGATTCTGGTCACGGGCGGCGCGGGCTACATCGGCTCGCACATGGTGAAGCTGCTCGTGGAGACCGGTGCCGAGGTCACCGTGCTCGACGATCTCTCCACCGGGCACGCCGACGCGGTGCGCGGCGGCAAGTTCGTGAAGGGTGATGTATCGGACATTGCGGCCACCGCGAAGCTCCTTGCAGAGCGAAGCATCCAGGCGGTCGTGCACTTTGCGGCAGCCAGCCTGGTGGGTGAGTCGGTGGCCGACCCGCTCAAGTACTACACGCGCAACGTCGGCGGGACGACCGCGCTGCTGCGCGCGATGCGCGACGCTTCGGTGGACAGGATGGTCTTCTCCTCGACCGCGGCGGTCTACGGCGACCCGCAGCGCCAGCCGATCGACGAGGCGCATCCGCTGCAGCCGATCAATCCCTACGGCTCCACCAAGCTCGCCATCGAGCGCATGCTTGCCGAGTGCAGCGTGGCCTACGGGCTGCGCGCGGTCAGCCTGCGCTATTTCAATGCCGCCGGCGCGGATCCCGCCGCCGGCCTGGGCGAGCGCCACGATCCCGAGACCCACCTGATACCGTTAGTGCTTCGGGCGGCCGCGAAGAATACTTCCGTGTCTGTGTTCGGCAACGACTACCCGACGCGCGACGGCACCTGCATCCGCGATTACATCCACGTCGCCGACCTGTGCGACGCGCACCTGCGCGCGCTAGAATGGCTCGACGGCGGCGTGCGCTGCGAGTCCTTCAACCTCGGCAACGGCGGCGGCGCCACGGTGCTCGAGGTCATCGACGCGGCGCGGCGCGTCACCGGTCGTGAAATAAAAATTCTTTCTGCCGCAAGACGGGCCGGCGACCCGCCATCCCTCGTGGCGGATGCCGCCAAGGCGCGCCGCGCGCTCGGCTGGCAGGCGGCGCACGCCGACATCGAGGGCATCGTGCGCGACGCGTGGGGCTACGAGCAGCGCAAGCCCTGAGATGAACTGCCTCGTCCTGGGAGGGGGCGGGTTCATCGGCTCGCACCTGGCGCAGGCCCTGGTCCAGGCCGGCCACCGCGTCCGGGTGTTCGACCGGCCGCAAGGACGCTTTCTGCCGTTGCTCCAGAAATGCGAAGTGTTCACCGGCGATTTCCTCGAGCCGGGCGATCTCGAGCGCCCGCTGAGCGGCACCGAGGTGGTGTGTCATCTCATCGCCACCACGGTGCCCAAGAACTCCAACGAGGACCAGGTCGCCGACGTCGCAGCCAACGTCGTCGGCACGCTGCGCCTGCTCGAGCTGTGCCGCAGCCGCAAGGTGCGCCGGATCGTGTTCCCGTCCTCGGGCGGGACCATCTACGGCATCCCGCGCGCCACGCCGATCGACGAGACGCATCCCACCGACCCGATCAGCTCCTACGGCATCCACAAGCTGACGATCGAGAAATACTTGCACCTGAACCAGGTGCTGAACGGGCTCGATTACCGTGTCCTGCGCATCGCCAACGCGTATGGCGAACGCCAGCGCACCGAGACGGCGCAGGGCGCAGTGTCGGTGTTCTTCGAGCGCATCCTGCGCGGCGATGTGCTGCAGATCTGGGGCGACGGCTCGGTGGTGCGCGACTACATCTACGTCGGCGACGTGGTCCAGGCCTTCCTCAGGATGCTCGACTACGGGGGCGAGCACCGGATCTTCAACATCGGCTCGGGGGTGGGCGTGAGCCTCAACCAGCTCGTCGACGAGATCGCGCGCGCGATCGGCCGCCGCCCCGCGGTCGAATACACGCCGGCGCGCCGCTTCGACGTGCCGGTCAACGTGCTGGATGCCTCGCTCGCGCGCAGGCAGCTCGGCTGGAGCGCATCCACGCCGCTCGCCGAGGGCCTGCGGCGCACCTACGACTGGATGCGGCGCGCCGCATGAGGCCGCGCACGGCTTGACGCTTCCCTTCCGCCTCGCGGCATTCGTGCTGGTCGGCGGCTTCTGCCTCGCGGCGAACACGCTCCTCCTCTGGGGGCTCACTTCGGGGCTCGGCCTCCACTACCTCGTCTCGACGGTGATCGCCTTCGCCTCGATCACGCCGCTCGGCTTCCTGCTGAATAAAGTGATCACCTTCCGCACCCGGCGCGAGCATGCGCGCATCGAGCTGCCGCGCTATTTCGCCGCCATGGCGGCGAGCTTCGCGGCGAACCTCGCGCTTATGTACGTGCTGGTCTCGGTGCTCGGCATGTGGTACCTCGCGGCCAGCGTCCTCGTCGCGGTGACGCTCGTGGTGTGCAACTTCGTCACCAGCGAGCGCTGGAGCTTCCGCGTGTGAGCCCGCGCATCGCCGTAGTCCACGAGTGGCTGCTCGATTACGCCGGCAGCGAGCGCGTGGTGCGCGAGATTCTCGAGGTCGTGCCCGAGGCCGATCTCTTCGTCCTCATCGACCGCCGCGACGAGGAGCTGAGAAGCGCGATTCCGCGCCGAGTGCGCGGCACGAGCTTTCTGCAGCGGCTGCCGCGGCCACAGAAATGGCTGCGCTATTACGTGCCGCTGATGCCGCTCGCGGTGCGCGGGCTCGACGTTTCGGCCTACGACATCGTGATCTCGAGCAGCCACGCCGTCGCCAAGGGCGTCGTGACCCGAAAAAACCAGTTGCACCTGAGCTACGTCCATACCCCGATGCGCTACGCCTGGGACCTGCGCCAGGAGTACCTGCGCTCCGCCGGGCTGGACCGCGGCGTGCCCGGCTGGGCGGCGCGCTTCGTCCTCGAGCGCCTGCGGCGGTGGGATGCGCGCAGCGCGCGGGGCGTCGACGCGTTCCTCGCCAATTCGTCCCATGTCGCCGCGCGCATCCGGAACGCCTACGGCCGGGACGCCGAGGTCCTCTATCCGCCGGTGGACGTCGCCGGCTTCCCGATGCGCGAGAAGAAGGACGATTTTTATGTGACGGTCTCGCGCCTCGAGGGGTACAAGCGCGTCGATTTGCTCGTGGAAGCCTTCTCTGCCACGAGAGAGCGCAAGCTGGTCATCGTCGGCGACGGCAGCGAGCTCGGCCGGCTGCGCGCCATGGCGCCGCCGAACGTGCAGCTCACCGGACGCCTGCCGACGCCGCAGGTGGTCGATCGCATGCAGCGGGCGCGCGCGTTCCTCTTCGCCGGGATCGAGGATTTCGGCATCGTGATGGCCGAGGCCCAGGCCTGCGGCACGCCGCTCGTCGCTTTCGGCCGCGGCGGCGCGGCCGAGATCGTGCGCGATGATACCGGCGTGCTGTTCAGCGAGCAGACCCCCGACGCCGTGACCGACGCCGTGCGCCGTTTTGAATCGGGTTTTTTTTCACCCCAAAGCTGCCGCGAAAACGCGCTGCGCTTCGACCGCGCCGTGTTCCGGCAGCGCTTCGACGCCCTCCTCCACTCGCACTGGAAGCGCTGGTCGCATGACCGGTAAGCTCGTCGTGGCAGCGCTGCTCGTGTTTCTACAGTGGCGCAGCGGCATCGAGGCGTGGCCCCTGACCGTCGCGGTCGTGGCGGTTTTCGCCTACGTGACGCTCACCGGCGGGCGCCTGCTCGCCACGGCTGCCGGAGTGCGCGACGGCGATCCGGCCTCGGCCTGGGTCCTGGGCCTGCTCGCCCTGTGCCTCGGGATCTATGGCCTGACGCTGCTCCTCCCGGTGACGGCCGGCGCCGCGTTTGCAGCCATCAGCGCCGTGGTCATCGCTCTGCGGTTCGTCCTGCGGCGCCGGCAGCATTTTCCCGAGCCGGATGGAAGGGCCCTGATCGGTTTTGCGCTCGCGGCCGCGCTCACGGCGCTCTGGTGCAGCGAGCCCGCAGGCGCGTACGCCGCGGCGCGCAGCCATGGCGTGCTGCCGGCGTGGCAGGATTATTTCATCCACGGCGGCCTCATCTCGCAGCTCGGCGACGCGCGCGCGCTTGGGCGCGGGTCGATCTTTCTCGCGGACTTTCCCCCGTCCTTCTACCACTTCGCTTCCTACGCTGGCGCTGCAGCGCTCGCCGGACCGCTCGACCGGCCCGGCCTGCCGCTTGCGACTTCGGCGTGGCTGCCGCTCGGATTCCTGGCCATGGCAGCCGGCGCTCTTGCGCTGGGGCAGCGCCTCGCCGGGCCGGCGGGAGGCCTGGCGGCGCTCGCCGCCGTCGCGATCCTGCCCGATGCGTCGAACTACGGCCTGCGCAACGGCCTGTTCAGCTTCCAATGGATGCTGGTCTCGCATCCCGGCGCCGACTATGCGCTCGCGGCGGCTTTCGCGTCTCTCGCCCTGCTCGACCGATGGAACGCCGAGCGCTCGCGCGCCGCCCTGGCTGCGAGCCTGATGCTCGCCGCTTCGGTGTTCCTGTTCCGGGCGCAGTTCTTTCTCCTGTTCTTTGTCCCCTGGCTCGCCACGGCAGCCTTCTGCAGCCTGCGCGGCGGGAGCCGCATGGCGCTTGCCGGGCTTTCGCTCACGGCGCTGCTGGTCGCGGCCGCGGCGGCCCTGTATCTCCTGATTCCCGAGCTGGAGGCGGCCGGCTGGCGGGTACGCCTCGGGAGTCTGGAGGTGTTCCTCGACGTGATGCACAACTCGCAGGAGCCGACGGCCTACACCGGGCTCTACCGCGAGCTCGCCGACCAGGGTCGCGCAATTGCGCTCTGGACGGGGGTCGGGTTGACTCTTGTTGCCGCCCTCGGCGCCTTCGTGATCCTGCTGCCCGCGGCGCTGGTGCTGGGACAGCGGTTCGCCGCGCTCCGCCCGATCGACGCCTTCGTGGCCTACGTCGTCCTATGGTGGCTGCTGCTGATGGTGGTGGCGCCCGAGCCGTGGATCGGCGAAGGAACGAATCTCCTCTTCCAGCCGTTCCCGCTGGTCTACGCAGCCGCGGCCATCTGGACCGTTTGCCTGCTTGTGAGATGCCTGGTCGTGCGTGCGCTTTGGGCCGCGATCCTCGGCGCGGCGCTGGTCGCGCTGGTTCCATTGGCGATCGCAGCAGAACGCCTGGCGCACCCCAAGTTCGCCTGGGGGCAGGAAGGCGCCGCACAACGCCTGGAGCCCGGCCTGGTGCCCGCCGCAGCGTTCCTGCGCGCCAACGCCGCGCGGGGCGATATCTTCGCCTCCTCGGGTCTGCGCGCGGATTTCCAGCTGTTCGACCTTTCGACGCAGCTCTGCTCGCTCACCGGCATGCCGGCCTACCTTTCCCGGGCCTACCTCGAGATGATCAAGGGCGAACCGAGAAAAGCGCTCGTCGGCGCGCGCCTCGCCGCGCTGCAGGAAGTGGAGCGGCAAACCGGCTACGACGAAGCCATGCGCCTGCTGCGCGGCACGCCCGTGCGATGGTACGTGAGCGCCGGCGAACGCGGCCCGCTCTGGGACCCGGGCCGCGCGCGCGCGGCGTTCAAGTCGGGGACGGTCGCGGTGTACCGCATTCCATGATGAGGTGCGTGTACGGGATGCGGATCAGGTCGTGGCGCACGAAGCACTTCACCTCGTCGAACCCGCCGCGCGCAAGGCGCTCATAGCCCTCCCGGCTGCGCACGTGCCGGCCGCGGTCAAGGGACAGGAACAGCCGCGCCAGCGCCGACTGGTCTTCGGCGAAACAGCCGTCGAAGGTCACGAGGCGCCCGCCCGGCTTCAGCGCGCGCCGGGCCACCCCGAAGAGCGTAGCCGCCGCATCATCGTCGAGGTGATGCAGTACGCCATGCGCGATCACGACGTCGAATTTCATCTGCAAGGAGAGCGTGTCGTCCACGGCCTGGCAATGAAACTCGCCCCGCTGGCCGAAGCGCAGGCGCGCGCGCTCGATGTAGGCGGGATTGATGTCGTACCCGACGTAATCGACAGCCGGCAGGAACTGCAGGATGTCGCCCGGGCCGCAGCCGAGGTCGAGCACGCGCTGCCCTGGCTCCAGGCGCAGGTGCTCGCGCGCGTACACCGCGCGCGCGGTGTCGCGCCCCACCAGCCTGCGGAAAAGGCTGTAGATCCGGGGCCGCCCGAGGAGGGATCTCACGGCTTGTGAGCCGCCACGAGCAGAGACCCGCCGGCCGGCAGGCGCAGGCCCGCAGCGATCAGGGTCCGCTCGAGCGCCATCAGGCCGCCCAGCAGGCGATTTACCGCCGCGCCGATCTCGAGCTCACCGGATGGAGAAAACTGCCTGCGCCGCCGCGACAGGGCCATGAGCGGGAGGAGCAGGCTGACGAACGACGTGGCCCACGCGCGCACGAAGCCCGCGCGAGCGAGCTTGCGCAAGAGCTCCGCACGGCCGTAGCGCCGCCGGTGGCCGGCGAACTCGTCGCGGACGCTCCAGAGCCAGGAGTGCTGCGGCACGGTCAGGAGCACGCCGCCGCCGGCACGGCAGGCCGCGAACATCTCGGCGAGGACCTGCTCGTCCTCCTCGATATGCTCGATCACGTCGAAGGCCGCCACCACGTCGAACTCGTCGCGGAACGGGATGCGGCGTGCATCCATCTGGAGGAGCTCCGCGCCGGTCGCGCGGCGGGCGGCGAAAGCGAGGCCTTCGGGATGGGCTTCCGAGCCCGCGATACGGGGTATCGAAGAAGACTCTTTCAGGGAGGCCAGAACGTGACCCGTGCCGCAGCCGATTTCGAGCAGGCTTTGCGCGAGCGGAAAGTGCCTGCGCAGCGCCCAGGCGATCAGCACCGCGCGCGAGCGGAACCAGAAGTGGCCCGCCTCGGCGCGCGCAACGGCCTCGTAGCGCGACGGGTCGTAGCCGGCCTCGACCGCCGGCGCGAAGGCCGGAAAACCGAGCGCGGATTGCGGCGCAAAGCCGCACGCGGGACAGCGCCACGCCTGCGCTTCGAAACGGCGCTCGCACGCGAGGCAGCGCTTCATTACCGCAAGCGCTGGTTGAAGTACGCGACGATCTGGCCGATGGTCGCGAGCGCGCCGGCGTCCTGGTCGGGAATCTCGATGCCGTGGCGCTCCGAGAGCACGAGCAGCACGCTGAACATCCCGAGCGAATCGATTCCCTGCTCGGTCAGCTTGACGTCATCGCGCAGGCCCGAGACGTCGTCGAGCAGCTCGCTCTCGCGGATGGCGGAAAGCACGTCTTCGCGGCCGATGGGCATGGCTCAGGCCACCCGCTTGAGGACGGTGCTGCTCCAGGAAAACCCGACCCCGAAGCCGCTGACGAGGATCGTGCCGACCTCGGGGCGGCGGATCTCGTCGGCGAGCATGATCGGAATGGAGGAGCAGACCGTATTGCCGTAGTCGGCCGCGGCGAAGCGGAGCTTCTCGGCGGGCAGCCTGAGCCGCGCCCGGATCGTGTCGATGATGTTGCGGCTGCCCTGGTGAAGGACGAACGAGTCGATGTCCTGGGCGCGCAGGTCGTTGCGGGCGAGGACCTCGGCGACGTCGAGCGGAACGTATTTGGCGGCGAAGTTGAACACCGCGCGCCCGTTCATGTGCAGCTTGCCCGCGTTGCACGCGAGATGCTCGGCGTCCTTGCCGATGGTGCCGAAGGTGAACCTGCCCGGACGGAACAGCGGCTGGCGGTCGAGAAGCGTGGCGCTCGCGCCGTCGCCGAAGAGGAGGCAGGTGCTCTTGTCCTGCGGATCGAGGATCCGGGAGTACGGGTCCGCGGTCACCAGGACGCCCGCGTCCAGCGCGTTCGCCTCCATGAAGGCGCAGGCCACCGAAAGCGCGTACACGTAGCCCGAGCAGCCGAGCGAGATATCGAAGCAGGCGCAGCTCTCGCGCAGCCCGAGCCGGCCGTGCAGCTCGGCCGAGACGTGCGGCATGTTGCGGTCCGGGTTCTGCGTGACCACGATCAGGGCCTGCACCGCGCCCGCCTCCAGCCCGGCGGCTTCGGCGAGCGCCCGGAACGCGCTCAGCGCGAGCGCCGTCGTCCCCTCGCCCGGGGCGCAGACCGCGAGCTGCCGGACCCCGATGCGCTCCTCGATGAATTCGTCCGTGATGGCGAACTTGTCCTTGCGCTCGAAGTTCGAGACCCGCCCCTGCGGCAGGTAGGCCGCGATGGCCTTGATGCCGATCAAGCGGGCTCCCCCAAGGAGAAATAGACTCGGGCGAGCGTCTCGCGCCCGAGGCTGACCTGGCTCTTGGTCAGCCGGGTGCCCACCGACTGCGCGAGCGCGACCGTGACGCCCACGTCAAAGCGCGCGGGCGGCCAGTACGGCGCCTCCAGTCTGCTGAAAAGCCAGCCCGCCGTCCCGGGGAACAGCGCGAGGTGCAGCGCTTTCGTCATCGCGACGATGGTTTCGATCGGGGTGAAGGGCGACTCGCCCTCGAGCACGATCGCGCGCCCGGCGAGGTCGACACGGCAGCACGCGCGCAGCAAATCCTCGTCGTACGCGTAGCGGCCGCGCGGCGGCTCGGGGCGCTCGACGAGGATCGCGTGCCGCCTGGCGCCGGCGCGCTCGAACCGGACGCTCGCCACGGGCGAGAGGCCGGGCGGCTGCGCCTCGTCCACCACCAGGTCGAGATTGCGCGCGGTCATGCGGTTGATGACGAAGACCAGCTTTTCGACCGGCTGCGGCGCGCCGCCGCTCGTGAGCTCGCGTATCGCCGCGTTCAGCATGTCGGTGCCGTGGACATAGGAGCGCGCCCCCTTGAAGCGCAGGTCGAGCATCCGTCTCAGGGCTGCCCGGCCTTGAGAAAGCTGCGCATGTGCGCCGCGTGCGCGAGGGCGAAATTACCGGAAACCGCCTCGCGCGGGGCGACGTGCCGCACCACCACGGCTCCGACGTGGATGCGCGCGCCCTCCCCGATCGACAGGCCGGTCGCGACGGTGCACGAGGCGCCGAGCCAGGCGTCGTCGCCGATGCGCGCGCGCCCCGCGATCACGCAGTTCCCGGATACGACGCAGCGCGCCCCGATGCGCACGCCGTGCCCGACGGTGGCAAGGATGCCGATCTGGGAGGCGTCGCCGATCTGCGTCGGCGCATGGTAGAGCGATTTCGCCACCACCGCCCCGGCCAGGATCATCACGTCGCGCCCGAGGTGCACGCTGCCGGCGTGCGGCACCACCAGCGCCACCCCGTTCTCCTCGCGCACGGTCAGCAGGCCGTCGGCGCCGATCACGGCACCCGGCCCGATCACGGTGCGATCGCCGATCGACGCATAGTCCTCGACCACGGCGCGCGCGCCGATGCTCACGCCGTCGCCGATGCGCGCCTTCCCGGACACCACGGCGCTCGGGTGGATCTTCACCCCCCTGCCGACGCCGAACGACATCTGCGGCCGCAGCCGGCCCTCGTCGAAAAGCCTGCGGTAGAGGCGAAAGAAGGCGAGCCGGGGATCCTGCGCGATCGCCATGCCCTTCGCTCCCAGGTCGGGCACGAACTCGGGCTTGGCGATGACGCACGCGACGTTCGCGTTCCTCGCCGCCGCCCGGGCGTAGTCGAGCTGCTGGCAGAAAGCGAGCGCGCCGGGCGTCTCGGCGTCGGCCAGGTCGAGATGCGCGAAGGCGCCGTCGCGGACGAGCGCCGCGCCCGAGAAGTACTCGGACAGCTTCAGGGTGCCTGGCACGCTGGCCTCAGACCTCCTCGCGGTGGATGGCGAACTGCTCGCTGACCGAGAACTCCTCCACCAAGCGGCCGAGGTACTCGCCGACGATGCCGAGCGCCATGAGGATGTTGCCGGACAGGAACGCGACCAGCACCGCGAGCGACGGCCAGCCCTGGACCGCGGCCCCGAAGAACAGCACCTGGACCACGACCAGGGCGGCGAACAGCAGGCTGAGGAAGCTCAGGAAAAACCCCCATCCGACCATCATGCGCAGCGGGATGTAGGAATGGTTGATCAGCAGGAACGACGCCGTCTTCAGCAGCTTGCGCAGCGAATAGGTGCTGCCCCCGATCGAGCGGGCGGCGTGGCTGACCTCGACGTTGGCGATCGCGCTCGCCGGCACGCTCTTCAGCAGCAGCGCCGAGATGTGGGCGTGCGCGCCCTTGTAGCGCACGATGCGGTCGACCGCCGCGCGCGACAGCGCGCGGAAGCTCGAGAGGTACAGGCCGCGCGGCTTGCCGAGGATCCTTCCCGCCAGCGCCTGGTTGGCGCGCGAGCCGAGGTTGCGCCACCAGTGGTGCTGCTTGTGGGTAATGCGGCCGATCACCGCCGCATATCCCTGCCGCAGCTTCGCCAGCAGCAGCGCGATTTCCTCGGGCATGCTCTGCAGGTCGTCGTCGATCGTGACCACCTCGGCTCCGCGGGCGTAGTTGAGCCCGCACAGGGTGGCGTGCTGCTGTCCCTGATTGCGCGCGAGCTGCACGATGCGCACGCGCGGCTCGCCGGCGCGCGCCCGCTGCATCACGGCGTAGCTGTCGTCGGGACTCGCGTCGTCGACCAGGATGATCTCCCAGGGCCGCGCCTCGGCATCGAGCGCCGCTTTCAGCCGCTGCACGAGCGCGGGCAGCAGCGGCGCGCTGCGGAATACCGCCACCACCACGCTGACGGAGGGAGTTTCGGAAGGTCGATTCATTGTTCTGCGAGCCCGCGCCTCGAACGCTATCATAGGGACGGGCAATCGGGATTCGGGGACAGTGATCGCATCGGGCCGCGCAACGTGAAAGTTCCTTTCAACCGTCCGTACATGACGGGCCAGGAACTTTCCAACATCGCCCAGGCGCACCAGAACCACAAACTTGCGGGGGACGGACCGTTCACCGCTCGCTGCAGCCGCTGGCTCGAGGAGCATACCGGGGCGAAACAGGCGCTGCTGACGCATTCCTGCACCGCGGCGCTCGACATGGCGGCGATCCTCGCGGGCATCGGCCCGGGCGACGAGGTGATCATGCCCTCGTACACCTTCGTCTCGACCGCCAACGCCTTCGTGCTGCGCGGCGGCGTGCCGGTCTTCGTCGACATCAGCCCCGACACGCTCAACATCGACGAGACGCTGATCGAGGCCGCGCTGACCCCGCGCACGAAGGCCATCGTGCCGGTGCACTACGCCGGCGTCGGGTGCGAGATGGAGCCGATCCTCCAGATCGCGCAGCGCCGCCGCCTGCTGGTGATCGAGGACGCCGCGCAGGGGCTGATGACGACGCACCGCGGCCGCAGCCTCGGCGCGATCGGCCAGCTCGGCGCGCTCAGCTTCCACGAAACCAAGAACGTCATCGCGGGCGAAGGCGGCGCGCTGCTCGTCAACGACCCGGCCTTCATCGAGCGCGCGGAAGTCGTGCGCGAGAAGGGAACCAACCGCACCCGCTTCTTCCGCGGCGAGGTGGACAAGTACACCTGGGTCGATATCGGCTCGTCCTACCTGCCCGGCGAGATCATCGCGGCCTTTCTCTGGGCCCAGCTCGAGCAGGCCGAGGCGATCACCGCGCGCCGGGTCGAGCTCTGGAACCGCTACCACGAGCGACTCGAGCCCTGCGAGCGTGCCGGGCGCATCCGCCGGCCGGTCATCCCGGCGGGCTGCCGCCACAACGCGCATCTCTATTACGTCCTGCTGCCGAGCCTCGAGCGCCGCGAGCGGCTCACCGAGCGGCTGCGGGCGCGGGGCGTCATGGCGGTGTTCCACTACGTCCCGCTGCACAGCTCGCCGGCCGGCCGGCGCTACGGCCGCACGGCGAGCGCCATGACGAACACCGAGCGCGCCGGCGAGTGCCTGCTGCGGCTGCCGCTGTGGCTGGGAATGGATGCCGGCGTGGCCGACGTGGTCGCGCGCGAGATCGAAGCCTTGTGAACAGAACGACGCTGGTCGCAATCGCCGCCACTTCCGCCGCGCTCCTCATGACCGAGCTCGCGCTGACGCGCATTTTCTCGGTCACGATGTTCTACCACTTCGCGTTCCTCGCGATCTCGATCGCGCTGTTCGGCCTGAGCGCGAGCGGCGTGTTCGTCTACGTCACGCGCCGGCAGCTGGCGGCGCGCGACACCGGCGCGCTCCTCTGCCTGGCGGCGCTCGCTCACATGACGGCGACCGTGCTCGCGCTCGCCTGCCTGGTCCGCATCCCGGTCACCCTCACTTACTCGACCGAGAACCTGTGGCGCATGCTGGCCATCTACCTGCTCGCGGCGGCACCGTTCTTTACCGGCGGCGCGGTGCTTTCGCTCGCCTTCGCGCGGCTCACGGCGCGCATCAACGCGCTCTATGCCTCCGACCTGCTCGGCGCGGCGCTCGGCTGCCTGGCGCTGGTGCCGCTGATGAACCTGCTCGGCGCCCCGGGCGTGGTGCTGAGCGCGGCGACCCTCGCGGCCGCGGCCGCGCTGTGCTTCGCGCCGGCGCGCTGGCGGCGCGGGGTGACGCGCACGGCCTTCGTGGTGCTCGGCGTGCCGTTCGGAATGCAGCTCGCCGGCCTGGGGCCGTTCGACGTCGACGCCATCAAGGGAAGCGCGCGCGAGACGCGGCTCCTCTTCAGCAAATGGAACTCCTTCTCGCGCATCGGCGTCTACGACTACCCTCACGCCGACTGGGCGCTCAGCCCGAAGTTCAAGGGCAAGCCCGGCCCGTCGCTGTTCATGGACATCGACGCCTCGGCGTCGACGCCGATCCTCGGCGCGACCGACGACCTGGAGGGCGCCGCGTACCTGCGCTATGAGCTCACGGCGATCGGCTACCACCTGGTGGAGCGGCCGGGCGGATTCGATGCGCTGGTCATCGGGCCGGGCGGCGGGCGCGACGTGCTGTCCGCGCTCTCGTTCGGCGCGCGGCGGGTCGAGGGCGTCGAGATCAACCCGATCATCGTGCGCGACGTCATGCTCGACCGCTTCCGCGCGTATTCCGGCAACCTCTACGGCCATCCCCGGGTCTCGGTCCACGTCGAGGACGGGCGCAGCTATGTGCGCCGCAGCGACAAGCGCTACGACGTGATCCAGGCATCGCTGGTCGATACCTGGGCGGCCACCGCGGCCGGTGCGTATACGCTGACCGAGAACTCGCTCTATACAACCGAGGCGTTCGGCGAATACCTCGACCACCTCACGAGCGACGGGCTGCTCTCGGTCACGCGCTGGGTGGTGGACGGGCTGCGCCTGGTGTCGCTCGCGCAGGCGGCCTGCGAGCGCCGCGGCCTCGAGGCGGCCCGGCATATCGCCATCGTCCAGCACAACACCGTGATGACTTTCCTCCTCAAGCGCTCGCCGTTCTCGCCGGAGGAGGTGCGCCGGCTGCAGCGCGTCTCCGACGATCTCGGCTTCACCGTGCTCTACGCGCCGGGCGTGCCGGCGCCGAACGTGCAAGAGCCGATGGAAATGCGCCGCGCCGGCACCAGCCTCGCCGACTACCGCGGGCTGATCCTCGCCTCCGACCGCAGCCGCTTCCTCGCCGGCTACCGCGACGACGTCACCGCCACCACCGACGACCGGCCGTTCTTCTTCCACACCACGCGCCTGCGCGACCAGCTCCGGGTGGCGTTCGGGCACAAAATGCTGTTCGGCAGCGGCCTGTCGGCACTGCTCACGCTGTTCATCATTTCGGCCGCGCTGGTGCTGCTGTTCATCATCGCCCCGCTCCTCATCGCGGCGGAGCGCCCGCGCCGCGGCTGGGGCAGCTGGCTCGCGTACTTCTGCGCTCTCGGCGCCGGGTTCATGCTGCTCGAGGTCGCGGTGCTGCAGCGTTTCGTGCTGCTGCTCGGCCACCCGGTTTATTCGCTCACGGTGACGCTGTTTTCGCTCCTTCTCGGCACTGGCCTGGGCAGCCTCCTCAGCCGCCGCGTGCCCGACGATGCCGTGCGGCGGGTCACGCTGTATGCGCTCGTCGCTGCGGCGCTCGTCGGCGTGCTCGGCGCGCTCGTGCTCGAGCGGCTGGTCGACTTCGCTATCCCGTGGCCGCTGGCCGCCCGCATCGCGGCCGCCGCGGCACTGCTGATCCCGGTAGGCGTGCTCCTCGGCATCGGCCTGCCGGGCGGCATGCGCCTGCTCGACCGCGCGCGGCCCGAGATCGTGGCCTGGGGCTGGGGCATGAACGGCGCCTTCTCGGTGATCGGCGCGACCGCGGCGATATTCATCGCAATGAACTGGGGCTTCTCGGTCACGCTGCTCGCCGGCGCCCTCACCTACCTCCTCGCGGCCGGCTGCCTGAAGATCTGCAAATGAAGTTGATCTCGGTCGTCGTGCCGTTCCACAACGAGGCGGGCGGCGTCGATCCGTTTTATCGAGAGCTTTGTTCCGCGCTGGCGACGCTCCAGGACCATGCCTTCGAACTCGTGTGCGTCGACGACGGAAGCAGCGACGCCACGCTGCCGCAGCTCCTGCAGCTCGTCGAGCGCGACCGGCGCGTGCGGGTGCTGGAGCTCTCGCGCAATTTCGGCAAGGAGGCCGCGCTGACTGCAGGCCTCGACGCAAGCCGCGGCGACGCGGTGATCGCGATGGACGCCGACCTGCAGGACCCGCCGGCGCTGATCGGGCGGCTGATCGAGGAATGGTCGCGCGGCGCCGACGTGGTGCTCGCCCGGCGAAGCGACCGCAGCAGCGACTCGTTCCTCAAGCGCGTCACCGCCGGCCTTTTCTACCGCATCCACAACCGCCTCTCGAGCGTGCACATCCCGGACAACGTCGGCGATTTCCGGCTGATCGACCGTTCGGCGGTCGAGGCGCTCAAGGCGCTTCCCGAGCGCCAGCGCTTCATGAAGGGACTGTTCGCCTGGATCGGCTTCAGGACCGCGATGGTGGATTACGCGCGCCGCCCGCGCGCGTCGGGCTCGACCAAGTTCTCCGGCTGGCGGCTGTGGAACTTCGCGCTCGAAGGCATCACCAGCTTCAGCACCGCACCGCTGCGGGTCTGGACCTACGTCGGGGCGCTCGGCGCGCTCCTCACCTTCCTGTACGCGCTGTTCATCATCGCGCGCGTCCTGATCCTCGGCGTCGACGTCCCGGGCTACGCCTCGCTCCTCGTCGCCGTCCTGTTCTTCGGCAGCCTGCAGCTTCTCAGCGTGGGGCTGCTGGGCGAATACATCGGGCGCGTGTACCTCGAGACCAAGCAGCGCCCGGTTTACGTGGTGCGGCGGGAGTTCGGAGCCCGCGATGCACCCTAGCGCCTACCGTGAAATGGCGGAGACCGAAGGCCGCCATTGGTGGTTCACCGGACGGCGCGCGATCCTTCGAACTCTCATTTCCAGGTTAAAGCTTCCCCATCCCGCGCGAATCGTCGAGATCGGCTGCGGGACGGGCGGCAACCTGGAGATGCTCTCGGCCTTCGGCGAGGTGAGCGCGATGGAGACCGACGACGGCGCCCGCGCCATCGCCTCGGAGAAGACCGGCGGACGCTTCGACCTGCGCCCCGGGCGCTGCCCGCACGAGATCCCGTTCGAGCGGCGCAGCTTCGATCTCGTGTGCCTGTTCGACGTCCTGGAGCACATCGAGGAAGACGTCGCCACGCTGCACGCCGTCGGCGGCCTGCTCGCGCCTGGCGGCCACGCGATGATCACGGTGCCTGCCTACCGGTGGCTGTGGAGCGCCCACGACGAGTTCCTGCACCACAAGCGGCGCTACACCGCGGGGGAATTGCGGTCCAAGATCCTTTCAGCCGGTTTGAAGAGCGCGGACTTGTCCTATTTCAACACCCTGCTGTTTCCGCTCGCGGCGGTGGCGCGAGTCAAGGATCGGCTGCTGAATCAGGACCGGGCGAGCGGCACTTCGGTTCCGCCGCGGCCGCTGAACGCGCTCCTGGAGAGCGTCTTCAGCGCCGAGCGCTTCCTCGTGGGACGGTTGCCGCTGCCGTTCGGCGTCTCGCTGCTCGCCGTTGTGCGCTAGAGAAGCTTGGAATCGACGAAGAGGGTGTTGACGAAGGACCCGCCCCGGGCGACGTAGCCCCGGGCCTTCATCAGCGGCGGGATCTTGTGGACCGTGCGGTTCTCGCCCAGGGCCAGGGTCTCGATGCAGATCACTTTCGGCCGGAAGCGCTTGAAATCGATCGAGTTCAGAATGCGGAACTCCCAGCCCTCCACGTCGATGGACACGAAAGCGGGCGCGCTTCCCTGGAAGTGCTGCGCGATGACGTCGTTCACGTCGAGCAGCGGTATTTTGCGCACTTCCTTGATGGTCGCCTTGCCCTGCGTCGCCTTGACCCGGTGCTCGGCCTCGGCGCGGTCGAACGTGCTCCATGAAGGATCGCTCATCACGTAGAAGTCCGCGACGCCGGGCTTGCCGATTCCGATGCCGGCCTCCAGCACCGTGTCCCGGGGCCGGACGGCGCGCAGCTTCTCGCACAGGGTGACGTTGGGCTCGACGAGCACGCCGCGATGCCCCTGCTTGTAGAAGAAATACGTGTTGCTGAGATAGACCGGATCGTACGCGCCGATGTCCAGGTAAGTGACCTCGCCGAGCTTGAGGTGCCCGAAGAGGTAATGGACGATGAGGTCCTCGCCCGCCTGCGCGTAGGAATGCTGTCCCTGGAAAATCGGCGTTGCGGGTGGGGGCGGCTGCGAAGGCTCCGGGGCGCTGATGCGGCCGCCGACCGCGCCCAACGGCGCGCCGACCGCCAGCCCACCCATGCCGATCAGAAAATCCTTGCGGCGCAAGCGCTTATCAGCTCCGAGGTCTCGGAGTGACTGTACCATCAAATTGCATCGGGTCGCATCGAGGGGCGCACTTGAGACAGCGCGCCTCCGCCAGCTCGTACACGCTGAAATCGCCGCAGCGCCACGCCTCGCGGTAGCCGCGCTCGGGCAAGCCGGCAAGCACGCGCTCTACGCCGCCCTTGCCGAGCGGCCAGTTGAGGCCGAGCTTGAGGTCGGTCACGACGCAGTGCACGGGCGCGCCCGAAGGCCGCTGCTCGAGCTGGTCGGGGTAGCCGACCCAGTGCCGCGTGGAGAGGTGCGCGATCAGCCGGTCGCTTGCGGCCATCGACGCCTCGGTGTCCAGGCACGGGATGACTTCGCTCGCCAGCCATTCGGACTGCGGGACGGGCGCATAACTGCGCGCCCGCGCGAGCTCGCCGGGACCGAACGCCGCGACCGTCCAGAACAGCATCCAGACGCCGGCGCGCTGCCAGCCGAAGCGGCGTACGAACGCGGCGAGCCCGAAGGGCAGCGCCCAGAAAAGCGCCGAGCCCGGCTCGATGCCGTAGTGAAACACCATGCGCACGCGCTGATCGCCTTCGGCGAGGAACAGCATCAGGTAAGGCGGCGCCGCCGCGAGCGCCGCGCGCCAGTCGAAGAGCGGCAGGAAGCCGAGCGGCGCCAGCGTCCAGAACAGGAAATTGAGCCGCTCGGCATTGATGAGCTGCGAGAAGAAATAGCCCGGCTGCGTGAACGGCGCGAGCAGCACGTCGCCGATCCCACCGCCGAAGCGGCCGTAGAGATTCAGGTACCCGTAGTCGTCGCCGAACATCCGCGGCACGACTTTCACGTCGAAGAAAAAAAGCGCCACGCCGGCCGCGGCAAGCGCAACGCCCTGCCAGCGCGCGCCGGTGAGCGCCCAGGCGATCCCGATGCCGACCGCGACCACCGGCGCCGATTCCTTCGCGCCCAGCGCCGCGACCAGTGCAACCACCCCGAGCGCTTTTACCAAAGGACGGGGGGAAACAAATGCCGCGAAGGCCCAGAGGAAGAGCGGCAGCATGAAAACTTCGGGATGGAAGTCGAACGCGTTCGCGTTGCGCATCGGAAGATAGGCCCAGTAAATCCACGGCAGGGCCGCCGGCGCCCAATGGCCGGGAAAAAAGCGCGTGCGCGTCAGGTAGTAGAGCGCCGGCCCGCCGGCGGCGAGGCCGAATGCCTGGGCAAAAAGCAGCGTCTCGGGCCGCGGCACCAGCCAGAACAGCGGCGCGAGCAGCCAGAGCGTGGGCGACTGGTGGTCGGCAAAGAGGTTGATGCCGCCTTTCACCGCCGACACGTAGCCATAGCCGTGCGTCAGGTTCCACATCGCGTTGGTGAAAATGCCGAGGTCGTAGCCGTGGGTCTCGAAAGCCCGGTGCCGGAGCAGCGCGATCCAGAAGAGAAAGGCGCCGACGCCGGCCGCGGCGAGCCACAGCGTGCGCGCGGGGGAGCGCTCGATCGCGTCCAGCCACGCTCGCGCGATGCGCCTGCCTAGGCGGAAAAAGATGCTCGCCTCCCAGGGCTCGTCCGACCGGCGGCGCACCGCCACGGCGACCAGGGCGATCAGGACCATGGCGCCGGTCCCATGCGTCATGGTCCAGATCGCGGTGCCCAGCAATTCCTGCGGCCGCTCGGGCAGCCACTGCTTGAGGACGAAACCCAGAGCCAGGAGCGCTGCCAAGCCGCCCGCGGCGCGCCAGTTCCTGGTGCGCACCACGAGGGCGACCAGCGCCACCAGGAGGAGCGGCACGCTCCAGTCGGAGGGCTCGATGAACGTGCCCTCCGCGGTCTCGTACCAGATCCACTCCGTCAGCCACGGAAAGACGATCAGCGTGGCGATGAAGATGTCTAGGAGGCGCACAGGTAGAAGGACGAGGCGTAGCGGCGCATGAACGGGATCCCGAGCGCCAGGTTGTCGAGCGCCTCGACCCCGGGTGCCAGCCAGGCCGGCGTCCCGGGCGCTAGCCAGGCGAGCGGGCCGAGGAAGTAATCGCTGTAGCCCGTTCTCACTTCGGAAAATCCGGCCTCGCCGGCCAGCGCGGCCAGCGCCCCGGCATCGAGCTCGCGCTCGTCCGGGCTGTGGTAGCGCTCGTAGGTCTTGCGCACCAGGCCGCGGAACAGGCCGACCAGCCGCCGCCGGCTCGGGTCGCTCGAATAGAACAGCCCTCCCGGCCGCAGCGCCTGGCGCGCAGCGCGCAACGCGTCGCGGATCGCCGCGTCGTCGAGGTGATGCAGGAAAGCGAACGCCGCGACGATATCGAAGTCGCCTTGCGACCTTCCCGCGATCTCAAAAGACAGGTTTGCAAACTGCACCGACCTGGCGCGCGCCTGGGCGATCGCCACGGGCGAGATATCGACGCCAAGGATCGCGCCCACGTGCGGCGCGAGGCGCCGCTCGATCGAGCCGTCGCCGCAGCCGAGGCTCAGGATCCGGTGCGAAGGACCGGCGCGCGTGTAGCGCAGGAACTGGTGCGCCGCGCGCGAATGCACCCGGCGAAACAGCGGGGTCTCGAAGAGCGCGGCTTCGGCCTCGTAATGCTGATCGTGGTAATCGCGCTCGTTCATCGGCAATGCGCGAGATCGACGATCTCGCCCGCCCGGTAGCGATTCAGGACCACCTGGTCACCGATGGTTTCCAGGCGCGCATCGAGGTCGACGTAATGCCGCGCCCAGCCGCTGCCGAACGGCTCGGTAACCGCGGTCTGGCCACGGAACAGGCGCGGGCAGGCTTTCTCGATGCGGTCGAAGAGCGCCGACGCCTGGTGCTCCCTTTCGGTCCGCGCCGGGTCGCGCGGCACCGGGCGCAGGGCGCAGCTCGTCACCGAAAGCGGCTCGCTCGACGCCGGCGTGCGGCCGATCCAGTTCGCGGCGCGCGAGAGCGCGTCGCCGTCGTCGCGGCGCCAGGCGATGGTGAAGCAATCCGTCGGGTCGAGGCGATAGCCGATCCAGCTCAGTGTTCCGGCGTCGAGGCGCTCGAGCGCACGGCCGAGAACGCGCACGCGGCCGCGGTGGCGCTCGGCGAGCGCGGCGAGCCGCGGCGAATCGGGCGCAAGGGTGCGCTGGCCGCGCAGATTGACGAAGGACGAATCCGGGTGGACGAAAGGCGCGACCACCGCCATCGGCAGCGTCTCGAGCGTGAGGTAGAGCGCCGGCTCGCGCAGCGCCCGCTGCGGCGCGTCGTAGGGAAACCACTGCTTCGACCACGGCTCGGCGATGAACCAGCGCGGCGGCGCCGCGACGATCGAGGTGACGAGCTGGAGCGCGAGCAGCACGCCGAGGGCAATGCGCGCGACGCGAAGCGGCAGCAGCCGCTCCGCGAGGTATGCGAGGCACACGCCGGCGAGCAGCAGCAGCACCATGCCGTAGCGGCCGTTCGCCGAGGTCGCGAGCCACAGCACGTACGCCAGCGCGAAAAAGCCGAGCAGGCGCCAGTCCGCGACGTTTCTCCGGAAGACCGGCAGCGCGATGGCGAAAAGGGCGAGCGCGGCGAACCGCAGGTCGGGCGCGAACATCTCGGAGTAGAGCGAGCGGTCCAGCACCACCATGCGGAACGGAAAGACGAGCGCCGCGACGAGATCCTGCGGCCCGAACCGTCCGGCGCCCGCGCTCAGGCCCGGAAACAACGGGTCGCCGAACTCGCGCGTCATCAGCGCGAGCCACGGCCCGGCGAGAACTGCCACGGCCAGCGCGCCGCCGGCGATATACGCCGCAACCGCCCGGCGCCCTGCAAGAAATACCAGGGGAAGAGCCGCGAGGGCGTAGATGGCGTTGGAATACTTCAGCGCCGCGGCGGCGCCGAAGAGCAGCCCGGCAACGAAAGGTTGCTTTCGGTGAAGAAGCAAAAGCAACCCAGCCAACACCAACGGAACCAGCAGCGGGTCGAGGAACGAGGTGCCCAGGGTGGCCCAGAACACCGCGCTCGCGCCGCCGAGAGCGGCGGCGAGACACGACATGACGATGCGCTCGCGCCGCGGCAGGTGGGCGAAGAGCAGCCACGCGATCGCGTACAGCGCCGCGATGCTCAAGCTGTGCGCAGCCGCGAGCAGCGCGGAGACCGCGACGCTGTGCCAGCCCGACGACACCATGAGGTAGAACGGCAGGTAGCCGATCGGGTTCAGGTAGCTCTGGGCGCTGGCGGCGAAGAAATCCTGCTGCAGGCGCCCTTCGATCAGCTGGAACGGCGCGTAGTAGTGGTAGTTGAGGAGGTCCCAGTTGAGATCCTTGCCGGCAACGACCGTCCAGGCGGCGCAGATCGCCGCCGGAAGGCCAAGCAACGGCAATAGCGCCCTCAACGTCTGTTGCGCTTGAGCCGGCTCACGCGGTTCTGCAGGTCCTGCAATGCGGCCTGATCGCGCATGTCGCGGTAGATCGTCTCTAGCGGATGGATCGCGCCGCTCTTGGGCGAGGGCCAAAGCGAAAACGCGGTCTCGAGGTCGCGGATGGCGCCGGGCCCGTCCTGCGCGTTGGCGCGCAGGATCCCGCGTAGCAGGAAGTAGCCCGCCACGTGCTGCTTGGGCGCGTCGGAAGGCAGCAGCGCGCCCGCCCGGTCGAGATAGGCGGCAACCGCGCCGGCGGAATACCCTCGCGGATTGTTCAGCAGGCCGTCGGCGAGCCCGAGCGCGCCGTAGAAATCCTCGCCCAGCAGCTCGAGATGGCGGCGCGTGCGCGCGTCGTCGGGTGCCTGCCCCGGGGTCAGCGACAGCCCGAGCACGCTGCCGTAGCGGCGCCGCAGCTCGCTCTGGAAGTAGGCGATCCAGGCATTGCCGACGCTCTCCTTCGCGATCGACTCCTCGAAGAAGCGCACGGCCTCCTCGGGGAGGTCGACCGTGATCCGCTTCGAATCGGTGGAGGACTTGTCGACCTCGATGTACAGCCATCGATCGCGCCGCGCATTGCCGGTGTAGGCGTCGAGCGTGAACACCACGGGAGCGGTCTGCTCCTCGATGAACTCGCGCAGGATACGGTCCGCCACCTGCTGGTCGGTGCGCAAAGGATGAAACAGGCGATTGCCGAGGATCAGGCCCTGCGCCTGGTACAGCGTGACGTCCGGCCGCATCTCCTCGACCATGTGGAAATACGCCATCGGCAGCAGGTCTGCGTCCCCCTGTCCCCATACGATGGCGTTGGGCGGCAGCAGCTTGAGGACGGTCTGGGCATAGCGCGCGGCCCACTCGTGGTTGGCGCGCAGGTTCACATAGGCGCCGACCGCGGCAACGAGCGCGAGCAGCGCGGCGCCGGCAGCAAGCGCGCGCGCACGCGGTAGCGCGTAACGCTCGACCAGCCAGCCGAAGCCCAGGCCGAGCCACAGTGCGCCGATGGCGTACGCGGGAAGCGGGTAGACGTGGAAGATGTGCTTGTGGAAGACGTCGTAATCGAATCCGAGCAGCAGCACCAGCACCACCGACGGCATGAGGAAAGAGATCGTGAGGAACGCGGCGATCCGCCGGCCGAGCATGCGCCACTGCAGCACAAACCCGGCCGCGGCGACCGCGGTGCCGATGACGGCGAATTGCACCAGCAGCTCCCGCCCCACGAATGTGAGGTACCTCACCTTGTCGAGCCAGCCTGCGGTGATCGAATGATCCACTTCGGTATAACCCGCCCGGCTGAGGAAGAACAGGATCTCGGTGACGCTGTCGAGCTCGCCGTAAAAGCTGATCGGCAGACCCGACCACGATCGGCGCACCAGCCAGGCGTAGGGCAGCAGGCCGGCGATCACCAGGATCAACAGGAGCCCGATGCGCCGCAGGAGCTCGACCCGCAGCGGCCAGAGCAGCACCGCGAACGCCGGCGCGGCGAGCAGCATCAGCGGATAGTGGTTGGAGAGGCTCAGGCCGAAAACCAGCGCCATCCAGGGCAGCACGCCGGGCTGCCGCCCGGCGGCCAGGCCGAGGTACACGAGCAGCAGGAGGAAGAACGTGTTCAGCGTGTACACCTCGGCGATGATCGATTGCGACCAGAACACCGGCGACAGGCCGAGCGCGAGCGCCGCGACGTAAGCGGGCAGCACCCCCGGGATCAGGCGGCGCATGCAGAGCCAGGCCGCGCCGACGGCGAGCGCGCCGAACAGCGCGCTCGCCAAGTGCACACGATAGGCGACCGACCCTACGGGCAGGTAGGTGAAGAGGTGGCCGATCAACGTGAACAGCGGATACCCGGGCGGGTGCTCGACCCCCAGGAAATAGCACGACAGGACGAACAGCGAGTCGTCCTCGAGGCTGATGGTGCGCGGCGTGGTGGCCGCATAGAGGACGAACACGGCGACCGCGGCTGCGCCCGCCTGCATCCAGTCTGCTCGCGCGGGCCGGAACGTAGTGAGGGGAAACGTCAAGGCTTGCGGGCGTTCGATCCGCCCCAGGTGAGCGACGCGGTGGTGTAGAAGTTCCAGAGCGCGGCGATCAGCGCGCCGGCGACGCCGGCGACCCAGTACGCGACCGACTGCAGGAACAGCCACTCCGCTACCGCGAGGTTGATGAAAGCGCCGATGCCGCAGGCGACGTAGAAGCTCAGGAGGCCACGCCAGAGCCGCTTGCCGCGCAGCCGCTGGTCGCCGTAGGTGAACATATTGTTCAAAAAGAAATTGCTGGTCATCGCGGCCCAGGTCGCCAGCGCCTGGCTCGCGAGGAAACTGCCCGCGGTCGCCTGGAACGCGGCGGTCAGCACCGCGAGGTGGACCCCGACGCCGGTCACCCCCACGGCGCCGAACAGGAAGAAGCGCGCCGGCAGGAAGCGCCCGGTCATGTGGTAGAGCAGCAGCATGAAGTACTCGGCGATGACGCGCGCCCCGAGCTTGCTTTCGCCGTACTGGCGGCTGCGCATCCGGTAGGGCAGCTCGGCGACGCGCACTTCGCCGCGCGCGGCCGCCACCAGGTCGAGCAGGATCTTGAAGCCGCGGCCATAGAGCCGGCGCACCACGCGCTCGAGGAAGCTGCGCCGCACGAGGAAGAACCCGCTCATCGGATCGGTGAGGTCCTTGCACAGGAGCTGGCTGAGCGCGCTCGCGAGGCGGCTGATGCGCACCCGTTCGGCCGCCAGCTCGCCGGTGCTGCCGCCTTGCATATAGCGGCTCGCCACGACGACGTCGGCGCCTTCGCGCTTCACCGCGTCGAGCAGCTTGGGCACCAGGGTCTCGTCGTGCTGCAGGTCGGCGTCGATGACCGCGACGTAGGGCGCGGAGCTCGCGAGCATGCCCTCGATGCAGGCCGAGGCGAGGCCGCGGCGGCCGATGCGGTGGATGCAGCGCACGCGCGGATCCTGCTGCGCGCGGCCGCGCACCACGTCCTCGGTGCCGTCGAAGGCGTCGTCGACCACGATGATCGTCTCCCAGTCGAGCCCCGCCAGCGCCTGCTCCAGCGCGCCGAGCAGCGGCACGATGTTGTCGCGCTCGCCGAACGCCGGCACCACGACGGTGAGCTCAGGCACTGCGCGCTCTCCGCCGCCCTGCAAGCCACGCTGCAGCCAGCCATGCTGTCCAGGCGAAGATCGAAATCGCGGTGCCCAAGCGAAACGCCAGAGGCGCGTACTCCAGCTTCAGCCGATGCCGGCCGCGGTCGAGCGCCACCGCGCGCAGCGCATAGTTGGCCGGCATGATCTCGTAGCGGCGATTGTCGCTTGCCTCAAGCGGGACCGCGCGCCACGCCGGGGTCCAGGCATCGGTCACGAGCAGCACCGACGGGCGCTCGAGCTCCACCTCGATTTCCATGAAATCGCTCCCTTCGCGCAGGATTCTGGCACGGCCGGGCGTTTCGCCTGCGACCGGCGCCGGCTCGGGCTCGCGCTCGAGGATCACCTCCCTCGACGGGTCGAAGCCCGGTGCGCCCATCGCCTGCAGGATCGCCGCGCGCCCGGCCCGCACCTGGTGCGAGCCGATGAGCTCCAGGCGCCCGAGCGGCGGCGTACCGCCGGGGTGGATCGTCATCACCCCGTCGTCGATGGCGACCACGTATTTCACGCGCACCATGGCGAGCAGCGGATGCAACTGCCGGAAGATGACATGCGGGATCGTATTCTTCTCGGGGTCCTCGCCCGCGCTCCAGCTGATGAACTCGGCGTAGCGGCGCGTGAGGCCGGGATCGTACCCCCAGGCGTCGAACGCCTTCATCGAGATGGCGGCGTTCGGACGCGCGAGGTTGAGGATGCGGTACTCGCCCGGGTTGCGGCGCAGAAAGTCGGCCAGCTCGGGGATGAATATGTGCGTGCTGTCGAAGGTCGGGCGATTGAGCCGCGCATACGCGAAGATTTCCGCCACCGCCAGGACGCCGAGCACCACGGCGGCGCGCGCTTCCTTGCGCGCCCAGAGCATCAGTCCGGCCGCCGCGGCGAGCGTGAGCGCGGCGAGCAGCATGCCCAGAGCGGCGAAGCTCCGGGAAGCGAACAGGAACCCGGAGTCGGCATAGCGCGCGTGATCGAGGTACGTCTGGCCGGTCGCCAGCACCGCGCCGGCGACCGGCCGCCAGTCGACGCCCTGGATCAGCACCCCGGCGGCGCCCAGCGCAAGCGCGCCGGCTCCCGCGGCCCACACCGCACCGCGAGGCACGCCGCGGTTGCGCACCATCGCGTCCAGTCCGCTGCCCGCGAAGAGGACGAGGATCAATGCGGTGATGAAGATGAACTTGCCTGCCCCGCGAAAGCGATCGAACCACGGCAGCCAGTCGAAGAGCAGCGGGAACAGCGGGCTGTTGTCGCCCAGCGCGATCAGCGCCGCGACGCCTGCGGTGGCGAGAAGCGCGGTCTTGCCAGCCAGGTTTCCTTTGAGGATCCCGTAGACGGCAAGCGCCAGGCCTGTGACGCCGATGAACGCCGAAGCCTCCCACAGGTACCAGCGCCCCCAGTACGGATGCGTGGCGACGTCCCCGAAGAACCCCGGCGTGAGCAGCGTGAGGAAGTTTTCCGGCGGAAAGCTGAAGTACTTCGCCAGCTCGAACGTCAGCGGGCGGTCGCGCACCGTTTCCGCGGTCGCCTGGAAGCCGGTGAGAAGCTGCACCGCCGCGAGGGCCGCACCACCGGCGTAAATGCTGGCAATCCCCAGGATCTGCATCCTGAACGCGCTGTAGACGCCGGCGCTCAGCGCGGTCAGATACACGGTCTGCGGATGGCCGGCAAAGATCTGCATCGCCACGGCCACCATGCCGACGAGCAGCCAGCCCGGCCGGCGCGAGTCGATCCAGGCGTCGAGCGCGAGGAACACGAGCGGCACCCACGCCATCGCCGCCATGCCGGCGATGTGGCCGGCGTAGACCCGCAGAAAGTGCGGCGCGCAGAACATGGCGAGCGCCGCGGCGACGAACGCGGCAAAAGGCCGCAGCCCGCGGCGCAGCGGCCACAGATACATGAACGCCCCCAGCAGCCACACGTTGAGCGCGATGCTCCAGTTGGCGGCGAGCGGCAGCGGCAGGGCGAGGAACAGCGCGTTGGGCGGGTAGAGCAGCGCCGATTGCATGCCGCCGAAGAACGGCACGCCGCCGTAGATGTGCGGGTTCCAGAGCGCGAGGTTGCCGCTCGCCAGCTCGCCGAAGCCGAACCGCCGCCAGTGCAGGAAGTGCAGCCCGAGGTCGGTGTTGTCGACGCCGAGGACGCGCGGCCCCGGCGAGACGAGGACATCGAGGAACATCGCCAGCACGAGCACCGCAAGGCCGGCGAGCCCGCCGCGCAGCGCCATCAGCCGGGGTCCTTCAGCCGCAATACGCTGAGCAGGAAGGCCGCGAGGACGAGCTCCATGCCGCCGATCATCAGCGCGGTGGCAGGAATGGTGTCGCGCATCACGACGCGCGGATCGAGCGGCCCGAAGCCCGTTTCGCGCCATTGCCAGAAGGCCGCGGCGCTCCACGCAAAGCCGCCCAGCGCCATGGCCAGACCCGCCAGCAGGCCCCTCTCCAGGGTAAGCGCTTTCAAAATGCGCTCGAGCACGGGCTGGCGCGGCAGCAGGCCGGCGTTCTGCGCCGAGACCCGCGCGAACAGCGCGAACAGGCAGAGCTGCATCCCGAGCAGCGCGGCGGCGGACGCGTAAAGCATGCTGTGGATGTCCAGGCCGGCGCCGAAGACCCGCAGGGGCGCGGAGTAAAGGGCGATCGTCAGCGCGAGGCCGAGCACGAGCAGGACGAGCCCGGGGTAAAGGAACAGCCATCGTGGGCTGAACAGCAGAAGGAACCTCAGGTGCCGCCAGCCATCGCGCCAGCTCCGCAGGTGCGGCGGCCGCCCGCGGCCGTCCGGATGCAGCGCGGTCGGAACCTCGGCGATGCGCCAGCCCGCGAGCGCCGCCTTGACCACCAGCTCGCTCGCGAACTCCATTCCCGGGGTCCGCAGGCCGAGCGACCTGATGGCCTCGCCGTCGACGCCGCGCAGGCCGCAGTGGAAGTCGCCGACGCGCGCGCCGAAGAACAGCCGTCCGACGAAGCTCAGGACGGGGTTGCCGAGATAGCGGTGCAGCGGCGGCATCGCGCCCGGCCGGATGCCCCCCTGGAAGCGGTTCCCCATGACCAGGGGATAGCCCTGGCGCAGCTTTTCGACGAAAGGCTCGAGGCGGCCGAAATCGTAGCTGTCGTCGGCGTCGCCCATGATGACGTAGCGCCCGCGCGCGGCGGCGATCCCCGCCGCCAGCGCCGCGCCGTAGCCGCGCTCGGCGACCTGCACGACGCGCGCGCCCGCCTGCTGCGCGAGCGCCACCGAGCCGTCATCGGAGCCGTTGTCGGCGACCAGCACCTCGCCCGCGATTCCCGCGCGCTCGAGGAAGCCGCGCGCCTTGGCGATGCAGCGGCCGACCGTAGCCGCCTCGTTGAGGCAAGGCATCAGGATGGTCAGTTCGGTCACCGTGAGCTCGGTCATCCCCCGGACAAACGCAGCCAAAAAAAAGGTACCCCGAAGGGTACCTTTGAATGAAGCTAAAGCTTTTTGATTAGCCGCGGCAGGAGCCGGGCAGATACTTGCCAGGCACGTTCGTGCCGTCGGTGGTGCTACCGCAGCGCCAGCCGAACAGGGCCATGCTGTTGCCCGGGGTAACGGTCGCTGTCGTGTTGGGCGAGGACAGCGGCGTCAGCGTGACCACGGAGCCGTTCACCGAGAGCGAGACTCCCTGCACGGTGGCTTGCACGTTCCCGTTCGGGGTCGTGTTCACAGCCGCGACGTACTTCGTCGCCGTGGTGCCGCCGTACTCGCAGCCCCAGCCGTTGACCGCAATCAGGCCCGCGGGGCCGGATTGGTATACCTCGGTAATCGAGGTGCGGCACGCGCTCATTCCCAGAATCACTTCCGACATCTTCGCGCGGATGGTGTAGTCCTGATACGCCGGCAGCGCAACGGCCGCCAGAATGCCGATGATCGCGACAACGATCATCAGTTCGATCAGGGTGAAGCCCTTCTGCAGCTGTTTCATGGAACTCCCCTTCCTGTTTGATAAATGTAGCGGTCGGTTTTATACCGGACGCGACCTCTTGTTGCAACGACCATGCCATGGCCCGGAACCCGCCAAACGGCGGATTCGCGCGCAAAAAATCACACTGGGCGCCTCTTCGCGGACAAGATCCGTCAGCCCCCTGCCCATTTTCGTCAGCCCCGCCGGGCTTGGGCCACCAGGAAGCGGAATACCGGCTGCCAGGAGGCTGCGGCACCGACGCGGGGACCGTGCTTTACGATGGATTGCATGGCGTCCTTTCCCCGGTCGGTGAGCACCAGCCCGGCCATGTGGGCGGCCAGGGCATAGGCCGTCAGCTCCGGCGGCGCGCTGGCGTCCGCTTCGAGGATGTGCCCTGCCGCCGCGGCGATTTCGCCCCCGTTCTCGGCGCCGAGCGCCGCATGCAGCCGCAGCCACTGCCGTTCGGTCTCGGTCAGGCGCGCGCGGCAGGCCGACCCGGCGAGCAGCCGCCATACCGCCGCCCGCTCGGCGCGCGCCAGGTGCTGATTCACCAGCCAGGCAGCATCGAGCAGGACGCGCCGCAGGGTCGACTCCGGAACGCGCACGCTGCAATCGACGAGCGCCGTGCGCAGCAGCACGAGGTCTCCGGAGACAGACGCCGACAGTGACTCGAGCTCGGCGAGCCTGCCGCTCAGCAGATAGGCCTCGGCCGCCCGGGCCTGGGCGGCGTAGCCGGCCCGCACCAGCCACGGCCGCTTCGCGGGCGAAAGGCGCGCCGGATCGGGTTGGCCGACGCGGGGCCGGTCGAACAGATCGAGCAGCGGAAAGCCCGCCTCGAGCAGCCGCGGGATTTCTTCATCCGCCGGACGGTGCAGGAAGCGCGCTCTTGCGGCGTTGAGGTCGAGCACCGGGTAGAAGTCCGAGTTCGCCGGCACGCCGAACGAGGCGAAGTAAGGGTGCATCGCGGCGCGGCCGGCGACACGGTGAAGCAGCAGGTCGTCCAGGGTGCGGATCCCGAAGCGCTCGAGGTCGGCGCGCAGGCGCGGGCTGTCGAACGCGCGCGCGTCGGGCGCGCGCAGCGTGCCTTTATGAACGGCGACCACCAGCAGGTCGCCCCCGTTGGGCATCCAGATCTCGTAGTCGGAGAAGTTGGCATCGAGCGCCGCGATGATGGTGGCGAGCAGCACGGGCGAGAGCTCGTAGACGTTCACCCATTGCACCAGCAGGCCGCCGTCGCGCAGATGCCGGCGCACGTCGCGGTAGAACTCCGATGAGAACAGGCTCGCGACGCCGCTCACCCAGGGGTTGGAGGGCTCCGAGACGATCACGTCGTAGCGCTCGCGGCGCGCCGAAAAATAGGTTTTCGCGTCCTCGAAATGCAGCCGGCTGCGCGGGTCGTCGAAGGCGCGCGCGTTGTACGGTCGCAGCTGCGCCGCCGCCGCAACCACCGCCGGCTCGATCTCGACGGTATCCACCGATTCGACCAGGTCGGAGCCGAGGATGACATGCGTCGTGAGCCCGGTCCCGAAGCCGATGTTCGCGATGCGGCGCGCATCCGGAAGGAGGAACAGGGGCAGCGCGCCGGTCAGCGTCATGGTGATCTCGTCGTGCGTGGGCCCGGTGCCGTCGATGCGGATGGCGCCTTCCGACTTGCCGTTGGTGCGCAGCGCGATCAGCTCCTTCCCGACGGTGACGCTCACGCTCGCGGTCTTGCCGTCGAGGTGCAGCCGCACTTCCTCGCCGCCACCCGGGCGCAGCAGCACATTGGAGCGGTACACGCCCGAGGACATGTGCAGGGGATCGAGCCGCACGCCGATGATGGCGAAGCACACGGCAGCCGCCGACACCGCCGCCGCGGCATACGGCCGGCGACCGACGCCCAGCAACACGACACCCAGGGCGAGATCGATGGCCGCGCCCGCGATGATGAGCCCCTTCAACCCGAGCAACGGCAACCCGAGGTGCACCGCGGCGACCACGCCGGCGATCGCGCCGGCCGTATTCGCGGCGTACACCTGGCCG